>Ga0105052_10003413_pt1 | contig 18389 bp, 10 predicted proteins | sample FRY03_FD_78094 | JGI IMG/M metagenome (GOLD analysis project Ga0105052, IMG submission 78094) | Freshwater microbial communities from Lake Fryxell liftoff mats and glacier meltwater in Antarctica - FRY-03 | ecosystem: Environmental > Aquatic > Freshwater > Ice > Glacier meltwater ... | reverse complement strand
TGCCAAATCTTAAAATTTGCTGGATTAAGGGTAGGTTCTCTTCAAAAACTGCACTCAATTACCCTATTTTTTACGCTTATATAATATGTATATTACGTAATTCCTACATAAATATTAACGAATTTTAGTAAACATTATTTTTTATTTTCACCTAAATCTTCACTTATTACCAAATCCTCCTTTTTTAATAAAATATAATTTAACAACCTAAATGTCAAGTTTGTTAATCTTGCGTCCATCGTATAGCTAAAAGTTTCTCTATACGAATATATCGTCTTAGTATCTTTATTACCTAATTCGGAAATATCATAACTTTTTTTAATTACTAATCCTTTTGATGACAAAACATCTAATAAAAAATCTAAATCATTATTATTCAAATTAATAATTTCTTTTATTTCTACAACAAATGGCTCCCAAAATGACCCGTATTTAGGAGCAGTGCCACAGGAATAATTTTAATTTATTTGTACCCTTTCATTTGCATAATCAAGCATATTAATATAATCATCTTTAAATTTTTGCTCCCATTCTTTTAATTGTATTAAAATTAATATTTCATTTTCTGATAATGAGTTCAAAATTGGATTTAAAATGTCAAATTCATCGAAATCAAAATTTAAATCAGTAAACGATTTACTTATAATTTTTGCATAATTTTTTATTTTGGAATTTTGTTTACTTTTTACACTTGATGTGATACAATCTAAAATAAAATCTGAAAATCCTTCACTTTCTAAAATATCAGTATTTATCATATTTTCTTGCATTTAACCAAACTCTTCTGTAAGTTTTTCAATAAGTTTTTCTAACCTTTTTTCCCTGATTTTATTCCATTTTTCAGAAATTGCTAAATCAAGTAAACCACCAATCCAAGGTATATTACTTATCAATGTTCTCAAATAAATATTATCTGAATAGATTTGACTTATCTTTTCTTTATGTTTATTATTTTCAGGCATGTATTGTTTATTATTTTCATTCTCAGCCATATCCTACGCCCCCTCCACAATCTTAATTTCTTCTTCTTTCAGGACGTGAAGTTTATAACCTAACTGAACCCTTTTCTTCTAAATTTACAATTAACCATTATTTGCTAATTCTTTATTTAACCATAGTTAATTTAGCGGTTACTGATTTTTCACCAGCTGTCAATCTGTACAAGTAAGTACCATTTGATAATTGATTACCATTGAAGTCAGTACCATTCCAGTTTTGACTATGGCTCCCAGCTTCTAATTGACCATCAACGATTGTTGCAACTAAATTACCAAATAAATCCATTACTTCTAATTTTACTTTTTGGGACTCTAAAATCGTAAATTCAAAAGTAGTTTTATCTGTCATAGGATTAGGAAAGTTTTGTTCTAATTTAATATTATTGATAGACAACATTTCACTATTGGACAAATTATTATCAAAATAAATTGTAACTTCATTGCTTGTATCTTGAGTTCCATCGAAATCTTGTTGAACTAATCTATATTGATATTTTCTTTTATTAATTACATCTAAGTCAATTGTACTATAATATTGAGTATTATTAGTATTACCTGCTCCATCTACAAACTTTATACTTTTCCAATCTGAATAATCTAATTTAGTTTCGTTAGTGTCAATTATTTCTCTTTTTTCTACATAAAACCCTGCATTATTGATTTCAGAAGCTGTCTCCCAAAATAAATCCACGCCTTTATTTCGGACATTTGCAGAAAAAGCTGTCAACTCAACTGGTATATAACAACCTCCCCAACTCCAACCCCAATCCCCACAATCGTAATAAATTGGTTCTTGGTTTACTTTCTTATTACCAAGAAATGGTCTAATCATTGGAATCCAAGTTGAACGAGTAAGGGTAAGTGTTTGGTTATCTACATTTGACACTCCAAAGTGATGATTATGTGCATAAGCTGGATTACCAGAAGATGGCATAAACTCATTCCAATTACCAACACCTTTAGTATTTTCATAAGCAAATACGTTGTTATTAATTAAGTTCTTATCTTTATTATGAAGTTTTCTAAACTCTTTGTGTATCATTAAATGTGTACCCTTATTACCAACTAAAACATTGGTGAATGGTGATGGAATACTTACATTAGTAGTTCGTATACCCATTCTACTTTTAGATGCACCTAATTCCATACCAGTTTGACCTAATTGTGCAATAGACATCCAATAAGTACCTGGTTGTAATCTTACACCTCTATTCAATCTATAATCAACATATTCATTCCAGAATAAATCTTCTGGTTGTTTTGATCTAATTGCATCTCTACCTCTATATCTAAGGATAGTTGATCCAGCTACTAATATATTTGGTTTGTCTGCTTGGTCAGTATATAATGAGAATGATATCTCATTGGGTTCAATATTTTGACTACCAAAGTAAGCTTTATAGCCATAAACTGTATCAGCTGATAACAAATTAAATTTCATAGCAATTTGTCCTGATGCTGAACCACCTACTTCACCCTGTCCGTGGGTTATTGCAGAATAGTTACTCCAGTCTCCATTTGTTGAACCAACACCACCATAAGCATATCCTTTTAAGTTTAAACCCTTACCAAAACTACTAACATCATTTTTAGGATTTTCTATATTATCATAAGCAAATGAATCACCAAATTTAATATCAATATCTGTATATGTAGTATCATTATTGTCATCTAGGTCGCCATTAGGTACCATCACAATACCGAATATTCTAAATTTTCCACCTCCAGCTCTTCTTGCTTCAAATGGACGCATAGATATAACCATCTCAGTTAACTTTTCATGAGTATTAACTGTTTCTAAGCAACAATATACTGGTTTTTTATTCCTATTTCTTTCATCACCAGGTTTGTAATCTTTAAAAATTATAACTTTAACAATATAAGAACCCGATGAATTAATTGTGTTGTTACTCAAAGTTACTCTTATGGGTATATTTGTAGCTTGAGAAGCAGGTGCCAAAGTATAGGGCCAAATTATTTTAATAGCAGATACTTCGATATCAGTTGTTTCTATAGAACGATATAATATTTTTACGTTATCAATAATAAAATCATCATCATCATCAGATATTTGAAAGTTTGATTTTTGGTCATTAGATGCTCTGACTTTTATTCTAAATCTAAAGTTTTTAGCACCTTCATTTCGATAATTAATAAAAGTATCTGGTATTTGAATAAAGTATTTTTTGTATTCGAAATCAATACCATCATCATAAATATTTGCTCTTAATCCATTGATTAAACCCAAAGCAGGATTTTCTGGTGCCAAAGCAGAATCTTTATCAGTTTCCAAAAATCCCACTCTATAACCACCAGCACCAAATATCTCTAATGCTGGCTGTCTTGTTTCAGGTGAAGCACCTCTTCGTCTTGGATGTATTCTCCACCTGTTTTCTGGAATATTAATTATATTATTCAAACCGTCATCAGAAGGAAGTGCAAATTCAACCGTTAGAGCATCAGACACGTAAGACGCAGACTGAATTACTGCAAATGGAGTGAATTGATTATTGTTTAATAATGAACGTGGCTCTGGACCAATCAACATACCATCGCCATACTCTCTATCAAATGAAACTTGATTTTTAGTTCTTTGCACACTTATTGATAATGCAGCACCTTTTCTGCCTCGCATATCAATCGGAAATGAAATTAATTCGTCACCATTCAAATCAGTTTGACCGTCGGACCAATCACTACCATCTAATTTTTTGCGATTAAGCAACAATGCAGGAGAATTTAATGAATATTGTGCATTATTATCTGCTTTAAACGTAATCCTTGGTGGTAATGGGTGTCTTGATACTTCATTCCCATCAACAATATTACCTTCTTTATTTATCCACTTAGTTTCATCTGGTATGGCTTTACCGTTAATTAAATTAAACGTTGAGAAATCCTCATTTAAAGTTTCTAATCGTCTCAAAACATTCATTTTAGTTTTTAATGTATCATCAAGCGACCAATCTTCATATAATTTTACTGCACCTGGTCTTGAAGGCACAGCATTTACAGATACACTCAAACGACCAATATTGATTAATTTGTCATTATGATCTTTAGCAAATTCATTTGGCTCAAAATTCGGGAAAGTAACTTCAACAAATTTATATACTGGTACCCCATTCTGCTCTTTATTATTATATGAATTATAAATTGGATATTTGGGATATGTAGTAATAAATGTATTATTAGTGAAAGATACGTTCGCTAATCTAACTTTTACCTCTGGGTCACCTGAACAATTTTCTCTATTAGATTTTGGCAAATCAACTAAAGATAAACAAGTATTATCAACCGGAATTAAACGATTATAAATAATCCTACCTGTTGCATCATTTATTATTCTAAATCTTACTTGAAAACTCAAATCCTGTTCATTATAGTTTGTACCTTCAATACCTTGAATATCATTAGCTAAGTTCTGAAATAAAGCAACTGGTTGTATAGCACCCAATTGTTGATCTCCAGCTAATAATTCAAAGTCTTTAATTTTATTAGAAGGTATAATCTCAGTGAATTCTTTATCTGAATTTTTGATTAATTTTCTAACTCTAAACCTCAAATCTACAACTCTTAATAGATTTTTCCACTGCTTAAATTTTATAGAATATTCATTATCTGGGAAATTAATATTAATACTTTTTGTACTATTTGTACTAACTTTTAATTTATTGCTGTAAATTGAGAATTGTTCATACTCTTCTTCACCTATTGCAAGTCTATTATAATTATTGTGTCGAGCAAAACCTCTTACGCCAACTGTTCCATTTTGTCTAAATATTTCGTTTGCAGAATAAGTTTTATATCCACTTTTAAAACTACCTTTTATATTATTATATATTATTGTAATTGAAGAGTCAAGTGCATTAAATTGTACTTGATAATCAATACTAAAGTAATTTTTATCATCTTCTCTTAAGTTACTATTAATATTTAAATTTGTACCATTGATATCAGTCCAATTTCTTACAGCTTGTGAATTTTTGACATAAATAGTAAATAGTTCTTTATCTTCTGAAATATTATAATACACTTGACCATAATCTTCAGCTTTCTTCGTTTTAGGATTCCATTGTGATAACATCATATCTGAGAACATAGGTGCTATTAAAGCCGCTTTATGATTAACATTAAATATTGCACCTGAGTTTATATCTCCACCTCTTGCTCTTATTCCACCCAAAGTATTTGGAGCTAATAAATCCCAATCTGATTGCTGATTATAACTTGGGTTATCCGCTTCTCCACCTAAAACAGAATATACATAACCAAAGTCATCTCTTGAGAGGTCACTAATTCCATTTCCTACTTTCGCTCTTTTATCACTACCCAAATAATTTCTGACACTATCCAATAAATAATCAGAAGAGTTTCTATCATAAGCCAAGGTCTGCCCTTGTGGAATAGTTCTTTGACCATTTACATCATAATAATATCTACGGTTGGTCAGTGCTATAATTCCATTGGTCGAAATATAGATAGAATCATATCTTATTCCATTAAAATAAAATGATTTATTCATATTAAACGGTATTGGACCCGCAATAGCATCATCAGTTGAGTCTGTTCCAAATGCAACACCTGTAGCAAAAAAATCACCTTTATTTTCTATCGGTAATGATGGATTTCTGAAAAATGCTAATCCTAATTGTGGATTATTAGACCAATAATTTTTATTTACCTGTCTTGGACCAGAATAAATTCTATACCAAGTACCAGTAGTTTTATCATCTATATTTCTAAATTTTTGCTTAGATTTAAGTTTATCTGGTACAACTTCATTATTATCAGCAAAATAATATCCAGTAGATATAGCCGGAGAATTATGGTTATTATTTAATTCATCAAATGGTTGAGGATATCTATCTTTATTCCCTTTTAAAACAAAAGGAACAACTAATATACTTAACAATATCAATAAAAACTTTTTCATACTTTACCTCTTTATTCAATAAAAATAATTTATTTTAACATCGAAATTCAATTTGGGCAAAAAAAAGAGACCCCTCGTTTAAAAGAGGTCTCATAAGAATTATGTTAATGTACTTATTAATAAAGCAAATAACAATTTATATTTAGATTAACTATTATTTAACCATAGTTAATTTAGCAGTTACTGATTTTTCACCAGCTGTCAATCTGTACAAGTAAGTACCATTTGATAATTGATTACCATTGAAGTCAGTACCATTCCAGTTATGGTTAAAGATACCAGCTTCAAATTGACCATCAACGATTGTTGCAACTAAATTACCAAATAAATCCATTACTTCTAATTTTACTAAGTTAGCTTCAGGTATTCTGAAAGAGAAATTAGTATTATCAGCCATAGGGTTAGGAGTATTTTGTTCGATAGTTAATTCCAAATCTAAATCAAATGTTTTAGTTACTATTTTAGACTCATGACAAGAAACAGTACCATCTTTATCTACTTGTGACAATTTGTATTGGTAAGTAGCTTTAGGAGTTACGTTTTTATCAGTATAGTTATAGTAAGTTGTGTTTTGTGTATTACCTTGACCATTCACAAAAGTAATTCTATCCCAAGCAGTTTCAACTTCATCTATTAATACTTTTTTCTCAACAAAGAAACCAGCATTATTAATTTCAGAAGAAGTTTCCCAGAATAAATCTATACCATTTTGTCTTACTCTACCATTAAAGTCCGCTAATTCAACTGGAATTTCATCAATACAATCAGTAAATATTGAATCAGAACCAGATTTTTTGTTACCTAAGAAAGGTCTAATTAATGGAACCCAAGTAGAACGTGTTAAAGTTAAAGTAGAATTATCAACATTTGATGGACCAAAGTGATGAGCGTGTGCATAAGCTGGGTTACCAGATGTAGGCATAAACTCATTCCAGATTCCTGTACCTTTAGTATTTTCAAATGCAAATACGTTATTGTTAGCGTTATTTTTACTGTTAGGAATATTTCTTCTGAATTCTTTGTGTATCATTAAATGCACACCAGAATTACCAACTAATACGTTATTAAAAGGTGAAGGAACTTGAATCATCATAGTTCTCATACCCATTCTATATTTAGAAGCACCTAATTCTAAACCAGTTTGACCCAATTGAGCAATAGACATCCAATAAGTACCAGGTTGTAATACAACACCTTTATCTAATCTATAGTCAACATATTCATCCCAGAATAAATCTTCAGGTTGTTTTGATCTAATTGCATCTCTACCTCTATCTCTAAGGATAGTTGATCCAGCTACTAATGCATTTGGTTTGTCAGCTTGATCAGTATATAATGAGAATGAAACTTCATCTGGTGCTTGATTTCTTGGTCCAAAGAAAGCTTTGTAACCATAAACTGTATCAGCAGATAATAAATTAAATTTCATTGCAAATTGTCCAGAAGAAGAACCACCGACATCACCTTGACCAACAGTTACAGTTGGATAATTATTCCAAGCACCACCAGTTGAACCAACACCACCATAAGCATAACCTTGTAATCTAAGACCAGCTCCGAATTGTGGGTCAACTTCATTAGTTGCATTATCAGCTGGTTCATAAGCAAATGAATCACCAAATGTTAAATTAATGTCAGTAAAAGTAGTATCATTTCTCACATCTAAGTCACCACTAGGTACCATTACAATACCAAACATTCTGTAGCTACCACCACCTGATTTACGAGCGTCAAATGGAGGCATTGTCCATACAATTTCTTCGCCATTCGGGTGTGAGTTGATTGTTTCCAAACGACAATAAATAGGACGTTTCAATGGATTTCTTTCATCACCAGGTTGATAATCTTTAAAGATTTTTACCTTGATAATATAAGAACCAGAAGATGTACTTGTGTTATTACTTAATGTTACTCTAAGTGGAATATTCGTAGCTTGAGAAGCAGGTGCCAAAGTATAAGGCCAAATAATTTTGACAGCAGATACTTCGATATCAGTTGCTTCGATAGAACGATATAATATTCTTACGTTATCAACATAGAAATCATCATCATCATCAGAAATTTGTACAACAGATTTTTGGTCATTAGATGCTCTAACTTTAATTCTAAATCTAAAGTTTTTAGCACCTTCACTTTGATAATTAATAAATGTATCAGGTATTGCTACGAAATATTTTTTATATTCAAAATCAAAACCATCATCAAATATATTAGCTCTTAAACCATTAACATGACCCAAAGCACCATTTTCAGCAGCCAAAGATGAATCTTTATCCTCTTCTAAGAAACCGGTTCTATATCCACCAGCACCAAATATTTCTAATGCTGCTCTTTGTGTTTCAGCAATTGCGCCACCTCTTCTTGGGTGATTTCTCCATCTTTCAGGACCTAAGTTAGTAATATTACTTACTTTATCAGAAGAAGGTAATGCAAACTCAACTGTAATCGCATCTGGATGTTGAGCAGCTGATTGTGCAGGACCAAAAGGAGTAAATACGTTGTTATTTAATAATGATCTTGGCTCTGGACCAACTAAGTTACCGTCACCAAATTCTCTAGGCCAATCATCAGCATTTCTTACTCTTTGTACTGACAATGATAATACTGCCCCTTTTCTTCCTCTCAAGTCAATTGGAAAAGAACGTAATTCATCACCGTCAAAGTTAGTACGACCACTTGACCAATCCAAACCATTCAACATTCTTCTGTTCATATAAATTACAGGAGAATTTCTGAAATAATTAGAATTATTGTCTGCAGCAAATCTACCTCTTGGAGGTAATGGGTGTCTTGAAACGTTATCACCATTTGCTACTTCAGCATCAATGTTTACCCATTTAACTACCGAAGGCATAGGAGTAGAACCAATGATATGATATTCAGTAACGTCATCTTCAAAGTTTTCTAATCTTCTCATTACAAATAATTGAACGCTTGTAGTATCATCAAAAGGCCAAGTATCATTTAATCTTACGCCACCAGGTCTTGTTGGTACAGCAATTACGAATGCGCTCATACGACCGACGTTAATTAATTTATCATTTTCATCTCTTGCGAACTCATTAGGTTCCCAAGATGGGAAAAATACTTGAACAAATCTATAAACTGGAATACCTCTTTGAGTTTTACCATTATATGCATTTGTTGCTGGATAAGCTGGATAAGTTGCTGCATAGGTATTGTTAGCAAATGTAACATTAGCTAATCTAATTTTTACCTCAGGGTCACCAGTACATTCTTCTCTATTAGAAACTGGTGCGTCAACTAATCTTAAACAAAAGTCATCAACTGGTATTAATCTATTATAAACAATTCTACCTGTTGCATCATTTATAATTCTAAATCTTGCTTGGAAAGATAAATCTTGTTCTACATAGTTAGTTCCAGCAACACCTTGAATGTCATTAGTTAAGTTTTGAATTAAAGCAACTGGTTGGATAGCACCAATTAATGGTTCACCAGCTAATAATTCATAATTATTTACTTTATCAGATGGTACTGTTTCAGTAAAATCCAATTCTCCATTTGGTACTTGTTTTCTAACTCTGTACTGAATGTCAACTACTCTTAAAGTATTTTGCCATTGTTTGTACTTTACAGACAAACTATTTTCAGGATAATCTGCATTAAATCGATGCAAGTTATAATAGTAAGTATATTGTTGATACTCAGGTGGATTAGTGATAGAAGTTCTGTTAAAGTTTGTATGTCTAGCAAAACCTCTTAAACCAGAACGAGTATTCCATCTGAATACATCTTTTGCAGGTGCAATTCTAAAACCACTTCTAAAGAATCCTTCAAATCCATCATAAATTATAGTTATAGAACTATCTCTTCTGTTTAATTGAACTTGATAATCTGCATTAATATAGTTGTTATCGCCAGGTCTTAAGTTTTCAGGCACATTTACAGTACCACCCAGAGGATTAACCCAAACTCTGTAAGGTTGTGCATTAGTAACATAAATTGTTAATATATCTCTTGCAACTGATCTATTAAAATAAGCTTTTGACCAGTCATCTGATTTTTTATCGTTTTCATTCCATTGTGACATTAATAAGTCTCCATAGAATGGAGCAATTAATGCTGCTTTGTGATCAAAAGTAAAACTTTCTAAATTACCACCTCTTGCTCTTATACCACCCATAGTACCAGGGCGTTGAGATGTCCAATTTGTTGTTGCACTCCAATGCGGATTAGGAGCTTGACCACCTAATACTGAATAGATATAACCGAAATCATCTCTTGTTTGATCAGCTAATCCATCACCAACTCTTACTCTCGAAAAAGAAGCATATTGAGTTGGCCAGAAAGTATTATAATATTCAGCACTTTGTGGGTCATAAGAAGTAGTTTCACCTTGTGGGATTACTCTATTACCTTGTGCATCATAAAAATATCTTCTGTTAGTTAATGCTACAACACCATTTGTTGAAACATAAAATGAATCATAACGTACTCCATTAAAATAGAATGGAGAACTTAAGTTAATTGGAATAGGTCCAGCAATCGCATCATCAGTTGAATCTGTTCCATAGGAAACACCTGTTGCAAAGAAATCACCTTGATTCTCAATTGGTAAAGATGGATTTCTGAAGAATGCCAATCCTCTATCTGGGTTCAATGTCCAAAAAGATTTATCAACTTGTCTTGGTCCAGATAAAATTCTAAACCATTCACCAGTTGCTGGATCTTCGATGTCACGGAACCTTTGTGTTGGTCTCCATGGTTCGCCTGCAGGGTCATTATTATCTGTAAAATAATAACCAGTTGAAATAGCAGGTGCATTGTGAGCATTATTTAGCTCGTTAAATGGTTGTGGAAAACCATTTAAAGTACCTGGTAACAAACGGCTTTTTCTTTGAACGTCATCACTTTTTTGTGAATACGAACTAGAGAAAGTTAATGCTATTGATACTATACAAAAAAGTATAAACCTTTTCATATTTACTCCTAGTTTTGTAAAAAATTTGTTAATTAGTTTGTTTTTTAAACTTTTAGTTTATTTTATTTCTTTATTTATTTTTATATTTCTAAATTAATATTTCTAAACATTATATCCAATTATCTTTTGAATCTCCAGCCCTTATCCTCATTCTCGAATATCCAGCCACCTATTTTACCAGGCTCGTAAGTTTCAAAATCATTCCAATAGTCATAAGTATATGTATGTCTCGAACTTGTATCATTTTTATCAATTGATTCTGTTTGTTTCATAATATTATTTATTCTATTTATCCAAACAACAAAATTACTTTCACGTAAATCTATCCAGCCTTCATAAGCATATTTATCAATGTGTTTTTCATCTAATTTCAACTTCGTGTCGCCCCCTCTTACAGGAATTTTGACAACGTCGCCTTTAAGGTAATTATTTTCATCAATAATAATTGGTAATCCAATAGACAATATTTGAGAACGCAATTTTACATTATTTTGAATAACTTCTTTACATTTTTCAGATAGTTCTTTAGCTGTAAATTTATTTATATTACTCATTTTTTCTGTTACAAGACAAAGCAAATAAGATTCATACAATAACTTCGACAATCTTGGTGGACCTAATAATTCAAATGCAATACTATTCAAGTTATGCTCTTTTTCTAAAGATTTCAACTTTTTGACTGCCGTGTTTTGTAATAATCCGCCTCTATAAGTTGGACCCAATGTAAATGCATCTAATCCTTGCATTACTTCTTTTCCAGTATTACCACCAATCGCCTCAAAAACTACATAATCAGCAATTTCTTCTGGAGTAACTATTTCCATCTGTCCAAGAGAACTTATAGCTTCAAATTCACCACGAGAGAAAATCCCATTTTCACCAGTATCTATGTAAACTGATTTCAGAGATTCATTTAAATTTTCAATATTTTCTTTGTTTTCAAAATCAAAATCCGTACCAAGACTAATAGCATTTTCAACTTTCATATCAAATAAGTTGATTGGCTTTCCACTTTTTCTAATTTCTCCGTAAGCTATTTTTTTCCAAGCGATTGTTGCCGCTGGTTTAATCTCTTTAATAATTGGTGAATTTGGTGTTCTTGCCATCAAATACATCAACATAGAATGAGCACCAGCAACCGCTGTTTTAGCCATTAGAACCCTCGAAGGTCTTTCTTCACTATGCGTATATGGAATATTCATTCCCATTCCACCTGTGCCAGTTGTACCCACTTTAATGTACATTTTGGCACCACAATCGCCAAGTCCACTTGATAATATCTGTACGTGTCTAATTAATTGGGGTACATAAGCACTTGCCATTAATTTTTCGACTAAATCATCACTCAATGTGTTATTTGCAATGTTAAATTTTACTTGATTTGTTGTTTTGAAAATATCCAAATAAGCAATACCAGTAGCAGTATTTATACAATCTATAACTAAATCAGGTTTAGTTTCTGTCAATAGTGTATAAAGCGATGAATGGCTTAAAACTTCGTTATCCAAATCAGAGAATATATCATCAATTAATTTATTTCTACTATTTTTATTTTCTATTACATCCGAAGGTGGGTTATCTTTCCACTCGTTTCTTGTGAATAAATTGCCCCATCTTGCTTCGAACATATCTGGGTTACAACTTCTGTATTCATTTCTTAAATCTTCAACTGCCTCTTTAGCTTCAACTTCCTTTAGAGATGTTACAATCAACTTTGAAGGGTTATGTTCCATTAATTTTCTACAAATTGACGAACCTACTAAGCCCCAACCACCTAATATCAAAACTTTAGAACCAGTTATTTGCATAATTACCTTACTTTTCTAAATTTATTGTGTTATTTCTAACATTAATTTTCACAACATTTCTTATTTGTTTTTCATTTTTATAGGTTTTGTCAATACTTTTGTTAATATTTTACAATTGTGTTAAGTAAAAAACTAAGTAAAGTATTGCAACCAACAAATAATTAATATTATTTAATATTTTTTTTTTGTAATATTTAATCTATAATCTAACAAGTTATAAAAAATTATAATTTTTTGCAAATATTTATTAAAATAAATTCTTAATTTTTAACAATATTTTAACTAAATCTTAACTTATCAACATATTTTTTAAAAATATTTGGATTATTACCGATTTCTATTAATTCAAATTAATTACCTTAAATATAAATTTTAATACTCCTACTTAATAATTTGAGTTTCTGAGCTTAAGTTATTAAAATTTATAAATCACATCAATTGACAAAGAACATCTTTTATTAATATATTTTAGAAGTTACTGAAATGTTTTGGCTCTTCTAAATTGTCTTAAATTAAAATCGAATTTTTTCTACTTAATTCTTTACTTAATTCTTCAGATAACATTTTACAATTTATAAAAAACTTTTTTATTTTTTGTTCCCTCTATATAAAAGACTGTTTTTTGCCCAAAATGTAACAGGTTTTTTGAAAATAATTCAAACTATTTTTTATTTGCTTTAATATCAATGATTTACAAGGGCGTTAAAATTTGATTTTCAACCAGTCTTTTTTGTAAAATTGTGATATTCCTAAAATGGCGAAACACAGAAGACTTACACTTATCGAAATCCAGATGCCTTTTGGACCCAAATTAAAGTAAATTGAAAGTAAATATGAAAGCGGAATTTGTATCAAATAAATGAAAATTGACACAATTGACAAACTTCTCATCGTGTCGCCTGCACCACTAAAAACTCTCGTTGTTAATATTCCAACTGCGAAAAATAAGTAACTAAATGAAGTTGTCTGTAAATATAATGATGTGTTTTTGATTACTTCTTGATTATTTGTGAATAATGATGCAAAATAACCACCATAATTATAACTCACAAAACCCATAACAAGCATCAAAATTCCTAATTGTTTAACGGCGGAATTAAAATAAAGGAAAATTCTATCATACTTTTTGGCACCTATGTTCTGACCTGTTATTATCTCTATACCTATCCCAGTTGCAAATACTGGCATAAATACAAATAAATCCACACTTAAACCCAAAGTGTAACTTGCCACTATATTTGCACCAAAAGTATTAGCCAATGCAAATATTATCAATCTATTCGAACTAAGCGATAAATACTGAAATGTTGATGCAATACCCTTAGAAAAAATTAATTTAATTGCATTCTTATCAAATGTAAGTCCGGAATAATTAAATTCAATTGGTGTGTAATTTTTTATTAATGCTGTTATAGATATTACGCAACCAATAAATTGTGCAATAGAAGTTGATAAACCACCACCGTATAATCCCAAAGCTGGAATAAAACCCCAACCAAAAATTAACATTGGAGTAAAAAGCGCATTCAAAAATACTGTCAGTAATAAAATCATCATCGGATAAGTTGTATTACCAATTGATCTAACCATTGCATTTATCTGAAATGTCAAAAAATTAAAAGGGAAACCAAAAATTATAGCAGACATATAAATTAGTATATTCGCTTTCAGAGAACCGCTATATCCCATAAAATCTAATAAATATGGCAAAGTAAAGTAAAAACTAATTGATATAAAAATAGAGTAAAAAAACATTATTATTATTGACATTGTTGCAATATTGTTTGCTTCTTTATTTCTACCCTTCCAATTCTCCTTGCCACTACTACGCCAGAACCAATTGCAAATCCTATCCCCAATGTAAAAATCAAAAGTAGCAACTGCTCACTTACACCAACCGCTCCTAATCCCTCATCTCCAAGTTTACTAACAAAATATTTATCCACCCAAGAATATAAAATATTAAATACAAAGCTGAATATCAATGGGGCACTAAATTGTCTGAGAGTTTTATCAATGTCTCCATTTAGTAAATCAACTGTATTTTTCATTTATTGTGCTTTTGTAAAATTAGACTTACACTGACACCTATCTAAACTATTTATTAATTTCTTTTTAATTTGCAACAATTTTTTAAGATTTTTAATCAGATTTTTAATCAGTTTTTATTAATCAAATAAATATTATTTCATAATATTTTTATTTCTATTTGTTCTATTATAAATTGAATAAAAAATAATTTGTATTTTTGATTAATGTTAAATTCATTTTTAAAATAATTTATATTTATTTCAATTTTACATTTGGAGAATAAATTGGATATCTATCTTTTATTTCTCATTTCTGCAATAATATATTTGTCAAGAACTATCTTGTTCAAAATTGGCAATAAGTTAGAAGAAGCAAACAACTTGAATATTATCAATTATGATTTTGTTCCATTTGTTAGTATCGTTGTGCCTGCAAGAAATGAAGAAAATAACATTGCACATTGTTTGATTTCATTATCAAAATCTCAATACCCAATTGATAAATATGAAATTGTTATCGTTAATGATAGATCCACTGACAATACTCTCGAAGTTATAAATTCATTAAAATTCCAAATTCCTAATCTAAAAATTGTAAACATAACCGGTGATAGCCAAATAGGCAACCTTAGAGGCAAGCCAGGGGCTTCTCAAGCCGGAATTGATGTTGCCGATGGAGAATTCATCCTAATGACTGACGCCGATTGTTTTGTGCCTAAAACGTGGGTCAGAAGAGTTGTAAATGAATTTCAAAACCCAAATACACATTTAGTTTGCTCTTACACTACCGTTGATGGCAAAACTCCTTTTGAAATTGTACAATCTGTTGAATGGATTTATTCCAATACTTTAGCAAGAGGTGGAGTTGGATTAGGAAAAGTTATCGGCTGCTTTGGAAATAATTTGTCTGTTCGCAAATCCACTTTCGAAAAGTTAGGGGGTTACAGAAAAATACCATTTACTGTTACAGAAGATTTGTCCCTTATGAAAGCTATTGATGAAAGTAATTTTGATGAAAGTAATATCAACAAAAATAAAAGCAAAATTAGATACATTTGTGATACTATGGCTGTGATAGAAACATCGCCTTGCAAAACTTTTGCTGAATATATAGAACAACACAAAAGATGGGCTATGGGTGGCAGGGCTTTGGGCTGGAAAGCATTTGTTTTGGTATTTACATCATTATCTTTGTGGGCTGGGATTTTTTTATCACTAATAAATTTCAAATTTCACTTAGCGGCTTTATTAATCACTTTAAGAGTAGTTTGTGATATTTGGATTATTTTGCCTACACTAAACAAAATCAAATACACTTACCTTAAATCTTGGTTAGTACCTTCAATTATGTTTTTTATGCTCATCGAATTGATTATACCATTTACCCTCTTTTCAAATAAAATTGTATGGAAAAATCAAGTCTTCAAACGATAAACTCTATGCCTTCGACTGCGCTCAGGCAACGTGGGTAATGTGCGGGTTACAAGGTGGATTTGCCAAAGTAAAAGTGAGTATCAGTAATTTTAAAAATATTAGTGTGAAAATTAAAATTTAATGATAAAAAAACGAGAAATATTTTAATATTAATATTAGTGTTGATAATTATTTTTCAAAAATTTTATTTAATACTTTAATATATTAATAAATCTTTTTAAATTGTATTAATTATTTTTTTAATTTTAATAAATATATTCAAAGGAAATTATGAAATATATATTGTCATTTTTCATATTAGTTTGCACAGTTTCAAGTTTGTTCTCACAGTCCTCTGCAGATACTAATAAAATAGAAAAATCTAATGGTTTTAAATTAGTCGGTGGAGTCGGATTGGGATTAGCCTCTGGTTCATTTAATTATTTTTCTTTTTCAAACAAATCAGGATCAGAGTCTAGTGAAATAGCCGGTTCAAGTTCTGATATTTTGAACGAGTATAAATTATTTGTTAATTCAAAGTTTTCAGAATCATTTGGAGTTGGGCTTGAATTTGGAAGATTAACATATTTCAAGTTAGCCGGTTCAAGTTCCAATGGATTTGGTATGGGAAATTCTGAAATAAATCAATATATTTCAGGTTTATATTTTTCTCCATATTTATTAGTAGGTAATTTTCAATTAGGATTTTCGTATATGTCACCAACTCCATCAACATATTTCGTAAGAGTTGATGACGACATTACATCTGATTATAATTATGAAGACTTGTCTCCAAATGATCAAAAGGTTTTTGATGAGATTTTATAGGCATATTTAAATGTCTATGTTGCTTATAATATTGATTTAAGAGAAAATATTGATTTACCAGTTACTGGGTATATAAAATTAGGATATGATATTCAAAGTCCGTTTGATTACACAAAAACTACATCTGTAGTAAGTCAAGATATTAGAGCATTTATGACAATTGGTGTCACATATTCTTTTGATCTTGTGAAATAGTATTACAAATTTATAAGTAAGGTGGTATATTTATCATCTTACTTAATTTAAATTACAACATATCATAATTAATCAAAGTGTATCAATATCCAATAAGCACTATGCCCTTTAATGGTAATTGCAGCCGAGAATTGATGTAAAGAGTTTCGAGGAAAGTATATATTTTCATAAAATCATCATTCCCACGATAATCATTACGCACAGCAAGAATTAGAAATTCCACATTCGGCATCATACACGCTTGAAAAATATCTTTGAGAAATTGATTATTTGCATAAGCCCTACCTGCCTCTACTTCTAAAACAATACTACCATCTGCACTCAGAGCATCAGCATCAAATGATTTATCAATTTTATTATTATAGCTAAATAAAACAGGTACTTTAATTTTGTCAATAGTTTGTTTACTTGTCTCTACTTTAAAATTCAAACTCTTTAAATCATTTGAAATAATTTGTAATACTCCATTACTTATAAGATTATTTTCTGGAGATTTTATATTTTCATAATGCAACTCAAAACATTGAATCACATCGCTTATAGTTTCATTAATCCCAAATGACCTTGGAAATAGCTGGTATCTTAGCATATGCAAAAACTCCTAATATTATAATTAATAATTCACTAAATCTACCCCACAATATCTACCTTACCTCTGCTCCGAGACCTATCGCTTCTGCTGGGCAGACAAGACTGAGTTTGCCGTCAAGGTTAGCAGCGAGTAGCATTCCGTTCGATTCGTAGCCCATTAGTTTGGCTGGTTTGAGGTTTGCAACAACGACGACTGTTCTGCCAATTAGTTCTCCAGCAGAGTAAGTTTCGGCAATACCTGCCAATATCTGTCGTGTTTCATTTCCCAAATCTACTTGTAATTTCATTAGTTTTTTGGATTTTGGTACGTTTTCAGCTTCCAATATTATCGCAGTTCTAAGTTTTACTTTTTTGAACAAATCTATATCAATCAAGTTTTCATCCAATGAATTATCCAATGTGTCATCAATATTATCTTCATTGGTTTTCGTGCTTTTTTCGCCCTTATTTGTATACTTTGCTGTATTATTTTTTGTAGTATTGATTACCTCATTTTGCGAAGTTTTGTCGCCTAATTTTGCGATTTGTCCCGTTACAAACTCATCTTCAATTCTACCAAATAATATCTCTGGCTTGGCGATTTTCATCTCAGGCTTTAATGACAATAACATACAGTTCCGCCATAAATTACTTGTGTTTTGTTCT
>Ga0105052_10003412_pt1 | contig 18392 bp, 14 predicted proteins | sample FRY03_FD_78094 | JGI IMG/M metagenome (GOLD analysis project Ga0105052, IMG submission 78094) | Freshwater microbial communities from Lake Fryxell liftoff mats and glacier meltwater in Antarctica - FRY-03 | ecosystem: Environmental > Aquatic > Freshwater > Ice > Glacier meltwater ... | reverse complement strand
TCTGGGCGTGGTGCTGGCGGTGCAGGTAATACAAATCCTCCTAGACCACCAGCACCTCAAGGTAATAACCCCCCTGCAGCAGCAAGGCAAGCTCCTTCTGAAGCTGTTAATATGTTGAGACAAAATCCGTCACCTGCAAATAAAAGTTTCTTTGACCAAACGTTCGGGGCAGGAGCTGCGGAAAGAGCACTTACAAGATAAGGATTAGTATGGCAAACCCTTTTGCGCAATTTGTTGAGCCAACAGAAGAAGCTAATCCTTTTTCCCAGTTTGTAAACCAAAATCAAGGGGAAGTTGAAAATCCCTTTGCTCAGTTTGTACGTTCTGTAGAAGAACCTCCTGCACCCATTGCGGAACAAACGCAATCAGCCCCTGCACCCGCTGCACAGATTGAAGCCCCAGTTACTGCGCAACCTGTAACGGCAGTTACTGCACCTATTGCAGAACAGCCTGTAGCGTCAACACCTGCGCCTATTGCTGAACAAACTGCCCCCACTACCCCGCAAGAGTATCCTCCTTATGAACCTGTGCAGTCAGAACTTACTGCATATACCCCGTCATTCATAGATCGTTTAGGGCGCATGCTTGGGTTAGGCGGTAATCGTGATGCCGCATCCGTAGAGTTAGCAGCTAGGCGTTTGGCAAAAGAACAAAACATTTCGGTCGGTGAAGTTTATAGACAAGCTGGTGGTAGTCGGCCCATGTTTAACCCCGAAGGTAGAGCTATACTCCCTGCAATCGGTGAAGCGGCTGCGGTAGTTTCTGAGTCTTTACCTGATATACCTACTGCCGCTGCTAATACTGTATTACGCGCAATACGTGGGGGAGATATTCCGGGCGGGGAAGGTAGTTTTTTAGATTATGCAATTAAACAAACAGAAACCCCCGATAGGAAAGTAGACAAGAACTACCAAGATCTTGGGGGTATAGGTAAATCGCTTGGATATAGTTTCGCTACATTAGGCGCGTCTATTTTATCAAGTGTAGGAGCTACCGCAGTTGCTGGCCCTGTAGCCGGTGCAGTAGCAGGGTTGGGTACTTCGGGTACTGTGTCGTACCGCGCAAGTAAAGATGAATTTTTAAGCAGAGTCAAAGATGAGTTAGACGCAAAAACAAAACAGATTTACGGGCGTGAGCTAACTAAAGACGAATGGCAAGCCGTACGCGGAGACTTTGAATCCGCCGCTACTAAGTACGGTGCATGGGAAGCTATTCCTGAAGCTATCGGCAATCTACTGATGGTAAGAGCTTTTTCTGCTCCCGCAAAAGGTGTATCTAAATCGGCGCTAAATAAACTAGTAGCACGTACCGCTGCAATAGCTGCTGAAAACGTAGGCGAAACAGTAACTGGGGTAGGCCAAAATAGAGCTGAACTAGAAGCTGGGTTATCTAAGGAAGAACTAACAATCAAAGACGCTTTTAAACAGCAATTTTTAAGCACCATGATTTTAGGAGGTACAGTAGCTGCGGGTTCAAAAGGTATTCAAACATCGAAAGACTTTTATCAAAAATATGTAGAACCTAAGATTGATCCACAATCTGCATTAGGGCGTGCAATTCAAGCTGACTTAGATGCAGTTGCTATAAACCCACAAGCTATTGATGCAGAGGCTATTGCGTCATTACAAGGTGTTGCACCTCTTACTATGGAAGAGTTGGCAGCGCAACAAGATGCGCAGTTTAAAGGTAGAACAGAACCTAAGTTACCCCCAAATGCTGTACCTCCTGAGGAACCTCTAGAACGTGATGAGCCTGTTTATACCGTAGGATCCGAAACTAGGGAAAGTATTACTGCGCCGGGTAAACAAGAACCAACACTTACCGTAGACCCTGAGACTGGTGAAGTAATTACTGCGCCGGGTAAACAAGAACCAACACTTACCGTAGGATCCGAAACTAGGGAAAGTATTACTGCACAAGAACAGCCCGCAACTGCACAAGAACAAGTTATCCAGCAACGAGCTATCGAGCTAAGACAATTAAATGGTTATCCTGTAGAAGTTGCTTTAGCCGTAGCACAAAAAGAGTTTGCGGAAGGAGACCTAAATGTTGAACCAAGCAGAAGTGAACAGCAGGTTGATGAAACTGTCGGTGGAAGAGTTGAGCCAAGCATTAATGTGCCTAGCGAAGGAACAGCCGCCACCGAAGGAGTTGCACCACTTGATTCTGTCGGACTGGATAGAACTGCTGGAGTTGCTCAAAGGGCTGATGTGGGAGCAGGAGAACAGCGTGCTGCACTAGGTGAAATTCCTACGCTAACAACGACCCCCACCCCCGTGGAACAAGCACAGCTCCAACTAGCAAATGCGGAAGTTGCTGTAGCTCAAGCGGCTACTCCTGAAGCTAAGAAAGTAGCAACAAAAGAACGCAACAAAGCACGACAAACGTTAAAGAAAGCACAAGCTGCACCTGCAGTTGTTGAAGGTGCTGCTTCTGTAGAAGCTGTTGCGCCAAATAAACGTGGCAGAAAGCCAGTTGTACTCACACCCGAAGAACAAGCTGTGCGTAAAGCTGATCGTAGTACGCTTCAGCAAGCGCTGACAAAGACTGCTCGTGGCGTAGATAAGATTATTAAAAACCTAGGGGTTGCATTTGACCCTAATAGATTTGATAGCACAGAAGGTATTAAGTTTGGAGCTCAGTCTTTTGAGCAGGCACGTAAAGATGCTTTGTACACACTGGCAAAAATAGCCAATGATCCAATGTTCCGAGGAGCTGCGGAGTCGGGGATAAAAGCCAAAAACTTTTTGGCAAGCGAAGCTGTTACACCACAAGAACGCGCTAATTTAGCAGCACGACTTAAGTTTGAAAAAACAGGTTCGTTACAAGCAAACGTAGCCCCGAATAAACTACAAGCTAAACCATCCCGCGCATTCTACAAATTTAAAAATGCATCTGAAGCACTGGCACATATAGCCAATACAGGATCAGCATTTGAACGAGCTTTAGCTAAAAGGTTAGCGCCATTCTTAAAAGATGTTCGTCTAATAATTGCAGACACAGAAGAGAATACGCCTAAAGAATATAAAGCTCTGCTTGGTACGTCGTCAGGTGTTTACCACACCGCTGAGTTTCCCGACGATCAGTTTAGGATGATAGTTCTTCGTGGGGAGAACTTTGGCAACCCGGATATGCAGGGCGTTAACAACACTGTGTTTTTACACGAAGCATACCATGCGGCTACCGTAGCTAAGCTACATCAGTATTTTGCGTTAAAACGTGCGGGTAAGCCAGTACCACAGTCGTTGCAAGTACTAGTCAATGAGCTAACTACTATTGCTGACATCGCACAGAAAAAATACGATGCGCTTAAGGCAAGTGGGCAACCAGTGTCTGAAGAACTCCAGCATAAGTTTGAGGATCTAGAAATAGGTATAGACCTTTTTGAGTTTATATCCTACGGAATCACTGATCCTACCGTGCAGAAATTCTTGCTTGATACTCCGGGGTTTGCCCGTAAAGACCAAGCATTGGGCATGCTCAAAAATCTTTTTAACCGCTTTACCGACTCTATACGTCGTGCGTTTAACCTTGACGACAAGCATTCCTCTGCGTTCCAAGACTTAATTCTGGTTACTGAAGGTCTTATGCAAGAGGAGGAAAGAGCACCTGCACCTCTTATCAGCGCAACCCTCTCAGCTAAACAAGCTAAGGTTGACAAAAACGCAGAAAAGATTCGGCTAAGTAACACCGTCGAAGGGCTAGTAGAACCTATAGAACAAAACGTTGTAGAAGGACATACGTTTAGAGACTTTAACGACCTAATGCAAGCTCGCTTTGACGCTATGGGTAGTGGGTTTATACGCAAAATACTAGCTACTATGCAGACTGCGGACATTATTCGTTGGAAAGGAGATGCTATACCTGCTCTGAAAAGCATAGACACTTTGGTAGAAAAGATGGTTGGCTCGCGCATGAATATGGAACGAGCATTTGCGCTAAAAGCAGATAAGTTTTCTAAGTTTATTCGTAAAGTAGGTAAACAAAAAGTGTTCTTAAGCAACGCCATGCACTTGGCTCGTTTGAATTCTGTTAGCCCCACTACTTTTAAAGACCGTGCAGATGCTATTGCGACAGACAAACGTATGGTGCAGCTAGATAAGTTACTAGCAAACCCAGCCACGGTTCAAGAGGAAATTCCAACCATTACCCGCAAACGTACCGTTCGGGAAAAAGAAATTAACCAGACGTTTGATGCATGGGAAAAACTGAGCGAAGTAAAAGGCGGGCAGGACATGTACCGCATGGTACGTCAGTTTTACAAAGACGCTAATATTTTAATGCGCACTCTGCTGGACGAACGTATTGAACGCTTAAACGTAGAAGGTAGTATTGACGACCCTAGTACACCTAAAGGCAAGTTGATGCTGGCGGTGCGCCGTATACAGGAAGGCAGTGACTTTAAAGGCATAGACGAGTACTTTCCGTTCATGCGCTACGGTAACTTTTGGCTGCGTATAAATGGCCCGCAGGGTAGAGAATTTTATCTATTTGAAAACGGTACTAAGCGTAATGCATGGTTGACTAAACGCGCTAGAGAACTAGGTGTAGACCCTAAAACAGAAACAGAGATGTTTGATTCTGGCGATGATATTACCGCACTGCGCACAAAATACAGCCCTGAAAGTAAGATGCTTTCAGAAATGTTTGAGACCGTTGATAGCGAGATGGACAAACCCGGACTGGATAAGGACGCCTTAAAAGATGCGTTATATCAAACGTACTTAATGACGTTGCCTGAGGAAAGCTACCGTAAACAATTCTTGCATGCAGAAAACGTAACTGGTTTTAGTTCAGACGTATTTAGAAACTTTACGACATCTGCGAACCGCATTGCTAGTCAAGCAGCTAAGTTGGCGTACGGGGATAAGATTAGCGCAGAACTTGACCGGGCTAAAAATACGCTTGAACGTATGCCGTCGTTACAAAAAGCTAAACTCGGATTGTTTGTTAACGAAATAAAGACTAGGGTTGAAGGAGAACTTAACCCACCTGAAGAAAATAAATTAGCTACTCGGCTTAATCAGTTTGCGTACTACTCACTCCTTACCGGTGTGGCTTCTGCACTTACTCAAACTACAGCAATACCTATGTTGGTTATGCCGGTACTGAACCAGCAGTACGGTTACGGTAGTTCAGCATTAAAACTGGCTAAGTATATGTCTGTTTGGAAATCTGTTGGGGTAACGCAAGAAGGAGCTGACGGGGAAATTATTTACACTGCGCCTTCTATTGGTTCCTCCAGCATAGTTAAGAGCAACCCCTTACTTCAGCGGGCATTTCAAGAAGCCGTGGAACGAGGGTTAACAACTCAGACTAACTCATCGGTGTTAGCAAACACCCGCAGAACTCCTAGTAACTCTTTTGAAGGTTTGTCTGGCGTAGCTGCCCGCACTGCAGCAACGGTTATGTCGTCGTTGTTTACTGGTGCTGAGCGTATGTCCCGTGAGATGGCATATCTAATGACGTTTGAATTAGAGTACGCAAAAACAAAAGACTTTGATGCTTCTGTTGAAAAAGCTGTTGCAAACGTACAAGAATTATTAGGTAGGTATGATAACTTTGGACGTCCTAGAATTCTACAAAACTTTGCGGGTAGAACTATAGGGCAGTTTAAGATGTATGCAGTTAACATAACTTCGTTCTTTGTACGTAATGCGTACACTATGTTTTCTAAGTCTATATCTGACCCAAAAGAAGCCCTTGCTGCTATGCATAGGTTAACTGGAACGTTAGCTATGGCTGCGGTATTCGGTGGTGTAACTTCCTTCCCCTTATATAGTTTTGTTACCTCAGCAATTGATCTTATACTAAACAATCTAGGTGATGACGATGAGGAAAAGAAAAAACGTGTAGATGAGAACCCATATACTGCTTACAACAGCGACTTGCGTTTCCGTTATGTGTTCCTAAAAAACATGTTTGGGGACATAAAGATTACCGGGTTAGATGGTAAAACTAGAACTTTAGCTGCGGTGTTAGAGAAAGGAGTTATCTCTGAGCTAGGCGACTTTAACATCGGTTCTCGTACTTCATACAACGATTTGTGGTGGCGTGACGCTAAGCCGGGCAATACTACACAGGAAACTATTATAAATACTTTAACTGCCAACTTAGGCCCAGCCGTATCTTCTGGGCTTGGTATGACTGGCGCAATAGATGATTTTGGTGATGGTAAGATTGCCCGAGGATTAGAACGAATTGCACCAGCGCTAATTAAAAACCCATTAACGGCTGCTAGGTTTGCTAAGGAAGGGGCTGAAAATCCTCGCGGGGATATAGTTATGGGTAAAGAAGAATTTTCGTCTTTTAATCTTGCTATGCAATCGTTGGGATTCCAACCAACAGCCCTTACACGTTATCAAGAAAACAAATACAAAACTGAACAAGAAACAAGAATGGCTGAAAAAACAAAATCAGAAATTTTAGGTAAATTAGACAATGCTATTTTAGGCAGTAACTCTTCAGATGCTGATATTGAGCGTGTGTTCAACCGTGTAGATAAGTTTAACGCTAGGTATGCAGCGTTAAAACATTTACGTATTGATGGCGACGATGTTAAAAAAGTATTAGATAAAGCCAAAGATCGTGAAAAATACATGTTCCGTGGTATGTATATACGCAAAGAAAATATTCCTTACATCCTTGAATTGCGGGATGCTACTGAAAGGCCGCAATAAAAAAACCCCCACTGCTTAGGTGGGGGAAGGAGATTTCTCAAGGAAAAGCAGCATAGCTGCGTAGTTAGTATACCTTTAAACTCTCCATATACGTATACCTCTAACACCTTCCTCTATGACTACCCGCATTACGGTTTGTATTTTTCGCTTGCGGGCAGTCTTGTAAATAATTTTTTTAGCTTTTTCGCAGTCTATGCAGGGTATAAAAAATGAATACCCCACACGCAACCTGTCCCAGTTAACGTTATACGTCAGCGTTTCTATTCGCATCGTCCGTCTCTGACACAACCAAACCTTCCATGTCGATGAACCCTTCATTAGAGCAGTCGAACTGTAACGTGTGCACGGCTGGTGACGTAATCTTCATGCCCTTAGACATACGCTTGTTTGGTGTACCTGCTATATATCCGCGCTCTCTAAGCTCACGAATAGTGTCTTTGTAGTTAATCTGGCGCTCCACACAGTCCTTCTTAAACTGGCTGGTAACAAAGAACATCTGTTTGGTATCAGGTTCGTACCTAATGCGTAGATCACCTCGTGGTTCTAACGTAGGCAAAGAGCTAACTGTAGTACGGTTGTCAATGTCTGCCTTAACAACAAGAATGTTCTGCATATGACGGTTAATGTAGTCACCCACGATAACGGTTGCATCATCTGAAGGAGGTCTAATTTCATCACGCATACATTGAATAGTCTGGCATACCCAAGCATAAACAGCTTTCATGTCGTAATCGGACAAGCCTAAGTTGTTAGCTATCAGGCCACCAGTAATATTGCATGCAGCAACAGCAGACCAAAAACGCTCAGGAGCTGTAAGTTTAAGCTCAGCGTCAATCTTTGCTTGGATTCGTAAGATGGTACTGACAGCTTCTGGAAGGTTGTTGACCAACCATTTAAGGTACACCTCTCCCGCATGCCCGTAATTACTTTTCAGTTGATGGTCAAACATACGCTTGCCTTCTTCTGTCGATATAACATTGTTAGGGGCGACCTCGTACTCAAACAACCGCAGCATCTCTGCGTTACCACCTGCCTTAACGCTCATTAGCTTTTCATAGAACGAAGCATTAGCGCTAGCTAGGGACATTGTTTGCCATGTGGTTGAGTTCTCACGTAGCTCGTTGGTTGCGCCTTTCATGCGGTCACTGCCACGCCCTTGGGACATACTGTATGCCAAGTTCGAAAACTCTTCGGGGGTGATGTTAGTAATTTCATCGACGGTATAAGGCAGGTTGTTCATTATGCCCATACGCTGAATCTTTGCAGCGGTCGTGTCTTTCCAAATAGAACCTAGTTTCTCAGGATGCCCGTACACGCTGTTGCACATAAACAATGTTGTTGATTTGCCTGAGCCACCATACTTGTAGATCACGTTGATGATCGCCCCACTGAGTCCTGTAAATTTAAACAAGGGCGCACCAAATGCAGTCAGTGCAGCGAATGCATGAGGTTCCATGCCGGGACGAGCATACATATTGAAAGCGTCTTTCCACTTACCAAAATCACCCACGGGCCCTATGTGCTGTGCGATTGCTTTCGTAGTGGTAGATGGCGGGCTACCGTATGTACCGTCTTTACTAATCTCCCTGTCACCAAGAATGAACTTCGTGTTATTTTCTGCCCAACCAAATTGAGTTCTCATGACTTCCACTTTTTTCGAGTACTGCAAATTTTTAACAAACGAGTTAACGAACGTTGCCAGATGGTTCATCTGTGTTGGTGTACCAGCTACACCATTCTTAGCAAGCACTTTACGTAACTCTTCCTTTACTGCAACAATTGCTTGGGGCACTATAAACTCTACGACACCATCCAAAGGCAGGTGTAACCGCATTAAGTTAACGTGCCCAAGGTCAGGATCTTTTATGCGCTTAACAACATATAGAGCATGCTCATACACGCAAAAAGGTTCGGCTTCTTCCCCGTTAGGCGGTAGGTAAATAGCACCACTCGGTCCTTTTTGGTAAGGTTTGGGGTAAGCAGGTATCTTATATTGGGGTAATTCCTCATCGACTATACCAAGCTCATCCTCCTCAGGTACCTCGACTTCTAGCTCAATTTCTTCGTGTTCGTCTTCTTCTAGTACTTCCTTGCTAAGAGCAATAGGCCCATGTATTTTGCCTTGCCACTTGCAACCGTTACACCCACCGGGATTATGCTTTTCAAACGTAGCGCAGCGATGCGGTCCGGCTTCTGCTCCACCCTGTGTAGCTTTGCGTTCGGTAGAAATTACATCGTAGTCAGGATGCTGACTAGACATCATATGTATGGCTTTGTCTCTATCTATGCATTGGTTAGCGACTGTTAAAGCCGACCACCAAAGGGGTTCTGGAATATCGGATTGATTTAAAAATGCATGGTTAAGCTGCTGACACCCATGCTCACCACGGATCATGATGTTACGGAACTTTTGAATTGTGTTACCCGCAAGAGACTGCGTTAGAACATTTAGCCCTGCTTCCTGCACTAAGGGTGCGGTGTTAAAAATAGACGGTGTTGCAACTTCCTTAACCCCAAGCAGTTTAGTGAATGCGGCAAAGTCAATTGGTTGTCCTGCAGTTATTACTGATACTTCACTTGGCGGGCTATCCTTAAAATTCAGAGTTTCGGGTATGCGCAGAATTCTGGCAACCTCAAATACGTTCGCATCGACTAAAAAATTATGTGTATTGCACAGTTCACTTAACCTAGCGGCAACAGGCTCCCACTGCCTCCTATCTACAGGCTCTGTAAAAGGCCAGTACACATGCAGTCCTCGACCTGAATTTACTATGATTGGTTTAGGTAGCCCGATGAGCTTGCAAAAATCTTGCAGTTTAATTAGCCCTTCGTTTTGTGTTGCATACCCTACACCTTCAGCAGCCTTTGTTTCCCCGCAGTCTATATCTACCCACATGCTTTTTAGTGCTAGTACGTTAGCCTTTGTGCGTGACTGGTCTGTTGCATATTTTGCGCAACCAAAAAATACATTGCGCTCTTCCTGCATAAACTTTTGTGCAATAACATCTAGTTCTTGTCGAGTCTGAACCAACTCCTGTTTAATGGATTTACCCTTAATGCCAACCACAGCGAACCACCCGTCCTCGGGAAGCACGGCATTTAAGAGATCAAACTTATCCATCTGTTTATTCCAGAGACGAGTAGGCGGGGGGCAAGCCCCCCAGTCCATACCCAATATTATTTAAGTTTCCTGAGAAACTCCGTGATTGCGGAAGCGTAATGCGCTTGGGGTTCGTGCGTCCCAACAAACCAGTTGTATATTGTCATACGGCTAACGCCCAACTGCTCGGCAATATCTGAAACTGGTATGTTAAGGACTATGCACTTGCGCCCAAGAGCTACGCCAAGATGACGACGATCCGCCTTCTTGTTCCGTTCAACGAGTATTGAACTGTATCCGTAGCTCATAGTTGTTTACGCATCGCTCCATGCACTGATTACAGAAGCTAGATCAGCTTTAGGGGCTGCAGCAACAGAGTCAGCTTTCTTTGTTGCACGTTTAACAGGCTCAACAATTTCTGCATCTTCTACTTCTACAGGTTTAGCTTTAGGCTTAACAGCTATGGGCTCAAAACTTTCATCTTCTAGTGGTTTACCCGCAAGAGCCAAAGGCTTCTTCACAACACCGTCAGACTGTGCAACGGTCATGGTTATAGCGTTCTTAGCAGCAAGAGATTGCCCTGCTTCTTTAACAACTTCCCATTCTTCCTTGTTAATGTGTCGTACAGGTGAGAACAGCAGCTTGGCAGTGTCGCTGTCTAAGTCCATACTGACCTGAGTAATGATCTGGTCGATGTTAAAGCCATTGCCAGCGATGTACTTGGTGTAGCTTTCGAACGGGTGCAAGTTGCCTTCGCCTTTACCAAAAATAGACTTGGACGGTAAAGTCAACTGATACACATCACCAGAAGCATCACCCTCAAGTACGACAGCAACACGACGTTGATACCGGCATGCACGGCTTGTGTTGTCACCAGAGCCAGCGATGTTTTGTGGGCAGGTTGCGCAATTAGCACCCTGCTTTTCTGCTACCGTGGGGTCAGGCACATCACCATCATTAGACCAACAAGTAGGAGGTACGATTTCATCAGCGTTGTACTTACCTGTGTAAAACACACGAGATACGCTCTTACGGGCATTAACAATAACGACGTTCATCTCACGAGTGGTTAGCTTGCCAACTTCTTCCCCACCAACAATCTTACGAAACACACCGCCACGAATAGAGATGCGTTTGTTACCCGAACCGTTACCGGCTAAAGATTTAGTAAGATCATTGAGACCCTGACTACCACGCAAAAAATCTGGCAGCTCTTGATTAAAAATCGAGATATTACTCATTGCTACTTCTCCTGAAAAATTAGTTTCTTTTAACTACAATTGCGTACTTGCTTTCTGACCACAGACCCGGGGGTAGTAGTTCAGGATGCTCGTCTAAAAACTGCTTCATGTTACTTTGGTGTAGCCGTTGTTGAAGCAGCGGGAATGCGTCATGTTCTTTTATGAACGCAAACATTGAACCCCAATCGTTCGTATTAAAATTTGTTGTTACCTTACGAATGATTGTCCCTTCATTTGTGCGCATGCTAGACACGTCTAACGATTTGCACATCTCTAACATTTGATTAGAGATAGTCTCTAACTGTTCGTTTAAGGCAGCTAGCTCTTGCTTGTGGCGTTCAGCCGCTGCTTCCTTTGCATCACGAATCTTAATGTATATCTTCGCCAATTCTTCGGCTGATACCTTTGGTGCGCTTTCTGTTTCCATGAAATCTCCTAGCGTGAATTTATTATTATATAGATGTTTTTTACTTTGTCAAGAAGTTGAATCTATTTCTTGTCGATAAAGATCAATTATTTTTACGTGGGCGTCAATTTTACCTGTCAGCATTTTGTACACGCGCTCTTCAACTTCACTGCCCTTTATGTGTACGATAGTCATAGCATTCTTTTGTCCGGGCCTGTTAATTCGCGCATTAGCTTGTAAGTATGTTTCTACTGACGTTACTGGTGCATACCAAATAATTGTGTTGGCTGCGGTCAGTGTGAGACCGTGTGATGCTGCCTGAGGCTGTATGATTAACACCTTAACTTTGTCAGTTGCTTGAAAGTCCTCAACGATACTGCTACGTTTGTTTACGGGTACTTGCCCGTTAATGACTTCGCATGACACGTTGTTTTTAGTAAGGTACGTTTTAAGTAATTCGATTGTGTGCGTAAAGGGTACAAACACTAAGACCTTGTGACTAGATTCTTCTATAACCTCAAGCACTACCTGTAGCCTATTGGATACATCAAACTCAACAACTTCCTTGTTGTTCGTGTAAACAGCACCACCCGAAATCTGCAGCAGCTTATTAAGGTTTGTAGCCGCATTAGCCGAACTAATTTCCTCTCCTGCTGCCTTCATAATCATGTCGTTCTTAAGCATCTTGTAGAACTTAACTTGCTGCGGTGTCAGCGGTGCATCTCTTTCGACCTCGGTTACATCGGGTAAATCTAGGCACTGATCTTTCTCAAACCGTATTGCTGGTTGCAGTGCAGCATGCACCACAGCTTGTGCATTTGGTTTTGGAACCCATCTGAACATACCTACCTTGTACATAACTTGATCTCGAAACTGCCCAAAGAACGCTACCGTACCTTTAGGGTTTACTAGCTTAGCTAGACCAAAAGCATCTACTGGTGATTGAGCTGCTGGAGTACCAGTAAGCATCCAGAGGCCCCGAATAGTTTTGTTTAAGTCCCGTAATACTTTCCAACGCTCCGTTGTAGGGTTTTTGTAAGCCGATGCTTCGTCAATTACGATTAGATCAAACTCACCGTTCTTAATATCTTCCTTAACAATAGCTAGCCCATCAAAGTTAATGATTACAAACTCCGCCCCACCGTTGACAATCTTTGACCTCTTCTTACGGTCGCCATATGCGATGTCACAAGTGCGGTGCATAGCGAACTTAAACAAATCGTTTTGCCATGCGGACTTCATAATTGATAGGGGGCATACCACTAACACCCTACGCACTAACCCCACGTTCATCAGATAGTCAGCAGCCCATATAACTGAAGCTGTCTTACCTGTACCCTGCTCGTTAAAACAAAACGCTCTAGGGCGTTCCGCTAAAAAGGCAGCGGTTACTTTCTGATGGGCAAATGGTGTAAACTTTCCGGGCCAGTTATAGTCATTCATTTTTTGCTGCGTTCTCTCTTGCTAACTTCAGATACCAAATTACGTTTGGAGTCTCGTTTAAATGACCGGTTATCACCAGCTTTCTCAACTCGGAGCCCGTCTTTAATAGAGCCGCCTTTGTCGATGGCTTTTACATGCGCAACGTCGTTGCCGTCACCCTTACTAACCTTGCCTTCTTTCATCAGCTTAGCCCGTGCACGATTACGTTCAGCACGTTTTTTAATCTGGTCTGGTTTGCCTTGGTAGTCGGCATACTCTTTGTCGTAGGGACGGGGTTTGTTTACGTAGGGCATGTCATTTCCTTTTCCTATGGTGCACACAAGTAGTTACGGGGCAGAACCCGCAAAGTGGGCCCGAAATTGGGTTCCAAACCTTATTGTCGAACGCCGCCTCTAACCGGTCAAGTTCTGGCTTCATTACCTGTATGTACTGCTCGTGCAGAATCCGGTCGTGGTCTTTCTTAATAAACTCTTTACTAACGACAAACGCAAGGGCAGACCTAATCTCAAGCAGATAGGGAAACCGTAGAAACATACCCGCTGCCAACAGGTCTAACTGCTTCATGTCTGCGTATTTGGCGCTCTTACTCGTTTTGTAATCCACCAACCAAGCCAACCCCCCGTCGATAATTGCTAAGTCAGCAATCCCATGCCACCAATAGTCAGGATCATCAAACGCACAGGCTTCAAACTTACCTTTGCGAATCTTAATACCAAGTTCGATTTCGCAATGCTTCTTTCCGGGTATCGCAATCAATGCATCTAGTATTGGCTGCATGTAGCTAAACTTTTCAGGGATGGGTACGTTATCACGTACGTAATCTTCCGCTGCTTTATGCACAAGTGTTCCGTAAACCGCAGCTTCCCCGCCTGTGTCTACTATGTCCTTAGCTACCTTTAAATGGTAGTACTTTTTGGGGCATTGTTGAAATGTCTTTAAGCTGCTATACGACCATTGCACTTTCATTTTTCTCTAGCCCCTTGTACTTCAATTAACTTTTGCAAGTAATGTTGGGCTTTGTGTAAATCTTGTAGCCCCCCTTTGTCTTTCCACCTACTAACGTACTTAACAACGTTGCCCTCCAAATACCCTAGATCATTGCTAATAATATAATCCCAAGGCTGTATGGCTTTACTTTTGTAGTGATCTCCACCAACCTGCACAGCATCTGCGTTTTGCATTTTGTGTGTCTCTTGTTCAATAATGTCTTTAATCAATAGTGGTGGGTACATTCGCTGCCCTCTTACGTTTAGGTTTAATAGACGTAATACCTTCTTCAGGTTCTTTATCGTATTTGGCTTCGATCATTGCATCGGCTAATACATAACACCAATTAGCAACTCGGGGTTCAGAGCCTTCATTAACACCTCTACTAGCTAGCCCCATCAAAGCACAGGCAGCAAACAAGTCCCGCAAGTCTTCGTCATTCATGTGCTACCTTTACATGCAAGTCGTTGAGCAGTTACCGGAGTAACAGCATGTGGTGCACACCGTCATGCGCCCACCAGAGAACACCGTGTTGGTTACACAGTTCGCATACACCACACCTGCTGCAAGAGCCAAGACTGCACCGATAATAAGCTTCTTCATAGTTTTTCCTTTACCTAACATTGTTAACATTCACCATAAGATTTACCGTAGCCGCTCTCGCAGTTAAGTGGTAAGTCCAGTGCCCACGATGGGCGCATCCTCATACACAGTTCTACATACTCCTGCGCAGTAAGAATTTCTTGCTCGGGGGCGATGATCGCTACAGCGTCATGTACCGTCATAACTACTCGGTACTTTTTAGCAATCTGTAACATCTGTTCCCCGATAATAATTCGTGCTAGTCCTTGGCAAAGATTCTCCACTACCTTGCCACCGTATATCTTGTTTGGTATAACTGCTTTACCACGCTTAGTGTCGTACACATATTCATCGTTACCACTTTCAACGCTGCGCTTGCGTAAATTAGGATACTTAATATGCAGACCGTTAGGCATGCGTATACCCTTAGCCCCCTCTACAACCACGACACCCTTGCGTCCTAGATCACATGTACGGTTATCGGCAATAGCGTCAAGGGCTTTACCCGCTGCTCTCCACAACTTAGGGATCTCAGCGTACGTATCACGATAGACTTGTATGATCCGTGAAGCTTCAGCCTCTTCAATGTCCACCCCAAAAGTCTTGAGCTGTGCCTCGAATTTCGTAGCCCCCATACCGTAGCCACAGTTATGTACTATTAATGGGCCTCTATTTGTTGCTATTAGAAATCTGTTCCTCGGCCCTGCGTAAGCGATGTCGTAAGTCATCAATTTCTTTTTGTATCGCCCCCGCAGAGCGTTTGTTACTGAGATTTTCTGACCGGGTTGCAAATCGTAAGTTATCCGGCTCGTATCCCTTGTTGTTGTCGATACGGTCAATTTCCCGGGCTGGCTCGTCCCATCCTTTGAGGGCAATAAGATAGCGCAAGAATTCTTTCCGGTCTGTACGCCATGCCTTGTAAACTGTAATCCCTCTACCTCCGTAATGCAGGTACGCTCTATCAGACTTTGTGTGGCATCGCGCGATGCAGCTCGCAATGCGGTTAAGTAGTCTCTCCCGATGCGCATTATCTTCGAGTATGTCGCTGTAGCCCCAGTATAGTTTCCTAGTTGTGTTGCTCGATTCTTTAGCACACGTATTGCATCGGGTACTTTTAAAGCTCCTAAAGTTGTTCTTGTCCACTGTGTACTCAGGTTGCCCACAACTACATCTAACAATAAGGGCACCCACCCCACCCCGTACCCCTTTGATATAGCCCGTAACGGTAAGTTTTCCACTGCGGTGCCCAATGCTAGGGAGAGGGTGCTTTTGTCTTGCACCACTAATTGCGCTTCCTTCCACTGAGCACCGCACAATATCTTGTGGTCTGGTGTTAACCATACCCCGCAAACATTCAACGTTTCTTTGTAGCCTTTCTGCACTAATCCTTGATGGCATACCCACTCCTCCCCGTCCCAAAGTTTGTCTTGCATAGAAACCTTTTCTATTGGTTTCCACCCTGAGTTACATAATACAAGAGTTCCCTCGGAAATACAACCTAAAATTGTTGTCTTACCTACAAATCGTTCGTCTTTGGTAATTTCACTTTCTGGTTTGCCGTAAATAGCTGATGCCATAATTTTGTAAACATCTTTACCTTCGTCAAACGCTTGTACTAGATCATCCTGCCCTGCTAGCCACGCCACTGTTCGAGCCTCAATTTGAGAAGAGTCTGAGTCCACCATCATGAACCCATCGGGCGCATGGATTGCACCTTTTAGTAACGAACCACGCTTTAAGTTTTGCAAGTTAATCTTGTCGTCCCCACCCCAACGTCCTGTGTGCGCTGCGTAATAGCGCAGGGGGATAGGTAGCTTACCTCTTGTCTGAATATCAATGAACCTCTGAGTCCTTGTCTCTTCCTGCGTAGACTTAAGCCCAAGACGGGCAGCAACTAACATTTGCACGATTGCGTTAGGGTGTTCCGCTAGCTCTTTAAACTTCTCGTCTGTCTTAGAAAACGCCCATGTCTCTTTGCCTGTAGTAGGGCTAAGCTTTCTTGGCGGGGATACTTTAAGCTGCGCTAACAAGTCTGCAAACTTATCGTTACTCATCAACGCATCACGGTTGTCCATACCTACTGTTGTAAGCAAATGGGCTTTAACTATTTTCTGCTTTTCTAAGTGCGCCTCTAAGATTGTACGGTCTAGCTCTAGTACTGGTTCACTAAACATACGTACGGTCAAGTCAATCAGACGTAACTCAACAGCAGGGAAGTTTGCTGACAAGCAGCCAAATAACTTATGTGTAAGCTCGACGTCGTTAATACAATACTGCCCATACGTTGCTAGATCTTGGGCATTAAAGTCAATTCTACGTTTGCCTAACGCTTTAACTACTTCGTCCCCTTTTTGTCCCAGCCCATAAAACTCAGTAAGTTTTGCCAGACTACCACCGACTTCCGTACTATGAATAGCACGAGCCATACTAAGTGTGTCAAGCCAACCACGAGGAGTAATCCCAAAATGCCAAGTAAGAATAGCAGCATCGAACACAGCGTTATGAGCCAATGCGAGGTTGTCTTCGAAAGCGAATCCCTCAAGGAACTTCTTTGTATCGGCGTATGTGCCTGAGAACCATTGCGTTTCACCATCATTCACCTTTACAGCTACGCCAATCACCTCAAACTCTGCACCACGTACGTATTCTTCTGTTGTCATCTTTGACAAGCTATACGTTTGTGAGTAGAACGATTCAAAATCTAATGTAATTATGTTCATTTTCAAACGACTGTTTGGCGGCTAAAGGTTAACTGATCTTCAAGTACTTTTAGCGATTGATTGGTTATGTCTTGAATTGTTAATAATGATGATAGTTTTTTGTCCGCCCCAAGCATCTCACGCATAACGTAGTCGTCAAAAGCTTTACGTCTTAGCACTACGTACTTATCAAATAGCGCATCTAGTTCGGCTTGAGTAAAAAAGTTTGCCTCACTTCTCACGTTGTTTTCTGACTTACGGTTTACAACCCCGCCCATCAAGTTACTCCATCGAGCTACATTACCCTTGGTAGTGGTTTCTATAAATTCCTCAGGGTTAGTATCCATGCGCTGCAACAATATCCGCACACCCACGCTAAACTCTTCACTCATGACAACATCTCCTTGATCGTCTCACCTAACAATGTTAGGTTGTCCTCGTTAATTACCAACGCCACCCCACTCGCCGCACGTATTGCAGCTAGTTCTCTATCTTGTAGTGCAGTGGTCTTGCCCTTACCCGCCTTGCATTCGATTGCAAGAAACTTACCGTTCGCACAGCATATGATGTCTGGTATACCGGCTCTGCCCATACCGTTTGCTACAGGAAAGAAATAGTACACACCTACAGCTTTTAGTAGCTCTGTACACTTTGCTTTGACCTTCGATTCGGGGGTAGCCATTTGTTTATTATAATCCTATTTTGTACATTGTCAAGTAGTTAACAAAAATAAAAACAGGGGGTTAGTATATTACACGCCCCCCTTCGTGGGCTCTGAGAGAGTGGTGTTAGGTTTGCTCTGGTCTAGTCCTAACACCGCACCGCTAGTCACATATACAAGATGAGTTCACGGTGAGTACCATGTCGCTAGACGCTCACGGAAATAATTCGAGCTGTGTGGATGTGCTTTTTTCTACGTGATCTTTAAGCACCTTGCGCATCACAGCTTGCATTGTGTTGGGGTAGTTTGTACGGTAGTACTCTAAAACTTCTGGGTCTAATCTAATGCTTGTACCTACTTTAGCGGGGATAGCTGATTTGCCACGGCCCTTTCTAAGTTGTTTAATATTCATATCATTCTCTTCTTTGCGTTTAAGTTTAGCTTCTAGTAGTTGGAATTCCTCATCTTCGGTCATTCTTTACTCCTTGTGTGTGGTATACCGCACATTGATGGTTGAACCTGTGCTCTGTTTGCTGCTAGCTGCATCGCCTTGTCTAGTACGTACGGGCGGTTCTTTACAAACTTTGGCGTAG
>Ga0105052_10003408_pt1 | contig 18410 bp, 20 predicted proteins | sample FRY03_FD_78094 | JGI IMG/M metagenome (GOLD analysis project Ga0105052, IMG submission 78094) | Freshwater microbial communities from Lake Fryxell liftoff mats and glacier meltwater in Antarctica - FRY-03 | ecosystem: Environmental > Aquatic > Freshwater > Ice > Glacier meltwater ... | reverse complement strand
GGATCGGGCCGCTTTTGACATTTACGTTGAAAGTCATCTCGCCCCGGCGCTGGCGCCCGGCACAGTCGTGATCCTCGACAACCTGTCTACCCACAAAAGCCCGCAGGCAGCCGAGATATTGAAAGCCCATGGCTGCTGGAGGCTTTTCCTGCCCGCCTGCTCGCCCGACCTCAATCCGATCGAGATGGCCTTCTCAAAGCTGAAAGCACATCTCCGCCGCTTCGGCGCAAGAACCTGCGACGCCCTCATCCAAGCCCTCGGCGACATCTGCGGCCTCTTTGATCCCGAAGAGTGCTGGAACTTTTTCAGAGCCGCAGGATATGCGTCAGATTAAAGACAAACCGCTTTAGGCGCCCAGTTCAGCCTCGGTCGCCTGACCAACCTTGTCGGCATCGACTGTCTCGAACGAAAACATCTTGCCACACTGCTCTTGGGCGAAGCTGCCGGTGGCGAGGGTTGCCACGGTCACAGCCGTCACTGTCAACACTGTGGGCATCTTGGTGGTTTGAATATCGGATCCTTGTCTGTGCTGCGGCAAGCTTCTGTGCGTCCGCTTCATGAACTGAAAAACGTCACGCCCCGCACATTCCGGCGCTGGTCCGTGCAGATTTTTGCAACAAAGCTGCGCGGTGCGACGACAGGCCCTCTCTACACGCGCGTTTTCAGCGGTTATAGAGACTTTAAAACGGAAGGCCAAGCCATGACCATGTCTGCACAGATGCTGATACCGGAAGATCGACCGCTTGCCCCGGCGCTGCGTCGCGGCTGGCAAGGTCGGTGTCCGAACTGTGGTGCGGGTCCGATACTGCGAGGGTATCTGAAGGTGCGTGACACTTGCCCAGTCTGCGGCGAAGCTTTGCATCATCACCGCGCCGATGATGGACCGGCATATTTGACGATCCTTATCGTCGGGCATCTGATGGCGCCCCTTTTGTTGTTCACCTTCACCCATTGGCGCCCGGAACCGCTGGTTCTGGCTTCGGTGTTCTCGGTCGGGACGGTCGGGTTGTCGTTGTTTTTGCTGCCGCGTCTGAAAGGGGCGCTGGTTGCTCTGCAATGGGCCAAGCGGATGCACGGCTTTGGCGGACCAACCCGGATTGACTGATGCAGCCCCCCCCATTCGCGCCGCTGCAACCGTGGTGGTCTGGCGCGACGAGGGGCGTGGGTCAGAGGTGTTGATGGGGCAGCGTGGGGCTGCGGCAGTCTTCATGCCATCAAAATACGTCTTTCCGGGTGGTGCTGTCGAAGAGGGGGATGAGGCGCCGATCGGCTTTCTGACACCTGATTGTGTGCGGCGTCTGTCCATGTTGTCTCCACCACTGTCGCCGATCCCGCAGGCGCTTATCGGGGCCGCACGGCGCGAACTGGTCGAGGAAACCGGGCTTGACCTGCGGCCAACGTCCCGCTTTCAATTCATCTTTCGGGCAATTACCCCGCCCGGGCGAACCCGCCGTTTTGATGCGCGGTTCTTTCTGGCCCAAGCCGCAGATCTTGCAGGTGACCCTAACGACTTCAGTGCCGCGTCGGATGAGTTAAACCACCTGCACTGGATCACCCTTGGCGCGGCCCGCAAACTCGATCTGCCGTTCATCACCGAAGTGGTCATTGCCGAAGTTACGGCGCTGCTGTCGGGTCAGGATCAACCCGGCGTGCCATTTTTCGACAATTCGGGCTCAACTCCGGTCTTTCGAAGGCTAGCCTGACTCATCCGGTCTTCCGGCGACCAGATCGGATGCGCAACCGGGTCTTTGGCCTGCAAGAAATACAGCCGGAAGATTTCGGCATAGTTGCGAAAGTGATAACCTTCGTTGCGCCGCAGATAGTGATCGCGGTTGGCAGCATATTTTGCCGGCAGGTCATACCATGCCAAGGTCGGATGCATGTGATGCACTGCGTGAAGATTGTTGTTCAGAAACAGGATGGATAACGGCCCGCGGTCTTCGATGATTACGCTGCGGCCCCGGCAGGCTTCGTGGGCCCGGTGCTCGAGGAAGGTCCTGATCTTCAGCAGTCCAAAAGCCAAATAAGCTGCGGTGATATAGGCCCACCACGGCATCGTGCCAACGGCGACCAGCCAGAAGATGACCAGAACCACACCGTAGCCTTGCAGAACCCAAGCCCCACGGACTGCGGCATCTCCACGACGGATTGCACTGAAATCATGGCGCAACAGGGCCCAGATCGACAGTGCCGGCCCAATAAGGATCCGCCCGATCAGAGTGTTGTTGAACTGGTAGGTCTTGCGCAGCCAGACCGGCGTCCGCGCCCAGTGCGACGGGTCCATAAAGTTGCTTTCCGGATCGTCGTAGGGGTCGGTCAGGTTGGGGTCGTGGTGGTGCGCCAGGTGTAGGTCGCGAAAGCGCTGGTAGGGCACGAACAACGTCAGGCCGGGAAAGACCAGCGCCTCGTTCATCTGTTGATTGGCAAAGGGGTGGCCGTGCAAAACCTCGTGTTGCAAAGAGGAAAATTGCGCGATTGCCAGAACCGTCAAGATCAAACCAAAAACCGGGGCGGCCTGCCATGCGACTGTGGTTCCGATTGCCCACGCCAGATAGGTCGCTACCATCATGGCAAGGGTGGGTAGTTCTAGGGTCCGCCTGCTTTGCACCAATTTCAACTGCCTGTTCAATAATTTACAAGCCAAGCTAACATATGTTGGCGGTGTTGAAAATTAGGCGGATACGCAACATATAATCGCACATGTTCTGGAAAGTCTGCAGATGATGGTAATAGCAAACAAATTGGACCGAGCGGGGCCATTTGGACTTCGGTTGGCCGAAGCCATGGCACGCCGGTCGATGACGCAAAGCGCATTGGCCCGGGCGACAGGGGTTGATCGGTCCACAATTTCGGCGCTTCTTGCCCCCGGAATGCGTCTTCCGGGCTCGCAATTGGCTGCGGATTGTGCGCAGGCACTGGGGGTCAGTGCGGATTGGTTGCTGGGATTGTCAGTGCGGCCAGAGCCGCTTGCGGACCTGCTGGCGACATCGCTGACCATCACCGAGGCCCCTCGTGCCCTGTTCGACCGAACGATCTTCGGCTGGCATCAAGAGGCGGCAGGCTACAAGATCCGCCATGTACCCGCGACGATCCCTGACATGCTCAAGACGCGCGCGCTGGTGGAATGGGAGTATCAGGACACCTTGGGTCGCACAGCGGAACAGGCGATCGGGGCGTTCGAGGATCAACGCAACTGGATGCGCGGCGCGCAGTCAGACTATGAAATTGCCATTCCGCTGCATGAGATGGCCAGTTTTGCCGAGGCGAGTGGGTATTATTCGGGGGTGTCAGTCGATCTTCGCGTGGCGCAACTGGATCATCTGATCGAATATACCGATCAACTATACCCGTCGTTGCGGCTGTATTTCTTTGACGCACACCGGGTGTTTTCAGCCCCGATCACGGTGTTTGGCCCGCTGTTGGCGGCGATCTATCTTGGGCGGCACTACATCACCTTTCGCGACACGGCACGGGTGGCAGCAATATCGCAGCATTTCGATTGGCTGGTGCGCGAGGCGGCGATCAGCGCACGCGATGCCGCGGGGCATCTGCGCAGCCTGCGCGACGGGATCACCGGCTAAGGCGCAGGCGGTCCAGGTCATAGCCGTTCCAATCAAGGACTTCGCGCGCGGCTGTCAGCCGGTCTGCGGGCAGGGTTGCGTCGCGGTTCAGGATGATGCCAAATCGTCCCGACGGAGTGCCAAGCACCACGGTGCGCAGATCGGTATCCGCCCAAAGCACCCAGATCGGATCAGGCACGCCTACCAACCCAAACCGCCCCGGCCCCAGCGGCGACAGCGGTCCGGCAACATTCGCAGGCTTCCCTGCAAGGCATAACTGCCCCTCTATCCGCATCCCCGCTCCGGCGGGGGCAAAGCGGACCCCGGATGCAAAGCAGCCCCGGCGTTCGGCAAAATCGGCCACCTGTCGCCAGATCCCGTCAAGCCGTACAGGGTCGAACACCGCGCTGGAGTAGATCTGCCGCGCCGGATCACGAAACCCAATGACAGGCGGAGGCGCGGCACATGCCGCCAGCGCCAGAAAGATACCAAGGATCATTCGATGCACAGCGTCACCCGTTGGCCATTGTCCTGCAACACTTCGTTGCAGCCAAACAGGGGGGCATAAGGCGCGCAGGACTGCGACCGTGCAAGGCACTGTCCTTCGCAATCGCTGCCCCGGTTGCATTGTTTGCCACCGTCGCGCTGCGGCGTCTGGCAGGACATGGTTCCGGTCTTGCCCGCGGCGACCCAAGCGCCACCGCCCTTTTCACAGGCGATCCGGGATGCGGATTTCGGCGGTTGTGATGGCGGTGGTGGTGGTGGTGGAGGTGGTGAGGCCACATCTGCGGGCGAGATTGCCGCTTCAGATTTCGCCACCGGCTGTTCGGGCGCAGGCCTTGGTTCGGCGTCCATAACCGGCACTTGTCCGGCCGCAGAAAGATCGTCCAACACTGTCACGCTGATCTGTTCGATGGTGACAGGGTTCACCTCTGCCCCCGCGGGCGTCCTGCCCGGCTGGGCAAGTTGACAGGCCGACAGCAGCACCGCTGCAGCGATCAGGCACAAGCGCATCGGGCTTCCCTTCGGTTAATCCGCACCGGACCGGGTGCAAGGCGGCGTTGCAAGGTCAATAGGGCTGCGGATGGGCGCGGTGGGCGGCGTCGATTTCGGCCAGCACTTCGGCAGAAAGCGTCACGCCAGCAGAGCCTGTGGCAATGGCCAACTGGTCAAGGCTGGTCGCCCCGATGATCGGGATGTTCGGGAACGGGCGACTGGCACAAAAGGCAATCGCCATCTGCGCCGGGTCCAGCCCATGACGCGCCGCGATACCCAGATAGGCCGCAACGGCCGGAAAGACCTGCGGCGTGATCCGCCCGCCCATCGACGCATTGACCGCACGACGGCTGCCCTGCGGCGTGACGTCGCCCGCATATTTGCCCGTCAGCAACCCCGTCGCAAGCGGCGAAAACGCCAACAAGGGCATAGCCTCGACCGCGGCCAGTTCTGCCCAGTCGGTGTCGAACTGGCGACACAGCAACGAATATTCGTTCTGCACCGACATCATGCGCGGCAAGCCGTGCAGGACGGCCAGATGGAGCCAGCGCGCCGCCCCCCAGACGGTTTCATTGGACAACCCGATGTGGCGGATCTTGCCCTCGGCGATCAGGTCGCGGGCAGTTTCCAGCACGTCGATCATATGCGCGTCAATATCTGCGAGGTCGATCCCGCGCGGGTCATATGTCCAGATTCCCCGGAAATGATAGCCGGTGCCACGGTTGGGCCAGTGTAACTGATAAAGGTCGATGTAATCGGTGTTCAGTCGGCGCAGCGAGTCTTCCACCGCCGTACGCATCACGGCCCCGTCGATCTGCGCGCCGCTCCGGACCACCTGCCCCCGCCCGGTCACCTTGGTTGCCAGCACCAGCCTGTCGCGCCCACCGCGCGCAGCGAGCCACGCCCCGATCACCCGTTCGGTATCGCCCACAGTTTCGGCGCGGACCGGGTTGGTCGGATACATCTCGGCGGTGTCCCAGAACGTCACGCCATGATCTACCGCCATGTCAGCCTGCGCATGACCTTCGGCAAACGTATTCTGGCTGCCCCATGTCATTGTCCCAAGGCATAGGGCGGATACACTCAGGCCGGTACGGCCAAGCGGGACAAGCTGCATCTTAGGCTCCTGTTTTTGATTTGGGCGCAGCCTAACGACTGACAGGGCAAGGGCAAGGGCAGGCGGACGCGATTGCGACTTTGCACAGGCTGGCGAACAAAGGAAGAACACCCTATACTCATATTATGTCGCCACTGACGAATCCCCTGCCGCTGGGTCCCACGCCCCGGCCTGTCTGGCCCCTGCCAGGGGGGATGGGACTTGGTTTGGTGCGCGGGCGGGTTCACGAGCTGTGCGGCCCTGCCCGCTGGACGCTGGCCGCGATGCTGATGGCGCAGGATCAGGGGCCGGTGATCTGGATCAGCCCCGGCTGGCAGGGTGCGCAGCTGCACGCGCCGGGCCTTGCAGCTTTCGCCGATCCGGGGCGGTTGATCTTTGCCAAGGCCGCGCGACCCGATGATCTGCTGTGGGCGGCGGAAGAGGCGCTGCGGTCGGGCATGGCGCCGCTCGTTCTGGTCGATCTGACCGATCCCCCTGCCCTGACCCCGGTGCGCCGGTTGCATCTGGCGGCCGAGGCGGGCGGTGACGTCGCACGCTGTGCGGGCCTGCTGCCGCCTCTTGGGGTGCTGATGACGCGGGGTCGGGGCGGCGCGCAAGGTGTGGAAAGCCGCTGGCATCTGACCACCGCCCCCAGCACATCGACCCTGCTGGACCACCGCACCGCGTGGCGGCTGGACCGACTGCGCGCGCGGATGGAACCGCCCGCGACATGGACGCTGACCGAAGGCAACGGCGGCCACCTGACAGGACAGCGCGAGACGGGCAGCGCACCACTGGCCTAACCCCGGCGCTTGCGCTAAACGAAGACCGAACGCAAAGCAAAGGGCTTGGCATGGCACGGATTCTGATCACATCAGCCATTCCCTATATCAACGGGATCAAACACTTGGGCAACCTTGTGGGCAGCCAGTTGCCCGCCGATCTTTTCGCCCGCTACAACCGGGCGCGCGGGCACGAGGTGATGTTCATCTGCGCGACAGATGAACACGGCACGCCCGCCGAACTGGCCGCCGCCAAGGCCGGCAAACCGGTGGATGTCTTTTGCGCCGAAATGCACGCCGTGCAGGCCGAGATTGCCCGCGGATTTCGCCTGTCGTTCGATCATTTTGGCCGGTCGTCTTCGCAGCGCAACCATGTGCTGACCCAACACTTTGCCGGCGCGCTGGAACGGGCCGGACTGATTGCCGAGGTGTTGGAAAAACAGGTCTATTCCATCGACGACGCGCGGTTTTTGCCTGACCGCTATATCACCGGGACCTGCCCGAACTGCGGCTATACCTCGGCGCGGGGCGACCAGTGCGAAAACTGCACCAAACAACTTGACCCCACCGACCTGATCAACCCGCGCTCGGCGATCTCTGGCTCGACCAACCTCGAAGTGCGCGAAACCAAACACCTGTTCCTTCGGCAACGCAGCTTGCGCGACCGGCTGGAGGCGTGGATCGACAGCAAGACCGATTGGCCACTGCTGACCACCTCGATCGCCAAGAAATGGCTGACCGACGGCGACGGGTTGCAGGATCGCGGTATCACACGGGATCTGCACTGGGGCGTGCCGGTGCGTAAAGGCACCGAGCCTTGGTCGGGCATGGAAGGCAAGGTGTTCTACGTCTGGTTCGACGCCCCCATCGAATATATCGCCGCCACCGCCGAATGGGCCGACGCCCACAACCTGCCTGATGCTGCATGGGAACGCTGGTGGCGTACCGACAAAGGTGCGCAGGACGTCCGGTACGTCCAGTTCATGGGCAAGGACAACGTGCCGTTCCACACCCTGTCGTTCCCCGCCACCATCATGGGGTCGGGCGAGCCGTGGAAGCTGGTGGATTATATCAAGTCGTTCAATTACCTCAATTATGACGGTGGCCAGTTCAGCACCAGCCAAGGGCGCGGCGTGTTCATGGATCAGGCGCTGTCCATCCTGCCCGCAGATTACTGGCGCTGGTGGCTTTTGTCGCACGCCCCCGAAAACAGCGATGCCGAGTTTACCTGGGAAAACTTCCAGACCGCAGCCAACAAGGATCTGGCCGATGTTCTGGGCAACCTCGTCAGCCGGGTGACCAAATTCGCGCTGTCGAAGTTTGGCGACACCCTGCCCGTCGGCGGCACCCATGGCGAGCGGGAAACGAAACTGATCGCCGACCTGACAGCCGGTCTGCGCGCCTATGAAGTCCTGATGGAGGCGATGGAGGTCCGCAAGGCGGCGGCAGAACTGCGCTCCCTTTGGGTGCTGGGGAATGAATATCTGCAATCGGCGGCGCCATGGTCCGTGATGAAAATCGATCCTGAACAGGCGGGTGCGATCATCCGCCTTGCGATGAACCTGATCCGGGTGTTTGCGGTGACCTCGGCGCCCTTCATCCCGGATGCGGCCGCAACCATGATGACGGCGTTGCGCTGCGATGACTGGGCCTGGCCAACCGATCTGAACGCAGCCCTGCAAACTTTGCCGCCGGGACATGGCTTTGACGTGCCGGAAAACCTGTTCCGCAAGATCACCAATGAAGAGCGGACGGATTGGCAAGCGCGGTTTTCTGGTATCCGCACCTGACCCGAAAATGCAAAACGGCGGCCCGAAGGCCACCGTTTGCCGAATACCTTCAGATCACGCGGCGCGGCCGATCAGAACGGCACCAACCGTCTTTAGCGCGCCCGCCTCGTCAACCCCGGCCACAGCGGCTACTTCGCGGGCCAGACGTTCCAAGGCGGCCTCATACAACTGACGCTCGGAATAGCTTTGCTCGCGCTGGTCATCGGTGCGGTAAAGATCACGCACCACCTCGGCAATCGCCATCAAGTCGCCAGAGTTGATTTTCTGTTCATACTCTTGCGCCCGGCGCGACCACATCGCCCTCTTGACCCGCGCCTTGCCCTTCAGGGTGTCCAAGGCCTTGGTCACCACGTCCGGCGACGACAACCCACGCATCCCGATTTCCGTCGCTTTGTGCGTCGGTACCCGCAACGTCATCTTGTCCTTTTCGAACGAGATCACGAACAGCTCCAGCGACAGACCGGCAATCTCTTGTTCTTCGATCGAAATGATCCTGCCCACGCCATGCGCGGGGTACACAACAAACTCGTTCGGACGAAATTCAGGCTTTCTTGACTTGGTCATTCAATCATTTCCTCGGTTGGCAGCCGTTGTCAGGCGGCGAAAGCCCACCGTCCGCTGCACAATGCCGCGCCGCTGGTTTTCGCATTACAGAAGGTAAGGTGCGCTCAGGCGAGCAGCGCCGGGAGCGTCTACAGACATCCTTAGATTATTGTAACAATTGTATAGCACAAAAAAGTCGCGATTCCAACACACGCGTCAGATCGCAAACAGCAAAATTAACCGGAAATTCCTCGGCCCTGCTTCAGGGCCGAGGAATTATCTGCACGCTGACCACGAATCGGTGGATCAACCGCCCGCGCCCGGTTTTTCAGAAAAGTATTTTTCCAGCTTGCCGGTTTCGCCATCCCGCGCCTCGGCATCGGGCATCATGTCCTTCTTGGTCACGATCACCGGCCATTTAAGCGAATACTTGCGATTGAACGTCACCCACTTTTCCATGTCAGGTTCAGTGTCCGGGCGAATCGCGTCCGCTGGGCATTCCGGCTCGCAAACGCCGCAGTCGATGCATTCATCCGGATGGATGACCAGCATGGTTTCGCCTTCGTAAAAGCAGTCCACGGGGCAGACTTCGACGCAGTCGGTGTATTTGCAGGCGATGCACTTGTCGATCACCACATATGTCATGGCAGGTCCGTTCGTTATTGCAACCCCTGACTAAAACAGTCAGGCAGATCATTCAAGCGGACTTGGCGCCGTGTTCAGATCAACATAGAGCGACTTCGCCTCGCTGGCAGGGCCGCGTCTTTGCGCAAGATCGACGATCCGTATCAGTCGAATCTGTTTGGCCTGCGCAAAGGTCAGCACATCGCCCACGCTTACGCCTTGACCGGGTCTGGACGTCCGCTGACCGTTCACCCGGCAACGACCTGCACTGACAACCTCGGAAGCCAAAGCCCTGGACCGGAAGAAGCGTGCCTGAAACAGCCATTTGTCCAACCGTTCTTTTGGCTTGGCATCTGGTGATGCAGGTGCGCCTTTTCCACCCAATCAGATCTTGCCGCGCAAGGCCGCCAAGACGGCGAACGGGTTGTCGGGGTCGATCGGTTTTTCCGCGCGCGGTGGGCGGGCCTCATACGAATTGGCCTTGGCATCGCGTGGCGCATCTTTCGGTCCGCGATCGTTGCGGTCGAACTTGCCCTGTGGCTTACCACCCTTGCCCTTGAACTTTTCCCGGTCGCGGCGTTCGCCTTGCGGGCGATCATTCTGGGGTCGCGGTGCGCTTTCTACCTGAACCGGAGAACCATAGGCACCGACTTCGGGTTGATGAGTGTTCGGGGAATGATCTGGGCGCGGGCCGCGATCAGGGCGTGGTCCGCGTTCCGGCCGGGGCGCGCGGTCAGGCGCCGCACCTTCGGGACGCGACGCGTCGGACCGAGGGGGCCGGGCGTTGCGTTCCGGGCGCGGCGCGCGCGGCTTTGGCGCCCAGGTAAAGGTATAATACACCTCCATCTCGGGCGGTATTGCCGCTGCAGCCGCCGCCGCCGCCTCGGCCTCTGCGACCAGCGACACTTCTTCGGGGATCGGCAACACCGGCGCATCGGGATCGACTGGTTCGATCACTGGCGCTGGCTTGACCTTTGGACGTTCGGCGCGGGCACCGGCATAGCCAAGCCCGCCCATCAACCCGGCAAACTGCTCCAGCGTCATGCCGGTGATCGAAAGCATGTCGGGGCCAGCCTCGAAGCCTGCCTTGCTGTCACGGGCGCGCACCAGATCGGCCAGCCGCTCCAGCATGTCGATCCTGATCGCCCGCGCCCCTGCCGGATGATACCCGGCCAAGGTGTAGTGGCTTTTCGGAACATCGGGCAGGTTTGGAATTGTTACCAGACCGGGTGGCGGGCTTTCCGGAAATTCCTGCAGCCCGTTGAACAGCGACCACAAAACCAGCCGCAACCGGGTCGGCGCGGGCTTCAGCAGTGGTTGCATGAAAATCGTAAACTGGCCAAACCGCACGCCATGTTTGCGCAAGGCACCACGCGAGTCCTGATCCAGTTCCTTGACATCATTTGCAACCGCGTCGCGCGGCAGAACGCCCAACCCTTCGACCAGACGGAAGGCAAAGCCACGGGCAAGACCCACCAGCGTTTCGTCCCGGCCCATTGCCAGCAGCGGCTCGAAATGCAAGGCCACCTTGCGGTCAATGAAATGCTGCATCCGGCGGCGCACCTTGTCGGCGACGTCAGGGCCTGCCTCTTCATCCACGAACACCTCGACCTGAGGGCGCGACACCTCGGGACCCTTCACCAACTTGCCAACGGCTGTGGTGCCCCACATCAAGCCACCTTGCGTGGTGAAATCCATCTCGGTGTCGGGCGCGTTATAAAAGCGGTCCGCGCGCAGATGGAATTCCGGCTTCAGCACAGCCTCTGCCGTCTGGCGCAGCGTGCGCGCCTCGTCGGGCGACGAGGACGCATCCTGCCGGAACCGAAACCCTTCAAGACGCCCGACCAACTCGCCGGAAACCGTCACTTCGCCCTTGTCATTCACCTCGGCCACGAGGGTCTCCTTCTGCTTCAACCGCCGCAGCAAAACTGACGTGCGCCGGTCAACAAATCGTTGAGTCAACGCGGCATGAAGCGCATCTGACAGACGGTCTTCTACAGCGCGAGTCTCGTCGCGCCAATGACTTTCGTCTTGGACCCAGGATTTGCGTTGCGCTATGTAAGTCCAGGTGCGGATATATGCCAAACGCTTGGATAAAGTATCAATATCGCCGTCGATCTTGTCGATCCGCTTGATCGCCTGTGCAAGCCAGTCAGACGGTATCCGCCCGCCCCCCATGCCCCGCCCGACCAGAAAATCAAAGATACGCTCCAACAGCGTTGTATGTTCGGGGCCACTGGCATTGCGGAAATCGGGGATTCGGCAAACGTCCCACAGCAGTTGCACCCGTTTGGGGCTGGTCAGTTTGTCCCGGACTTCCGGAATGGCCGACAGGGTTTTCAGCGCCAGCACATCATCCGCATCCCGCGCCCGCGTCAGCCATTCGTCCGATGTCGGATACTCGAGACTGCGGATCAGCCGTTCGGGAGTGCCGAAGTCCAGCACGTCATTGCGCCAGTGCAGCTTGCGAACCGGGGCAAAGCGGTGCGATTCGATGGCCTCCACGACCTCGTCATCCAAGGGGCGCGCCTCGCCAGTGACGCCAAAGGTGCCGTTATCCACATGCCGCCCCGCACGTCCGGCGATCTGCGCCAGTTCCTGCGGATGCAGACTGCGCATCCGCCGTCCGTCGAATTTCGCGGTGGATGAAAACGCGACGTGGTGGATATCAAGGTTCAGCCCCATGCCGATCGCATCGGTCGCCACCAGATAATCGACGTCCCCGTTCTGATAAAGCGCCACTTGGGCGTTTCGGGTCCGGGGCGACAGGGCGCCCATCACCACGGCGCAGCCGCCCTTCTGGCGGCGGATCAATTCGGCGATTGCATAGACATTCTCGACGGAAAACCCGACGATGGCAGCCCGAGCAGGCATCCGGCTGATCTTCTTGGACCCGGAATAGGTCAGCGTCGAGAATCGCTCGCGCTTCATGAAAATGACTCCGGGGACCAGGTTTGCGATCGCGGAACGCATGGAATCGGACCCGAGGAACATCGTCTCGTGCAGGCCACGCGCCTTCAGCAGCCGGGCCGTGAACACATGCCCCCGGTCTGGGTCACCACACAGCTGAATTTCGTCCACCGCCACGAAATCTGCGCCGATTTCCAGCGGCATCGCCTCGACCGTGCAGACCCAATAGGCCGTGCGGTCGGGCACGATGCGCTCTTCTCCCGTCACCAGCGCCACAACCGATGGCCCGCGCTGCGCCACGATCCGGTCATAAACCTCGCGCGCGAGCAGACGCAGCGGCAGACCGATCACACCGGTGCGATGCGTCAGCATCCGTTCGATGGCAAAATGTGTCTTGCCGGTGTTCGTCGGTCCCAAGACCGCCGTGACCCTAGGGGTCGCATCCATGATCGTTGCCTACAGGTCCTGCCCGGCGACGGTCTTTTCCAACCGCTCCACAGATTCCTTTACGTCGTTCAGATGCGGATTGATAGCCAACGCGGCGCGATAGACATCCAGTGCCTTCTTGGGCTGTTCCAGTTGTTCGAAGATCATTCCCAGACCTGACAACGCGCCCCAGTGCCGTGGATTCAGCGTCAGAACGTGGCCGATGTCGCTGATCGACGGCCCAAAATCGCCGGTCTGGAAATAGGCCGTCGCCCGCGCGTTCCATCCTTCGGCAAACTCGGGCGCGTGGTCGATCAAAGCGGTCAGATGTTCGACCGCAACATCCGGCATCCCTGCCGACATCGCATCCCGGCCCCGTTCCAGCAGCAGGTCCATCGATGGCGATCCGGATTTCGACCACTCGATCCAGATTTCTCGCGTGATCTTGTCAGCCTCGCGCGCCTCTGCTGCGGGCAGACGATCAAAAAGATCGTCCAACGCAGCGGTTTGCGCACTGACGGCACTTGCGCACAGGAAAATTGCGACGATTGCCGCAACGATAGTGTTGTGTAACGCGTTTATGGCTTTCATAACACGAAGCTAACGCATGCAACGGGAAAATCCACATTCCTGTTTTCAAGATGGAGAAAAGAATGAGCAATGTGATCGAAGGTGCCTTGGCCGCCCTGCGAGAAAAGATGCCGAACGGGTTCGACGGTTCGGCAAAGGTGGTAATTCCTGGCGAAGGGTCGATTATCCTGGACCCGACCGGCGTGCGCGCCGGGGACGACGAGGCGGATGTCACGCTTACGGCTGCCGCTGATGTGTTTCAGGGCATCCTGACCGGCGACGTAAATCCCACCATGGCCTTCATGACCGGCAAGCTCTCGGTTGACGGCGACATGGGACTTGCGATGAAACTGGGCGCGGCGTTGAGCTGAGCCATGCTTGAGGCGCCGCTTTACGCCGATGTCGCAGAAGGTCCCGCCGGCGGTCGGGCTTTCTGGCTTGCGACGGCAGACGGCGTGCGCATCCGTGCCGCTGTTTGGCGAATAGACGGATCCAAAGGCACGGTCTTGCTGTTGCCGGGCCGCACCGAATATATCGAAAAGTATGGCCGTGCTGCCGTCGATCTGGCCCAGCGCGGCTATTCCACGGTATCGGTCGATTTCCGCGGACAAGGTCTGGCTGACCGCTCTGTGGCCGACCGCATGGCAGGCCATGTGCAGGATTTTGAACAGTTTCAGCACGACATCGATGCCGTGGTGGGAATGATCGACAGTCTTGATCTGCCCGGCCCGCGCTATCTTATGTCGCACTCGATGGGGGGGTGTATCGCCTTGCGGGCTCTCACGCGCGGGATGCGGGTGCAGGCGGCCGTGTTTTCATCGCCGATGTGGGGGATCTCGATGGCGGCATGGATGCGCCCAGTGGCCGAGGTACTGTCCACAGCGTCGGTCTGGTTCAAAATGTCGCACAAATATGCCCCGGGCACGGGCGGTAAGACGTATGTGCTGGACGTACCTTTCGAAGGCAACGTGCTAACCACTGACCCCGACATGTGGGCCTATATGCAACGGCAAGTCGCGGCAGAGCCCGATCTGGCAATGGGTGGTCCCAGCTTGGGGTGGCTGCATGCGGCTATGGTCGAATGTCAGGCCCTGTCCGCGATGGACAGCCCGGCCTACCCGGCGGTCTGCTCGCTGGGGTTGCGTGAAAAGGTGGTGGATACCTCACCGGTTTACCTGCGCATGGCGCGATGGCCGGGTGGGCGGCTTGACCTGTATCCGGGTTCGGAACACGAAGTCTTGATGGAGACGCCTGCCGCGCGCGGGCAATTCTTTGACGCAGCAGCCGCCTTGTATCAGGCAAACCCCTAAATTGTGATCTGCGTGAAGCCATCGCGCAGCGCACGGCTCCACGCCTCGGACATGTTGCGAAACGACTCGTCCCCTGCCTCAATTCGGCGATTCATCGAAACACGGCACGCGTCCTTTTCAATGACGCACAGATCCAGCGGCATCCCGACCGACAGGTTCGACCGCAGCGTCGAGTCCATCGACAAAAGCACCGCCTTTTGCGCGTCGATCAAGGTTGTGGTCGGGTTCACGACCCGGTCCAGAATCGGTTTGCCATACTTGTGCTCGCCGATCTGCAGGAACGGCGTATCTTCGGTCGCCTCGATGAAGTTGCCTTCTGGATAGATGAGGAACAGCCGCATTTCGCCGCCGCGCCGCTGGCCTGCCACGATCATGCTGGCCGACGCGCCCTGCCGCATCGTTGCCAGCTTTTCGTCGATCTCGATCCGGACCTTGCACATCATGTCGCCCACCAGCGCCGCGACCTTCAGCATCGTCGGCGCTTTCAGGATCGACGTGGCCTCGGAGCTGTCGGGGTCGTCGATCGCCTCGCGCAGCCGCGCCATCGTCGTCTGGCTGACCGACAGCGAGCCTGCGGTCATGATCACGATCACCCGTTCGCCGGGGTCTTCGAAGAAATACATCTTGCGATAGGTTGCGATATTGTCCAGCCCGGCATTGGTGCGGGTATCAGACAGCAGAACCATACCTTCGTTCAACAAAAGGCCGACACAATATGTCATGGGATACCTCCAAGGATTGGCGGCACCCTATTGCTGGTCAGATAAGACTGCAACCGTCACATCGAGGCTTTCCTGCCCCTTCCCACGCGACACACCACGAATTGGGGCCGCATCTTGGGCATCCAGCCCAGATCCCAACCGGATATAGCGGTCGTCGGGGCAACAGCGGTTGGCCGGGTCAAAGCCGACCCAGCCCAACCCAGCCACATGCAGTTCCGCCCACGCGTGCGCTGCCTCGGACGCCTCGTCAGTCACCAGCAGGTAACCCGACACATAGCGCGCCGGGATGCCGCCATGCCGCGCCGCTGCGATCAACACATGCGCGTGGTCCTGGCAGACGCCCTGCGCCAGGGCCAATGCCTCGGCCGCCGTCGTCTGGGCCTTTGTAGCCCCGGGGCAATACTCAATGGCATCCGCCACCGCGTCCGCCAGGGTATGCGCCACAGCCAACGGATTTGCCGCGTCGGTTGCAAGATCGGCCAGCGCCATGATCGCCACATCGGCACGGGTTGCGGCGGTGTCGTTCAGATAGCAATGCGGCATGACCAGTTCCCGGTGGCCGCGCAGCACGCCAATCAGATCAAGGGTCTCGGCCCGCCCGCGCACGCGCACCTCGATCTCTGACACCGGACCCGGCACGGTCCACCCTTGGATCAGGTCGCCCGCCCCATCCCGAAAGCTGCCACCTGCGACACCGTCAGTCACCGTGATCGCCCAATCCAACGTCTTTTGCCCGTCGAACCGCGAAGGCGTCAGGCGATGGCTTTGCACCACCCCGCGTACCGGGCGGTCATAGGAGTATCGGGTGACATGATCGACCGTCAGCAACATCAACGCAGGTCCCCGCTCAGATATGTATCATGCACCATCGCTGCCAGATCCGCCGTTTCGCGGATAAAGCGCGTCAAAAATTCGTGCAGACCTTCTTCAAAGATCATGTCCTGTGTCAGCCCTTCGATTTCCGATTGCAGGGCCGTCACGCGGGTATGCAGGTCGGTAGGCAGCCCATAAAGCTTGGCCAGCCGACCCAGATGGTTGTTCATCCCCGCAACGCAGGTGATCAGCGATCGCGGGCACTGCGGATTCAGGATCAGAAAATGCGCGATTTTTCCTGCGGTGACTTCGCCGCCATAAGCCCAGTGGAACGCCCGGTGCGACGACAAGGCTCGCAGCAACGTCGTCCACTGATAGTTGTCGTATCCCGTGCCGACATAGTCGATGGACGGCAACAGGACGTAATATTTCACATCCATCAACCGCGCCGTGCTGTCACCGCGTTCCAGATAGTAGCCCAAATTCAGGAAGTTATATCCGTCGTTGCGCAACAACGTCGCATCAATCGCGCCCCGCACCATCGCACAGTGACGCATCGTCCACTCGGTCAGGCGGCTCAGCTCCATCTCGCTGCGGGGTTTGCGCTCGATCTCGCGCAGTTCCTGAAACGCGCCGTTCAGGGCGTCCCAGACCTGACTGGTCAGGGCCGTGCGCACGATGCGTCCATTTTCCCGCGCCGACATGATGCTGGCCGATACGGAAGACGAGTTGTCGCGGTCGAAAAACAGCCAGCTTTCGATGTTGCGCTGCACCGGGTCGCCATATTTCGCGTCAAACCCGATCGCACTTCCTGCGGCCAGCAGCAGACTGTCCCACTCGTTGCGGTAGCCCTGCGCAGTGGGCAACAGCGAAATGCGCTCGCCCACCTCCAGCAAGCGGGCAGCGGTTTCGGCCCGCTCCATGTAGCGGGCAATCCAGTAAAGATTGGCGGCGGTGCGGCTCAACATACTGTCACTCCGCCAGAACCCAGGTGTCTTTCACCCCGCCGCCTTGCGACGAGTTCACCACCAGCGAACCTTCTTTCAGCGCCACCCGCGTCAGCCCCCCCGGGACCAATTCGATCCGCTCTCCCACCAGACAATAGGGCCGCAAATCGACATGTCGGGGAGCGATGCCTTCCTCGACAAAGGTCGGCGTGGTCGAAAGCGCCAGCGTCGGCTGCGCGATGTATTTGCCGGGGTTGGCGAGGATACGCCCACGAAACGCCTCGACCTCAGCCTTGGTGGATTTTGGGCCGACCAACATGCCGTAACCGCCGGACCCATGGACCTCCTTCACCACCAGATCGCCGAGTTTGTCCAGAACATAGGCCAGATCATCGGCTTCGGCACATTTCCACGTTGGCACGTTCTTCAAAAGCGGCTCTTCGCCCAGATAGAACCGGATCATTTCAGGCACATAGGTGTAAACCGCCTTGTCATCGGCCACGCCCGCACCGGGCGCAGAACAGATGCTGACCCCGCCCGACCGATAAACGTCCATCAACCCCGGCACCCCCAGCATCGAATCCGCTCGAAAACACAGCGGGTCTATGTAGGCATCATCAATGCGCCGATAGATCACATCTACCCGTTTCGGCCCTTCGGTGGTGCGCATGTAGACGAATTCGCCCTGCACGAAAAGGTCCTGGCCTTCGACCAGTTCGACCCCCATCAGGTCCGCGAGAAACGAGTGTTCGTAATAAGCCGAATTGAAATGCCCCGGCGTCAGGATCACCACGACCGGGTCGTGCTTGCACTTCAGTGGCGCCACACTTGCCAGGGTGCGGCGCAGGATTTCGGGATAATTGTCGATCGGCAGAATCCGGTTTTCCCGGAACAGGGTCGGGAACATCCGCATCATGATCTCGCGGTTTTCCAGCATGTAGGACACCCCGCTGGGAGTGCGGCAGTTGTCCTCCAGCACAAAGAAATCCTCGGGCCCGGTGCGGACCAGATCAATGCCGACAATATGGCTATAAACTCCCTTTGGCGGCACAAACCCAACGACGGCTTTTTCGTAGGCATCATTGCGGTAAACCAGCCGCGCCGGAATTCGCCCCGCCCGCACAATCTCGCCGCGCCCATAAACATCGACAAGAAACGCATTCAGGGCACGCGCCCGCTGTTTGATGCCGCGTTCCAGCTTAGAGGCCGATCCGAAACTAATCACACAAAATCAATGTGTTGCGTTTAACCAACGCATCGAAATGCCATCATGGCAGACAAGATCGGCGGCCCAAACATCTGATTTTTTTGGGTTTGGGTG
>Ga0105052_10003399_pt1 | contig 18428 bp, 19 predicted proteins | sample FRY03_FD_78094 | JGI IMG/M metagenome (GOLD analysis project Ga0105052, IMG submission 78094) | Freshwater microbial communities from Lake Fryxell liftoff mats and glacier meltwater in Antarctica - FRY-03 | ecosystem: Environmental > Aquatic > Freshwater > Ice > Glacier meltwater ... | reverse complement strand
TAAAACTCTTTTAAGATCATAAAAACTAACAAAGGAAAAACAAATATCACTAATTTATTAAAATTATAAGCACCTTCAAAGTCAAGATGAATTAAATGCTGAAGATCTCTTGTCATTCCTCAGCCATAACATTTAATATCAAAAAGCAAAACTGATATACATGTTGACTGCCCAGTATCAAAATATGATTTTGGTAGAATAATTAATACAATACCCAAAATAAAGATCGCAATAAACATAATCAGCTTAAGCGTCTTTTTTAACTTTAAATTTTTAAAAATCATTTCTTAATTAATTCGACATATACTAATTGTCTTTTTTTTAACCTGGTATTACCAAAGAAGTAAAGAAAGCATTATATAAAAATAGGATAACACAAAAATAGTCCTCTATCACTTGATAATTCAACGAAATAATTTTTAAATAAAAAAAATCTGTGCTTGCTGATTTTTTTATTCAAAGCATTTTAAAACTCACGCTTACAAGTTAGATAGGCATCAAAATACGTTTAATTTTCAAAATATACATATAAAAAAAAGCCGAATTTAAATTAATAAATTCAGCTAAATATAGATTTTGAAATTAGTAAATTCTAATTAATAGAACTCAATTACTTGAGCTGACATTGTGATAGTTTTCTTTTTTACAATCCACAAAAAACTAACCTTTACATTCTCGTCAATAGTATAATTAACTAAAGCTCTAGATGTTCCAATCATATCAGAATTACTTACTAATTCCTTTTTAGCTTGGTTGTATAAATCTTTTTGGTTAACAGCGAAACCAAGTATAACTGTCCCTGTTGCATCACCTTGTGCATTTTTAACTACTTTATAGTTATTTTGACTTAAAATTACACTTGTTTGATTTTCATTCCCTAAATACCCCCTTGTAACTCCACATGAAGCAAAAGTTAAAAGTACAATAGTTAATAATAAGTTAATTTTTTTCATTGAAATTAGATTAATAAATAAATTTTAAACAAATTTAACAAAAAATCATTAATTTAACAATCAAAAAATGAAAAAAAGTATTTATCTTATTATCTGTTCAATAATTATCTTTAGTTCGTGTTCTGTAGAAAAAAGAGTTTACAATACAGGCTACCATATATCCTGGAATTCAAAACAAAAGGCCGATAATAAAAAGGAGTCTATTGATTTAAAAAACGAAATAAAAAACGAAAAAAATAGTCAACATAAGGATAAGTATGGTGATGAAATAATTCAAGCATTAGCGAATTCTCAAAATGAACTTGAGGCTGATTTGATCATTTACAATCTGAAAAGTAAAAAAATCGTTTCAAAAAGAGAGTTAAGTCCTAAAATAAATAATACCACATCCTCTTTAATTCAGACGAAAGAAAAACATAATATCTCGACTTTAAAAACAATTAAGAAAATAAGTAATGCTAAAAAGGCACTAAATAAACATACTAGCTCTTCCGGCTTAGCAGATATTTTAATTAAGCTTTTAATTATAATTCTTTTACTAATTCTAATTACAATCCTTCTCTCCCTGTTGGGCGGGATTATTGGTTCATTGCTATCTCTTTTACTGTTTCTGCTTCTACTCTATTTTTTATTAAAGTTACTAGGAGTAATATAAATAAAAAACTACTCCTAAACACTTTTTAATTAGCCAGGAGTTTTGTAAATTTGTTCCTATAAAGACATTCAATATATATAAAATATGAGTACAACAGAAAAATTGAGCCATAAAGTAAAAGACATCAGTTTAGCTGAATGGGGAAGAAAAGAGATCGTATTAGCAGAGGCTGAAATGCCAGGTTTAATGTCTTTACGTGAAGAATTTGGTGCTTCTAAACCACTTGCTGGAGCTCGTATTGCTGGTTGTTTACACATGACCATACAAACTGCTGTTTTGATTGAAACATTAACAGCTTTAGGAGCTGAAGTTTCTTGGTCTTCTTGTAACATTTTCTCTACTCAAGATCAAGCTGCTGCAGCAATAGCGGTAACAGGTGTACCTGTATTTGCTTGGAAAGGATTAACAGAAGAAGAGTTTGACTGGTGTATTGAGCAAACAGTATTTGCATTTGAAGGCGGAAAACCTTTAAACATGATTTTAGATGATGGTGGTGATTTAACGAACTTAGTTTTCGATAAATATCCAGAATTAACTAAAGATATTAAAGGATTATCTGAAGAAACAACTACTGGAGTGCACAGATTGTATGAAAGAGTAAAAAATGGAACTTTAGTAATGCCTGCGATAAACGTAAATGATTCTGTTACTAAATCTAAATTTGACAACAAATATGGATGTAAAGAATCTTTAGTTGATTCTATCAGAAGAGCTACAGATGTAATGATGGCAGGAAAAGTTGCTGTTGTTTGTGGATATGGTGATGTTGGTAAAGGTTCTGCTGCTTCTTTAAGAGGTGCTGGAGCAAGAGTTATCGTTACTGAAATTGACCCAATTTGCGCTTTACAAGCAGCAATGGATGGTTTTGAAGTTAAAAAATTAGATACAGTTGTTGATAGAGGGGATATTATCGTAACTACTACTGGAAATAAAGATATTATCGTTGGTCGTCATTTCGAAAAAATGAAAGACAAAGTTATCGTTTGTAACATTGGACATTTCGACAATGAAATTGACATGAAATGGATGATTGAGAACCACGGTTCTACTAAAAACACCGTTAAACCTCAAGTTGACATCTACAACGTTAACGGAAATGACATTATTATTTTAGCTGAGGGACGTTTAGTGAATTTAGGTTGCGCAACTGGACATCCTTCTTTTGTAATGTCTAACTCATTCACTAACCAAGTTTTAGCTCAGTTAGAATTATGGGAAAATAGTGCAAACTATGGTAATGATGTTTACATGTTACCGAAACATTTAGATGAAAAAGTAGCAAAATTACACTTAGCTAAAATTGGAGTTGAATTGGAAGTATTAACAGAAGATCAAGCTAAATATATTGGTGTAACTGTTGATGGACCATATAAGGCTGAACATTACAGATATTAATCAATATCTATATTAAAATAATTAAGGAATCTCATTTGAGGTTCCTTTTTTTTTGAAGTGAATTATTACAAATACAAGAGTTAATTAAACCAACTTTTACAGCGTGGTTGTCAAAGCTATGAAAACAATGAGATACCCTTGTGGAAAAGCTTCCTAAAGGCATCTATTTCTATGATGAAAAGGGAATGTAAATCTCTATTTTACTACGGTAAAAAGCATAAATCACTCGAAAATTTCATTCACATTCGTCTGAATTGTTTCACATAATTGATCCATTGGTAAATCATTATCATCTTTACCAAAAGGATCTTCAATTTCTTCCGCTAAAACCTCAATACTAACTAAAACATAGAAAATAAATGTTGCTATTAAAGATGAGAAGTATCCGAAAATTGTAACAAAAGCTAATGGAAGTGTAGTTACATATATAAAAATGAATTTCTTAATAAATAAGCTATAAGAAAATGGAATAGGTGTTTTTTTAATCCGCTCACAAGCTCCAAGACTATCGATTAATTTGTTCAAGTTTTTATCAATAATAAAAAAATATTCATCAGATAAAAATTTATTTCCCTTAAGTTTATGAAGCCGAGTGTAGATCAATTGAGAAATAGCAACAGGAATGTGTGCTTTAGTCTTGATATACTCAAGCTCTTGTTCTGTTAAATCTAGTTCTTCGAATAAAATACATCCTCGTAAATGCTCTTTTGTTGCGAAAACAAAGTTAGAAATCATTCGCCTAAAAAAGTCTAAATCATCTCGATTAGAAGAAGGAATGAAAGCAACTAATTTAACACTCAAATTCCTAGTATCATTAACCAGCTCACCCCATTTTTTTCGTCCTTCCCACCACCTATCATACGCAGTATTTGTTCTGAAGATCAACAGCATAGAAATCACAAATCCTATAAGTGAATACACAGAAATTAATTTTTCTAAAACAACAGCCTCTGGAAAATAAGTAATTTCTAAATAACTTATGATTAACGTGAAAATACCTATATAAGTAATTTCTTTCCACAGAATACGTAACGTATCGCTTTTGTTGAGAGCAAAAATCATGTGCAACCAACTTTTAGGGTTATAATTTATCATTTATTAATGATTTGTTTAAATGTTATAAATCATTATGAAAACTTGCTATCCAGCAGAAACAACACTCATTTCATCCCAATTTAAATACTTAACTGCTAATTCTTTTATACGCTCAGGTGTAATTGCATTTAAATCGTGAATTGCTTTATTATAGAACTCTAAATCTAGTCCTTGGGCTTCTGCACTCAAAAATAAATCAGTCATAGAATATGGACCGTCAGCACTTTTTAATAATTGACCAAGTAAATAATTTTTAACCAATGCTAACTCTTCAGGCTCAACCAACTCTGTTTTCAAACGATTAATCTCATTTTGAATTTCCGTAATTGTCGCTTCTTTAACTTCCTTACCTACTTCTGTCGCAATTAAGAAATAACCAATATTGTTATATTCAGCAACCATAGAACCAATCCCGTAAGTATAACCTTTATCTTCTCTTATATTTGCCATTAAACGACTACCAAAATAATCGCCGAATATTGTATTTAAGACTAAAAAATCATTGTAATCTTCGTGCTTTTTATTAAATAATATTTTACCAACTCGAATAGCCGTTTGAACTGCATTTGGTTTGTCTATATGAAAAACTCCAGGTAAATTTTTAATAGTTCTCTCAAAAGTAGTCTCTCCAATTTTAGCCCATTTACCTACTGTATCAATCAAATCATCAATTTCATCTTGTGCTAAATCTCCAACTACAACTACTTTCGTTAATCCATTTTGATAATGATCATGAAAGAATTTTTTTAATTCATGCTGCGTTACATTCTCGTAGTAACTTTCATTAGCAACTTTTGAATAAATTTCAGAGCTGTTAAACAATTTTTGTTGAAATTCGCGTTGACAGATGTAACTTACTTTTTCCATATTTGTTAAAAAAGACTGTTTTTTATCTGCTAATAATTCTGCAACTTCTCCTTCATGAAACATAACGTTATCCATAGAATGAACAATAAACTGCATCAATTTCAACACATTTTCTCTTAAGCAATATAACGAAAAAACTGCGTTTTCAGCAGAAAGACCACTATCTAAAAAACCACCCAAAGCATCAATTTGATTACTTATTTGGGTTGCTGTTAGCTCTTTTGTACCTGATAACAACAAAGCATTTACAAAAGATGGAATCCCTTTTTCTGAACGAATGTTACCTGCATCAAAATACAAATCTATACGACATGTTTCGTTCGGAACTTCTTTCATAAAAAACAACTTCACCTCTTTAGTAATATCATACACTAAAGGTTCAATAAAATCAATATTATCAATTGGTGTCAGCAAAGGCTGTATTTTTCTATTTACCATCTTTTGTAGCTTTTACTTTTAACAATGAACAATTCGTTTTTATTAAAATAGATTTTGCCATTTCTTGAATATGATTGGGCTCAATGGCATCATAAATTTCTTTTTCTTCATTAATTCCATTTGCATCTCCCAACAATTCAAACGAACATAAATTCATCGCTCTATTTAATAAGCCCTGCTCTGAAAAAGCTTTTTCTGTTCTGATCTTTATCATTAAACGATCTAATTCTTCATCGGATATAGCATTCTGTTTCATTTCGTTCAGAACATTCCATAAAGCTACATCTAACTCTTCAAATGTCTTTCCTTGGTTTAACTTCCCTGAAATAACTAACAAACCATGATCTAAAGAACCTGTAATGTAAGCACTTATGTTTGATACAATTTGTTTTTCTTTTTTGAGTGAAACAAACAAACGAGAAGACTTTTCTCTTCCTAACGCATCCGATAAAACATCAGCTATATAATAAGCTGGATCTCTTCTTTCAGGCATTTTGAAAGTGTAATAAAAAGCATTAGTAGGAACATCTCTTTCTATCGTTTTTTCTCTATAGCTTTCTTGTTCAGGCTCAACAGGTAAAATTCGAGGGGGCTTAATGGCAGAAGGAATAGAGCCATACCACTTTTCGACTACATTTTTAACATAGTCTAATTCGAAATTACCAGCAACACAAAGAATTGCATTAGAAGGTATATAATATTTATTGAAAAATGCTTTTACATCCTCCATTGTAGCATCCTCGATGTGTTTGAGTTCTTTCCCAATTGTTGCCCATTTGTAAGGATGTTTAGTATAAGCTAAAGGGCGTAACTCTAACCAAACATCTCCATAAGGTTGATTTAAATAACGCTGTTTGAATTCTTCTATCACCACACTTCTTTGAACTTCTAAACTTTTAGGTGTAAATGCTAAAGACAACATCCTGTCACTTTCTAACCAAAGAGCGGTTTCTAAATTATTGGCAGGGAGCACATCGTAATAGTTTGTAATATCATTTGAAGTAAATGCATTATTTTCTCCTCCTGCATTTTGTAAAGGAGCGTCGAAATCAGGAATATTTATAGAACCTCCAAACATTAAGTGCTCAAACAAATGAGCAAAACCTGTTTTATCTTCATTTTCATCTCTTGCTCCTACATCATAAAGCGTATTTACAACAGCCATGGGAGTTGTAATGTCTTTATGAAACAATACTGTTAATCCATTCTCTAATTTAAATTTCTCAAATTCAATCATTGAAACTATATTTTGAATTATTTTGTTCTTTTAATAACTGCTTGTATTCAGAAATAATTTCTTCAACTATTTCTGCAGCCGATTTTATTTCATGGATGATTCCAGCTACTTGTCCTATTTCAAGCTCACCATCAATTAAATCGCCTTCAAACATTCCTTTCTTTGCCCTTCCTCTTCCTAGCAACGCTATTATTTCTTCTTTCGAAGCATTATTAGCATACGCTTCTTGTAATTGATTGAAGAAATTATTTTTAACCAAACGAACAGGTGTTAAATCTTTCAATGTCAACAAAGTATCTCCCTCTTTAGCCTCTACTACTACTTTTTTAAAGCTTTCGTGAGCACTCGATTCAATTGATGAAACAAAACGACTGCCAATTTGAACTCCATCTGCCCCCAGATTCATAGCTGCTAACATTCCGGCTCCTGTACCGATACCTCCAGCTGCAATCAAAGGAATTGAAATCTCTTTAGCTACTGATGGAATTAAACAAAAAGTTGTAGTTTCATCTCTACCATTATGCCCCCCTGCTTCAAAACCTTCTGCAACAATAGCATCCACGCCTGCTTCTTCTGCTTTTAAAGCAAATTTCAAACTAGAAACAACATGTACAACTTTAATTCCACGCTCTTTTAAATAGCTCGTGTATGTTTTTGGGTTTCCGGCAGAAGTAAAAACAATAGGCACTTTATATTTTACAATTAAGGCAATATGTTCTCTAATATTTGGATAAAGCATTGGTAGATTTACCGCAAACGGTTTATCAGTAGCTGCTTTACATTTTATTAAATGCTTTTCTAATATTTCTGGATACATTGATCCAGAACCAATAATTCCAAGTCCACCAGCATTTGAAACAGCCGAAGCTAATTCCCAACCAGAACACCAAATCATTCCCGCTTGAATTAAAGGGTATTTAATTCCGAACAATGATGTAATTTTATTTGACATAATTTAAAATTCTTTTGATTAACCTATAAATAATACAAGTCACAATTACGAATTTAAGACTTTATATGCCTTTAAATTTTAATAAAATTGGTATTTATAAACGATGAAATGTTTAAAGGGTATAATTATAAATTTTTAATGGAAAAAGATAAAATCCAGTCATTTTTTCACATTAAGTCATTCTTTTTACAATCTATTTTAATCAATTATTCAGGAAATAATTATAAATGATATAATATTATATTTTGGTTTTTATCTAACTTTTCACCAATTTCATTTAAAATTTGACGATCAATTTCGTTGTAATCAAAGAGTAATAAATAATTTGCACCTAGACCTTTTAAGTAACACACTTTTTCTAAAAATGAATTATCTATTTCAGCAATTGCCCAACCTTTTGTCTTTAGAAAATACAATCCCCCATTGATACTTTTATCAGAAGCTATAATAACCTTAGCGCCTTTGTTAAAATTAAGTGTTTTTAAAAACTGATTATTTTCAAGAATTTTAAAAGCAATTTGAGAAAAATCATCCCTCCCCTTGTCATATCTTTCTTGCACTTTTAAACGACTATAATTCAATCCTGAAATAACAACAATACTAAAAATTAATTTAAACGAAACTTGAAACCATTTCTTATTATTCCTGAACGATAGAATAAAAAGATTCCCTTGTAGCAATATGAAAAACAACAAAGGGATAAAAAGTAAAAAATAATAATCGTGATACCTGAATTGCTTGAAGAATAAAAGAAAGTAAGAAAGCCCTCCTAAAAACAAGAAAATAATAACAAATTTCAGATTAGAAATTTTCTTAAAATGAAAACTAAATCCTACAATCAATAGGATGATAAGAAAATGAAAAGAGGATTCTGCTAAATATTTTTTATACCACTCACCAATTGCATCTTTCCAAACAGATTTAACTTCTAGCATACTTAACTCCCAAATAGGCATAATACTTGTCGTAAAATAAGTCGAATTATTCTGATGATTGTAATAAACCACATAAATATTCCAGCTTAAAATAACAACACCTGAAAGAAGAGTGCTCAACGAAATTAACTTGATGGTTTCTTTGAGTTTATTTTGGTTTCCAAAAATTACAACCATTACAAAAACGATTAAGTTTATAGAATATGTCACCTTCAACAATGCTGAAAAAGTAAAGAAGAAAAAAGTTAATGTCAGGAACTTATTTGATTGTGTTTTATCATACCTAAAATAATAATACCATCCTGAAAAAACCAGACCTAAAGCAGCTATATCTGGAAGGAAGTTAAAACTATAATACATCAAACTAACAGAAGAAAACAAAAAGAACACTGATAAATAGGACAGTAAATAATCATTTAAAACAAGCATAGAAAGGTTATAAAGATGATAACATCCAATAAAAAAAATAAGTAGATGAATTGTTCTCAATACAAATGAATGCTCTCCAACAACTGTGTATATTATGGCGGTTAAATAATACAAAATGGGGAATTCACAAGCTGCATTTCCATTATCACTCATCAAGTTAAATAAGGAAGGTTTGAAAAAATTAAAGCTATTATGATAATAGTTTGAAGCAAATGATAAACTATCCGTCTGTCTAATAAAATGAACTCCTTTAGGGAAATCGAAAAATAATTCCCAAAAATTGAAAACATAAAAGACCCCTAAAAGTCCAAGTATGAAAGAAAGGTTTTGAAGTTGAACTTTCATTTAAACATTAAAAAAAGTAGATAATATTATATTAGATCCAAAACTAACAATTTTTCAAAGTACTATTTGTAATTTTACGAATCAATTAAATCATAACATTATGAAACAATTTGAAATTCCAGCATTTTATCATTCTCCTATAATTAGTAAAGTAAAAGCTAAACGTAAACTAGAAGATCCAAGAAAAAAAGACTTTAGTCCTAGCATCTTGAAGTTTGGGAAAATTGAATTTTTAATTTCCCGACATTTTGGTTTTTGTTATGGTGTTGAAAATGCGATTGAAATTGCCTATAAAGCTATCAATGAAAATCCTGATAAACGAATATTCTTATTAAGTCAAATGATTCATAATCCGGATGTAAATGCCGATTTACAAAGTTATGGCATTAAATTCATTCAGGATACGCAAGGAAATCAATTGATTGATTGGACGGAAATTCAAAAAGAAGACATTGTTATCATTCCCGCATTTGGAACAACAGTAGAAATTGAACAAATATTAGAAAACAAAGGGGTAAATGTAAAACAGTACAATACTACTTGTCCGTTTGTAGAAAAGGTTTGGAATCGTTCTGAAACATTAGGAAAGAATAAACACACAATTATTATTCACGGAAAACATAACCACGAAGAAACAAGAGCTACTTTTTCTCATAGTTCTGAAAATGCACCTTCCATTGTAGTAAAAGATATTCAAGAAGCCCAATTAATTGTAGATTTCATCAAGGGGAATTCTACTACATCTTCTTTTCATGAATATTTTAAAGGAAAATACTCTGAAAATTTTAATCCAGATGAAGACTTATTAAAGATTGGAGTTGTTAATCAAACGACTATGCTTGCATCTGAAACACAGGAAATAACAGACTTGTTTCGTGCTACAATGCTTGAGAAATATGGCGAATCAGAAATCAAAAATCACATTGCAGATACACGCGACACCTTATGCTATGCTACAAACGACAATCAATCGTCAACATATGGTTTAATGGAGAACGAAGCTGATTTCGCTATTGTTGTGGGTGGTTACAACAGCTCTAACACAACTCATTTAGTAGAATTATTAGAACAAAAATTCAAAACGTATTTCATTCAAACGAATGAGAACATCATTAATAAAGATGAAATAACATCTTTTGACATTCATTCCAAAGAATTAGTAAAACAGCTCAATTTTATACCAAACAAAGAAAATATTCGAATTGTTTTAACTTCGGGAGCTTCTTGTCCAGATGCGATTGTTGATGGAGTGATTCAGAAAATACTTACTTTAAATGGAGAAGATATTAATTATTAATGGTGAATGTTTAATTATCAATTAATTTTTAATAATTATATTTGCATTGATGGAAAAGCAAATCATTCTTAATACAAGACATTTTGAGTTGACCCTCAATCGTCTTTGCTATGAACTCATCGAAACTCATAATGATTTTTCTGAAACGGTTTTAATAGGACTTCAACCAAGAGGTGTAAATGTTGTTTCACGTTTAAAGAAACAATTAGAAGCGATTCTAGGGAAAGAAATTATTTGTGGAAATTTAGATATTACATTCTACAGAGATGATTTCAGGAGAAGAGAAACACCATTAATTCCAAGCGCAACCAATATTGATTTTGTAATCGAAAATAAAAAAGTTGTATTAATAGATGATGTGCTTTATACTGGAAGGACTATACGTTCTGGATTAGATGCGTTATTAGCATACGGTCGACCAAAAAAAGTTGAATTATTAACTTTAATAGATCGCCGATTTAGAAGAGATTTACCAATTCAAGCTGACTATGTTGGAAAAGCGGTTGATACGCTTATATCTGAACGCGTATCAGTTGAATGGAAAGAAATAGAAGGAGAAGATAAAATAGTTTTGTACACCCCGGACACAAATGAATAATTATTTAAGCGTAGAACATCTTACTGGTATTAAAGATTTAACCCGTAAAGACATTGAGTTAATTTTCAAAACAGCTGATAGTTTTAAAGAAGTTATTAATCGTCCTATCAAAAAAGTTCCTTCATTAAGAGATATTACTATTGCCAATTTATTTTTCGAAAACTCAACAAGAACAAGACTTTCATTTGAATTAGCAGAAAAGAGACTCTCTGCTGATGTCATTAATTTTAGTGCCGCAAGTAGTTCTGTTAAAAAAGGTGAAACACTAATCGATACTGTCAACAACATTCTTGCAATGAAGGTTGACATGGTAGTTATGAGGCATCCAAATCCAGGAGCTGCTAAGTTTTTATCTGAGAGAATTAACGCAAAAGTAGTAAATGCGGGTGATGGAACACATGAACACCCTACTCAAGCTTTACTAGATGCCTATTCTATAAGAGAACAACTCGGTACAGTTGAAGGTAAAAAAGTTGTGATTGTTGGAGATATTTTACATTCTAGAGTTGCTCTATCGAACATTTATTGCTTACAAAAACTGGGAGCAGAAGTTATGGTTTGTGGTCCAACAACATTAATACCTAAATACATTCATGAGTTAGGTGTAAAAGTTGAGCATAATTTAATAGCTGCTTTGGAATGGTGCGATGTTGCAAACATGTTACGCATTCAATTAGAGAGACAAGAAATCAAATTCTTTCCTTCATTAAGAGAATACACAATGCAATTTGGACTGAATAAAGAAATTTTAGATAATTTATCTAAAAAAATTGTTGTAATGCATCCAGGTCCAATCAATAGAGGAGTTGAAATAACAAGTGATGTTGCAGACTCAAAGCAAGCCGTTATATTACAACAGGTTGAAAATGGTGTTGCAGTTAGAATGGCAGTAATATATCTTCTTGCAGCTAAAATAAATCGTTAATTACTTTATTGTATTATATTTGCATAAATACATCAAGATGGATTTTCAAATTATTCAAAAAAAAACAGTTGCTACGGTAGTGTCTAAAACTCCGAAGATTACCGCATTAAATGCAACCGAGCTAAAAGATGCATTTTCAAGTTTGAATAAAAAAAGTATTAATTCCATTATTTTTGACTTATCTGAATCTAAATACTGTGATTCTTCAGGATTAAGTGCCATTTTATTAGGAAATAGACTTTGTAAAGATACAAACGGGTCATTTATTCTTTGTGGACTTCAAGCTTCAGTTCTGAAAGTAATTCAAATTGCACAACTAGATAAAGTTTTGATCATTGCTGAAAACGAAGAAGCTGCTTTAAAACTTCTTTAATGTGAATTTTTCAGTTACCATTCTAGGTTCTGGCGCAGCTTTACCAACCCATTCTCGTAATCCTACCTCTCAATATATCTTATGTAATAATCGCCACATTCTAATAGATTGTGGTGAAGGAACACAGATTCAAATGAGGAAATTTGGGGTAAAATTTCAACATATTTCTTACATTCTTATTTCCCATTTACATGGAGATCATTTTTTTGGCTTAGTAGGTTTACTAAGTACAATGCATCTTCTTGGAAGAGATAAAGGAATTACTATTTATGCTCCACCAGAATTAGAACAAATAGTAAGATTACAATTAGAAATTGGAGGAGGAAAATTAGGGTTTGGTGTAACCTTTATAACAATTGAAAAGAATCAAACAGGAGTTTTATTTGAAGATAAAATCATCCAAATTGAAACCTTTCCTTTAAAACATAAAATTCAAACAAACGGTTTTGTCATTCGAGAAAAATTAAAAGAAAGAACACTTTTAGGCGATGAATTTAAAGCAGCAGGATTATCACTTACATATATTCAAAAATTTAAAAAGGGAGAAAATGTAGTTGATGAAAAAGGTAAAACACATCAGTTTCTAGATTACACAATTGACCCTCCAAAAAGTCGCGCTTATGCCTTCTGTTCTGATACAGCATATTCTGAAAGTATAGTTCCGTTTATAAAAGAAGTTGATTTACTTTACCACGAAGCTACCTTTACTGAAAAAGAAAGAGACAGAGCAAAAGCAACAAAACATTCCACAGCATTAGACGCCGCTAAAATTGCTGTAAAAGCAGATGTTAAAAAACTAATTTTAGGACACTTAAGTGCACGATTTGCAAATGGTGAAGAACATGTAAAAGAAGCATCAACTATTTTTACTCCCGTAGAAGTAGCAGAAGATGGAAATGAATATCAATTATAAATCATAATAATTCAAAATTGCCTTCCTTTATTCCCTGATAAATTCTAAATTTGTTGAAAAAATTAGAGGATGAATACTTACGATATTACAATTATTGGTTCAGGGCCTGGAGGATATGTTTCTGCAATCCGTTGCGCTCAATTAGGTTTTAAAACAGCATTAATCGAAAAATATGATACTTTAGGTGGTACTTGCTTAAATGTAGGTTGTATTCCTTCAAAAGCTCTTTTAGATTCATCGGAACATTTTCATAATGCGAAGCATAACTTCACAGAGCATGGAATTGAGATTAGTGGGTTAAAAGCTAATCTAAAGCAAATGATTAACCGTAAATCGGAAGTTATTGATCAAACATGTAATGGCATCAAGTTTTTAATGGACAAAAATAAAATTGATGTTCACTACGGACTCGGTTCATTTGTTGATAAAAACACTGTGAAAGTTGTTGATAAAGAGGGGAAAGAAACTTTACTTTCTACAAAATACGCAGTTATCGCTACAGGTTCAAAACCAAACTATTTCCCTGGAATGGAGCCTGATAAAAAAAGAATTATCACTTCTACTGAAGCTTTAAAAATGACCGAAATACCTAAGAAACTACTTGTAATTGGTGGTGGGGTAATCGGTTTAGAATTAGGATCAGTTTACGCTCGATTAGGTTCTGAAGTTGAAGTAATTGAATTTGCTGATACGATTATACCTACTATGGATCGTACCTTAGGAAAAGAGTTAACGAAAGTTCTTAAAAAAGAAGGTTTCAAATTTAACCTACAACACAAAGTTCAAAGTGTAGTTAACAACGGAAAAGGTGTTACGCTAAAAGCATTAAATAAAAAAGACGAAGAAGTTACTTTTGAAGCTGACTACTGTTTAGTTGCAGTTGGAAGAAAAGCATATACAGAAGGTTTAGGATTAGAAAATATTGGCTTAGCAGTTAACAACAGAGGTCAAGTTGAGGTAAATGATCACTTACAAACTACTGTCCCAAATATTTATGCAATTGGAGATGTTGTTAGAGGTGCTATGTTGGCGCATAAAGCAGAAGAAGAAGGAGTATTTGTAGCAGAAACAATTGCAGGACAAAAACCTCATATGAATTACAATTTAATTCCTGGTGTAGTTTATACATGGCCTGAAGTTGCTTCAGTTGGAAAAACAGAGGAAGAATTAAAAGCTTCAGGAATAGAATACAAAGTTGGATCTTTCCCAATAAAAGCATTAGGAAGAGCTAGAGCAAGTATGGATACGGCGGGATTAATCAAAGTTTTAGCTGATAAAAATACTGATGAAGTCTTAGGAGTTCATATGATTGCAGCAAGAGCAGCAGATTTAATAATGGAAGCAGTAGTAGCAATGGAATACAGAGCTTCTGCAGAAGACATCGCTCGCATTTGCCACCCACATCCTACTTATTCTGAGGGAATAAAAGAAGCAGCGCTAGCAGCAACAGAGAACAGAGCTTTACATGCTTAAATAGATTTAAATATATAGTGTAAGAAAAGGGTGTCCGAAAAGGATACCCTTTTGTTTTTTACACCATTTAAGAGATTATAAGAACATATAAGTTTTACCTTTCTTTTGGAAGGTGATTTCATGAAAAACAGAACCTTTGAACCGTTCTAAATTAAAACAATACACAGTTTGATTATAAAACATTTTGTATCTTTACATCATATACAGATATGAAAACAAAATTATCACAAAAACAGATAGGTAAAAGAATTACCGAACTGAGAAAAAACAAAGGCTTATCTCAAGAAGATTTAGCCAAAAGTATTAATATATCACGTTCATCATTGGCTCAGATAGAATTAGGTAATAGAAGTGTTAACATTCTAGAATTACAACTATTATCAATGGAATTAGGCTTTTCATTAGATGATTTTATGTCTGAAAACTTTGTGGTGCATCAAGAAATCAAAGATGAAAATATAAAAAACACAAATATCATAGAAGAACGCATTTCAGTACCTAATTTAAAAGTTGACAAATTCATAAATGTGTTACTATACATTTTAGAAAAATGCGCTGGAAAACCAAATGTAGGAGAAACGGTCTTGTATAAATTACTTTATTTTTCCGACTTTAACTATTACGAACTTTATGAAGAACATTTAACAGGTGCGAAATATAAAAAATTACCCTATGGTCCAGTTCCTCAAGAATTAAATTCAATTATTAATCAAATGATAGAAGGAGGAATGTTAAAACGTATCAAAACTAATTATCACAACTATCCACAAACACGTTATTTACCTTTAGAAAAAGCGAACCTAGAAGAACTAAAGGCAAGTGAAACAGAAGTCCTTGATAGAGTAATTGACCAAATGAGCGATTGGTCTGCTGCATCAATAAGTAACTACTCACACAAAGACATACCATGGCTAGCGTCAAAAGAGGGCGAAGAAATTAATTATGAATTAGCTTTTTATAGAGAAACTCCATTCTCAGTAAGGAATTATGGTGATGAAATTGAAGAAGCATGACTTTTGACGAATTAACAGAATTTAAAGGCGATTTAAAAAAACTCTTAAAAAAATACAGGACCCTAAATGATGATTTAGTTATTGTGAAAAAGGTGTTAGAATTATCTCCAACAGAAAATCCACCATTTAGTTATAGAATTGATAATTTAGGTATAGAAACATGCATCATAAAAATTAAAAAGATTGCTTGTAGGACATTAAAAGGGAAGGGAGTTAATTCTGGATTACGTTTAGTTTATGCTCACTTTTCTGAAGAAAACAGAATAATATTTATTGAAATTTATCATAAGAATGATAAAGAAAATGAAGATAGACAGAGAATTATTGATAATTTTAACTTTCAAATAAAAAAACTTGACTGATTGTAAAACAAACCTTCTTCTTTAGTAAATTTGTAACTATGGATTACGAAATAGAACTTAAATTTAATCAACTAAAAGTTGAGCTGGAAAAGAAGTTTGGACCAGGGATGGACTTACAAGCTATTCTTTTCCTTATTGGAGTAGATAAGTTAGGAATGGGACATAAAAGCTTTTCTAAAAATGAAAAAGTTGACTTATTGCACATTGCAATTTGCACTATTCTTGAACCATATGGTTATTATACATTTCAAGGAAGAGATGATGAAAATTGGCCTCATTTTAATTTAGTAAAAGAATTACCACCACTAGAAGATCGAGAGCAACAACATCTTATTAAAAGAGCGCTAATAGAATTCTTCGAATCTGAAGAAATTATAAAATTATAAATAGAAATGGATATTTTAATTAAAGCCGCACAGCTATTACTATCATTATCATTACTTGTCATATTACATGAATTTGGACATTACATTCCTGCAAAATTATTCAAGACAAGAGTTGAAAAATTTTACTTGTTCTTTAATCCATGGTTCTCACTTTTCAAAAAGAAAATTGGAGATACTGAATGGGGAATTGGATGGTTGCCTTTAGGTGGATTTGTGAAGATAGCAGGAATGGTTGATGAATCAATGGACAAAGAGCAATTAGCCCTACCTCCTCAACCATGGGAGTTTCGCTCTAAGCCAGCTTGGCAACGATTAATCATTATGCTTGGTGGTGTTACCGTAAACATTATTGCTGCAATTGTTATTTACGCAGGAATTGCATTTTATTATGGTGAAGAACAATTAAAACCTGAAGAGCTATCTCATGGTCTGTCTATTCATCCATACCTTGAAGAATTCGGTCTAGTTTCAGGAGACAATATTTTGGCAATTGAAGGAGAATCAGTTGACAAAGCAATGGATGTTGGTAAAGAAATCATGTTGAGAGGAAAAAGAGAACTTGAAGTTTTACATGCTAATGGTGAAAAATCAATCGTTAATTTACCTGAAGACATCGATTATCAAATTTTTGAAAATGGAGCATATCCTGCATTTGAATTAAGAGCTAAAAGAGTTACCATTGATTCAATTATTCAAGGGAAAATAGCGGATAATTCAAAAATGAAAGTAGGAGATCAATTCTTAACTATCGGAGAAACACCAATTAAATATTACGACGACATAAAAAGAGGACTATATAAAGCTCGCTCATCAAAAACAGAGGTTCAATTATTAAGAGGCTCAGATACAATATCATTAAATGTAAATGTACCTAAAGAAGGAATATTAGGTTTTGTAGTTCAGCAAAAAGGAACCGATTATACCGATTTTAGTAAAGTTAAAACAGCACACTTTGGATTAGGCGAAAGTTTTATCAAAGGGGCTAAAACAATGAAAACTACTTTAACCGATTATGCTGCTCAATTTAAATTTGTTTTTACCAAGAAAGGAGCTACAGAAGTAAGTGGTTTTGCTGGTATAGGTAGTCTATTCCCTTCTACATGGAATTGGCATATATTCTGGATAAATACTGCATTTATATCAATAGCACTCGCATTTATTAATATTATGCCGATTCCTGCATTAGATGGAGGTCACGTAGTCTTTTTACTATATGAAATAATTACTGGAAAAGAAGCTCCTCAAAAAGTATTAGAATATGCGCAGTATGTAGGTTTCTTTTTACTTATAGGACTTACACTCTATGTAAATGGGCTCGATGTATTTAAATGGCTATCCGGTAGCTAGATAGCACAAGGGGATTAACCCCCTTGTGCTATCCCCTTTGTGCTACCCCCTCGTATGAACTTCAATGAAACTGAATTAACACAATGTCTTGTATTTTTTGGAGTAAACTCTTCGCCTTTGAATACATGACCTAAATGTCCTTTACAGTTAGAGCAAATGATTTCTACTCGTCTTCCATCTGCATCTATAATTTTGTCTACAGCACCTTTTAACTCATCATCAAAAGAAGGCCAACCACAACCAGACTTAAACTTATCTGTTGAAGAATATAAAGGCTGTTCACATTGCCTGCAAACAAAAACTCCTTCTACATAAACATCATTTAACTCACCTGTAAAAGGCATTTCAGTTCCTTTATTAAGAATAACTCTTTTCTCTTCAGTTGATAAAGGATTCCAATTATCTTTAGAAAGCATACAATTTAATTTTTATTCTTTAGT
>Ga0105052_10003396_pt1 | contig 18431 bp, 20 predicted proteins | sample FRY03_FD_78094 | JGI IMG/M metagenome (GOLD analysis project Ga0105052, IMG submission 78094) | Freshwater microbial communities from Lake Fryxell liftoff mats and glacier meltwater in Antarctica - FRY-03 | ecosystem: Environmental > Aquatic > Freshwater > Ice > Glacier meltwater ... | reverse complement strand
GGATGAGACGGCTTGGCTCCCGTGTGTCCAAAATCGTTGGGAGTGGCGACGATGCCCGTTCCAAAGTGGTGCTGCCAGAGACGATTCACCGCCACTCGGGCAGCAATGGCTCCGGCACCGTGATCGACATCGACGATCCAATTGGCTAACGAGCGGCGGCGACCGGAGTATTTTGCACCGGCCGGCGGCGACCATTGCCATTGCGTTTGGGAATCAGCCGTGGGCATGAGAACCTGCAAGAAGCTTTGGGTGGCGACGCCATTCTTACGATCCACGCTGCCCCGCTCCAGAAAGTACGACTCCTGAAAGAAGTCGGCCCCTTGGGTGTGGTGCCTCATCGGCTGGTAACCCTCGCCGCAGATCATGATATTTGTCTTGGTGGAAGGCTCGTGTTTTGTGTGTTCGTCAACCTTCGCCTGGAGCCGTTTCCAATTCGCATCGCGTTTTTTCCACCAATCGAAAAGTGCAGTTTGTTTTTCCGCTGGCAGTGAGGCAAGTTGTTCCGGGGTCGATGCCTCAGCCAAGACATCGGCAATGTGTGGTGGCAGCGAATCGCCGCCGAGCAATGGCTCTGCGACACTTGTGAGCGAGATGCGAAATCGTCCAAGCGCGTGCTGGGTATTCACTTGGAAATCGAGCGTGATTGTGAGCGGGACTCCCGCCTCAAGCTCGAATGGTTGGGCAAGCGTAAAAACCGCCGCATGGTCTTTGCCACATTGAGGATCAACAGCCCAGCCGGTCGTGGGACTATCGTCCAACGATGCTGCAATTGAGAGATTGCTCTTGTTCTGTTCAAAGTCAACATCGGCTTTGGCAATTTTTAGGGCCACGGGTTCTGCCCCCGGCGGGGCGGCTGCAAGGGAGATTTTACTGAGGCCAAAATTACCGTTAGCCGCTCGACCAGGCCCCGCTTTGGGGAGGCTTGCATCGGCCAATGCTTCTAGGCGTATGCCCGTGATTTTCTGCGAGGACGGCCGAGACTCGATCGCGTATGTGTCCTGATCGCCGTTGTTGCCTTCGGCCAGATACGAACCATCGTCCAACTTCTTGAACGATGCTCCCGCTTTCGATTTGATTTCAGAGAGTTCGAGAACCGTCCACGTTTTTACTGATCGCTCAACAGATCGCATCCACTGAGGCAAGTCGCTGCGCAGCGACTCTTCGTATGTTTTCAATTCCGCCAGCAGCGAATCCTGTTCTTTTCGCCACTGTGCCATCTGAGGGCTCTTTTTATTTCGCTCCACATCGACATCGATATTGCTGCGCACTGTCAGAGTGAATGTGGAAAGAAGACGATAGTAATCTCGCGTAGGAATCGGATCGAACTTGTGATCGTGGCAACGCGCGCAGCCGATCGTAAGGCCCATGAAGGCAGAGCCAGTCGTCGAGAGCATGTCGTCAAGAGCGTCGTATCGGGTTCGCTCGACTTCGTTGGCCGTAATTTGTGTGGGAAAAACGCCGGCCCCTAAAAAGCCGGTCGCCGCCAGAGCCAGCGGGTTGTCTGGCTCGAATTCGTCACCAGCCAGTTGCCACTCAATGAACTGTGTGTAGGGGAGGTCTTCGTTCAGGGCTTGAATAACGAAATCGCGAAACGCCCATGCTCCCGGCCGGTCGTAGTCTTGTTCAAATCCGTGACTCTCGGCAAAGCGGGCGACATCGAGCCAGTGCCGTGCCCAACGCTCGCCGTAATGCGGATTGTCGAGCAAGCGATCAATCAAGGCAGGCCACGCAGCGGGAGACTCGTCGTTGACGAAGGCGTCTACTTCTTCCGGCGTTGGCGGAAGGCCGAGCAAGTCGAGATACGCCCGACGCACAAGATTTCTTTTGGAGGCCTGGGGGGAAAGTTCCAGGCTCTTTGCCTTCGCTTTGGCAACAATAAAGCGGTCCACATCGGTGCGGACGCCGACCGCTAATTTCCCTTCGTCAAGATTGGGTGGAGTGACTTTTGCCAACGGCTGAAAAGACCACCACGATTTATCCTTCTCATCTACAATTGTCGATTTTTTCTGCGGCTTGTTGGCCGCCAAAGCGAAGTCGTACGGTGCGCCGTTGTCGATCCAGTTCGCGATCATCGCGATTTGTTCGTCCGACAATTTGGCTGCATTGTCGGGCATGATGGGTTCTTCGGCGTGGGTGATCAGTTTGTAGAGATGGCTGGCTTGTGACTGAAATGGAACGACCACCACGCCCGATTCGCCCCCCTCCAGCAAGCCCTCGCGAGTGGCTAAGTCGAATTCCCCTTCGATTTTTTCCCCGCCATGACACTTGAGACAGTTTTCTTTCAAAATCCCGGCGATCTGTTTTTGAAACTGATCGAGTCCATCGGTCATTCGCTGGGCATGATCAGCCGGCACGGCCGGGATCACCGCGGGTTCTGGCCGATCAGGGCCGACCACCGCTTCCTTGTCGTCGGCTCGAAGAGGTATTCGTGGCAGGCCGAATGCCCACAGCAAGACCGCTGCCAGAACAAGGGTGAGGATCTCGACATTCGTTCGCTGATAGCGGCGAAAGAAATCGATCATGAGGACCTCTTTGTCGAGCAATGAGCGGCGGATGGCAAAACGCTCCGCCGGAAGTGACTCATTATTTTTGGTGGGCACGGCGCTCGTCGTAGGCTTTGCGCAATTTGGATTGTACATTCAGCTCGGCTCTTTGCACAATCGATTCCGGCAGTTCGTAACGGCGCACGAACTTTGCGAATTGTCCCTGTTGCTCGGCTGTTTCATCCGAAAGATGGCGAGTTTTGAGGCACTCAGGGCAGGTCGGCACAGACTGGCCCCCTTCACTTTTGACTGCCTTTTTCCAGGCGTTTTGTGTGGCGAAAGGAATCGTGCCCAGCGTTCCTTCTGGAGTCACAAAAAAACGCGGATCCCTCCACGAAAAAAGGTGCGGTTGCCCATCCGCCTTACGACCAGGACACTTCGGGTTATCGCAGGCATACGCGGGCCAGGCGATTTCGCGGGAGCCTTGATCTACAAATACGCCCTGATTGCCCGGCGCCCGAATCTGCTTACCTTGCTCCGTGATAAAGAGTTCGGGCATCGCCATGCGTTTTGCCTCGATCGCTTCAAATGGAAGCGGCTGGGCTTCACCGAGGCAGGACAGTGCGCAACACGCCATCGCCATACACACAATTTTTACGCCATTGGATGCCATCGCGGTGCCTATCAGTAGCCTGTCGGTGGCGTGCCTGGGGGGAGCCGAAATGCGCTTTGCGGGATGTCTTGCCTGGTTACGCCTGGGCCTTCCCACTGCACGCGCAGATGGTTTCCGCCGGTGAAAGCCTGGTGTAATTTCACTTCAATGTCCACCCATTGTTCTGCGACAAGACTTATCGACGAACTCGCGGTCCAGCCCCAAGGACCTCCATTCCACCATGTTCCTGCGTAGATCTGTTGCCCATTGATCGTGATCCAGCAATAGTCGTCGTGGCTGACAAAAAAGCCATATTGGCCCGACTGTGGAGCACGGATTTGGCCCCGCCAGATGACCGTAAATATTTGCGACGCGACGGGCATAGGATTATTCGGGTAATCCGGGCCCAGGGGGCCTCCCCCAAAGCCGCTGCCAAAGGGCATGTTGAGATCCGAATCGATTCGGGATTTGCGCGGTGTTCCGGTCCAACCTGTGTCGCGATACTCAGCCAAGAGCCCAGGAATGCTTAATTGGGATGCGAGTTCTCCTCCGCAATCCAACATCGGCCTCCACAGACGGGTGCAAATCTCAACTCCCACGGCCTTATCGTAGGGATTGATCTCTTCTGGGGCCAGCCGCTGCACATTCCCATCAAATTTGAGAATGTTCATCATGCCGCTATGACGGGGCGCGATGGCTTTATCCCACGCATATTGATCGGCGGTGACCCAGGGCAAAGGGCTGGAAAAAGCGTCGGCCAGCACGATTCTGTCGGCGTCTTCCTGAAATCGCCCGAGGCACGGATTCACACCATAAGAAAGAGCCGTGGTGGAGGCATTCAACTTGCCGATGTTTGCCGTTGGACAGTTATAGATTGTTGACTGCGGCCCTTCAACGTAGTTGTCCATCTCATAAATCATCTGGGCGGCTGTCGGTGACCGGGAGAAGGCGGTGATATACCTGTGAAGGGCGACTCCCAATTGTTTCTGATTGCTTGCGCACTGTGCCGCGCGGGCTGTTTCGCGAAACATCTGCAACGCCGGCAAGAGCAGGCCGATCAAGAGTCCGATGATGGCTATGACCACTAGCAACTCAACCAGTGTAAAGCCCCGCAGCAAACGCTGACTGCACTCTCGTTTTAATTTCATTGGATCGCTCTCCTCTGTACTGTTCGAGTCGGTACTGTTCCCGCCACCAACCTAAGCTAGAGCCTAGCATAAGCTCGGTCACATTCCTCAAGGCTCCTCCGCTGACTTTGTGAGTATATTCCGGCTTTGGTAGGGGGTTTCATCACATGAAATAACGTGAATTCGATGCCTTGTGGGGTGCGAGAGCCGTACGTTTGCCTGGTGGTCAGGTTTGCCTTGCCATTGAATCCTAAAACAACCCCCGCCAAGATTATGCCCAGGGCATACCCATCTTGAAAAGCCAGGAAGCTGAGCGACGAAAAACCATCGCTAAAATATGGCGGAGTTGAGCGGCCAGTCGATGACTCAACGCGTTCCGCGAACTAGCCATCACGGGCTTTTTTTGATCCGCAGATTCTATTTAAGAAGGCACGTTTAAATGCCTCTCGAATCTTTCCCTTTCTTGAGAAAAAGACTTCCTCCTCTCCCGGCTCCTTTGAATCGCCCAATCGTGAAGCCTGTAGCAATCGCTGCGATGGCGGCCACACCGCTGGCAATCCAAAACCGCCGGGTGGCCGCTCGTTTGAGAATCTCTTCCTGCTCGAGGGCCGCTTGTAAGTGAATGGTCGCCTCTTTCACCGCGCGGGTGCCAGAGGACGGCCGCTGATCAAGCCGCCCGCGATCCGCGACGCTCTGGATTTCTGTCTGGATCTGCCGGTCTGTCTGCCAGGCCGATGCGTCACAGCTCCATGCCAGCGGCAAGGGCAGGTGGCGTGAGCCAGAAGCCACCACGTGCTCAATCGCTTCAACGGCCTGAAGCAAAGCCGTCGGACTGGCAAACCGATCAGCCGGATCTTTTGCTAACAGCCTGTCGACGATGCTGGCCACACCGGCAGGCAGCTCCGGCCGTCGCTTTGCGATCGAGACCAGCGAATCCTTCACATGCGACATTGCCACTGCCAGACTTGTGGTGCCCGTAAAGGGCGGCCTGCCTGCCAGCAGATGGTAGACGGTGGCTCCCAACGAGTAGAGATCGCTGCGGGTATCGACCGGCCGCCCCTCCGCCTGCTCAGGACTCATATAGAGAGGCGTGCCGATCGTCATGCCTTCCTGTGTGAGATCCAGGCCGTCGGTTTCGGAGAGTACGCAAGCCAGCCCGAAGTCAGCCACCTTCACCTCGCCCGCTTGAGTGACGAGTAAATTTTCCGGCTTGATGTCGCGATGAACGATTCCCTGCTGCGCCGATTTTACAAGCGCTAAGCCCACCTGCGTGAGCACAGAGAGAGCCTGCAAGGCGTCGCACGCCCCCCGCTTTTGCAACCACATTTTCAGCGATGGTCCGGCGACATACTCCTCGGCTAAAAAATGAATGCCGTCGATGCAGGCCACCTCATGAATCTGCACGATGTTGCCATGCACAAGCGCGGCGGCCGCCCGGGCTTCCTGGGCAAAGCGGTCCACGGCGGTTTTGCGCTTGAGAGTCTCGGGACGCAAAACCTTGACGGCCACCTGCCTGCCGAGCGACTGTTGCTCGGCCAAATAAACGTCTGCCATCGCACCACTTCCAAGCCGGCGCAGGATGCGGTATCCTCCCAGCTGTCGCCCGGAGAGATCGTGGTTGCCCCCTTGCGGGTGCGATGAAAAAGGTGGGTGCGAGTGCATCAGGCCTTGAGTATCGACCGCCACGCGAGTTTGGGCAAATGGTTGATTTTTGTCTCTATTTTTAGCCCACCACAAAGGAGATTCTGTGCCCACACCTTCCGCCGCCAACCTGCAAAAAGCCGCCAAGGACCTCGACTTAAAAGCCTTCGACTACGAAGTCACGCTCGATACGAGCGCTGGCCCGATTCGCCTCTCGCTGGATTCAACGAGTGCTCCCGGGCATGTGCGTAACATACTCGCCTTGGCCCAGAGCGGGTATTACGATGGCGTCGGCTTTCACCGCATCATCAAGGGATTCATGATTCAAGGCGGCTGCCCGTCAGGTACAGGCACAGGCGGCCCGGGCTATACGATCCCCGCGGAGTTTAACCGCACGCCCCACGAACCGGGCGTGCTTTCGATGGCCCGCACCAGCGATCCCAATTCCGCCGGCAGCCAGTTTTTTATCTGCTTGGAAAACGCCCGCAGCCTCGACAACCAATACACCGCCTTTGGTCGCACGGCCGATGAGGCGAGTCTGGCGGTTGTCAAAGCGATTGGGAGCGTGAAGACGGACTCTCGCGACAAACCGCTCGAGCCTGTGGTGATCCAGAAGGCGACTGTGAAACGCACGCCTAAGTCGTAGGCAGAAGAGTTCGCGGGAGCGGGAGGTGGTGACGCGATGTGCGGGCGCGGCCAAAGTCTATTCCGGCCCCTCTCGCCACTCACTACGGCTTGCGGAACAGTCGAAGATCTTCTGCGGTGCGAATGATCAGCGTCGATCCAAACGCGATGGGCGAGGCCATGATCTGCACGCCCAAATCGCTCACAGCCACTTCGCGATACGACTTGCCCGGCTCGACGAGCGTCACAACACCCTCCTCGCTGGCAAAAATAATCAGGCCGTCGGCCAAAAGAGGTGACGCAGAAAAGTTGCCGCCGATGCGGTGCCGCCAGAGCTCACGGCCGCTTCTGGCATCCAAGCAGGTGGCCACGCCTCGGTCGCTGATCACATAGAGTTCTTCGCCAACAACAAGGAGCGCGGGCGTAGCCGGGATCTGACTCTTCTCCTCCCAGGCAATGGCCGATGCAGGCAATTTCCCCACGCCTCCCTGCTTGATTGCCAGCAATTTTGGTGTATTAAAGCCCGTGCACACAAACACCAAACCGTGCGCAGCAACAGGCCTAGGCACAACGGAAAAGCCGTCGTAATCAAGCTGCCAGAGTTCACGACCGGTGGCGGGGTCGTAGGCATAGACATGATCTGCAGCCGGCGTGACGAGCTCATCCTGATCGCCCACACGAAAAATCGCCGGCGTCGCAAAACTTTTTTTGACATCCGGATTGTCTCGCAACACCCCAGACCTCGGCGTCTTCCAGCGTTCTTCGCCGGTGGCTTTATCGAGGCCCACAGAATACTGCACGTCTGCGCCATCGCAGGTGAGGATGACCATCTCCTTATAGAGGACGGGGGAACTGCCGGGGCCAACCATGTGCTCTAGGGTGTGATCGGAGTTGCGCCACACAACTTTTCCGGTGGCTGTGTCGATGGCTGCCGTACCGTTGGTGCCAAAGTGAACATAGAGGCGGCCCGATTCGATGGCGGGAGTTGGCGAAGCGTGTGAATTTTTCTTGTGAATTTCGGCCGGCTTCTCGACCGCAAAAATTTCAATGTCGTGGACAAGGCGACCGCTCGACAGGAGCACGCAGATGGCCCGCAGCGACTTGCCGCTGTCTGTGGCAGTGGTCATCCAGACCTGATCCCCCAAGACAACAGGCGTGCTCCAACCCGTGCCTGGGATTGGCGTCTTCCAGACGAGGTTGGCCGGATGATTGAGGTCGTGCGGCAGATTTTCGGCCACGGCATGGCCGTCGCCTGTTGGTCCGCGATAGCCAGGCCAATCGACCGTCGCCGAGATGGCAGCCGGCGAAACAGCACCCCCGACGAAAAATGCAGCCGCGATGAGCGAAGTCAAAAAAATGTGCCGAGCGAAACGGAGTTGTGTCATGGCAAGAGTTTTACCGAAACAGAGTCCCGGTGGCTACAGGCAGACAATCTCTGCTGTTCCAATAATCTTCTCTTTGTCGTGTCGGTCGGTTCTTAGCGTCGGCCGCCGAAGATCGTTCGCAGGCCCAGGATCGCCATCGCCATGCCACCGGCGGCGACGAGAATCGCCCGACCGCCCGTGAAGACATCAAACATCTCTGCCAGCGTGGCCGGCGTGTGCCAATACGCCTGAGCAAATGGCGCAAAACCGCCCGACTCTGGAAACTGGCCGGCGGCCAGCGGCGCACTTGCTGCCTGCTCCGTTGATACCATCCCACCGACATGCATCGATCGCTGCTGTGGTTGATCCAGAGGCGCGGTGGCAAACCGGACTGGCGACTGCGGAGTGCTTGTGCCGATGCCACGGTCGAGGGCCGGAGTGTTGGAAAACTCTGCGAGCGGCGTGGGCGTAAAACCCTTCGATCCGACGCTGGCCAAGAATGTGCGAACTCGCGAGGAGCAACTGCCGATCGTGCGACCGTCGCTTTGACCAAAGAGCACGCCAGCCAATTCGCCGCGCTCGTTTAAAATCGGGCCGCCGGAGTCCCCCTGCCGTGCGGTCGCGGCCAGTTCGACAAACTCTTTGGGATAGCCCGCTCCGGGTGAAAGGTATTCTGTGCAGATGCCGGTTTCTGCGCGGAAGGGTCCACGGCCGTAGCCGGCAATCGTGAGAGGCTCGCCTATCAGCGGCGGCGTTTCGGCAAGCGTGACAGGGACGGCGTGGGGTTTCCAAATGACAATCGCCGCCAAGTCCCAAGGCTCATCCCAGTGCACCACTGTGCCGGCTGACTGAAACCCATCCGGAAACTGCACCAGCACTGCCGAACGACTGTCGCGAATCACATGCCAATTGGTGAGCACCAAGGCCTGCGTTCGATTGACATCGACCAGCACGCCGGAGCCCAGCGACACGCCGGCATTTTCAGGAGCCACAATCCGGGCCACTGCCAGATGAGGTTTTTGCCCTGTCAGCAGGTAGTCGGCAAAGGGTTCGTGCGCCCCTGCTGTGGCGGCCGGGGCCTTGCCGCTACCCCAGCCCCATGGGAATGCCTGGGCCTGAGCCTGCTCTTCCACACCTATGATTGGCAGAGCCATCCCAGCCAATAGCGAGGCCGCGAAAACGATTCCTCGCGTCAACTTTTTACTCGCGGGGAGAGGATTCGATTTGCACGTGTGTCGCATCCGAATCTCGTCCTTCCTGCGACGGCTCGATTATCGCGGCCCGCCTCGCATCGCCTGCCTGCGCGTTTGGCAATCAATGATACGCCGCAACAGCTCGCGTCGCAGTTGTTCGCGTTCCCGTCTTACATCCTCCGGAATCTGTGACACTGGCTGAACGAGCTCGCTCAACTGATTGATCATAACCATGGCTCCCTCAACTTTTGTCTGTCAACGGTGCAACATCCGGCCATTGCATCACCTACACTCTTCGTCCAGAAAAGCTGCAAAAACACAGCAAAAATTGCGCGGGCATCGCAATCGCTTTTATCGGCAAAGTCACTGCTCGAAACGGCAGCGGGGCTGTTGGGCATCGGCCCGGCCCGGCGGCACCGGCGGAGGCCCGGCCTTTCCCGACCGAGGCTTACCGCGAATGCGTCGAGGGCAGGACGGAAAAACCGGCTTCGCGGAGTCGCTGCGAAAGGGCCACGATGTGGTTGCGGTCGGCCGTCTCAACGGTCACTTCCACGCTGGTTCTAAAAACATCGGGGCCACTGAATGTGCGGTCGTGCGTGATCTCCTGGATGCTCGCACCGGCGGCGGCAATCGCGGCAGTCAATGTGGCGATGCCCCCAGGCCGATCGCTGACTTGCGTGGTAAACCGCCAGGTTCGGCCATCGGCGGCCAAGCCGTGATCAATCACGCGGCCGAGCATTGAAAGATCGATGTTGCCTCCGCAGAGCAAGAGCACAACGCGACGGCCTGCAAGCTCTCTGCCTGCGTCACCCATGATCGCCGCTAGTGCGGCGGCGGCCGCCCCCTCGACCACAGTTTTTTCAAGCTCCAAGAGTCGCAGCACCGCCAGCGACAACTCCTCCTCGCCCACGGTCACCACCTGATCGACCAGCGGCGCGGCAATCGCAAACGAAAGCTCGCCCACCTTCCCGACGGCTAGGCCATCGGCCAGCGTCGGCCGAATCGGCACACTGACCGGCTTGCCGGCAGCCAGCGAAGCGGTGAAACTTGCCGCCGCGGCTGTTTCCACGGCAATGATTTTGATGCCTGGCTTGAGGCTCTTGGCGACCATCGCCACGCCAGCCAGCAGGCCGGCGCCCCCGGTGGGCACGACAATCGCATCGGCATCGGGCACATCCTCCAGAATCTCAAGGGCCATCGTCCCCTGCCCTGCAATCACGCGGGCATCGTCGAAGCCGTGAATCCTGTTGAGCCGATCGCGATCGGCAATTTCGACGGCCAGCTTGCGGGCGTCGTCAAAGGTTTCGCCTGAGAGAATCACATTGGCACCCAGTCGCCGGCAGGTGGCCACTTTTACCAGCGGTGCAAATCGCGGCATTACGACGGTGACGGGGATCTCGAGCAACTTGCCGTGGTAGGCCAATCCCAGCGCGTGGTTGCCGGCCGAGGCAGCCACAACTCCGCGAGATTTTTGGGTGTCATCCAGCAGTAATAGCGCGTTGCGAGCGCCTCTTTCCTTGAACGACCCGGTGCGTTGCAGGAGGTCGAGCTTGCAGAAGACTCGGCAGCCTGTCAGGTCGGAAAGCGGAATGCTTGGCGGACAGGCAGAACGGTAGATGCCGGAGCGTATCCGCTGATGGGCTTGTTGCACATCAGCGAGCGAGAGCACTTTCATGGCGATTCCTTATTCAGACAGATTTTTGCGTGACCCGCTGCGGCCTGTGAAACGAACGCACGTCGATCCAGTCCATGCCCGCGCTGCGGGCAGCACTGATCCCCAGATCGCTGTCTTCCCAGACAACGCACCGCTCGGGCCGGGCCTTGAGTCGTCGCGCGGCCTCCAAAAAGGGATCGGGGTCGGGCTTGTGGAGGGGGGTGTCTTCGCTGGCAACGAGCGCTTGAAAGCAGTCGGCAATCTTGCAGTGAGCCAAGATTTTTCGGCAGACATTGGCATAGCCGCCAGTCACCACAGCCATCGGAATGCGGCCTTGGCAGCGGAGCACCACATCGATGACAGGGTCGATGGCCTCGACATGCTCGAGTTGGTCTAAAAAGGCGCGCTCTTTGATTTCGGCGGCATGATCGATATTGATCTCGATCCCCGCCTCGCGGGCCAGTGTGGCGACGATGTCACGAGTGGGCCGACCGCCCATCGCATAGAAACGATCTTCGTCAAAGGCGATGCCGTGGGCTTTTGTGACATGCAGCCAAGCCCGGTAGTGGGCCGGCATCGTGTCAGCCAGCGTGCCGTCGCAGTCAAACAGGATCGCGTCGTAGGTTTGCAGGTGCCACATCGGTTGAGATAGGTTCCGATTAAATGAGTTTTGCCGCTGAGGTGGAGCTTTTCATAGGTCGACCGGCTAGATCGGACCATTTTTTACCATAACCGGCAAGAAGCCCGTGGCTGCGGAAAGTAACCTATGGTAGTTGTGACGAAAAACCCGCCCCGCCCCTCGGGCCAACCCATGCAATTCTCAAGCCTTGGCATTCGCGCCCGACTTTTCCTGCTCGGCATTCTGCCAGCGGTGTTGATCGTGACTGGCGTTTTAGGAATCAATTTTTTACGGATGCAAGCCCTGCTGCTGGCCTCTGGCGAGAAGGCGCTCCTTGATCGCGTCAACGTGCTGGCCGCCGAGATCGATCGCGACTCGCTGCAGGCTGTCACCGCAGCCAAGATGATGGCGCTAGCCCAAGAGAGCGGTCTTTTTTCCCAGCGGCCAGAGTCGCTGCAGTTTGCCCGCACGGTGCAGGAAAGTTTTCCGCAGTTTTCGGCTGTCACTTACGGCGAGCAGTCCGCCGACCAATCGGCTATCGAGACCGAGACGGTTCGAGAGCCCCGCGAATCCCAAGGAAAACTGATCGTCGAGCAGACCGCTACGATTCACATCGATGGGGCGGTGGCCGGCGTGGCGAGCGTCGATCGTTCGCTCGAGACACTCTTCCGGCAGCTTGACTCGATCCAGACCCTTGAACAGCAGTCGGGTCGAAATCTGGAAATCTTTCTGATCAGTCGGCTCGGCACCGTGATCGCCTCCACGGTCAAGGCGGTGAATCTCAATGCGCAGCCGATAGCCCAAACGCCCTACGCTAAGATTTTTGGCGATTGTGGGGTGACGGCAACTGTCTTACGAGCCGCCGATCCGCTCAGTGGCAAACTCTGCCTCTACGCGGCAGCCGTAGTGCCCACTGGTGCGTGGACTGTTGTGATGCAGATGCCCGCCAGCGACATCCTTCGCCGGGTGCGTGGGCCCCTGGCGATCTCGGCCGGGTTGGCCGTCGGGGGTATGGCCTGCGTTGTGGCGCTTCTGTCTTGGCTCACGACCAGTTCGATCGGCCGCATTGGTCAGGCTGTGGCGGCCAGTCGTCGCGTGGCCTCGGGAGATCTGACGGGCAGCGTCGACATGCATGGCGGCGATGAAACTGGCCAATTGCTCCGCGATATTGGCGGTATGACGGCGAATCTGCTGAGCATTGTCTCGCAGGTGAAGCAGTCGAGCCTTGACTTGAATGCCACGGCCAAACAGCTTTCGGTCGCGGGTCTGCAGCAGGAGAGTGCGATCAGTTCGCTGGGGGCCAGCACGAGCGAGGCGGCGGTGGCCAGCCGACAGATTTCTGTGACGGGTAAGGAACTGCTGAGCACGATGAACGAGGTGGCTGAAGTGGCAGCGGAGACAGAGCAGGTGGCCGACGCGGGTCGAGAAAATCTGGCCGGCGTGGGCGAGACGATGGCTCACCTCAAACAGTCGACCGCCAATTTTTCGCAGCGACTGGCCGCAATTCGCCAGCGGGCCGAGGACATTAATATGGTGATCACCACGATCACCAAGGTGGCCGATCAGACAAACCTGCTTTCGATCAATGCGGCGATTGAGGCGGAGAAGGCGGGCGATTATGGGCAGGGCTTTATTGTTGTGGCCCGTGAAATCCGTCGGCTGGCCGATCAAACGGCAGTAGCCACGCTCGACATCGAGCGGTTGGTGGAGCAGATGCAGCAGGCGGTGACTCTGGGCGTGATGGAGATGGATCGCTTCTCGGCCGAGGTCAAGACGGGCGTCGACCGCGTGGCTGGGATCAGCACGCAGTTTGCGGAAGTGATCGACAAGGTGCATGGTTTGACCAACCGGTTTGAGCAGGTCAATCAAGGCATGGAAGCCCAGGCTGCTGGGGCTCAGCAGATCACAGAGGCCTTGATGACGCTCACCGACGGTTCTCGCGCTGCGGCCGAGGCGCTAAAAGAGTTTAAAGCCGCCTCGCAGCAGATGGTTTTCTCAGTCAGCGGCCTCACCGAAACAGTCAGCCAGTTTCGCGTTGACGCCGCCGCCCCTTGAAGGCCTTTGAGCAGCCTGGAATCACCCCCTCGCTTCCTTCCTAGTTGCGACACCGCCGGCCCACGCTCCCACGACACCTCCCGCATTGCTTGGGCGAAACTACTGGCCCAAATCGCCGTGGCGGAGATCTGGGAGCAGCCCCTGGCCGGAAGCCGGCTGTGGATCGTCTGACGGAGCCCAAAAAGCCATGGTTTCCCGCCGAGACCTCGCAGCAACCAATCGCAAGTCATTTGCGAGCATGTGTTTTCCACTTTCTGGAAAGTGGATGTATGCTTGTGATATGCAGCTCAATCCTCAAGACCTCGTCGTGGCCCTGAAGCTCACCCTTCACCCAGGGCTCACCTTCCAGAAGCTCGCCGATTTGCTTGGCCTGAGCGTCTCGGCCGTCCACCGATCGGTGACGCGGGCCAAGGCGGCCGGCCTGCTCCTTGCCGACCGCCAGCCGAACCGCCATGCCATTCTCGAGTTTGTGCTTCATGGCGTCCGCTACGCCTTTCCGGCCGTCCGCGGCCGCATGACCCGCGGCATGCCGACGGCGTATGCCGCGCCGCCGCTGTCGGACCTCATCCACGCCGGCCTCGACCCGATCCCCGTCTGGCCGGACGCCGAAGGCGAAGTCCGGGGTGAGCTGTTCAAGCCACTCTTCCGCTTTGCCCCGGCGGCGGCCCGGGCGGATTCCAAGCTCTACGAGTGCCTAAGCCTGATAGACGCCCTCCGCGGCGGCCGGGCCCGCGAACGTAATCTGGCCAAGGAGCATCTCACAAGGCTCATCAATGGCTGAGCATGTCTCCGACAATCTGACGATGCTGATGCGGGTTGTGGATCGGCTCGCTCCGCTGCTCAACCGCTTCGTGTTCCTCGGCGGGGCGGTCACCGAACTGTTCATCACCTCGCCAGGCATGGGAAATCCTCGGCAGACGAAGGACGTGGACGTGGTCGTCAACGTCGTGAACCTAGGGGAGTATTCCGAGACGCTCCGTGAGCAATTCGTGGCGTGCGGTCTCGTTGAGGACATGACGCCCGCCGCGCCGGTGTGTCGCTGGCTCCTCGATGATCTCATCGTCGACATCATGCCCACGCGGGGTGACATCCTCGACTTCTCTTGCGAGTGGTATCAGCTCGCGTTCGACACGGCCCAGCCGATCACGCTGCCCAACGGCGCGACGATCCGCCTCGTGACGCCCGCTTGCTTCCTGGCCACGAAGCTCGCCGCATTCGGCGACCGCGGCCGTCGCGACCCTCTGTCGAGCCACGATCTGGAAGACCTGATCGCCGTCATCGACGGTCGTCGTGAAATCATCGCCGACCTCGCCGTCGCCCCGCCCGACCTGCGGGCCTATGTTGCCGACCGTCTTTCACAGTTTCTTGCCCGAAGTGATGCGACGGTCCTTGTGACCGCCCAACTGATGCCCGATTCAGACAGTCATGACCGGGTCCCAATCGTGGTCCAGCGAATTCGCAGCATCATCGCCACCGCCGGCTGATTGCATGTTCGTACGGAGCCCTCCGCCCATACCTATGACGGCCGACGCCAAGCAGTCCCTCAAGGAAACGGTGCGGGTCTTATGCTGGGCGCTGCGACCTCCCGGAGTTCGGGATGATCTGCTGGAGCCTGCTCGTTCTTTCCGCGTGGCATTGTTTGCCTCCTTTGGTTTGCAACACCCCCAGATTCTCTCTCTGGAAGTGATGCCGTTTAAGGGGGGCAGATGAGAGTAGAGGGCCAGGAGGGAGGTTTGGCGGGCCGCAACTGTTAAACGCCACCGCAATCAACTGGCGTCTAAACTCCGCCATAGTGTGCGATGGTTTTATATTCTCTCCCCCTGTCGCTCGCGCTCGGGGCTTTTCCAGACGGAAAGCGTCGGCCCATCCCGCTCGCGCCTTCGCGACCGGCCCAATCGTCAAGGTTCCATTCTCGGCCTTCATCTCAACCTCTCCTTCCAGTTCGGACTGTTCCAGGAGCAGCTTGGGGATGCGGACGCCGCGCGAGTTGCCGATGCGGACGATTCGAGTCTTCATGGTTCCATGCCTTCGGGTGCCTACAATATGGAACTACACCTAAAAAAATAGCCCGGTCAACGGCACTGCTGCAAGTGTCGGACGGCCAATGTCACCGGTGGTTCCGACTGCGGCCTCTGCGGGTCGTTTGGCTTGCCGTTTTTCAAGAATACGCTGGCAATCCAGAAACCGGCGGTGAATGTCTCACCTATCATTGGCACAGAGGGAGCTTTTCAAAAGCGACCACGCCGGGGCGACCGCAGGCGGACGGCGTGGGTATGATGATCTCATGCCCAAACAGCAACTGATTCCGCCGCCCGAACTCGCCCCCCCGACCATCCGGCACCTGCCGCTGGAAAAGCGGATCCGTCTTTGGGCGCAGATGGTTGACGAGGGCGACCAACTGCTGCTCGATGGTTTCCGACAGAAGTGCGGATCTGACGAAGCCGCCCGGCAGGCGTTCTTAGACTGGCTTGATCGCCAAAACATCGAGAAGACAGCGGCCACATTTCGGATGCTCAGTCGCTGCCATGTGGAGCAGACCGATGGCAAGTGAGGGAGTTCTTGCCACGCTCTACAAGGGCTGGGATACGCTCAGCGAACTTGATGTTCCGATGGCCTTGGTCGGCGGTCTCGCCCTTTCGGCGTGGAACCACGCCCGATACACACGCGATGCCGACATCCTTATCGCAGTCGATGATCGCCAACTTGACGCTCTTGTCCAACTGCTCGTTCGCGCGGGCTTTCATACGAAACACTTCCCAGCATGCTTGAGTATCGACGACCAGACCATCGTGCAGTTCACCTACCTGCCTGAAGATGCCCTACTGCCGTTTCAACTCGATCTGCTCATTGCCGATCACGATTTTCAGCAGGAATCACTTGTAAGGGCTGCTGAGCGACACCTTCCGGGCAGGGACCGGCCGATTCGGGTCGTTCGACCAGATGACTTGATCCTCCTGAAGCTCGCTGCAGGCAGCATCATCGACCGTGCCGACGCGGCAATGATCCTCCGCGAAAACCGTGATGAGATCGACTTTCCACGGCTTCACAGAGAGATCGCAGGCCTTCGCCTGACAGCTGATTACCTCACCATCTGGCGAGATGCCTTCCCCAATGAACCCACGCCAGCGATCGAGAAAGGATAGGACGGCCAACGGCACTTTTGCAAGCGATGACCCGGCGACGAGCGGTCGATGAGAGTGACCTGCCCCTCTTAAACGGCACCACTTTCAATGAGCGAATCTAAGGAGTGTTGCAAACCAAAGGAGGCAAACAATGCCACGCGCGGCAGCCATCGCCAATTCAAGCATTCGACCAAGGCTGGGCGTGTGACTGTATCTGGCAAGCCACGTGATGATTTGGTCCCTGGCACCCTGAACAGTATCCTGAAGCAGTCCGGATTGAAAAAGTGAGGTATTGACCATGCGCTATGCAATCGTGATCGAGAAAGCAGAAGGTAACTACTCGGCCTATGTTCCCGACCTTCCCGGTTGCGTCGCTACCGGCGCAACCGTTGAGGAGACGGAAAAGTCCATCCGCGAGGCCATCGCGTTTCACTTGGACGGCATGCGTGAAGACGGCTCGCCAATCCCGCCAGCGTCTAGCCATGTTGAGTACGTCGAGGTTGCTACTTAAACCTCTGTTGCTTCGGACGAGCGGCCGGTGCTAACGCACGTGGCGGAGGAGTTTCGTGAATACCTCCGCTGCGGCATCTGCTTCGGCCGGTCGTCACCTTTGGCTAGGAGGGCCTTGTTCTCGGCCCGACGCACCTGGTCTACCGCTTCTCCGAGATGCTTGGCGACGTGGAACTTGTCATGCACCAGTTATATCTGTGGTAGGATGAGTCCATGATCGATATTGCCCAGACGCTGACGGAACTCACGGCCCTGCCGATTGAAGATCGGCTGCGCGTGGTGGAATCCCTGTGGGACAGCATCCCTGCCGCCTCCCCCGTCGAGGTTTCCCCCGCCCAACTGGCGGAGTTGCAGCGACGCATCGCCGCTCACCAGCGTTCACCCGCGCAGTTAATCACGTGGGACGAGATTCTCCATCGCCTGCGTGATGGCCGATGAAGTTCGCGCTTCGATTTCGCCCCGAAGTTGTCGCCGATCTCGATGCCGGACGCAGTTGGTACGAGGAGCTGTCCGCAGGGCTCGGAGATGCTTTTGTCGTTGAGTGCTCCGAAGCTCTCGACAGGATTCAGCGGAATCCGGATTGGGTTGCGGTTGGTGCGTATGGAGTGCGTTCTCTCCGCATTCGCCGCTTCCCTTATGTGATTCACTACCACCTCGAAGGCGAGATGATCGTGGTCTTTGCGATCATATTCGGAGGCCGTGATCCATCAGCGCGGCAGGGGCGGATATAACCAAGCGATGCAGCGGCCTCACCGAAACAGCAGGCCGGTTTCGCGTCAACGCCGACGCCCCTTAAAGGCCTTTGGGCAGTCTGCGTAGTCTTCCTAACATCTGCCGCGTGGGGTCTCTATTCCGGAAATACTCATGGATTGGATTGCATTGAGTCGATCATCCCTAACGATCATGCCGGTTTTTCGGCGCGGGGAAATCTCCGCCCGGTTGACCGGCGACTGTAAGGGAAGCCAATCCGATGAGCAAAAAAGCATTCAGCCGACTGGGAAAGCGTGCCAGAGCCCGCCTGCGTGCCATTCATCGCAAGGCAGCCGCCTGGAAAAGCATCGCCAAAAGATCGCTCTGGCTGACGCTGATCGCAGCCTGTACGGCCAACACTCCGTCGCTGGCTTTGGCCCAAGTGGGCGGCATGGGTCAAGGGGCCATGACCCCTGCCGGAGGCGTTGTCAACCGAGCGGTAGCCGGGCTTCAAAATCTCAATGCCAATGGTCCAGGCTTATTTTACTACGGCATCAATGCCGCCGACCGGGGCCTGGGCTACAACGGCAGCTACATGACCGCTGGCGGATTTATTCCGTATGCCGAAGATGATCTGGGGGGCTTTTGGTCGGCCGATGTCCGCGGCCATCTCTCTACCTACGGTGGGTTCTTTTCC
>Ga0105052_10003393_pt1 | contig 18448 bp, 20 predicted proteins | sample FRY03_FD_78094 | JGI IMG/M metagenome (GOLD analysis project Ga0105052, IMG submission 78094) | Freshwater microbial communities from Lake Fryxell liftoff mats and glacier meltwater in Antarctica - FRY-03 | ecosystem: Environmental > Aquatic > Freshwater > Ice > Glacier meltwater ... | reverse complement strand
TTGGTGAGTTCCTGGAAACCAAGGCGGTGCTGGGGCATTCGCCCGCCAAGGTCTGACGCCAAAACGCCCCTTCCCCAGCGGGGAGGGAGTTGGTCGATTCAGCCGCCAATGCCGACCGTCCATGCTCAATCGCCTGCGGGCGCCTTCAGCAACCCAGCCGACAACCGGTACAAGCCCCACACCAAGATCACCGGCAGCACGATGGTCTGCATCAGGAAGATCACCATCAGCGCGATCATCTTTTCTGCGACTCGCTCAGCGGATTGTTTGATTTCCTCGTAGCCCTCAAGCGCCTTGGGCAACGGGTTCTGGAACGTGCCGCTGATGGCGTTGGCTGTGCCGGTGACCGAGTCTTTCAACTTCTCCCAGGTGCTCCTGCCATCGGCGGGCACACCAGGCGCAGGCTCTGGCAGGACCACCGTGGCGCCGTTGTTCAAGGCCTTCAGCTGTTGGCTGGCCAGGTCGATCATCTGCTGGTTGGTCTCGTAGTCTTGTTTCAGCAAACGGTCGAAAACCGCTGCGCTGCCGATGGTGGCCACCGGGATCACAAAACGGATGAAGAGCAGCACCAGCAGCAAGCGCGACAGCCCGTGCGGGGATTTGCCGAAGTAATAGAGCAACGCCCAGGTGAGGGCCATGCCGGTGACGGCGGCAGAGACCATCCAGCTGGAATCCAGGTTCAAGAGCAGCAGTTGCATGCCAAAAGCGACGCTGGCGGTGAGCATGACGGTGGAGAAGGCCTCCACGAGATCGTTGATCGGGTCCAGGATTTCACCGACCGACATCGATACCCCCACACCCAGCGGCTCCACCGCCACCTGCGTGCCCTGAATCACCGAGATCACACCGTTGAGCGCGCGTGCCGAGGCAAAGGTCACCAGCGATCGCTTCAGCCCGTCGCCGAGCTGGCTTTCGGCCATTGCTTCGATTGGGCGGTACCAGCTGAGCGCCACCAGCAGCAGCGCCAGCGCAATGGTGGCGATCTTGCCGAAAGGCCTGGGTGGTTTTCTCATTCAGCGTGGTCCCGCTGCTCCCGTGCTTTCGTGGTGGTCGGGATTATCAAAGCACTCAACGCAGCAACCCAGAAATCACCAGCCCCACCAGCCCTACCAGCAACGCGCCCATGCCCCAGAGCAGCATCCGCGTGCGCGTTCGCAGCACCGCCACCGCGCCCACCAGTCGGGCGTTTTGCTCGGCGAGTTCGGTCAGGGTCTGGGCCATTTTTTCCTGTACCTGGGCTTGATGGTCGATCTGGTGCTGGGCGATGATCAGGCGGTTTTTGAGCTCGCCGAGGCTGGGCAGGGTGGCGCTTTGCGCGTCGAGCACCTCGCGGCCAGGCGCCGGGCCATCGGCGTTGTTGGCGTGGGGTTTTTTGTCGAGCAGGTTGCGCGCGGCGTTGAGCACCTTGGGCGCGTGTTCGATCACGTCACCCCAGGGGATGAATTTGAGAGCGATCATCCAGGGAAAGGGCATGGGGAAACTACCTTGTAGGTTGGCGCGCAGGGCGGCGCGATGGTCAGCCCAGGGGATTCCAGATTAAACCGCTGTGCTGCCTGGGCCGAATTCGCGCCGCTTCAAACAGCGCAGGACAAAGCGGACACAACACTCGAATTTGCGCCTATTTCAACAGCAGAAGCATCCCATCATGGACTGGATTGGCTGGATCGAGCGTTTTGGTGCGTCTGCGGTGCTGGCGGCCTGTGGTTTGCCGGCCGGGCTGGGCTTTGGCTTTTTTGCCCAGCGCTCGCACTTTTGCCTGCGTGCGGCGGTGATCGGGTTCTGGCACGGCAAGGTTGGCGACAAGCTCCCCGCCTGGCAGCTGGCCTTTGGCTCGGCGGTGGTCGGGGGGCAGCCGCCGATCGTCACCGGCTTGCTGGACATGAACCGCGCGCGCCAGCGCTCGACGCGCAGCAGCCTGTCGGGTGCGCTGCTGGGTGGCGTGATTTTGGCGCTGGCATGGTGATGACGCGCGGCTGCGCCAGCCGCCTGCTGGAGTTGTCGGCCACTTGCAAACTGCGCGTGCTGCTCTGCGGGCTGGTGTTTGCGGTGGCGGCGCAGTCCCCGTTGCCGGGCGTGCTGGCGCCTCGGCGGCTGGCGTTCTCCAACTGGTGGGTGGTGGGCCCGCGCGCTGTTTGTTGGCGCAAATGGGCGCCGGGCTGTGGGACGGGCTGGTGTTTGCTGCGGTCTGGTCGATCGCCGCGCTGTTTTTTGCGCACCACAGCGGCTTGGGCGTTCTGGAAATGGGCCGCTGGCACTGGCACCGGGCTGATGGTGGCGCTGGCCTGGTGCTTCACCTATGCGGTGGGGACCCATTCGTTTGGGCCGTTGCAGATCCAGGGGCTGACCTTCAGTGGGCCGTCGGCCGAGCGGCTGATGCGGGTGCAGGCCCAGCCGGGCGAGCCCTGGACCTTTGGCCTGGGCTTGCTGCCAGGCGTCTTTCTCGGCGCGCTGTCGGGTGCGCTGGCGGGCAGCGCCTGGAAGATTGAAAGCTCTGGCGGTGCCCACACCATGACGCGCTGCAGCGTCGGCGCGGTCTTCATGGGTTTTGGCTCGTTGCTGGCTGCTAGCTGGTGACTGGTGGCTGCGCGGTGGGCGCTGGTATGACCGGTGCCGCGATCTTCGCCGCTACCGCCTGGTTGACCCTGGCCGGCATCTGGGTTGGCAGCGGTGCGACCGACTGCTTGCTGGGCCGGCCGCGCCAAGCCCGCGCCATGGCGCCGAACACGCCCGTGGCCGCCGCCTCGGCCGCCGCGCCTTAGGCGCCAGCCGGGCGCCGCCAGAGCAGCCAGCATCCGACGCCGGCCACCAGCAGCAACAGGCCGGGAAAGCCCACCGCAGGCGACCACTGCAGAGCCGCTGCGCCAAGCGCTGGCGCCAGCACGCCGCCCAGCGTGTACGAAAGCACCAGCACAGCGGTGCTGTTGACCAGGGTGATGCCTTCTTCGCGCGAGCCGATGTCGATCATCACCATGGTGTACAGGCAGCCGCCCGCGCCACCCCACAGAAACGCCACCGGCGCAGCCAGCCAGGGCGTGCCGGCCACGAAGGGGATCACCAGCGTGGCCAGCAGCGTGATCGCAGCGCAGGCCCGCATGATCAGGCGCCGCGCCGCAAATTCGTCACCAAAGCGCTGCTTCGGGTGGTGTGCCAGCCGATCGGCCAGCAGGCCAGCGGGCAGCATCATGAGCGCGCTGCCCAGGCCACTGGCGGACACCAACAAGGCGGCTGTTGCCGCACCCAGGCCCAGCGTCAGCCCGTACAGCGGCAGGATGCTGGTGATACCGCTCTCGAAAAACCCGCCGACAAAGCCGATCGCCATCGTCAGCGGATGCGCCAGAAACGCATGCCACACACCGCCCAGCCCGACCTGTGCGCTGAGCGCGTCGGCCGCAGCCGGCAGGCGCGGAATCAGCAGACTCCAGCCCAAACCCACCACCAACAGCGCCAGCGCCAGCCACAGCGCGGCATCGCTCTGCGCACCGACCCAAACCAGCAGCGCCGGGCCGATCACAAAGGTGGTGCCGACCATGGTCTCGAAAATGCCGATCGCGCGTCCGCGCTGACCGGGCGGCGCAAATTCCGCCACCACCGCCTCGGCCAGCACCCAGCGCAGGCCCGAGGCCATGCCGCCGATGAGGTTGAAGACAAACCAGGCGGGGAGCGCGTCGGTGAACAGAAACCCCGCGGTGGTCAGCACCGGCACCACCGCCGCCAGCCACAGCGTGGGGCGGCGCCCCAGCCGCTGCGTGATGGCCGAGGCAAAGGGCGTCATGCAGAAAATGCCCAGCCAGGCGGTGGTGGCAAAAAGGCCGATGACGGCGGTGGACACGCCATCGGCATTGAGCCGCAACACGAGAAACGGCGTCAGCATGAAGTAACCGACCAGCTCGAAGAAGGTGGAGCCGAAGATGGTCCACAGCCCCAGCCGGGCCTGCGCTGGCGGCGCCCCCTGCACCGTGACCCCGGTGTTTGGCGGTGGCCGCGTGTGCTCGCTCATGCGACGCTGGGCCGCGCGGCGAGCAGCGCGTCAACCACCTCGGCGAAGCCGGCGCCGCGCTCGCTGGGTGTGATGTAGCGCGGCGGGTGCGAGAGCGCCGGCAAAAATCGCGCCACGTTGGCCACGCCCACGCTGTGTGGAAAGTGGCCAAACATGCGGGCGTCGTTGGGCGAGTCGCCCACGTAAACCCAGCGCTCCAGCTCGTTATCAAGATCGCGGCCCAGCTGCTCGCGCACGATCCAGCGCGCTCCTTCCAACTTGTCGTGGCCGCCGATCCAGCCGTTGATGTGGATCGAGCTCACCGTGGCGTTAAGCCCGCCCGCGTGCATCAGCACCACCACCTGCGCAATGGCGGCCTCGCTCAGGTGGGCGAACTCGCTGTGGTCGATGGCAATGTCGGTTTCGCGCCCCGGGCTGTCGGTGGCCAGGCGGGCCTGCGGCAGGGTTTGCAGGATGTGCTGCGCCACCGCTTGCAGGCGCGCGAAGTTGGCGCGTCGCAACGGCTCGCTTTGCAGGTAGGCCTTTTGCAATTGGCCGTTGGCGCCTCGGTGCAGCGCCACCGCGCCGTTTTCCGCCACGATGGCGTTCACCGGCCACGCGAGCGCAAACGCCTCGCTCCAGCCGGCCGGGCGCCCGGTGATGGCAAACACCGGCAAACCGGCGGTTCGCAGCCGATGCAGCGCAGCCAGGGCCTCACGCGTGATCGCACCGGCGGTGGTAAGGGTGTCGTCGATGTCGGTGAGCACGCCATGCACGGCAGCGCGGTCGGTGCAGCACCAGTGGGACAGCGGAATCAAATTCATAGCAGGGGCAGCAGTTTCGCACACCCCATTCGGCGCGCTACGATAGAATATTGTGTTCCGAGGAGCGTTGCAGCGCACTCCCGACCGAGGTCGGCGAGGAGCGTGAGGCTCGGATTCATCTTGCAACGACGCTCATCCACTGACCGGGTGCGATGGGCTTTTTTATGTCCGTTTCGCTCACCGTCAGGGGTTCAACCACCACTTTTGGAGCGCAACCCATGAACGCACGTATTCCCGCCATTCTCAACGCCGACTGCACCATTGCCGACATCGGCCTGGCCGCCTGGGGCCGCAAAGAAATTAACATCGCCGAGACCGAAATGCCTGGCCTGATGGCCCTTCGCGAAGAACTTGCGAACAAGCAGCCACTTAAGGGCGCGCGCGTCACCGGTTCGCTGCACATGACGATTCAGACCGCGGTGCTGATCGAAACCTTGCAGGCCCTGGGTGCAAAGGTACGCTGGGCCTCATGCAACATCTATTCGACACAAGACCATGCCGCTGCTGCCATTGCAGCAGCGGGCACGCCGGTGTTTGCCATCAGGGGCCAAACCCTGACCGACTATTGGGATTACACCCACCGCATCTTTGAATTCGGCGCCGCCCACACCGAGGGCGAAGGCCCGAACATGATCCTGGACGACGGCGGCGACGCCACCATGTTGATGCACCTGGGCAAGCGCGCTGAGACAGACCTGTCGGTGCTGGACCACCCGGGTAGCGAAGAAGAAATCTGCTTGTTCAACGCCATCAAGGCCAAGCTTGCGGTTGATGCCAACTGGTACAGCCGCAAGAGCGCGCAGATCATCGGCGTGACCGAAGAGACCACCACCGGCGTGCTGCGCTTGAACGAGATGTCGGCCAAGGGCTCGCTGATGTTTCGCGCCATCAACGTCAACGACTCGGTGACCAAGAGCAAGTTCGACAACCTGTATGGCTGCCGCGAATCGCTGGTGGACTCCATCAAGCGCGCCACCGACGTGATGATCGCCGGCAAGGTTGCGGTGGTGGCCGGTTACGGCGACGTGGGCAAAGGCTCGGCTCAGGCTCTGCGTGCGCTGTCCGCCCAAGTTTGGGTGACCGAGATCGACCCGATCAACGCGCTGCAAGCCGCCATGGAAGGCTTCAAGGTCGTGACCATGGAATACGCCGCCGACAAGGCTGACATTTTCGTGTCCGCCACCGGCAACAAAAACGTGATCCGCTACGAGCACATGGTCGCGATGAAAGACCAGGCCATCGTCTGCAACATCGGCCACTTCGACAACGAGATCGATGTGGTTTCGCTGGAAAAGTGCGAATGGGACGAGATCAAGCCGCAGGTTGACCATGTCAAATTCCCCGATGGCAAGAAAATCATATTGCTGGCCAAAGGCCGCTTGGTGAACCTGGGCTGCGCCACCGGCCATCCCAGTTTCGTGATGAGCTCCAGCTTCGCCAACCAGACGATCGCGCAGATCGAGCTGTACACCAAGCAAGCCGACTACGACATTGGTGTGGTTTATGTGTTGCCCAAGCACCTCGATGAAAAAGTGGCGCGTCTGCACCTGAAGAAGGTTGGCGCCATGCTGACCGAGCTGAGCGATGATCAAGCGGCGTACATCGGTGTGCCAAAGCAAGGTCCTTACAAGGCCAACGCATACCGTTACTGAATTCGCTCGCAGGACTGGCTCCCCCCGCGCCGCCTTTCGGCATCACCCCCAGGGAGCGGCGCTGGCGGCCCGGCAAAGCCGGTTCCGCGGCGCCCTGGCGTCGAGCGGCCTTCGGACCGCTCGATTCACGTCGGAGCTTCGGCAATTTTTTGCGTCTTCCATTCCATGCGTGCAGATCAATTGCTTTTGGAACGCGGCCTGGCCGCTTCGCGTTCGCAGGCGCAGCGGCTGATTGCCGCTGGCGTGCGCTGGCGCTTGGGCGACGGCGCTTGGAAAGCGGTCGTGAAGAATGGCGAAGCGTTGCGTGAGGGCGCCGAATTGCAGCTGCTGGACACAGCAGAAACCCGCTTTGTCTCGCGCGGTGGCCTGAAGCTAGAGGCTGCGCTGCGCCACACCAGCATCGATGTGCGCGGCATGTGCGTGCTTGATCTGGGCCAGAGCAGCGGCGGCTTCACCGATTGCCTGCTGCAACGCGGCGCTGCCGCCGTTGTTGGCGTGGATGTTGGGCAGGGCCAGCTGCACCCGAAACTGACCGGCGATCCGCGCGTGGTCTGCATTGAAAAATGCAACGCTCGCGACTTGACGGCGCAGATGCTTCTGGACCATGGCGCGGGCGACGCCAGCTTTAATCTCATCGTGGGCGATCTGTCGTTTATTTCGCAAACGCTGGTCTGGCCCGCAGTGGTTCCGTTGCTGAAGCCAGAGGCGAACCTGCTGATGCTGGTCAAACCGCAGTTCGAGCTCCAACCCGAACACATCGGCAAAGGCGGCCTGGTGCGCGACGCGGTGAGCTACGCGCTGGTTCAAGCGCGCCTCGCGCAGGCTTGTACCGAGCACGGTTTGGCGCAGCGCGACTATTTTGAAAGTGCCATCACCGGCGGTGATGGCAACCGAGAATTTTTTGTCTGGGCCACATGCGGCGCTTGAGTGCCACTGGCTTGAACGAACACAGGAACTGACATGGCCTTGCCATTGAGCATCGAATTTTTCCCGCCCAAAACGCCTGAAGGTGTGGTCAAGCTGAGCGCGGTGCGCCAGCAGCTGTACGCGCTGAAACCCGAGTTCTGCTCGGTCACCTATGGCGCGGGCGGCTCCACCCAGCAGGGTACCTTCGACACCGTGGGCGCCATTCTCGCGGAGGGCGTGGACGCGGCTTCGCATTTTTCTTGTGTGGGCGCCAGCAAGGCCAGCGTGCGAGAGCAGCTCGCCACGCTCAAGGCCATGGGGGTGAAACGCCTGGTGGCGTTGCGCGGCGACCTGCCCAGCGGCTACGGCCTGGGCGGTGAGTTCCATTTCGCCAGCGATCTGGTGGCCTTTATCCGCGAGGAAACCGGGCACGACTTTCACATTGAGGTGGGGGCCTACCCCGAGGTGCATCCGCAGGCGAAATCGCCCGAAGCCGACCTGCAGGCCTATGTGGCCAAGGTACAAGCCGGCGCCGACTCTGCCATTACCCAGTATTTCTACAACAGCGACGCCTACTTTCGCTTCGTGGACGATGCCTATCGGCTCGGCGCCGATGTGCCGGTGGTGCCGGGCATCATGCCGATCGGCAGCTCGACCCAGTTGCTGCGCTTTTCTGACGCTTGCGGCGCCGAAATTCCGCGCTGGATCCGGCTGCGCTTGCAAGGCTTCGGCGACGACACCGATTCCGTCAAAGCCTTTGGTCTGGACGTGGTCACCGACCTGTGTGACCAGTTGCGCAACGGCGGTGTGCCCGGCTTGCATTTCTACAGCATGAACCAGAGCGTGGCCACGTTGGAGATCGCGCACCGATTGGGCTTGGCAGCTTGATCGTTGCCTACCACCGCGCCACAAGTGCGCTGCCCGGTCTGCTGGTGGGCGGCGAGTCGGGTCGCGGCCGCGTGCCGGGTGAGCCGATTCCCAACCCGGTCAAGGCGGGGCAGGCCGAGGCTGAACAGGAGATCGTGCGCAGACCGGCTTCCTGTTACGGGCAAAAATTTCAGGGTCGACGCACCGCCAGCGTCGAACGCTTCGACCTGTCCGGCTTCACTACCGCCCACCCCAGCCTGCCGTTTGGCTCCCGCGTGACGGTGCGCAGCCCCGCCAGCGGGCGTGAGCTGGCGGTGCGGGTCACCAGCCGCAACCCCACTCACCGGCGGCCGCATCATCAACCTGAGCGGCGCCTTCGCACAGGCCATCGCTTGGCTGGAGGCCGATGTGGCCACCGGGGTGCTGTTGCAGCCCTAAACGCGAGCTGCCTCCAAAATCTCGCTCGCCTCGCTCCCCCCCCATTCCCATTGATCCCAACCTTCCAGGAGACTCCATGAAACTCGAAACCATCGCCGTGCACGGCGGCTACACACCCGATCCCACCACCAAGTCGGTGGCGGTCCCGATTTACCAGACGGTGGCCTACGCGTTTGACGACACGCAGCACGGCGCCGATTTGTTCGACCTCAAGGTGGCTGGCAACATCTACAGCCGCATCATGAATCCGACCAATGGTGTGCTTGAAGCCCGTGTGGCGGCACTGGAGGGCGGCATTGGCGCGCTGGCCATGGCCTCAGGTATGGCCGCCATCACGGCCGCCATTCAGACCATCGCCGAGGCGGGCGACAACATCATTTCGGCAGCCACGCTCTACGGTGGCACCTACAACCTGTTTGCCCACACCTTCCCGCAGCAGGGCATTGAGGTGCGCTTTGCCGACGCCAGCGACCCGGCCTCGTTTGCCAAGCTGATCGACGAGCGAACCAAGGCCATCTACTGCGAATCGGTTGGTAACCCGCTTGGCAACGTGACCGACATCGGCGCGCTGGCCAAAGTGGCGCGCGCCGCTGGCATCCCGCTGATGGTCGACAACACCGTGCCCAGCCCCTACCTGTGCCGCCCGTTCGAACACGGCGCCGACATTGTGGTGCACTCGCTCACCAAGTACCTGGGCGGCCACGGCACCACCATTGGCGGCGCCATTGTGGACAGTGGCAGGTTCCCCTGGGCCGAGCACAAGGCGCGCTTTAAGCGCCTCAACGAGCCCGATGTGAGTTACCACGGCGTGGTTTACACCGAAGCCCTTGGCGCTGCCGCCTACATTGGTCGCGCGCGCGTGGTGCCGCTGCGCAACATGGGTGCCGCGCTCTCACCGATGAACGCGTTCCAGATCCTGCAAGATATCGAAACCCTGGCGCTGCGCATGGACCGCATCTGCGAGAACGCGGTGAAGATCGCAAGCCACCTGAAGTCCCACCCCAAAGTGGCTTGGGTCAACTACGCTGGTCTGGCCGACCACAAGGACCACGCGCTGGTGCAGAAGTACATGGGTGGGCGGGCGTCGGGCATCATCAGCTTTGGACTGAAGTCTGACGACGCCATCGCTGCCGGGACGCGCTTCCAGGATGCACTTAAGCTTTTTACCCGCCTGGTCAACATCGGTGACGCCAAGTCGCTCGCCTGCCACCCGGCCTCCACCACACACCGCCAGCTCAATGAGGCCGAGCTGGGCCGCGCGGGGGTCAGCAAAGACATGGTTCGCCTGTCCATCGGCATTGAACACATCGACGACCTGATGGACGATCTGGAGCAGGCGCTGGCTGTGGTCTGAGACTGGCCGCGGGAAGCCGTTGTTTCGAAAACCCGCCTCGGCGGGTTTTTTTACGACTGCCACAACGCAGCTTGCTCGCGGGGTTGCCTGTCGCCGGGCAAGGCCAGCAACCCGGTTGGTGGGAGACTGAAGGCGTATGGTTGGTTGCATTTGCCGGTTTCCGTACCCAGCACAACTGCGGCCGATCGCGCCCGCAAGCTTGAAAGTTATTTCACGTCACCCAAGGATGTTTCATGAACAAGCCCTGGCTTGCCCAATACCCGCCTGGCGTACCAGCCGAGATCGACATGCAGCGCTTCGCCTCGCTGGTCGACATGCAGCGCGACAGCTGCCAGCGCTTCGCCGATCTGGTCGCCTACCGCTCGATGGGCGTCTCGATGAGTTTTCGCGAGCTGGACGAGGCCAGCCGCGCGTTTGCTGTCTGGTTGCAAAAGTCGGCCGGGTTGCAGCGGGGCGACCGCGTCGCGCTGATGATGCCCAACCTGCTGCAGTACCCGGTGGCGCTGTTTGGCGTGTTGCGTGCCGGCATGGTGGTGGTGAATGTGAACCCGCTCTACACCCCGCGCGAGCTGCAGCACCAGCTGAAAGATGCCGATGTACGTGCCATCGTTGTGCTGGAAAATTTTGCGCACACGCTGCAGCAGGTGATTGGCAACACAGCGGTGCGCAGCGTGGTCACGGCCCAGGTTGGCGATCTGTTGGCGCCACCGATGCGGCTGCTGACCAACTGGGTGGTCAAGCATGTGAAGAAGATGGTGCCGGCCTGGCAGCTGCCCGGTTCGGTGGCTTGGCGCGCCGCGTTGGCGGCGGGTCGCCAGCAACAGCTCGATCCGGTGGCGCTGGGCCACGATGATCTCGCGTTTTTGCAATACACCGGTGGCACCACCGGCCTGGCCAAGGGCGCTCAGTTGACCCACGGCAACATGGTGGCCAACGTGTTGCAGGTGGGTGCGTGGATGTCGCCGAACCAGCAAGAGGGCAAGGAAACGCTGATCTTGCCGCTGCCCATGTACCACGTGTTTGCGCTCACCGGCGCGCTGTCTTTCTTCAGCCAAGGCGCGCAGGCGGTGCTGATCGTCAACCCCCGCGACATGCCCGATTTTCTTAAGGTGCTGGCCAGCGCACCCTTCACCGCCATCATCGGTGTCAACACACTGTTTCGGTCGCTGCTGGAGGCGCCCGGCTTTGCCGCGATTGACCTGAACCCGCTCAAGCTGGCGGTGGCCGGCGGCATGGCGGTGCAGCAGGTGGTGGCGCAGCGGTGGAAGGAGCGCGCTGGCGTGCCGCTGGTGGAGGGCTATGGCCTGACCGAAACCTCGCCAGTGGCGATCGCCAACCCGGTCACTGTTTCAGAATGGAGCGGGCATATCGGCCTGCCATTGCCCAGCACCGAGGCGGCGATTCTGAGCGATGACGGCGGTCCGATTCCGTTGGGCCAGGTGGGTGAAATTTGCCTGCGCGGCCCGCAGGTGATGAAGGGCTACTGGAATCAGCCCGAGGAGAGCGCCAGCGTGTTCACCTCAGACGGCTGGCTGCGCACCGGCGACATGGGTCTGATGGACGAACGCGGCAGCGTGCGCATCACCGACCGCAAGAAAGACATGATCATCGTGTCCGGCTTCAAGGTCTTCCCCAACGAGATTGAGGACGTGTTGACGCTGCACCCCGGCGTGCTGGAAGCCGCAGCGATCGGGATCCAAGACGAGCGCTCGGGCGAGGCGGTGAAGGTGGTGGTGGTGCCCGCCAACCCGGGCCTGACCGAGGCCGATGTGCTGGCGCACTGCAAACGCCACCTAACCGGCTACAAGACACCGCGCAAGGTCGAGTTCCGCGTCGAACCGCTGCCCAAAACCAACATCGGCAAGATCTTGCGGCGCGAGCTGCGCGACCCGGTGCCGGTGCGCCCGAAAGCGCAGTGAGCCGGTTTGGCCGGAGCGCTGCGTGAACGCTCTGGCCGGGTGTTCAGCTTGAATGCCCAGCGGCACTAGCCACCGACGTCCAGCGTCTGGCCTTTGCCTCGCCCGCGGCCCAGCACGCCAAGCAGCACCGGCAGCGTCTGCTGCAGCGAAGCCTTCAGCGTGTGCGGCGGGTTGACCACAAATATGCCGCTGGCTGTGAGCCCAGGCCGGTCTTCCGGTCCGTGTGTCGGGTCTTGGCCGATTGCAAGGGTGGCATGCAGCCAGGGACGCTTGGCCTGGGTGCTCAGTGTCTTGAGCCGTTTGGGCAGGTCGTGCGCTTCGGGCCGGGGAATGAGGGGATACCAGACCAGGTAGGTGCCGGTCGGGAAGCGCTTGAGTGAGTCCTGGATGCAGGCACCCACCCGCCCGTAGTCGCTCTTGACCTCGTAGCTGGGATCGATCAGCACACAGCCCCGCTTGGACCCGGTGGCCGAAGGCGGCGGTGGCAGCAGCGGCGTGAGTCCTTCAAAGCCGTCCTGCCGACTGACCGCGATTTGGCGCCCCGCATCGAGCTGGGCGATGTTGGCATCCAGCGTTTTGCCGTCGGTCGGGTGCAGCTCGAACAGTTTCAACCTGTCCCGCGCTGCCTGGCGCAACAGCGCGTGCATCACAAATGGTGAGCCGGGGTAGACGCGCAGGCTGCCTGAGGGGTTGAACCCCGTGATCAGGTCGAGGTAGTCGTCCAGCGCTGTGCAAGCTGGCACGCCCCTGCCCATGCCCTGGGCCGGTCGCAGGGCCGCCATCAGCTTGACGATACCGTCTTTGGCTTCGCCGCCGGTTTCGGTGTAATCGCCATCGAGCCGGTACAGTCCCGCCCCGGCATGGGTATCCACCAGGGTGATGGGCGTCTCCTTTTGCATCAGGTGGCGCAGGGTCGCGATCAGCGTGGTGTGTTTGAGCACATCGGCATGGTTGCCGGCGTGAAAGGCGTGTCGATAAGAAAACATGGTGCGCCGATGGTAGCGCCACGGTTACAGGCAGCATGCGAAACTTGTGTACGGTTGCCGAAACTTCGTACAATAGGTGCCTTCGCAGCGCACGCATGGCTCCGCGGCGAAGGCAACCAAGTGGACTCTCTCAAAGAAATTGAGGAGTCAAATTGGTTGTAAACCCACCTAAGAGGTTTCCAGCAGAGAAACACCGACCGTGGAAAAGAGCCGCCAAATCCTCTTTAACAGAGAAAACCCATGACCAAAACGTTCAGCGCCAAACCCGCTGACGTGACGCACGGGTGGTTTGTGATTGACGCGACCGACAAGGTCCTCGGACGAGTTGCCAGTGAAGTGGCTCTCCGACTGCGCGGCAAACACAAGGCCATCTACACGCCTCACGTCGACACGGGTGACTACATCGTCATCATCAATGCGGCCAAAATCCGCGTCACGGGCAACAAGTCCATCGACAAAATTTACTACCGCCACTCCGGTTATCCAGGCGGTATTTACGCCACCAACTTCCGCGACATGCAGGCCAAGCACCCAGGCCGCGCAATCGAGAAGGCTGTTAAGGGCATGCTGCCCAAAGGCCCGCTCGGCTACGCCATGATCAAGAAGCTCAAGGTGTACGGCGGCGCCGAGCATCCGCACACTGCTCAACAGCCGCAAGTGCTGGACATCTAAGGAGCCATGAATGATTGGTGAATGGAACAATGGCACCGGTCGTCGCAAATCCAGCGTCGCCCGTGTGTTTCTGAAAAAAGGCTCCGGCCAAATCGTGGTCAACGGCAAGGACATTCAGTCCTACTTTGGCCGCGGAACTTCGATCATGATCGCCAAGCAGCCGCTGCTGCTGACCAACCATGCCGAGACTTTCGATGTGATGGTCAACGTGCATGGTGGTGGTGAATCCGGTCAAGCTGGTGCGGTGCGTCACGGCATCACCCGCGCGCTGATTGACTACGATGCCTCGCTCAAGCCCGAGCTGTCGCAAGCCGGTTATGTGACCCGTGATGCCCGCGAGGTCGAGCGCAAGAAGGTTGGTCTGCGTTCTGCACGTCGCGCCAAGCAGTTCAGCAAGCGCTAACCGCTGGTTGTACGCTCAAAAAAACCGTCCCCAGATCAACTTGGGGCGGTTTTTTGTTTTTTGTGATCTCGTACGCTGATTTTCTTTCTCGGTTGAGGGGTCTTTTGGATGCGTGTGCTGCTGCTGCAGAGACGCCAGTCCCACAATATTCTCCGCATGTTGGTGCGCGGTGACTGGGCATTGCGGTGGCTACAGGGCGCGGTGGCTTGGTCTGGTGCCGGTGTTTTGGGTGTTTGGGTTCGGTCAAGACATTGCCAGACTGGCGTGCACCGCCAAGCAGCAGCGGGCGCAGCCACGTGGTTGGCTGGTGGTGTTGCGCAGGGCGCTGGGCAAATCTCAGCAGGGCTCCAACAGCCCCGAGTGCATGCTCACCGCCGAAGGCCAACCCAAGTCTTTGATTGACCGGCAGGGACACAAGTCCACACTTAAATTTGCAGCAAACGATCCCCTAGGGCGTCTGGCTGCGAATTGGGCTACCATAAACCCCTGGGCCAAGAGCCCGAAATTCAGTCCGGCGTCTTTGCGATGCCCCATTTTGAGAAGAGGTAAATCATGACAGCAGTGGCCGAAAATATCCAGACCGAGATGCCGGCTCCGCTGGTCTTCACCGACAGCGCGGCCGCCAAGGTGGCCGAACTGGTGGCTGAGGAGGGCAATCCCGAATTGAAGCTACGTGTGTTCGTTCAAGGTGGTGGCTGTTCGGGGTTTCAGTATGGATTCACCTTCGACGAGGTGGTGAATGAAGACGATACCGAGATGTCGAAAAATGGCGTTTCTCTTTTGATCGATGCGATGAGCTACCAGTATCTGGTGGGTGCTGAAATCGACTACAAGGAAGATTTAGAAGGTGCGCAGTTTGTGATCAAGAACCCCAATGCGGAAAGTACCTGCGGCTGTGGTTCAAGCTTCAGCGCCTGAGTCGGGAAGTTCACAAAAAAGGAGCCGACAGGCTCCTTTTTTTGGTCAGTTGCCGCGCGCTACTCGGCGCTGGCTTGCTGGAGGGTGGCGGCGGCACTCAGTTCGCGGCGCTGCACCTGGGCCACAGCGTCGAACTTTGCGCGCAGAGCCGGGCTTATTGGAATGTTCTCGCTCTTGCGGGCAATCGCCAGTGGGTCTTGGTGCACCCCGTTGTCGCGGAACTCGAAATGCAAGTGGGGGCCGGTGGACATACCAGTCGATCCCACCGCGCCGATAAACTCGCCTTGCGCCACGCGAGCGCCTTTTTTAACGTCGATTCGGCTCAGATGAGCAAACAAAGTGGACTTTTTCCCGGGGTGATTGATCTCAATCACATTGCCATAACCGCGCTGCCAGCCGGCAAAGCTCACAACGCCATCGGCGATCGTGCGCACTGGGGTCCCGGTGGGCGCGGCATAGTCCACACCGAGATGGGCACGCTTGCGCCCGAGCACTGGGTGGAAACGCATGCCATAGCCGCTGCTCACGCGTGAAAACTCCAGCGGTGAGGACAGGAAGGTCAGGCGTGAGCTCTGGCCGTCAAAGCCGTAGAACGCACCCGTGCGGCCGTCTTCACCAAACCACACCGCCTCATGGGATGTGCCGTTGTTGACGAACTCTGCGCTCAGCACGCGCCCAGCGCGCAAGGTTTCACCATCGGCCTCCAGGCTTTCATAGACCACGCTGAAGCGGTCGCCCTGACGAAGGTCGCGGCGAAAATCGATGTCGGAGGCGAAAATTTCGGCCACTTGAATGGCCACTGAGTCGGGCAGATTCACCGCATCGCTGGCAGCAAACAGGGAGCTGCGAATGGTGCCGCTGGACAACTTGGTCGAAGCCTCCAAGCTGTCGATGTCAATCCGTGCCTGCAGGCCGGTGGCTGCGCGCTCCACCACCAATCGGTTGAACTGGCCTTCTTCGGTGCTCAGCCAGCGTGCGGTCAGGCGCTGGAGACCGCCGCGATCGCTGGCCTCGGCACTGACCAGCTTGCCCGGACGCCCGGTCAGCAACTGGCGCGCGGTGGGATCGTTGCGCAAAAAGGTTTCGGCCTCGCGGTCGCCCACACCCAGGCGCTGGAGCAGCGTTTGGGCTGTGTCTTCGCGGCGCACGGTGTCGCTGCGAAACAGGGTCAAAGGGACTGGTACCGCTAGCAAGTCGCCAAGGGCGGGCACGATATCTAGGGTTTGCACCAGCTGGATGACCGGGAGTTGGGCAGCGTCGGGCGCGAGGGGCGCAATACCAAAAGCGGTTACGCCAGTGCCAAGCAGCAAGACACCAAGGCCGCCCATGATGCGGCGGGGATGGCGGGCCAGACTTTGGCTGGTGGCTTGAGCGATGCGCGATAGTGACGCGATGAAGGGATGGGTCAAAATCCGTATCCTGGCTACAGCGGGCGTGGGCCGCGCTGGAAATGTTGGGCGTTTGCGGCAGCGGGGGGTGCCCGCAGCGGCAGTGATGTTGATTTTTTATCGTCCGCAGACAACACGTAGCGCCCTAAAATGTGCTTTAACCTACAAAAAGCACGGTCACAGCCTCACATTCTATCGGCTCAGGGCTGGATGCAACCGGATTTTCTCGCATGAGTCAGGCTCAAAAAGTACCCGAAAGTACTGGAAATACCGATATGAAAGGCTTGGAATGGACAGACGGCGTTCGTCACGCGCTTGGTGTCACGCTGCGCGGTTGCGAGGAGTTGCTGCCCCACGACGAATGGGCCAAAAAGCTGGCCCGGTCTGAGCGTACCGGGGCACCATTGCGCATAAAACTCGGGCTGGATCCGACCGCGCCTGACATTCACATTGGCCACACGGTAGTGCTCAACAAGATGCGTCAGTTGCAAGACCTTGGCCACCAGGTGATTTTTCTGATTGGTGACTTCACCAGCCTGATCGGTGATCCTTCGGGGCGCAACAACACGCGACCGCCGCTGACCACCGAACAGATCCAGGCGAACGCCGAAACCTATTACAAGCAGGCAAGCTTGGTGCTGGACCCGGCGAAGACTGAGATTCGCTACAACAGCGAGTGGAGCCTGGCGCTGGGTTCCATGGGCATGATCCAGCTGGCGGCCAAATACACCGTGGCGCGCATGATGGAGCGCAACGATTTTCACGACCGCTTCAAGGCCGGCACGCCGATTGCGGTGCATGAATTCCTTTACCCGCTGATGCAGGGCTACGACTCGGTGGCGCTCAAAAGCGACCTGGAGCTGGGCGGCACCGACCAAAAATTCAACCTGCTCATGGGGCGACACCTGCAAGCCGAGTACGGCCAGGAGCCGCAGTGCATCCTGACCATGCCGCTGCTCGAAGGCCTGGACGGCGTGGACAAGATGTCCAAGAGCAAGCACAACTACATCGGCATCACCGAGCCGGCCAACACCATGTTTGCCAAGGTGTTGAGCATTTCCGACAGGCTGATGTGGCGCTGGTACATGCTGCTGTCGTTCAGGTCCTTGGTCGAGATCGAAGCCTTGAGGAAAGAAATTGAAGGCGGACGCAACCCCAAAGACGCCAAGGTGGCGCTGGCCAAGGAAATCACCACCCGCTTTCACAGCGCGGCGGCGGCCGAGGCGGCTGAGCAGGACTTCATTCAACGCTCACGCGGTGGAGTGCCCGACGAGATTCCTGAGCTCAGCCTGAGCGGCGCGCCGATGGGCATCGGTGCGCTGCTCAAGGCCGCCGGCCTGGCGCCATCCAGCAGCGAAGCCAACCGGCTGATTGAGGGCGGTGGGGTGCGCGTTGATGGTGCGGTGATTGCCGACAAGGGCCTCAAGCTCGACGCTGGCACCCGCGTGTTGCAGGTCGGCAAACGAAAGTTCGCCCGCGTGACTCTTTCCTGATGCACCGGACAGCCGGTTGCGCAACTGGCCCGCTCACGGCTTGCGTGCTGATACCGCTATGAAGGCATCAACGCTGCAATACCTCACTCCCCGCCGTCTGCTGCTGGTTTCGGCGGTGGTGGCGCTGTGCACCATCGCACTCAAGACGCTGGCCTGGCAGATCACCGGCTCGGTGGGCCTGCTGTCTGATGCGATGGAGTCGCTGGTCAACCTGGCCAGTGCGCTGTTTGCGCTGGCCATGGTCACGATTGCTGCGCGCCCGGCGGACCACCACCATCCCTATGGTCACCACAAGGCCGAGTACTTTGCGTCCGGTTTCGAGGGTCTGCTTATCATCGTGGCTGCGCTGGCCATTTGCTGGGCCGCAGTGGATCGCCTGCTCGCGCCGCAGCCGCTGACGCAGGTCGGCTGGGGTCTGGCGCTGTCGGTGGCCAGTTCGGTGCTCAACGGCTTGCTGGCCTGGGTGATGTTTCGGGTGGGCAAGCTGCACCGATCGATAGCGCTGGAGGCCGACGCCCGGCACCTGGTCACCGATGTCTGGACTTCGGTGGGCGTGGTGGTTGGCATCACCCTGGTGCACCTCAGCGGCTGGCTCTGGCTTGATCCGGTGGTGGCGATTGGGGTGGCGCTCAACATCTTGCGCGAGGGTTTT
>Ga0105052_10003375_pt1 | contig 18503 bp, 18 predicted proteins | sample FRY03_FD_78094 | JGI IMG/M metagenome (GOLD analysis project Ga0105052, IMG submission 78094) | Freshwater microbial communities from Lake Fryxell liftoff mats and glacier meltwater in Antarctica - FRY-03 | ecosystem: Environmental > Aquatic > Freshwater > Ice > Glacier meltwater ... | reverse complement strand
TTGCTTTTTCTGTTGAGCTATATTGCTTTGCTTTTTTAGACATATAATTTCTCTCTCTTTTTGATTAGAAATTATATCTCATTTTCTTATTTTAGCTGTCCAGTTTTTGGGTACCATTATAATACCTAGACTAGATATTATTCATTGAATATAGTTCTTTAATTTATATAATATTTCCAAAGCTTGTTTAGGTGATAATTGATCAGGGTCAATTTTACCTAATTCTTCTAATAATATATTATAGATAGGATCTTTTTTCTGTTCTAAAGGTTTAATAGAACATTCCAATTCTGATAAATCAAATAGGCTTAAATTATTAGATTCAGTTTTTAATATATTCTTACCTTTGTTTATACTCGTTTTTTCAAGCTTCGATAAGATCGTATTAGCTTTCATGATAACTGATTTTGGTAGACCAGCTAGAGAAGCCACATGTACACCATAAGATCTATCGGCAGATCCTTCTATTATATGATGTAAAAATAAAATATCTTTTCCAAATTCTTCTATAGCGACAGTATAATTTTTCAAACTTGGTAAAAAATTATCCATTTGTGTTAATTCATGATAATGAGTTGCAAATAAGCACCTAGCTTTTATTGTATCATGAATATATTCAAGTACTGACCAAGCAATTGCAACACCATCATAGGTAGAAGTGCCCCTACCTACTTCATCTAATATAACTAATGAATTTTTAGTAGCCTGAGCTAAAATCGCAGAAGTCTCAAGCATCTCAACCATAAAAGTGGATTGCCCTTTCAATAAATCATCCGATGTTCCAATTCTACTAAATATTTTATCTATGATGCCGATTTTTGCACTTTTTGCTGGTATAAAACTTCCTATCTGAGCCAATATTGCAATTATTGCATTTTGTCTTAAAAATGTACTCTTCCCAGCCATATTAGGGCCAGTAATCAACCAGATTCTATTGTCCATAGATAATATGCAATTATTTTTAATAAAACTTTTGCCATCGCAATAAATAGCTCGTTCGACAACTGGATGCCGTCCGTCTATAATTTCAAAGGATAAATCATTTGTAATCTTAGGTTTTGAATAGTCATACTCACCTGCAATATAAGCAAAATTACAAAAAACATCTAATATACTTAAACAATCTGCAAGTGATCTTATATAACAAGCTTTCTCCATCAGCTGCAAACAAATATTATTATATAATTCCTGTTCTAAATTTATAGCCAAAGATTTAGCATTGACCATATCACTCTCGAGTTTTTGTAATTCTATTGTTGTGTATCTAACTGAATTGGATGTGTTTTGCCTGTGAATGAATTTGGGATCTATAATTTTACTACTATATCTTAAATTTACTTCTATAAATGATCCCAGTACATTGTTATGTACTATTTTTAAATTATCAATATTAGTTTCTTTCTGATAAATAGATTTTAATTTTTCTACATATAATCTACCATTATTAATCAAATCATATAATTCTTGAATTTTTGCATGATATTCATGCTTGATAATACCTCCATCACTTAAGCCTACTGGGGCGTCCTCTCTAATTGATTGATCTATCAGATCATATAATTCATCGTCACCAGACAATGGCCCTATTATGTCTTCGATATAAGATGGTAGATTTGGTCCGTAACGATTTAAAAGCTCTCCTCTTATTTCAATTGCTGCGGCAATAGTATGCTTGATACTAAGAAGATCAGGGCCAGATCCTCTTTTCATAGAAATCCTACTCAATGAGCGCTCCATATCGCTTGTTTTTTTGAGTATTTTCTTGATATTTTGAGTTAAAGAATTATTAGAATAAAAAAATTCGGTTAGGGCAAGTCGCTTATTAATTTCATCAATATTAATAAGGGGCATTGATAAAAATTTATATAATAAACGACTACCAGCCTTAGTAACATTTTGATCTAAAACTCCAAGTAAGCTTCCCTTTACTTGTCCTAAAATATTAGATGTAAGCTCAAGGTTTCGACGAGTTGCAGCGTCAATGAGCATGAAGCTCTTATATGGTATAATTTTAGGCAATGGCAGACGTGGTAAGTTTTCTTTTTGTGTTAAGGAGAGGTACTCTAGAACACTGCCAAGGCTGCTTATTTGATTTTTAGATATTTCCCCTATAGCCTTTTGACTTGAAATCTTATAAAAATTTAGCACTATCTTTAGACATTTATCAAAAGCAAAAAAACTATCAACCTGGTAGGCAATCCTATTAGATAAACTATTATGAATGGTGCGAGCTAGATCACTTGTCCTTAAATTCTCACTAAGCAAAACTTCTTTTGGAGACAACCTCGCCAATTCGTTTATAATTTCATGAAATGGAATGTCAGTTACTGCTATTTCACATGTTGAAAGATCAAGGTAGCAAATAGAGAAAGTATTTTTATCCTCAGCTATACTAACAAGGTAATTAGGGCTATTTGTTTCTATTATAGATTCTTCAGTAATAGTACCTGGTGTTATTATACGAGTTACTTCTCTTTTAACTACTGCTTTGTAACCTCTATTTTTTTTTGCAATTTCTGGGGTTTCAAGCTGTTCACAAATAGCAACTTTATAATTCTCTCCAATAAGTTTATTTAAATAAGTTTCAAGAGCATGATGTGGCACCCCACACATAGGAATTTCATCTTCACCATTTTTCCCCCTTCTTGTTAAAGTAATACCTAGAATCTTGCTAGCTAGCACTGCATCTTCAAAGAATAGTTCATAAAAATCACCGAGTCTGAACAATAAAATACAATCAAGATTAGCAAATTTCATATCCAAATATTGCTGCATCATTGGAGTCATTTGATCATAATTATGTTTTTCATTGAATTGATTTAATTGCATATGCTTTTATTTTTAATATAATTATAGAGTGAAGCGCAGCTTCCCACTCTTGTTATACCCGCGAAGGTTGGTGTTATAAAGGCATCCTGCATAAATCCAATCTAGCTGGTACCTTTGTCGTCGAAGCTTGCCTTGTGTTCCCCACGTACATTTAAGTATGCTACGGTACTTGGGTTTGCTTCTTCTAACAATCCTTAACCCTATTCTTGATTTATGCAGGATGTTATAAAGAAAAACTATATTACCGCTTCTGGACGCTAGAGATCTTCCGTGGGAATGACATTTTAACTAACGAATCAATACATACTTACTGCTGAATAATCAGCTGCATTATATGATCTGTAAAAACCTTAAGTTTACCAAGCATATACGGCAAAATTACTAACATACTCAGATAAATTGTTAGGATTTTTGGCACAAAAGTAAGAGTAGTTTCTTGAATTTGAGTTAATGCCTGAAACAATGATATAATGAGGCCTATAACTAAAGAAACAATTAATATTGGACTTGAAACAGCAATTAAAACATAGACTGCTTCACGACTAATTTCACTTATAGAACCTACATCCATACTTACCTAATTCTATTTCTTTGACATGCGATAATAAATGATATTATACAAATCATTGCTATTTGCAAATTTTCTTCTTCTTATAGAAAAACTACCAAAGCCCCTAATTTCAATACGATTCTGTTTAGCTAGTTCAGACTTTAAATAATCAAAAACAAGATCAATTGCTTGTGATATATCTTCTTTTGGAAGATTATTCATCTTATCGCTTACTTTATTTACTAAATCCTTTGTTGTTGACATTATTTAAAAATCACCCCAAGGCCTTGAAATTTATTTTTAAAGAAAGATGGCAACATATTATCCATATCATCAAATAGCATCTCTAACAATTTTGGTTTAGGTTTAAGGACTATTTCTTTAACTTTTAATTTAGAATCGATCTTTTTAACATCTTGCAACCACTTAATTGCATCGTCTTGATCTCCTATAGCATCCACAAGCTTTAATTTTAATGCCTGACGACCAGAATATATTCTACCATCAGCGATCTTTTTTGTTTCTTCTATTGAGAAACCACGTCTAATAGCTACGAGTTCTACAAAATATTCATATGTATCTTGAATATTTGACATTATAGCGTCGCGAACTGCCTCTGTGACTTTTTCAGTTGGGTTAGGCGTGGCTTTTAATTCCCCTGATTTAAAATTATTAAATTTGATACCTAATTTTTCCGCTAATTCTGTAATTTCGGCTGTTTGAAAAATCACTCCAATAGAGCCTGTTATTGTACCATTATGAGTAATTATATAATCAGCTCCTAACGAAATAAGATATCCTCCAGATGCGGCAAGAGTGCCCATAACCACTACAATAGGTTTCTTGGCAGATATTTTTCTAAAAAGGTTATAGATTTTTTCTGATCCTACGACGCTCCCTCCAGGGGAATTAACATGTACTATTAATGCCTTGATATGGTTATTATCAATAATTTTCTCAAGTTTACGATCTCTTTTTGCATCCTCAAGTATAATTTCTTCTATTAAGACAGATCCTATATAATCATCTCCTATAGATTTTTCAATAGGTAGAAAGCTAGAATTGTTCATACCTATAAGTATAGAAATTATTATTAAAAGTAATGTTACTATTAACTTCCAATTCCGCAATTGAGATTTATTTTTCTTACGTTCTATTAAATAATCAGGGCTTATATTCATATATTTTTTATATTTAGTTTTTTTTCATTAGCCTTGCTTGGTCTCTTTTCCAATCTTTTTCTTTTATAGATTCTCTCTTATCGTGTAACTTCTTGCCTTTAGCTATTCCCAATTCCACTTTAACTATATTCTTTTGATTAAAGTATAGTGAAAGAGCAATTAAAGTGTAACCCTTTAATCTAATTTTACCAATTATTTTTTTTATCTCTCCAGCGTGAAGAAGTAATTTTCGTGTTCTTCTAGACGAATGATTGAACTGATTAGCTTTGTCATATTCCGCAATATGACAATTATATAAAAATACTTCATTACCAGAATTTTCAGCATGACTATCTTCAATACTGACCTTACCTTGCCTTAATGATTTAACTTCACTACCTTTCAAAATTATCCCAGCTTCGATCCTCTCTTCAATAAAATAATTGAAATGAGCTCTGCGGTTTTGCGCAATAATTTTCTTATATTCTGTCATTAGATTTTACTTATAACTCTCAATTCTTGCTTAAGACTCATGACATCTTTTATTGCTTGTTCTATTTGTTCTTTAGTAGTATTTTGAGCTTCTGTTAGAGGTAACCTTAATTCATTAAAGCATAAACCTAAATAATGCACAGCATACTTTACTGGTATTGGGTTAGACTCAACAAATAATGCTTTATAAAGTGTCAATAATTGCATATCAATTTTTAAAGCATCAGTAAGATTCCCATTTTTCCAATTATCCTGAATTTTTTTGCATAATTGTGGAACTATATTAGATGCAACAGAAATGCACCCAGCACCACCTTGGCTATTATAAACAAGATTTAAGTAATCATTTCCGGCCATCATGTTAAAATGTTTAGGGAGCTTTGCTTTAAGTCTAAATAGTCGATCAAGGTCATTATTACCATCTTTCAGAGCTATAATTCTAGGTAATTCGCTAAGTCTTAATATTGTGTCGTTAGTAAAATCAGATGATGCCCTGCCTGGTGCAGAATAAAGTATAATAGGTAGATTAGTTGCATCATGTATAGCTTGAAAATGTCTATATAGCCCTTCTTGAGTAGGTTTAACATAAGGAGGAACAGTGCACATAAGGCCATCTGCCCTGCCTTCTGCTGCAATTTGAGCAAGTCTTATAGTAGAGGATGTGCTAATAGCACAACAACCAGCTATGACTGGAATCCTTTGCTTTACAATTTCTACTGCATTTTTAATTAATAACTTATATTCTTCTATGTCAAGACTATTTCCTTCGCCAGTAGAACCTGCTAGCACTACTCCATCTACATTGTGTTCAATTTGATGTTCAAGGATTTTTCGTAGTGATATAAAATCTATCTTATCATCTTTAAAAGGAGTTATAATTGCTGTAATTAACCCTTTAAATATTTGATTCATAATGACCTTAGTTTCTAAATTTTATTTTGCACAAGCATAGCACATTTGATATGATATTGAAACTATTAGATTAAGTCTTAACAAGAATATAAATTTAAAAAAATATGACAATAAATGAAAAAATTTACGCTTTTTTATGTGTATTATTCTCAGTTATTATAGTAACCGGAAATTTAATCAGTAGAAAATTCGTGTCTTTCGACCTTTTCTCTTTTTATACTTTTGAGGTTTCTGCTGGGGCGCTACTTTATCCGTTAACATTCTTAATTACAGATATAATAGCTGAATTTTTTGGTAGAGAAAAATCTACATTCTGCGTTAGGCTTGCGATTTCTGTTAATATTTTTATATCATTAATTATAATGGTTATAGATAAATTAGATGCTACAAGTTGGTCCAAATTAACCAGCGAGCAATTCTCCTATGTTTTTGGATATTATAATGTAGGTTTTATAGGGTCTATTATAGCTTTTTACACTTCACAATCTGTTGATATTAGGCTTTATTTACTGATAAAGAAAATGACCAAAGACAAAATGATATGGTTGCGAAACTTAGGTAGCACCTCAGTAGCATTACTAATAGATACTTCTATAGTGATTACAATACTAACTGTTTTTGGGGATTTTCCGAAAGATTCTATGTTTACATTAATTATTAACAGTTATATTTATAAATTGTTTTTTGCCATTTGTAATGTTCCAATATTCTATTGTTATTGCTATGCAATTAAATTACTACAAAAAAGAGAGTCCAAAATAAAAGAAGTGGATATAATATAGATAATTGCAGATAATACTTGTTAACTATCAGAATACTTATTATGAGATAACAAGGGTAATTGCGAGCCGAATCGTAGATTCAGCGTAGAATTCTCGTGCAATTTGTTTGATGATGCATGCTTACAGCCTTGCTGCAAGCTCTGAGTGACTAAAGTTCACAATTTACACTAACACAAGGAAATTTATGTCAAAATTAGCGATAGTCACTGGCGGAACAAGGGGTATAGGCGAAGCTATATCGCGAGCCCTGCATGAAGCAGGGTTTTTAGTTGTAGCAAATTTTTACAGTAATGATGATGCAGCCGCTAAATTTACCCACGTCTCATCTATTAAGGCCAAAAAATGGAATGTAGCGGACTACAAACAGTGCGATAATGCGGTAAAAGAAATAGAGGAAGAATTCGGTCAACCAGTTAGTATTTTAATAAATAATGCTGGTATCACTAAGGATGTTTTTATGCACAAAATGCATGAGGATGATTGGCAAGATGTGATTAATGTCAATCTTAATTCTTGCTTTAATATGTCCAGAGCGGTTATCAATCAAATGAGAAACCAAGCTTTCGGGCGAATAATTAATATAAGTTCTATTAATGCTCAAGCAGGTAGCATAGGTCAAACAAACTACTCAGCGGCAAAAGCTGGTATTATAGGTTTTACAAAGGCATTGGCCCGAGAATCAGCGTCTAAAGGCATCACTGTTAATTGTATAGCTCCAGGATACATAATGACAGAAATGGTAGGAAAAGTACCAACTAATGTGATCGAACAAATAATTGCAACTATCCCAGTAAAACGACTAGGAAAACCAGAGGAAATAGCTAGAGCAGTATTATTCTTAGCCCACAAAGATGCTAGTTTCATTACAGGTGAAACTTTATCGATCAACGGCGGACATAATATGTTTTAGATGAGTGTTATTATGCCACGTCATTGCGAGGAGCCGTAGGGGACGCGGCAATCCAGTCCGCTATGCATTCCCGCTTCGGTGATGGATCCCGCCTTTAGAACAAAGTGCTTTGTGCTGCTTTCTAGATTCCTGTATTCGCGGGAATGACATTATATAAAATAAATAAAATTTAAATTCACAAATAAATAAATATGGTACATTTCTTGCTTTAATGTTATTATAAGTAATAATAAGGGCGCCGTTGCAAGTGGTTTTGAATAATGGCTAACCGTGTACAGCGTCATTGCGAGGAGCCGTAGGCGCGCAGTCTAGCGTGTCATTCACGCAGAAGCGGGAATCTTAAACATAAAGCTAAAGCCTGGATTGCCGCGGGCTCTAACGAGCCCTCGCAATGACAAATATTTAAAATAACTTAAACAAAATTTAGAGGTTATAATTATGGCAATCGGAGCAGTGAATCAAAATAAAGATCCATTTGGAATCAATTGGGAAAGACATGAAAAAATTACGCTAAAACCAGCGGAAGATAAATTACAAAAAATACAAGATAAGATTGATATCTCAAGAAAAAAAGACCGAGCATTGAGTGAATTAAATCTCAAAACAAAAGCTCTGGCTAAGTCTCTTGACGACCTTTCCAACACTGGATTTAACAAAAAATCTAGCTCTATTGGAACTAGCGATCATGGTCATGGGGATAATTACCTAGATGTTACATGTGCTTCAAATGCTCACAAAGGTGAATTTGACATTTCTGTCCATCGGGTTGCAACCAAGGCTCGTACAACTATTACGGCTAATGGTGGCGGTGGGTTTGTGCCAGGTCATATATACGGAGATTCAAATATTCGTATATCTAGTAATCATGCTCTACATCCTATAAATCTATTTGACATTGCCGTGCCACTTGGCGCAACAAATGCTAGTGTTATCAGTGTAATTAACACTGCTTTGCGTAATGCAAACGCGCATGCAGAGGCTATTCTTGTACCCTGTGATCATGATGGGAATTTGCGTACGATTGAAATACGAAGTACTGAGACTGGTGCTGGACAAATTACAGTCGTTTCATATTCCGCGATGGATCTGCATCAGCATCCTCTTCCAAATATTCATTATCATACAGATCAGAGAATTCTTGGTCATGATGCTGATATAATCATAGAAGGTCAAAGATTTGAAAGTCATACGAATAAAATAGTTGGACAGGATGGAACTCTTTTAGCGGGTGTTACTTTAGATTTGAAAAGAGCTAATAGTAGAATTGACCCTGCTCATCCACCTCGTCATCCCCAAACAATACATATAGATGATGATAAGGGTGAAGTGGAAGATGGAATACATCAAATAATGGATTCTTACAATGAGCTTGCAAAGTTTGGTGCAGAACAAAAAGCTAGAAAACCTAATAGTTTAGAATATGAAGAAACTGCTTATTTAGCTCGTGCTCCAGAACTGCCATCTATGGAAGGGTTCCTGCGCAACTTCTTAAATCGTATTCCTGGTATGAATCCAGCTTTTAATTCTTTATATTCAATTGGGCTCGCTTTAGAAACTGTACCAGCAAGACTAGGTGATGGTGATAACGCGGGAACTCCTTCATATAGGAAACTATTTATTAAGAACAAAGAGCTTTTTGAAAAATCATTAAAAGATAATTTTGAGGATGTTAAAAAACTTTTTGTTGATAAATTTGATATAGTCCCACAACCTGGTGCTGCTGGAAATTTCTTTCACAGTGTTGATAGAATATTACGCCAAGATCGTCTTGGAAGGAATGTTATTATAAATGTTAACGCTCATGTTATACCTCCTACTGCGGCAATTACTAATATTGATAACGTAGATCTATTGCAACATATTAATGCTATATATAACGTAGCTGACAACTCAATCGCATTTCCAATAGGTTCTGGATTTGAAGGCTTGCAATTACATTGGAATGCTGGAGTACAAATTAATGGGAATTTCCAATTTAACCTAACTCAAGGCTTGTCAACACATGTTCAAATAAATGCAGAGAGAAATACCAGATCTATTGATAGTGCATTACAACGTAGTAGGGGAGATGCTCCTAAACAAGCAGCAGAACTAGCTAAAGCTGAGAAGGCTTTAAAGGAAGCAAAAGCAAAAATCGCAAAACAAGAACAAGCAGTCGCTGCTATTAAGCAGGAAGCAGTGTTTATGGAAGAGTACTTCAAGATGCAAATGGCAGCAATGAGTCCAAATTAATAATAAATATGAATATGGATGATCTTTACTCAAAATACAAAACAGCTTCTGCTACGACGGATAGTCAAGCTCAGAAGCTAATGTTTATATTTGATGAATCTATAAGATTGCTTTATCAAGCAAAGCAATGTATGGAAAATGGTGATATTCAAGGAAAGTATAAAAAACTTACTAAAGTAGAGAATGTTTTCCATAATCTTTGCTCTGACTCAAATGAAATATCTGATCCACAAGAAGCTGCAACTATTAAACAGATAAATAATTTCTTCATGTTGACTGTACGCAAATTACAAGCTATTAATATGTTTAAGGAAAAGATTGAAGAAATTGATGTTGTAATAAAAGGGATTAGCAATATTCGCGACGGTTTAGTAGGAAATTCGGAGTAGTGCAGTTGTAATTCCTTCCCTAGCTGGGAATAACGCTTGTGGCACAAGGATTCCACGTCAAACTTACGTTCGGCTCGGCAATGACGGGCTTTTGCTTGGCAGTGATGTGTTCGATTCTGAATAACCAAAAATTTAATTTTAAAAATAACGAATAAATATGATAAAAAAAATAGCTATTTTATTACTACCATTCTTTCTTATCTCATGCGATGGATTTGGTTCAAAAAAGGTAAAAAACATAGTAGAATTAACACCACAATTATCAGCGGAATCTAATGAATCCATTGAAATTAATGATTCACACATAATCCATGGATCATTTGATTACGACATATCCAAAGCTGAGTCTTATATTATTACAAAAAATAAAATAGTATCAGAACCTATTTTTATTAACGATATAATTTATACAATTGATGACAAAGGCACAGTGTCAGCTTTTTCTAGAAAAAGTAAAGATACATTATGGACATATAAAATTGCAAATAAAGTGGGCTCTAGCAATTATACAAGCGGTGGGATATTATATAATAATGGTAAATTATATATCACTAATGGGTCAAGATTTTTATTTGTTCTAGATAGTGATAAGGGTTATGAGCTGGTCAGAAAAGAATTCCCAGATATTATTAAAATCAAACCTGTGATGCTTGCTAATAATGTGATTTTACTGCAAACAGTAAGCAACCACCTCTTTGCCTTTGATATGAATAAGTCAAAGTTTATTTGGCAGCATGAAGGAATATTTGAAACTTTATCTTTTGCCTATCATGTAAGTCCTGTAGTTTATAATAATCAAGTTATAGTTAGCTATAGTTCTGGACAAGTCTTTTCTTTGGATGCAAAAACTGGTCATGAACAATGGGTATTAAATTTATTTGAGCAGGCGATAGGATTACCGAGTTTTGAGCCATCTACTGTGGTCTGCGCCCCTATAATAGATGGAACAAATATGTATATAGCTGGTAGTTTTGATAAGCTACTAAAGATAAATATTGCAACTGGTTCAACTATTTGGCAAGTTAACGCAAATGATGTCCAATCAATGGGATTATTTGGTAATAGCTTGTTTATAACAAATAATGCAAGGCAAATAGCGGCAATTAGTACAAATAATGGTAAAATAAAATTTGTCTCTAATTTAAAAAAGTCCCTTGACCTGAAAAAAATAAAGGCTACGTCTTTTGCATCTCCTTTTATCACAAAAAGTAACGATGCTATCCTTTTGCATATAATAGCAAAAAATGGAGAAATATATAATTTTCATTTAGATAATAATGGTATTTTTCTTCAAGAGCCAATCATCACCCAAACCTCTAAAGAAATTGGATATGCTGGTGTCATTCCATCAGGAGAAATCTATTTGACAATAGGCAATAAGATAGTCTTTGTAAGGAAGAAGTTATAGTCTACTGTCCAAGAGATGTCACCCAGAGCGGAACGGAGAGAGGGCTCTTCCTCGTTAATTGATAGAGAGGATTCCACGCTTTGCTGCGCCAAGCTCGTAACTATTCACGTTTGTCCTGGCACAAATCTGTTATTAGTGTAATATTTAGGCTACAAGCGCTTATAGTGTCATTCCTGCATTCGAGGGAAATGACACCTTCTATATGAATATAACGATTTATACCGCTTACGTGAATAGATACTTACAAATTCGAACGATCCTTATAGAAACACAAAGCTCCTAATCCAAGAACAGCGCATCCAATAATGTAATATATACAATATACTATAGAACCAGTTTTCTGTACTATAAATTCTATTATGAATGGAGTAAGGCCGCCGAAAATACTAGTTGCAGTGTTATAGGATACTGATAATGCAGTATTTCTAATATTAGTTGGGTAGAATTCAGCCTGCAAGGCTGGTTCTGGTCCAATATAAAAAGCAGCTAAGACACCAAGAACGATTTGTGCAATAATTATTGCCAGGAAACTTCCTGATTCAATGGTTTTCATTAAGAATGGACATAGTATAATTATCATTATTAAATTAATAACAAATATTTTTCTACGCCCAATAATATCGGAAACCCATCCCGCAAGGAGCGTAACGGCAGCCATTATAACATAGCAATAATTTGCTAGATTGGCTACAATATCTTCATTAAATCCACGATTTATTTTTAAGAATGAAATTAAATAAATAGTTTGTAGATAAAATATAACTGAACCAGTAGAATTTATAAAAATAGATATTAGCATATCAAACCAATATACTGAAAAAGCTGTTTTAAGAGGTGAAATAGCAATATTTCCACTATTTCTAACATTCTCAAACATAGGAGTTTCATTTGTATGTTTTCTTATATAAATCCCAGCAAATAAAATAAAAATTCCAAATAAAAATGGTAATCTCCACCCCCAATCATAAAATTGTTCTGGAGATAAAAAATATTTTACAATGTATGACACCATAGATCCGAGTAATAACCCTATGCAAATACTAGCCATAGATATGCTTGCATTAAGACCTCTATAATTTTTTCCAGTATGTTCAATCAGGAATGAAATCGAACCAGTTAAAGCTCCTCCCATAGATAAACCTTGTAACATACGGACGAGAATCATAGATATCGTTGCTGCTATCCCTATATCATCATAAGTTGGAAGAATACCAATCAATGCAGTTGGTAGAGACATACAAATTACTGAGGCACTTAGCGCAGTTCTTCTTCCGAATTTATCTCCTAAAACACCAAAGAAAATTCCTCCAAGTGGCCTCATTAGGTAACCTACCGCAAAAACTAGAAATACATGCAAAGTTGATGTTTTCGGATCTGAATCTGGAAAAAACTTAAGCCCTATTATTGAGGCAAAATGACCAAATAACACATAGTCATACCATTCAAATGCGTTTGCAATTGCACTTGTCAAAATAAGTTTACATCTATTCATTTTACCTAAAAATTTATCCTTATTGATATCACGGTTTTTTGTTTATAACTTTTTGTTCAGAATATATGATAAATAATGTTGATGGTATAATGATCAATGCGCCATAAAGAGTGCTTGTTTCAGGCGTTTCACCAAATACAAAATATGCAGCAATTGCAGAAACTATAAGCTCCATATATCTATAAGGCGCGAGTGCTGTAGCGTCGGCCAAAGCAAAGGCTTTCAATAGAAAAAATAAAATTAGACTACCACTAGAACCTAGAATAAAAAGTAAGGTTATTTCAAGAATAGTAGGTGTCTGCCAATAAGCAGATACAAATGGTGCTGACACTATAGTTGTTACCATTGCAGAATAAAATAACATACTAAGCATTGATTCCTTAATTACAAATTTTTTGTTAATAACATCAAGCATAGCAAATGAAATTGAAGCAAATATGAATATCAATACCTGAGGATTAAAATCACCTGAATTAGGTCTTAAAGTAATAATTATTCCTATAAAACCAGCTAGTGTCACTACCCATCTTTGCCAAATAATGCGTTCATTTAAAAAGAAAAGAGCAAGTACTAAGGTAAATAAAGGAGTAGCAAAGCTAATAACGGTAGCAGTGGTTACAGGGACAATTGTAAGGCCATATATCCAAGAAGTCATGCCAAAAAATAATAAGACACCTCGAACTATGTGTATAAAAGGGTGAGTTGTTCTTAGTGTGCCTTTACCATAATATATTATAAATGGTAAAAGCGCTATCATACTAAACAAAAATCGAAAAAATGCAACTTCAACAGAATGAAGCCTAAGGCCAGAATATTTTCCAACTATATCGTTAAGAGCACTACTAAATAAACTTAGTATAAACCAACTGACCCCAATAAAATAAGATCGTAATTTTATATCCATTGAATTTCACCTTATAATAAAAATAAATAATGTAAGCCTATTGTGATAATTATCACGCTACTGCTGGCTTATAATAGCTAAAACCTTTGTAGTAGATTTATAAAATCTTAACTTTGTGTATAGTGTAATTATACATTTTACGCAAGGATAGGTTATAGCTATATGGTCAAAATAATAAAAAACTTTTTATTCACTTCTTTTATATTACTGAATTTTACCGTCTTCGGTGCAAATGAAGCCAAAAATGCTAGTTATGAAGATTCTAACTATGAGGATGATTATTATGAAGATGAAGGTAGATTGGTCTTTAAATTAAGAGTACATGGCGTATTGGCAAATGCTAAACAATCAGGTCTTCCTGCTGCAAAAGTAGCTAATCCTAGTAAAGTAGGTAATTTTGTAGAGAATGGTTTTGGAGTAGATGTTTCTACAGTAGTGTTTTTTAGTGATAATATTGCCTCTGAATTATCACTAGGTTTTTCTGTTTTAAAAACTAAGTATGCAAGTATCAAAGCTGTAGGAAATAATTATGGTGTAAATAGTGATATTGGTAAAAAGAAAGATACTTACATGATACCTCTAACGTTAACAGGGCAATATCATATAGCTCCTTTTGGAGCAATTAGACCATATGTCGGTGCTGGTTATCATGGGGCATATATGTTTAGTAAATCTAAGTTATTCAATATTAACAATGGACATGGACCTGTGTTGCAAGCTGGTGTGGATTTCGTAGCTAAAGATGATATAATGATTAACTTTGATATAAAACAATATTTCTTAAATACCAAAGTGAATTACAAAGAATCATATATTAAGCCAAAAGTAACATCTAAGATAAAGATTAACCCTTTGCTTATCTCTCTAGGTATAGGTTATAAGTTTTAGAACCTGTGTTTAGTGAGTAGTAATTTTGTTGTGATCGGCTTTTGGGGGTACATTGTGGTGTTTGCCTTTTGTTTTTCTTAAAAAATTCTTTGCTATACAACAATTGCGAAAACAAGTTTTTAATTTCATTGGCGTTATCAGCAGAGAATATACAATAGCTTTTTTGCATATTTCAGAATTTGATACAAAAAACTTTCATTGAAATATAGTTTGTTGTATCTTCATAATATGTCTAATATAATATATTATTAATTAGCAGCCCACTTCTTTTTACCAAAAGCAAAGTTAAGAATTATATATGGCTATAGTCCAGCTGATACATTTTCTTTTTATAAAACAATCAAAAAGAATTTTTTGTATAATATTAATATCATTTAATATTATACCTAATTCATTTGCGTTAGTTGATCGTGAAGTTGCAGAATCTTTGAAATGCTCTAGGATGTTTTCATATTTTGAAAGAAAATTACTTATTCCTTTGGATACATTGCATTCTATTGCTCTAAAGGAATCAGGAAAATCTCATTCAAAACATAAGATTAGAATAGTATGGCCTTGGACTGTTAATGTTGAAGGAAAAGGCTATTTTTTTGATAGTAAATTAGATGCTATATCTTTTGTAAAGAGACAAATATTTGAGGGGAAAACAAGCATAGACATAGGTTGTATGCAAATTAATCTTAAACATCATCCTGAAGCCTTCTTGTCCCTTGAACATGCATTTGATCCAAGAAAAAATATTGCATATGGAGCTACCTTTTTAAAATCTAAATATGAACAATTAGGTTGTTGGCATAAAGCAATAGCACATTATCATTCTGCAACGCATGACCTTGGGTTTAAGTATAAGGAAGATGTTGTCAAAATTGCTAGTAATATGGATAGTTATAAGAACTCTTTAAGAAATTATATTAAATTTAGTAGTCATATAAACTCATATGCTTATAATGGAAACAAAGTAAAAGTTAACCATAATTTACATAAACAACATGTTAATAGAATAACTGAATTTCAATTCAAGAAAAGATATAAAAGTAATATGATGGTTCATGTGCCACAAAATGTAAATACAAAATCAAGATAATGTTTTGCTAATAAATCAGGCGGAAAAGTTCTAACGAAACTTTTATAGAACTTAGAAACTAAGAGCAACTCTAATATTTAAGTCTTTGAATTTGATTTCCATAGTCTTTTGATTTAAAAATAAAACTCCCTGATACGAGTAAATCACAGCCTGCGGCAATAGATTCCTTTGCTGTGAACTCATCAATCCCTCCATCCACTGAAAGGATTATATCTCTATTAGATTCTTTGATTTTTGTAGATATAATTTTGATTTTCTCTAGTTGATTTCTAATGAATTTTTGCCCCGCATATCCAGGATTAACAGACATTACTAAGATTAAGTCTAATTTATCCATTAAGTAATCTATTATTGAAGGGTTAGTAGTTGGCAAGAGTGCTATTCCAGCTTTAAGGCCAGCATCTTTTATAATAGAAATTACTCTGTCTAGATGTATTGTAGATTCTGGGTGAATTGTTATAATATCAGATCCTGCTTTGATATAGTCATGTATAGAGTCTTCTGGTTTATTTATCATCAAATGAACGTCGAATGGTAACTTAGTAGATAATCTTATTTTATCAATTACAATTGATCCAATAGTTAAATTAGGAACAAAACACCCATCCATAACATCTATATGAATCATATCAGCTCCAGCTTGTTCTAAAGCTTTGACTTCACTTCCTAAATTGGCAAAATCAGCTGATAATATTGATGGAGCAACTTTAATCATATAATTTGGGTAATGTACATTAATCGTCAGAAAGAGCGTCATCGTAGTAACATCACTCAGAGCGAGTGAGACAGCTCGCGCGGGTCTCTTGTGTTAATAAGTGAGAGTCCGCGTGACCTAGGGTTCGCTCTAAATGACAGTTCTTGCAATGATAAATAACTATATTGCTGCTACATTCTTTATTTGGGAAACAATATCTGCAAAAGCTTCTTTATTATTCACAGCCAATTCAGCAAGCATTTTACGATCAATATCTATTTCAGATTTTTTTAATAGACCCATAAATTGTGAATATATCATACCATGTTCACGTACTGCTGCATTAATACGCTGAATCCACAAGCCTCTAAAGTCACGTTTACGATTTCTACGATCCCTATAGGCATATTGCAAAGCTTTTTCAACTTTCTCAATCGCTATACTAAAGCAATTTTTGGCTCTACCCCTATAACCTTTAGCCAGTTTGAGGATTTTTTTATGACGATTTTTGGAAACTTTTCCTGATTTTACGCGAGACATATCTTAGCTCCTTAATTAATGTGTGCCATATGGTAGGAAGTATTTAATAACGTTCTTAGCATCACCTTTACTAAGAATACGCACTCCCCTAAGCTCACGGAGCTTAGACTTGCTACAACGTCTTTTAAAATGGTTATTGCCAGCGGGACGACCTAACACCTTGCCAGAGGCGCTAATCTTAAATCGTTTTTTTACAGCTGATTTAGTCTTTAATTTAGGCATAAAATTCCTTTTATTTGGTATTTAAAATAATCACTATAGTAAATTAGGCATACCAAGGCCGTATCACTATTTGAGTAGAATAATATATTAAAATTCTGCGCCTATTGCAAGCTTAATTTTAAGAGTAATTAAAGATTATTAGGTTTCTTCCGCGTTAATAGTATGGCGCTATCATGGTTCTAAATAATTTCGTCAAAATTAAATATTATTCCTCCCATTTTTCTTAAATCTTGATATATGTTAAAGATATGCAAGAAAATAATCAATAGGACAATAATCATGCGGGCTGAAATTGAAAATTATATTAAGAAAATAGAGCGATCATTAGAATTGCTCAGGAGATATCTTTGACGTTGATAATTTAACAAAAAGATTTTTAGAACTAGGTGAATTATCAGAAAATCCTGACCTTTGGGATAACCAATCAAATGCTCAAGCTATTTTAAAAGAAAAAAATACTTTAGAATCAAAGCTTGGTGATTTCAACAAACTAACATCTTCGCTAAAAGATAATCTAGAATTAGCTCAGCTTGCATGGGATGAGAATGATCAATCAATGCTTGATGACGCGGAAACGGAACTTTCTTTGTTAAGTCATATAGCGGCAAAATTTGAAACTGAATGTCTATTTTCTGGTGAAGTTGATGCTAATAATTGCTTTTTAGAGATTCACTCGGGAGCAGGGGGGACTGAGAGTCATGACTGGGCCTCGATGATGGTAAGGATGTATCTTCGGTTTGCAGAAAGATTAGGGTTCAAAGCTGAGATTATTCATATGTTAAATGGCGAGGAAGCTGGAATTAAATCATGCGCCATTAAAATTACTGGTCATAAAGCATTCGGATGGTTCAAAACAGAATCAGGAATCCATAGATTGGTTAGAATATCGCCCTTTAATGCATCTGGAAAAAGGATGACAAGTTTTGCTTCATGCTGGATATACCCTGAGATTGATGATGATATTAATATCGTAATAGATGAAAAAGATTTAAGAATTGATACTTATAGGTCATCA
>Ga0105052_10003372_pt1 | contig 18517 bp, 15 predicted proteins | sample FRY03_FD_78094 | JGI IMG/M metagenome (GOLD analysis project Ga0105052, IMG submission 78094) | Freshwater microbial communities from Lake Fryxell liftoff mats and glacier meltwater in Antarctica - FRY-03 | ecosystem: Environmental > Aquatic > Freshwater > Ice > Glacier meltwater ... | reverse complement strand
TATACTAATGCGTGTGCTACCTATTGGATAATTCAAATACTTAGCATTTTCAACCGTTTTGAGCGATAGTTCTGCCCATTCCAATTTGGGTTCTTCCGTTTTGAAATCAGCAATTTTTAATCGGAAATAATTGAATTTACTAGCTGTAAAATTCAAAGTTCCAAATTCATAATGCGTTAAGTTATTATGAATAGAAAGGATACGATAATCTTCCAAAATACTAAACCATTCCTTTCCATCGTTACTCCCATCCAGCGAGGCTTTCCAATCATAGTTTTGATTAAAAAATGCTAATTGTAAATTGTTGATGGTACTTTCTTCTTCTAACATCAAGGTAAAATACTTTACTTCATCACGGATACTTTCATTGAGAATGCTAAGAGGATTTTTACTTTGCTTTATTTCTTGCTCGGCAATACGAAGAATATAAGGTACTTCAAGGGTATCGCCTGCTGCATTTAGCCCGTAGATGCGCAAATCATCAAAATCGGATTGTAGCACAGAAAGCACATCCGGGGGTAATTGGATGCTGTTCCAATTTTCTAAATCGCCAAGTATTTCTCTTTTATAATCATACTGCGCATTTAAAAATGCAGAATGCAGCAGTAGAAAAAAGATTATGATGTAATTATTCAGCTTTGTTGGCAGAAATTTCATTTTGGAATTTATTGTAAAGGAATGAAATAATGAGCAGCAGAATTCCGAGGGTGATGAACACAATTGTTTTGGAAAGGGTATTCAAATGTGCCAAATCATACAAGAACAATTTGAGCAAGGTGATGCCGAAAAGCGCAATTCCCCAAATTCTGAGAAATTGTCGCTGTTTCCAAATGCCCAAAGCAATGAGAAGCAGGGAATAAAGCCCCCATAAAATGCTCAGTCCGAGCTTATATGTGCCACTAGAACCTTGAAGATCGAGCAAATGAATCAATTCACTACTCGAAACCCAAAGGATGATTCCGTGTAAAGCCACTTCGAAAATTTTGCGCCATTTTTTCGACATAAATTCCTGTCGAATCAAATGATAAGAGGCTAAAACTATCATCGTCAAAAAGGCCAAAGAAACATATCGAATTCCGATATACCAATTGCTTCTCAAAAAATATTCATGATACTGAACATCGATGTAATAATCGCGCAACATACTGAGCACATACAATCCCTGAACAAGGAATACCAGTGTACATAGGGTATTAAATACGATTGAAATGATTCCTGTAATACGCGTTTTTAGGCGATGAATAACCAAGAACGACAAGAAACTAAAGAAGAGTAAACTATAATTTAAAATCCAAATGATTCTGAATTTTTGCAAAGCGTAGTTATTGATTGAATTGGAATATTCCTCTTCGCTGGCTTGAATTAAAATGGCAGAATCTTCAAACTCTTGGTCAAAATAGTACTGAATTTCGAGTCGTACTGCGAGGTAAAAGATGAAGAGCAAAGTGGCGCCTGAAAAGTATTTTACTGCCTGATCTACCCAAGTTATCCTTTCAAAAGCAGAGCTAAATCCCTTGCGTTTATTGAGGAAATAGATTAAGGAGAAAGCGCCAACAACCAGCATTGAAGAAAGAAAATGAACATTCAGAACGGAGTTAAATCTACTTTCGAGATCAGCCAAGCTGTACACGGAATACACCGTTTCCCAGTCGTCCATCAAACTGAAAAGGCACAGTATCATCAAGGGATAAGATAGTATTTCATATAACCAAACTTTGAATTTTCTGCCAATCCAGAAAAGCAAAGCAGCTTCCAAAGCCCAAAGCAGGGTAACCCAATTTCCATCTAATTGTATAGGAATAGCCATGCTTAGAAAAACCAATACCAATCCTGCAATCAGGTGAAAGAGATTTTTGTCGGCTAATTTCAGTTTATTGATGACTAAACTGGCTGTAAAATGAATGATGGCGTTGATAACAGCGAATAATCCCAAAAAATGTTGACCCTGTTCATGGCCTTCCAACAACGAATAACCGATGGCAAAAAACAGAAAGGAATTACTCAATAGTAGGATTACATCAATGATTCCAAATTGCTCTTTGCGATGGAGTTTATAAGCCAGAAAAACGATATAAAAGATAATAAAGAATACGCTTAGAAATAGCAGTGCTAATTCGAAATGAATAATACCATCGTATTCCGCTGCTATCCAAGCAGAGAATATTAGCCAGGTAAAAACAAAAGCCGAATAATACAGGGCTTTCCAATACCGTTTAAAGGCGATGAGCATAATACCAATATTGATAATACTCATATAGCTGAATAGAATCAATACTTTTCCAGAACCATCACTCAGTAAAAACGGAATGGCGTAGGCGCCAACCATGCCGAAATGAGCAATAATTTGCAGGTTGTATTTGATGGCGGCAAAAACAGCAAATGCCGTAAATACCAGCATCAGCGCAAAGGCCGGCAACTGAGGTATCAGATCGTAATAGCTATGTGCGGCAAAGGTGATAAAGTACATTATAGCTATGGCACCACTGAGCAGGGCGGCACTGAAATTAAGATATTTTGCTTTTAATTTTATGGCAAAACCCAGCAATCCTCCGCTCAGCAAATAGCCCAAAATAATTCGAGTTAGCGGGCTTATCAATTTGTGCTCTATGGAATATTTGACGCCAATTCCAACCCCTAATACCAAAATCAGAATTCCGATTTTATTAATAAGATTTTCTCCAATAAACTTTTCTATTTCCGATTTCTCAATCAATTTCTTGCTTTTCGTTTCAGCCGTGTTCGCCGCTTTAGTCTCGGTTTCAGGCTGAATCGGAATTCTTAGAAGGGGAGTGTTCGCTTTGTCAATTACAATTGGAGGAGACAGCATCTTTTCTTCTTCCAAAACAGGAGCCGCTGCAATGATGTTAGGTATTATTTCCGCTTTTTCCGATAGATTTTCACTCTCTTTTAATAGAAGTAATTCTCTTCGTATATCATTGATTTCCTGATTAAAAAGATGCTGTTTTTGCATCATTTCATTCAGTTGCTTTAAGAGAGCATTTACGCTATGTTGATCTTCGGCCATATTGGAGTTGTCCGTTTATTTGAAAATCTAAGGTAGATAAAATGTAATTGTACAACACAGATGTTATGTCTGCGGGATTTGAATGGTTTGGTGATTGGGTGTTAGAATGATAATGTTATTGCTGCTTTTGGTGTTTTTTCTGCTGCAAAGGCGCAAATACACGAAGCAAAGCAAAGCAGATTTTAGGCAAAATGTTAATTCATCTTAATGGATCTCTTCGCAACACTTTGCGCCTATGCGCCTTCGTGGCTAGCTCTGATAGCCGATTATGGTTTTTTTTGCTTCAAAGGCGTAAAGACGCAAAGCAACGCAGATTCTATACAAACGATTACAAAATTATCCGCTTTCCGATGAATAATCGCTTCAAGCAATTAACTTCGTTCTAAATTCAGGTCAATGATTATCAAATCCATCAATCCATACAATGCAACAATCATCGCTGAGTACCCGGTGCTCAGTGATACGGAATTGGAACAAAAAATTCAAAATGCGCATGCTGCCTACAAAAAATGGAGGGTCAGTAGTTTTGAAATACGCAGTCAATTGCTCATTTCTGTGGCGAATCTTTTACATGAGCAAATGCACGAATTGGCAGAATTGTGTACCCTAGAAATGGGGAAACCCATTTCTCAAGGCTATGCAGAAATAGAAAAATGTGCATGGCTTTGCGAGTTTTATGCTGAAAAGGCAGAAGAAATGCTCAAGCCTGAAATGAGTCCAACAGAAGCCACTTGGAGCGGAGTTCAATATCAGGCACTTGGTGCTATTTTAGGAATTATGCCCTGGAATTTCCCTTTTTGGCAAGCGCTGCGATTCGCCATTCCAGCCATTGCCGCAGGAAATAGTGTGTTGCTCAAGCACGCATCCAATGTTAGCGGATGTGCATTAGCTATGGAAAAACTATTGGAAGAGGCGGGCGCAGAAAATGGACTTTTCTCCGCGCTCATGGTGCCAAGTTCAAAAGTGGAGGCCATTATTGCGCATCCTACAGTTCGTGGAGTTTCGTTTACAGGAAGCGATTCCGTTGGAAGTATAGTAGCATCCCAAGCAGGAAAATATTTAAAGCCTTGTGTGTTGGAATTGGGTGGATCTAATCCCTTTGTAGTGCTAGAAGATGCCAGATTAGATTTTGCCATTGCCGGTATTTTGGCAGGACGATTTCAAAACAATGGACAGAGTTGTATTGCGGCAAAACGAATTCTGATTCAAGATACCGTATTTGAGTACTGTTTTGAGCAATTGGAGTCGAAGATTAGAAACATGAAACACGGCAATCCGCTGGAGCCTGAAATGGAAATTGGTCCTTTGGCGAAACCGGAATTTGCAGAAGAACTTTATTTGCAAATGAAGGCTTCCGAAACTGCCGGTGCGCGCATTGTTTGCGGTGGAAGGGTGGAGTCTGCATTTTTTACTCCGGCATTAATGATTGACGTGAAGCCGGGAATGCCGGTTTTTGATGAAGAAACATTTGGTCCTTTGTTGGCAATTAGCACTTTTAAAACTTTGGATGAAGCCATTGAATTGAGTAATAACAGTCGTTATGGACTTGGCATGGCGGTGTTTACTTCTAATCCTGAGCAAATAGAATCGAAACTTCCGGAAATAGAACAAGGTTCAGTATTTATTAATAATATCGTTAAATCTGATCCACGTCTTCCCTTTGGTGGAATAAAAGATTCCGGCTATGGAAGGGAGCTGGGAAGGGATGGTTTATTAAGTTTTAGTAATAGACAAACTTTTGTTGTATATTGAAAATAATTATAAAAATTAATAAAAATGAGATTAGTATCAGGTTTGAGTATTTTACTGATGATTGTGTGGAATTACGTTGGAAATTCAGGAATACTTTATCCTCAGAATATATCTGAGGTCTCGGTAAATTGGACAACCCTCTTTACCCCGGCAGGATTCACATTTGCTATTTGGGGACTGATTTATTTGTTGTTGGCTATTATAGCTTTTGAGTTTGTGATCAATGCAAATTCAAGCAAGGAATTGAAGGGCAGAACATTTAATTTAATTCTTATTCAATCCTTGGCCAACGGGCTTTGGATACACTGTTTTATCAGTTCCTGGTTATGGCTGTCACTGGTTTTTCTCTTACTACTTTGTGTGGTTAATTTCCTAATTATCATTGAAAATCCTGGACTTAAATCTTGGAGAAACTATGCATGGTCGGTGTACGCAGGTTGGACTGCTGTTGCCACAGTGGCCAATGCTTCCATTGTATTGGTAAGTGTTGGCATAGAGGCCGAATCGGAACTCACTTATAGATTTACTTGCGTAGGAGTTGCTTTTTTAACAGCTTTTGCCGCAGTAAAAATCAAAAGATATTGGATAATTTTTCCTGTGGTTTGGGGATTATTTGGCATTGCAATGAGTCATTACGAAGTGGCAAGTATGTATTATCCTGCTATTATGTCGGCATTCTTTTTACTGTTATTTGCCTTGAATCGCATGGTTAGAACACTGCGGTTTCCAGAGAAATCATAAGTATTTCATCCAACAGCAATCTAATAGGTCGGTGAGCATGTGCAGGCATAATCCTATTCCAATGATTCGGGTTTTAGGATGAAAGAGCATGGCAATATATAAGGGTTGCACAAACCAGGAATGGAGAGGGTGGAAGCCAATACTGCATCGTTCCGGATCAAACATAGGATCGGCTAAAAGATGATCTAGGTCAACGGCCATGGTTGCAAGCATAATCATCCAAGCTTGTTTCCATTTTGATGGAAAAAGGAAGTAGGCCAAAATGCCGGGCATTCCGAGGTGAAGAAAATAATGGACAAAGTGACGCATTTCGGCTGCAACTTAGTGAAAGTACTTCGCATTTTGAATGAGCAAACTTCAAAAGAATGGCCCCTCGGATTTCGCAGCGTTTAAATGGTGTAAGATTTTAACTTTTTGGACTTCAGGGAAACGCCGATCCTCTTTCTGCGCTAATCTGCGAAATCTGCGAAATCTGTGGGAGATTCTTTCTAATCTGAATTGCCAAGCTTTGGACGATCGATCCGATGCAGGACAAACTTCAAAAGAATGGTCCCGCTGATTTCGCAGCGTTTAATATGGTGTAAGATTTTAACTTTTTGGAGTTCAAGAAAATGCCGAGCCTCTTTCTGCGCTAATCTGCGAAATCTGCGGGAGATTCTTTCTAATCTGAATTGCCAAGCTTTGGACGATCGATCCGATGCAGGGCATACTTCAAAAGAATGGTCCCGCGGATTTCGCAGCGTTACATTAGTTGAAACTTTAAGTAATGTTATTCCCCATGCGTTTAAGAATGGAGAAATTGGAGTCCGACACCATTTGGGAGCTCAGGGATAGTGAATAACCCGGAACATATTGCAGGCATTTGCAACTTTGATTCCTTAAACTTGTTATATAGGAGAATGAAATCGCCCAAAAAATTGAAATGATATGAGAAGTATCCTAATTTTGTGGGCTTGTGTGCTATCGGCCTGTGCCCAAAGCCAAGACGAAGTTCTAGTGGAACAATCAGAAAAAGTAATTATGTCAGAAAATACAGAAGTTGCCACATTGGGGGCAGGATGTTTTTGGTGCGTTGAAGCTGTTTTTCAGGAATTGAAAGGCGTTAGTAAAGTAGAGTCCGGCTATTCCGGTGGGCATGTTAAGAATCCGGCATACCGAGAAGTATGTAACGGAACTACAGGGCATGCTGAAGTGGTTCAGGTTTATTTTGATCCCACTGTTATAAGTTTTGCTGAAATTTTGGAAGTCTTTTTTGCAGTTCACGATCCAACTACCCTTAATCGTCAGGGAGGCGATGTAGGTACCCAATACAGAAGTGCCATATTTTACCATTCAGACAAGCAAAAAGAACTGGGACAAAAAGCCATTGAAGCCGCCAATGAAAGCGGAGAATGGATAGATCCCATTACTACTGAACTGAGTCCTTTCAGCAATTACTTCTCTGCCGAAAATTATCATCAGAATTACTTTGCAGATAACTCAAATCAGCCCTATTGCTCCATGGTTATCAGTCCAAAAATGGATAAATTCCGCAAACGATTTAAGGAGAAATTGGCTAAATAGGATTGCTGTATCGGTTGGTATAAGTAGATCTGATTGCTGCGGCAACCGAATGAAATTGAAATGAATGCTCAGAGCATAATTTTAATCTCCAGAAGAAGATTAACAGAGCTGAAATCCCTATTAAGTTATTGAATTAGAGAGATTTGAAAGAATAAAAAAAGCCGCATCGTGAAGAAGCGGCTTTTTTGTATCGATTAAAATCTTTTTATCTATTAAAATCCTGATCATCATTGCGATGACGCGGACGATCATTGTTGTCGCGATTGTAGCGATCTCCGCCACCACCACTGTTGCTATTGCCGTTGTTGCCACTTTTAGGACGATCATCTCTGCGATAGCCACCGCCACCGCCGCTGTCACGACTACCGCCACCACCACCGTAGCCACCGCCACCGCCGCCGCCGCCACCATAGCCTCCGCCGCCGCCACCACCGCCGCCACTTCCGCGATCAAAGGTGCGTGGACGATCATAATTACGTGCCGGACGGTCATTGGAGCGCTGTTCTCTTGGAAGTGCTTCTTTAACCACAATTTGAGCACCATCAAAATCTGTCATATTCAAATTTTCAATGGCAGAGCGTGCAGCGCTATCGTCGTTAATCTCAACGAAAGCAAAGCGCTTAGAAAAACCGGTTTCACGGTCCGTAATAACTTTGGCTGAAGCTACTTCGCCAAAACGGCTGAATAAATCGAGGAGGCCCTCACTGGTAGTCCCCGAGCTCAACTTTGCAACAAAAATATTCATGTATAGATGTAATTAATATGCTGCTTAAAAGAACTAACTGCAGCATTCAAACTGAATTTCATAACCGCTAAAGTCCTGTATTGAAGCGTAAATCTAAACAATAGATTCTTCGCTGCAACAATAATAAGTTTTTTTTTAAACTCTCCATTGTAACTAATCAAATCAATGATAACCAGTAGAATAGCTTCTAGTCTTGGATTTGAAAATACAAATCATTCAACCTATTTGGCTAAGTGCATATAGACTAAATGAATTCAAGTATTCATTACTAAAGGCATGACATTCAATACTTTGATTTAGCTAGAAAAGCGATGGCTCTCCAATTCTACTGAAACTACTTAATAAATATCAGTTATGCGGTATTGTTTGTTGTTCATGGAAAAAGAATCTCCGATTTTCTTGCCAAGCATTTCCTTATAAATAGGAGCTTTAGTGCTGATACCGAAGTACTTATTTCCGTCAGCCACAAATTCTTCTAAGCTCACAGAGATGTAAAAAACCATATTATCCGTTTCAACAACGCTTCCGAAATGCACACTATCATGTAATGGTGCATCTACATTTAGTCGTTGTAATAAGTCCATTTCTTCCTGCGCAAAATGAAGTTGGTTGCTCAATAAATTGATTTGCTCATTCATTTCTCCATTGTGAGAAGCTTGCTGGGCGTCATATTGACTTTCATTAAGCAATTTTTCACCCGAACGAAGCTCATCCATTCTATGCTGAAAATCATCAATCAGGTTTTGCTGCTTGCTGATTCCGCTTTCTAAAATTTCCTTTTTTAATTCCGCCTTATTCATAGTTCGATAATAGTTTTGTAGAGGTAAAAAGATGTATTCGTGGACAGAACATGATGATCGTTTTTCCAGTTCATGTTTCGCTTTATCGCCTGAAAATTACATTTTTAAACGATGTATCTGAACAGTTTATTCAGAATAGAAGGTAAAAGCTTGGCTTTTCCATAAGGGCATTTCTATTAATGGCATTCAATACCTCCATTAACTTCGTACAATATTTTTGGACTGATATAAGGAATACCCAAATTTAATCCCCTCAAAATAAATAGTCCGCCCATCACTATCATCAGCATGGGCAGTACTTTTCGAATGCCATTTCTAAAATTGGGACCGGCAAATTGCCCCAAAAATGGTAAGCTAAACATGGCCGGAATGGTACCCAAACCGAAGGCCATCATAATTAAACTTCCCTGCTGCCAATTACCTCCAGATATGGCTGCCCCTGCCGCAATGTAAACCAATCCACAAGGTAAAAAGCCATTGAGTATGCCTATCAATCCCAACATTTCAAAACGATTCGACTTCATCATTGTTCCAAGCGCCCTGCGCATCCAGGAAGGAAAAACAGCATTGCTCAATGAACTGCCAATCTTTCCTATACCAAAATAGCTAAATACAGCAATGAGAAGAATGATAATGCCGGTAATAAGTGAAATCCATTGCTGAAATCCTGCAATATTTAATCCCCAGCCAATACTACCGAAAAGTGCACCAATAAAGGCGTACGTTATAACTCTGCCAAAATTGTAGAACAAAATACCTATGCTTCTTTCGGAATTGGATTTCGTGCGATATGGTAAGGCAAGGGCTATGGGACCGCACATTCCCACACAGTGCAAACTACCTAATAAACCAAGTATGAATGCAGCAGCAATCCCCATCAGAACACATAATTTTGTTCAATGTAATAATCTTTGCCATCCATGGCCAAGCGCATTTGCAAAATATAGGTGCCGGGGTGTAATCTTGCTTTTTCAATCTGAACAATTCCATTATTCGAACTATTAAACTCTTGCAAAACATCCATTTCACTGCCTGAAGGTCTGTAAAGGGTAATGCTTCCCAAAACTCCTCGCTTCATTTTTACAATTTCAGGCAACTCCACAAGTAAAAAATCTCCCTCCATTTTGGTTTTTACCTCCAAACCTGCAATCCTGGAATTTTCAGTCTGATTGATGCGGTCTTGATAAACCAATTCCTCCGCATAATAATCTTCGGTAACCAGATCAACACTTTGTTTTTTCGACATCACAAGTGCTGTAAGCATTACGCATACAAATAAGCTGAAGAAAATGGCTATACCATGGCCCCAATTAAATTTCATAATCTTTTATTTTTTGACAGGTCCTAAGAAATTCGTTTCAACAATTTCTATTAATTTATCTCCGTCATAAATATCAATTTCTGCTTCCGTTTTCAGATGTTTGATTTTATCTCCCGGATAAAAAAGAAACAATGCGCCTTCACTGGCAGACTGCGCTTTTACAATTTGCATTTCTCCTATAAGTTGCAATTTGAACTCAGGATTTCGGCTAACTAAGCGAATATTTAAATCGCGATTGGTTTTATTAATAATCTTAAAGTTATAAAGATTCTGATAAGTTCCATCTTCCTGAAGTCTGTATGTAGTTCCGGGTGTTCGTAAAACCAAGGTTTCTACTTCTGTTCTCGAAGCCATGAGGAAGGAAGTTAATCCAACCAAAAGAGCTAGAACTGTAGTATAAGCGATAATTCTATTTGTAAAACGAAATGGTCTGCCGGTTTGAATCATGTCTTCACTGGCATATCGGATCAATCCTTGCGGTAATCCCACTCCATCCATCATTTCGTCGCAAGCATCAATACACGCGGTACAATTTACACATTCCAATTGTGTTCCATTGCGAATGTCAATACCGGTTGGACAAACATGCACACATTGCTTGCAGTCTATGCAATCACCTTTTCCACTTTCTGCGCGATCTTCTCCTTTCCTAAACTTTGCCCTTCCTTCTCCACGCACATAATCATAAGCAACCACAATGGAGTTTTTATCGAGCATAACTCCCTGAAGTCTTCCATAAGGGCAAATAGTGGTGCAAACTTGTTCTCTTAATCGGGCGAAAACAAAATAAAAAGCTATTGAAAAAACGGTTATTGAGAGCAAACCCATTACATGATTTTCAGGCTTATCACTTATGATTTCCCAAAGGTTTTCAATACCGATGATATAAGCTAAAAAAGTATTAGCAATCAAAAATGAAATGAAGAAGAAAATACTGTGTTTACTAAATTTTTTAATGATCTTCTGATTGGTCCATGGATCTGTTTTCAATTTTTTCTGACTGGTCCAATCTCCCTCAATCCAATATTCAATCTTTCGGAAAACCATTTCCATAAATATTGTTTGCGGACAGACCCATCCGCAGAAGATGCGACCATATACAACCGTAAAGAGGATTATGAATACAATGAAACTGATCATTGCCAAAACGAAAAGATGAAAATCCTGAGGCCAAAAAATTTGTCCTAAAAGCACAAACTTTCTTTCAATTACATTGATCATCAAAAGCGGCTCTCCACCAATTTTTATAAAGGGACCTCCAAATAGAAATGCGAGTAAAAATACACTGAGAATGCTCCTAGCTTTGAAGTATTTACCGCTGATTTTTTTAGCAAATACCCACACCCTGTTCCCTTGGCTATCCACGGTACTGAGCGTGTCTCTGAAAGACTCATTCATGAGTTCCTTCTTCCGCTTTGCCTCTTCAATACGATCTTCCAGTGTGTTCATAACGCTATTTTGTATCAAAACAAAAAAGAAAAAATCTACCCAATGGAGACCTTTTCTTTTCGTTGACATCTAAATCTTTTCATCGCTCCTTTATTAGAGTAAAGTTCTATGGAGCGCAGTCAATAAAGATTGACATTACTCATAATTATTGAGGATTTGCATCACTCATTGCGGTTGTAACTGAATCAAGCACCGCCGGAACAGTTAATGTGCTATCAACAGGGGCAGGAGCAGGGGCAGCGTTTTCAGGAGTGTACAAATCACCTTGAGGTTCTTTACCATTTGGAGGATTTGAACCTGCCATTGAAACAATGTAAGTTGCTACATTTTGCATTTCAATAGCGGTGAGCTGATCACCCCAAGGAATCATTCCCTTTTGTGGCACACCGTACTTAATGGTACTGAAAATAGTATTGATTTTTCCGCCATTAATCCAGTATTGGTCGGTTAAATTCGGACCTTGTCCACCCTCGCCTAATTGACCATGACACTGTGCACAGTTCATTCTTTTAAAAACCGCCGCACCCTGATCAATTCTGCCTTGATCCATGATTAATTCTATGCTATTTTCATCCACATTCAAGGCTTTAGATGTGAGATAGGCATCCACTTCTTGTTTAGCAAAAGCCACTTCATCATCATATTCTTTAGCACTTGACCATCCGGTACCCATAAGGTGGAAGAAAATCATATAAGCGAAACTCCAAACTATAGTTAAGTAAAACATCCATTTCCACCAAGGCGGAAGATTGTTATCTAATTCGCGAATTCCGTCATATTCGTGATCAGTCATTACATCTGTTTCACGCTCAATTGGAACAGCATCCGTTAAACGTTTGTAGATGTTTGCAAACCAAGAAGGAGTTGCCGCCTCCATAGCAGGTTCTATTTCTACCTCAGCTCTTATTGCAGCAATGAGACGTTTGAGCATTAGTAAAAAATACATCGCTACTCCAAAGAGGAATACATCTGCCAATACCAATATCCAAAAAGTAGTTTCATCAAGAATAAATGCTGATTTAGCCACCGTTGGATAAGCATTCGCAAAGGCATTTTGAAAATCGAATAGACCTACTAATAGAAGAATAAAAGGTATTTTAGTAAAATTTATATTCTTCCATAATTCTTTGGATTCTGCCAGGTTCGTAATGGCACTGGTGATGGTTAATATCAAAATAGTGAGCATTATGGCTACCCCAATTAAAATGAAGAGGATAGAACTGTCGCTTACTCCGAATTTTGCCTCCATGGCTGTTGGATTAGCTGCTTGTGCCGCAACGCTGCCCGCAGTCATAAGCATCATTGCTCCCAACATAAATTGATATATTTTGATCTTCATGACCTTAGATATTCCGGTTTAAGATTCTATTGAATTTAGGGAATCTGCCTCAATTCCATCTTCAAACGGCAAATGGCTCAATTCTTCCACATGCTTTTTACGCATTCTCAATACATAAATACTGAGCACCGAAAAAAACACGAAGAATATGACAAATGATATTATCGGGAATACTTCAATTCCATCGATAGTACTCATGTGAGATTTAATGAACTTCAGCATTATTTTTTTTATTGAGCGTTAGCAGTTTCTGTTGGTACTTCCGGCTGAGCTTCGATGTCTTTGCCTAGTTTCTGTAAATAAGCTATCAATGCTACAATCTCTATATTTGGCGCTACTTCTAACTTTTCAACTGCCAAATCATCTGTAATTTGCTGTGCTTGCTTTTGAAGATCTGCAAGAGCTATAGATTCGTAACCTTCAGGATATGGAACACCAAGGGTGCGCATAGCCGAAATTTTCTTTTCTATCAAACTCACATCAAGCTCATCTTCAAACAACCATGGATAGGCCGGCATAATAGATCCAGGAGAAACTTCTTGAGGATCGAGCATGTGGAAATAATGCCAACTGTTGGATTTGCGCAATTTGTTACCACCTTCACGAGCTAAGTCGGGACCAGTTCGTTTAGAGCCCCAAAGGAATGGGTGATCATAAACAAATTCACCTGCTTTTGAATATTCACCATAGCGGGCAGTTTCTGCACGGAACGGACGAATCATCTGGCTGTGACAATTATTACATCCTTCTCTAATGTAAATATCTCGTCCTTCCAATTCTAAAGGAGAGTATGGTTTAACAGAAGAGAGCGTTGGGATATTACTTTTGACGATCATTGTTGGAACAATCTCAATAATACCTCCAATAGCCACCAAAACAAGAGATAATACTAACATTTGAATAGGACGACGTTCAATTTTCCGATGCCAATGCTCCCCGCTATGTACCATCACTTCTTTTTCAAGTGCAGGTGCTTCAGCATCTTCATTGGCCATGAATTTGCCTTGTTTCGCTGTTTTGATAAGATTATAAACCATCACAAATACTCCTGTCAAATAAAGCGTTCCGCCAATAGCGCGCATCAAGTACATCGGGGTAATTTGTGTAACAGTTTCAAGGAAATTTGGATAACTCAAAACCCCTTCTGGTTTAAATTCCTTCCACATTTGAGCTTGTGCCCAACCGGCCCAGTATAATGGAACAGCATAAAGCAAAATTCCGAGTGTACCTATCCAGAAGTGAATATTGGCCAAACGATTGGAGTATATTTCTGTTTTCCACATTTTAGGTACTAGAAAATACAACATACCAAAAGTGAGGAAGCCATTCCAGCCAAGCGCTCCAACGTGTACGTGGGCAATGGTCCAGTCTGTGAAGTGAGAAATAGCATTAATACTCTTAATGGAAAGCATCGGTCCTTCAAAGGTTGACATACCATAAGCGGTAATAGCCACAACCATGAATTTCAAAACGGCACTTTCACGTACTTTGTCCCATACACCTCTTAATGTTAAAAGTCCATTGAGCATACCACCCCATGATGGTGCAATAAGCATAATGGAGAAAACAGTTCCAAGGGATTGAGCCCAATCAGGAAGCGCGGTATAAAGCAAATGGTGAGGGCCTGCCCAGATATAGAGGAAAATTAAAGCCCAAAAGTGAATAATCGAAAGACGGTAAGAGTAAACCGGTCTATTCGCTGCTTTTGGAACGAAGTAATACATCAATCCCAAGTATGGTGTGGTGAGGAAGAATGCCACAGCATTATGTCCGTACCACCACTGAACCAAGGCATCCTGAACTCCTGCGTACCAAGAATAGCTTTTAAATAAGCTAACTGGTAATTCAAAGGAATTCACAATATGCAACATGGCAACTGTTACAAATGTGGCTATGTAAAACCAAATAGCCACATACAAATGACGTTCACGTCTTTTGATGATCGTCATAAACATGTTAAGACCAAAAACAACCCATATTAATGCAATAGCAATATCAATAGGCCATTCTAGCTCTGCATACTCTTTACTTGTGGTAATTCCGAGAGGAAGAGTAATGGCCGCCGAAAGAATGATTAACTGCCATCCCCAGAAATTGATTTTACTGAGTAAATCACTCCACATTCGCGTTTTTAGCAATCGCTGAAGGGAATAATATACACCTGCAAAAATACCATTACCTACAAATGCAAAAATTACCGCATTGGTATGTAAGGGTCTAATTCGACCAAATGTGGTATAAGGTATTCCGCCGTTTAACTTTGGATATACCATTTGAAAGGCAGCGGTAAGCCCAACCAGCATTCCCACGACCCCAAATACAACCGTAGCGATGATGAACATCTTAACAATCTGGTTGTCATATTGGTACTTTTCGACTTTCATTGGTCGGTTTTTTGATTATTGGATTCAATTTCGGTGTCGGTTTCTTTAGGCTCGAACAGTATACGCACTGAAGGAGTGTAATCGTCTTCATACTGGCCTGATCGAATGGCCCAAAAGAATGCTATTAAGAAGCCCAGGGCGACTATAAAGCTTGCTGCTATCAGTAAATAAATGGCACTCATTTGTTCTTTTTGATCGGTTACAAAACAATACTTCTATTTGCACAGACTTAATGACTGTGCTCAATTCATCTGATGATAATTATCACCTTTCTTTGATTTCATTGATCCCCAGTTTTTTAGCGGTGTAATTAGTGGCTATAGTGGTAAAAGCAATAACAGTTACAGAACTCAATGGCATTAGAATAGCTGCCACTAATGGGCTTAATCCCCCGGTTAGGGCAAAGTACATTCCAACACTGTTATAGGTGAATGAAATGAGAAAACACCATTTTACGATGTTCAAACTTTTTTCAGAAAACTTCAAATATGCCGGAAGAAATGTAAATGACCGCGCATCTAAAATAGCATCGCAAGCAGGGGAGAAGGCGTACACATTATCGGCTACTGCAATGCCCACATCACTTTGTTTCAATGCTCCTGCATCGTTAAGCCCGTCGCCAATCATCATTACTTTGGAATGATTTGATTGAATGCCTTTAATGTGCTCTAGTTTATCTTGTGGACTCTGGGAAAAGTGCATTTTTTCTTCCTCGAACCACTGTCTTAAAAATGCTCGTTCTGCATCATTATCCCCAGACAATAAGTGAATGGAATATTTCTCTTTTAGAGCATTAATGGTACTATTCATCCCATTGCGGTAGCCTTTGGAAATGGTAAAATAACCCTTAATTTCAGAATTAATGGAGACGTATGTTCTGATACTTTCAGCATAACTCACATTCATATTAGATGTGATAAATTTCTCACTTCCTACACGAATCAATTTCCCTTCAACAATACCAGAAATACCCTGTCCCGCAATTTCATCAAATGATTGAACATTTAATATTGAAGCATCTATATTATTAAAAATAGCCTGGCTGAGTGGATGCAAAGACTGCGCAACCAAAGAGCGGATCAAGCTGTATTCATCAACAGTCAATGAGGATCCTTTAAATTCTATGTTAATTTGTTTGTTCTGAGTTATGGTTCCGGTTTTATCAAAAACAATACTTTGCAGTCCCGCCAAATCCTCTACCACTCGATGATTCTTCAAATATAAACCTGATCTGCCTAACCATTTAATGGTATTACCAAAGGTGAATGGAATGGCCAGAGCTAAAGCACAAGGGCAAGCAATAATCAACACAGCGGTAAATACATTAAATGCCATTTGTGCTGAATAAAACGACCAATAAATTAGGCCGAGTAAGGCGAATGAAATAATGATCAATGTAAATCGCTTGGATATGCGATCCACTAGACTTGCCATCATGGCGCTGTCTTGCTTATGAAAAACATCCTGATTCCAAAGCTGGGTGAGATAACTATGACCTACGGTTTTTTTAACCCTTACCTTAATGGCAGACCCCGCTTGTTTGCCGCCAGCATAGAGCAAATCGCCCTCCTGTTTTTTTATCGGCTCCGCTTCACCGGTTACAAAGCTGTAATCAATTCGTGCATCACCGGAAACAAGCAGACAATCTGCTGGAATTACTTCTTGATTTCGAATCAAAAGAAGGTCGGATTCTTTTATTTCATCCAGTGCCACCGGATTCTGATCGCCATTGGTATCAATGCGTGTAGCAGCTATAGGAAAATAGGAGCGGTAATCGCGCTCGTAGGAAAGTGTTTTGTAAGTCTTGTCTTGGTACCACTTTCCAACCAACAAAAAGAATATTAGTCCGGCCAATGAATCCATATAGCCTGCACCCATTCCGCTAAGAATGTCGATTACACTTCTTAAAAAAAGTACACCAACACCAAGAGCAATTGGCACATCAATATTTACCGATTTATGTTTCAGAATTTTAAATGCCGAAGTAAAGTAGTCTTTTGCGCTGTAGAATATTACCGGCAATGACAAGGCAATATTGGCATATCCGAAAAAGGTTCTGAATTCACTCGAATCAAAACTATGATCACCGAAATAATCAGGGAAACTCATGAGCATGATGTTTCCGAAACAGAATCCTGCAACTCCAATTTTTATAATGAGACGGCGATCTGTTTTTTGTTTTTTGCCGGATTTTTCTTGTCTATTGATTTGCGGTTCATAGCCTATAGCGCTCATCAATTGAACTAATTGGCGCAAACTAATTTCAGTCTTATTAAAAACGATGCTCGCTTCTTTGCGCAAAAAATTCACGGTAGATCGTAAAACACCTGCGTTTAGGCGATGTAAATTTTCGAGCAACCAAATACACGAACTGCAATGCATTTGAGGAATTAGAAAACTCACTCGGGCAATTCCCGCCTCATCAAAAGACAGTATTGTGCTAGCAATAGTTTCATTATCTAAATATGAAAATCTGATTTCGGATGCTGAAGAACTTCCTTTTACTCCCGGTCGATCTTCAATTTTATAGTATTCACAAAGATCATTTTCGCTGAGAATCTGATAAACCGTTTTACAGCCACTGCAACAAAAATCATGTTGTTCGAATTTTAAATGCTCATGCCTGCATTTGTCACCGCAATGATAACAGAGCAAATCCTCTTTTACAGGAGGAATAGTATCAGTTTCGTGCTCTTTCATGAGCATTTGCGGCTTTATTTTGCCATGGAATAAAGGCCAATATCAGCAGTATGAAAGACAGTGCACTTATAACATATCCTGCTGACTGACTTTCTTGAAACAAAACATAATTCAAAACTTTCAGAATGAAAGCTAGAATAATGGAAGCAACTCTGAATGTGAACAATGGCATAATGCGGGTTTATGGCACAAAAATGCCCACAATGAATTGAAACCTTTCTGAGGGTGGTCAATGCGAAATATGACTTTTGTCATCATCAGTTTTTACTTTACTTCATTAAAAAAGGGGCAGAATTTTGCCTTTTTTAATGAAGTTGTGTAATATTAACATGTACTGCCAAAAACCGATAGTAAGACAAGCAAATCTTGAAGATTGAGAGTACCATCACAATTCAAATCGACCCCTGGATCTATGATAGTTTCGTCCCACAGAGTTGGGTTTTTAAGGCTTGACTATTTAGTCCCCAACAAGATGGTGTAAACGATCAATTTTTTCTACTTTTTCCGGCTGATGAAACAGGCATTAAAGAGTTTGATTTTGTACTGTATAACCGTTGGGGAACTCCAGTGTGCCAAAACTCCATTCCCAATTTCCGTTGGGATGGACTAATACAAGGAGAGCAATTAGAAGCAGGAACTTATTTCTATACCATCCGCTTTAAGCATGTTTGTGATGCAGAAGAGGTGCTTCAGAATGG
>Ga0105052_10003359_pt1 | contig 18554 bp, 14 predicted proteins | sample FRY03_FD_78094 | JGI IMG/M metagenome (GOLD analysis project Ga0105052, IMG submission 78094) | Freshwater microbial communities from Lake Fryxell liftoff mats and glacier meltwater in Antarctica - FRY-03 | ecosystem: Environmental > Aquatic > Freshwater > Ice > Glacier meltwater ... | reverse complement strand
TAGATACTAGAAATTGGCGAGAGTGGCAATTCTCTTTCGCTGTAGAAAACTGAATTAACGTTCATAAAAAATAATTAAAGAACAAATATTGAAAACAGGAAAGAACTAGCAGAGATTAAAATTCATTTGTTGTAAAATAAGTCTACTCGACTAATTCTGAATTCCTAATTCTGAATTCTGAATTGAAAAATGGATACTAGATTCTCGATGCTAGATTCTCGATGCTAGATTCTCGATACTCGATACTAGAAATTGGCGAGAGTGAGAATTCTCTGGCGCTGTAGAAAACTGAATTAACGTTCATAAAAAATAATTAAAAAATACACCATGAATTTTGATGTGGAATTGGGGTTTTGTGAAAACATAATTCTGAATTCTGAAATCTAAATTCTGAATTTAAAAAAAAATGGCTGAAATAGTTAGAATGCCCAAGATGTCGGATACGATGACGGAGGGTGTGTTGGTAAAATGGCACAAGAAAATTGGTGATGCTGTGAAGAATGGCGAGCTCGTTGCCGAAGTGGAAACGGATAAGGCGACGATGGAGTTTGAATCTTATCAAGCCGGTACTTTGTTGTACTTAGGAGTGGAAGAAGGAAAGGCGATTCCGGTGAACGGCATTTTAGCGATTATGGGAAAACCGGGAGAAGATTTTAAGGGCCTGTTGGCAAAAGCGCAGGCGGAAGATGCAGCAAGTACATCGGATGAAAAAGTAGAGAGCAAAGTTGAAAGTGCTCCTGCTGCGAAGTCTGCGGCTGCGACGGTGGCCCCTCCTCCTACTCCGGTAATTTCTGCACCAAAAGTTCAAGAAATAATTCAGAGTGCCAATGGCGATGAGCGTTTGAAAATTTCTCCGCTAGCAAAACGTTTGGCATCTGAAAAAGGCATCGATCTCAGTATGCTAAAAGGCAGCGGTGAACATGGAAGAATTGTGAAGCGTGATATCGACTGGTTTAAACCGGGAAGTTTTGTGCAAGGCAGTGCTTTGTCGGCGCGAGCGGTGACGAAGGAAAGTTTTGAGGAAGTAACGGTGACGCAGATGAGAAAAACCATTGCGCGTCGCTTGGCAGAAAGTAAATTTACAGCGCCTCACTTCTACCTCACCATGGACATCGACATGGACGAAGTAGTGCGTGCGCGCGAAAGCATCAATCAAGTGAATGCGACCAAAATTTCATTCAACGATTTTGTGGTGAAAGCAGTGGCAACTTCTTTGCGCGAGCATCAGGCAGTGAACTCTTCATGGCTGGGCGATCGAATTCGTTACAATCATCATATTCATATTGGTGTGGCCGTAGCGGTAGAAGATGGACTTTTAGTTCCTGTTGTGCGTTTCGCTGATAGCAAAACTTTGAGTCAGATAGCAGTGGAAGTAAAAGAATTTGCGAAAAAAGCAAAAGACAAAAAACTTCAGCCGCAGGATTGGGAAGGAAATACTTTTACCATTTCTAATTTAGGAATGTTTAACATAGAAAATTTTACAGCGATCATTAATCCGCCCGATGCGTGCATTTTAGCAATAGGAGCCATTAAACAAGTGCCGGTGGTGAAAAATGGAATTGTGCAACCCGGACATGTGATGAAGGTAACCTTGAGTTGCGATCATCGTGTGGTAGATGGTGTGGTAGGATCGAAGTTTCTGAATACGTTTAAGGCTTTGTTGGAAAATCCGATTGTTTTGTTGGGGCAGGGGAATATTTAGTCGTTAGTCGTTAGTTGTTGGTCGTTAGTTGTTGGTCGTTAGTCGTTGGTCGTTAGTCGTTAGTTGTTGGTCGTTAGTTGTTGGTCGTTAGTTGTTGGTTGTTGGTCGTTAGTCGTTGGTTGTTGGTTGTTGGTTGTTGGTTGTTGGTTGTTGGTTGTTGGTTGTTGGTTGTTGGTTGTTGAATAGATGACCATGTTAAATATTTTTTTTACCAAATAGGACACGAAGGTCTCTCGGAGATCACGAAGGTTAATTGTAGGAATAACTCTTAAAAAAAGAAACTCTTGTGTGCTTTGTGAAAAAAACTCAGTGTGCTTTGTGTTAAATTTTGAATTTCATTTTTTGCTAAAATTCATCTAGTCCTTATAAATTTTATCCAGTAATTCTTTGTTGGATTCGAGGATGACTTTGCGTTTGAAGCTGAGTTTGGGCGTCATTTCGCCGCGCTCGATGGACCATTCGCGTGGAAGCAATTCGATTTTTTTGATGGATTCGTAACTTGCCAATCCCTCATTGACTTGAGCCACTTCAGCCATGATGCGTTTTTTAACTTCTTCCATGGCAATTAATTCTTCGTTTGACTCCGGTGCTAAAATATTTTTTCGTTCACACCACTCTCTTAAAAAAAGGAAATTAGGAATAACAAAAGCAGAAGCAAATTTTTGATTTTCACCAAGCACCATCACCTGTTCAATGAAACGAGATTCTTTTAATTTATTTTCGATCATCTGAGGAACGATGTATTTCCCTCCTGATGTTTTGAAGATTTCTTTTTTGCGATCGGTGATTTTTAAGTAAACACCATCTACCATTTCTCCGATATCGCCGGTATGCAACCAACCATCTTTGTCGATCATTTCATCGGTTAAGTCGGGGCGTTTGTAATAGCCCAACATCACGTTCGGACCTTTACAAAGAATTTCTCCATCTTCGGCTATGCGCACCGTTACTTTATCGATGGTCTTGCCTACGGTGCCAAATTTTAGTCCGCCGGGATTTAATGTGTTCACAGAGATTATCGGACTTGTTTCTGTCAATCCATAACCTTCTAAAATCGGGATTTGCGCCGCCCAGAAAATGCGAGCCAATCGAGGTTGCAATGCAGCTCCGCCGGATACCGCAGCTTTCACATTTCCTCCCAGAGCTTCTTGCCACTTACTGAAAATTAATTTGCGTGCTATTTTTAATTGGAATTCATACCAAGGACCATTCGCTCCACCTGTTTCGTATTTCAGTCCTAAGTCTACCGCCCAGAAAAAAAGTTTCTTTTTTACTCCGGTAAGGGCTGTTCCTTTAGCAATTATTTTATCGTACACCTTTTCAAAAAGTCGGGGCACACAACCAAACATTTCCGGACCTACTTCCTTCAAATTCTCGGCAACTTTTTCGATACTCTCTGCATAATAAATACTCACACCATGAAACAAGTACAAATAACATAAAGCTCGTTCATAAACATGATTTAGCGGTAAAAAACTAAGTGCACGACTGTGTTCATTCACTGGCGCCAATGCATGAGCTGCTTTAATTTGAGAAATAATATTATCGTGTGACAACATCACTCCCTTCGGGAAACCTGTTGTTCCGCTGGTATATAATAAAGTTGCTAAATCATATTGTCCGATGCCTTCACAAATGCTTTGCACCAAAGTTGGATTTGGATTTACTCTTCCTAAATCTCTGATTTCGGTCCAATGTTTTTTTCCGGAGATGGTATCAAAAGTATAAATTGCCTTTACTCCGGGCACATCGGCCAACATACTTTCTACCTTGTCCAAAATTTCCTGACCCGATACAAAAACATATTGCACTTCGGCATCATTCAGAATAAATTTCAAATCTTTTTCGCTGATGGTCGGGTAGATCGGAACATGGATGGCGCCCATCGACATCATGCCCAAATCCACGAAATTCCATTCGGGACGATTATTACTCAAGGTCGCAATTTTGTCGCCCTTCTGTACGCCTATCTGCAGGAAACCGTAGCTCATTAAGTCGACAGTATCCAAAAAATGAGAGGAATTATACTTCACCCATTCCCCGTTTTCCTTCGCCGCAAGGGCATCCGGTTTATTGGGATATAATTCACGATAACGTTTTAATAAGTCGAAGATGCGGAGTACGGACATGGCGATAAATACTATAGCTTTAGGTCAAATATATATATAATTATTTTCGAAAACCCATCCATCAAAAAATGTCATTCAACACCGCCTTCAGCCAATTATTCAACTTACGAATGCCTGTCATCATGGCGCCTATGTTCCTCGTTTCTAACGAAGAAATGATGAAAAGTGCCATGCGTTTCGGGGTGATGGGCACCTTCCCTACTCTTAATTATCGCAATAAAGGAGAGTTGGAAACGATATTAAAAAGCCTAAACGCTTATAAAAAGGAAGCAGGAAGCAGCGGAAATTACGGCGTCAACCTCATCGTTCAGAAAACAAATCCATTGTATACGGAACATTTAAAAATTTGTGTAGAACAGAAAGTTCCCTTTTACATCACCAGTTTAGGCAATCCAAAAGAAGTCATAGAAGCTGCCCATAGTTATGGAGGAAAAGTATTTTGTGATGTGACCAACCTCGAGCATGCGCAAAAATGTGCTTCCTTAAATTGTGATGGATTCATTGCCGTTACACAAGGCGCGGGCGGACATGCAGGGCCTTATCCACAAAGTGTTTTGATTCCGGCCTTACACAAAGCCTTTCCAGGGATTCCGGTCATTGCAGCAGGAGGCATTGCTAACGGTGCGGGTATACTAAGTTGCTTGAGTTTAGGAGCTGCAGGAGCCAGCATCGGCACACGCTTCATAGCAAGTACCGAGGCTACAGTCAGCGATGCTTACAAAAACGCCATCGTTGATTCAGGCATGGAAGACATCATGATGACCGATCGATTGTCGGGAACGCCATGTGCCATCATCAGCACTCCATATGCCAAGAAGCTTGGACCCAAGCAAAATTTCTTTGAACGATGGATGAGTAAAAATCCGAGAACCAAAAAATACTTTAAAATGCTTATTCAATTCAAGGGCATGAACAAATTCGAAGCGGCCATTCAGCCCGGTAATTACAAAAACTTATGGGCAGCAGGACAAAGTGTCGCACTGGTTGATGATATAATTTCATCCGAAGAAATTCTGCTTCGCTTAGAAAAAGAACTTGAGGTAGCCATGACTACGTTACAACAAAGCCATCAATAAAATGACATTAAACTCTCTATTAGAAAAAGCGCAACATAATAAATTCTATTTACTGCTTTTGAATATCGCGTTACGTAGAATTATTCCCTACAATGCACCGCATCGTTTTCGTGTAGAAAAAATAAAAGAGGAAAGTTTACAAATTTCCATTCCCTTCATTCGCAACAATAAAAACCATATACAAGGAATTCACGCTTGTGCCTTGGCTACACTTTGCGAATACATCAGTGGATTGAGTTTGGCCCGAGCATTGCCTCCCGAAAAATACCGACTCATTTTACAAACGATCCACATAGATTACCATTATCAAGGTAAGATGAAATTATTTACTGAATTCGGAATTAATCAAAATGAATTATCCGATATTAAAACGGAGTTAGAAAAAAATCAATCCATAGTAAAAGAGTATGAAGTCAAGGTTTTTGACACGAAACAAAATCATATTTGTACAGGAAGAATAAGTTGGCAGGTGAAGGAGTGGGGGAATGTTAAGCTGAAAGTTTACAAAAGCTGAATGCTACAAGCTTTTTTCTCGATGCTAGATGCTAGATGCTAGATGCTAGATGCTAGATACTAGATACTAGATACTAGATACTAGATACTAGATACTAGATACTAGATACTAGATACTATATACTATATACTAGATACTAGATACTAGATACTAGATACTAGATACTAGATACTAGATGCTAGATACTAGATGCTAGATGCTAGATGCTAGATGCTAGATACTAGATACTAGATACTAGATACTAGATACTAGATACTAGATACTAGATACTAGATACTAGATACTAGATACTAGATACTAGATGCTAGATACTAGATAATAGATGCTAGATACTAGATACTAGATGCTAGATACTAGATACTAGATGCTAGATACTAGATGCTAGATGCTAGATGCTAGATACTAGATACTAGATACTAGATACTAGATACTAGATACTAGATACTAGATACTAGATACTAGATGCTAGATGCTAGATGCTAGATGCTAGATGCTAGATACTAGATACTAGATACTAGATACTAGATACTAGATGCTAGATACTGCAGCCATAAACAGGAAATTTTTAGCAACTAATTCTTTATGAATCTTTATAATTTTTGCTGCGTCCAATTGCCAAAAAATGAAGGACTTTGTTCTCTGAGTGCAGCCCGATAGATTTCGGACGAAGGGAACGACTAACGACCAACGACCAACAACCAACGACCAAAGACCAAAGACCAACGACTAACGACCAACTACCAACTACCAACTACCAAAGACTAACAAAACAACCGATCAAACCTTCATTCCTAACTTTTCCGTTGCAGAAAACACTCCGCCGAGAGCATTAAGCATCATTGAAGCAACAAAGGCTTTGGGCTTGCTGTTGCGGCTCATCATGATATCTACTTCGCCCATGAAATTTTTCCAGTTGGAAGCATTGAGACAATCGAGAGCAACGGATACGGTAGGCGTTAGTGAATGCGCAGTATGCCACCATCCGCAGGGAATAAACATAGTTTCACCTGGACCAACAACAAATGTAATTGGAGTCGCTTTCGCCCAAAGTGGAAATTTATTTAAATCGGGTTTTTTTTGATTGTCGATTAAGGACACCCAAGTATTTTTAGGGTCGGGATAAACGTATTCCGTTTGAGAAGGAGGAACCACAGTAAATTCTTTATCACCGTACAACTGTGTAATGAATGCATGAAAACACATGTAATCATAATGCATGTATGGAAATTGTCCGCCTGGACTTCCCAAAAATATTTCGAGTGTATCTGCCCCGCCAATAAATCCCCGTGGTAAAATTTTACTATGTGTTCTATCAGGCAAGGCATATTGAAAACGAGGGGACACATCTGCCACCAATTCCGGATAATCGCTTGCCATTTGCAATTTGCAAGGATAGGGAGCAGGATTTTCTTTGGTAGAGGTCATCATTAAATCGATAAAATCTCCTAGTTTAAACATCTTCCCTTGCACTTTCACATCGCGATTTGCATAGTTGTCTTTAAAAAACTGAGGAGTAAATTTCTCCTTTGCGGGCCAATCTTTACAGGCATCGCCAATGACAACGGGGTAATTTGCGAATAGATGTTTTTCGGCAAACTCCTCGTAAGACATGCCATACTTTTTTTCGACGATCATATCGCCGACTTGTGCTAAAACAACAGATTTTGTAGCCATAAGAATAAAGCTGAAGAATTTTGGAATACAAATATAGTCGCAGAATGATTAGAAAAAAGTTAAAAACAAGGTGAATATTACTTGGAAGGGGGTGAATGTCTTTATTAAATTTGTAAAAATTCAAGAAATCATGAAAAAGGCATATTTAGTACTTTCAATTCTACTTTTATTCGGGATCACATCCCAAGGCCAGACTCCATCCGGCAAGATAGCTCCTACCACTGAAGAGGAATATGTTATGGGCTCTGTGGGTTATAAAATGTTTATGCAAATGAAAGTAGCTCTCAAAGACAATTACAAAGTAAAGGACATCAAAGAATTTGAATACGGGGAAAGAAAAGCTTCCTTCAAAGGACTGCATCGTCCGGGTGAAGAGAAGCCCTGCGCCATCATCATGGTTTACACAAAACTTCGCGGTGCTCCCGAATACTATTGCATTCCCACTTTAGATGCGCCGGAATTATTATGGGATCGTTACAGGATGGGATTAGTAGGCGAAACCGATAATCAGCAAGATCAATTGCAGTTCTTCGGATTTGCTTTAGCCAAAGCGCTCATGATGTACACTGCTGAATGAGGCTATTTGTAATTTTAATAATCTTACATCTCCCCTATTCTAGCTCTGCACAATCGCTCATCAGAGAATTTCATAAAATTTCTTGTGCAGAAAAAGTATGGGTTATTACACATCCATTTAAGGCAAAAAAAGCATTTCGAATTACATCATTCGTAAGATTAGAAACGGCGAAGGTGAAACAAGAACAAGTGCTCGATACTTTTCCGCATGGAGGTAAATTAGATGCCTTCAGACATTGCTATTGGATGGCTACTCTTACCCAAAAAATTGGAAGAAGAGCTGCATTTAGTCTAGGCAAAGCTCATGAACGTGGAAATTATCGAGCTTTCCGTAAATCAAAAAAAGAAGACGGCGAAATACAAGATGCTACTGCGGTGGAGATGGATGTATTCAATAACCAACAGGGGATATGCATTGGGATAAATAATCCTAAGACTGAACCATATCAAGTACGAATGATAGTAATAGAAACCATTAAAAAAGGAGAATTAAAAACATTGAAGAGATCGGCCAATGGTATGTTAACGGACTGCTTTGGCGCTGCAGTTGACATCAGCAACAGAACTAAAAAAGACTGGAAACTACCCTATTGTCTCATCTCTAGCAATGAATAAACACCTCTTTCATTCTTATTTCATTCAAAAGAAAATCAATAATTGTACATTCGCAAGAGCTTAAAAATTATGAAAAAAACTGTCATCTTCCTCCTGTTTATTTTCCTATACAACACGTCTGCCTTTTCACAAGTTAAGGACAGCATACATTTCTTACCGATTACTTTTGATGAAGCCATCCTCAAAGCAAAAAAAGACAAGAAACCAATTTTCTTGCACGCTTATGCTTCGTGGTGTCACTTCTGTCATTACATGGCCGATAGTGTTTATCACAACAAGCAGGTAGCGGCTTATTACAATAAAAATTTCATCAACATCAAGATGGACATGGAGAAAGAAGGAAAAAATCTGAACAAAAAACTCAAAGTTCAGAATTATCCTGCTCATGTATTTTTCGATTATCCGGATGCGACTATGATGCATCGTGAGGCAGGAAAAAAAGAAGCAGCGGAATTTTTACAACTAGGAAAAGAGGCTTTGGACACAACCAAACAACTCAGACATTTTGAGAAAATGTATTATGGAAAAACTGCAAACATCCAACAAATTTACACTTATTTTAAAATGTTAGAACGTGCAGGCTTAGACAATCAGATGAGCATTAACGCTTACCTCGTTCAACTTAACGATGCGGATTTATTGACTCAAGACAATTGGAGAATTATGTATGATCTTTTCAAAGAAGTAGAAATGTCCGCATTTCAGAGAGTCTTATTACAGCGAGATGCGTATATGAAAATTTATACTGAAGACAGCATTGACAATAAAATATTGAGTTTATACAATGGCGCTTTGATGACCCGTATACAAAAGTTAGATACGCTTGGCTATAATAATATGATTGAAAAATTGCGAAAGTCGAAACTAGATTTAGCCAACAAGATCATTGCATATGCCGAACTCAATCGTTTTAAGATGAAATCTGATTGGAAAAATTATCAATTAGCTGCTGTTCCATTCATTGAAAAATTTTGCAAAAGTGATTATCGCCGTTTAAATGAAGTGGCTTATAATTTTTATGAGCGCGTTATTGATAAAGACCTATTAGCGAAAGCAGATCTTTGGGCCAAGGAAGCAGTGAAGCTGGAAGATAATCCCAGAAACAATTATACGTCGGCATGTGTCGCTTTAAAACTACAAAATAAAGCAGAGGCTTATGCTGCCATTCAACGCACCATTGATTTAGCAAAAAAAGCAGGAGTAGATACTAAAAATGCGATTCTTCTTCTAGAAAAAATTGAGGCTTTACCTGACATAAAATAATTTATTCTTCTGCTAGATCCTGCTCTTCATCGGGAAGATTACTGGACTCTTTATCTCCAACAAACATGCTGCTAATCATGACTAGACTTGTTGCCAAAATGATAAAGAATAATAAGCCGAAATGCAATTGAGGGATTTTCATTTCTTCCGGCAATCCAACATACAAGAGAATACTGATTAAGCCGCGAGGAGAATAAAAAAACTCGGGTAAAATATGCTTAATAAATATTGGCAAATAAATCAGACGAAAAACGTAGATTACTACTATGGTGCACAGCGCGATGAGCAACATCCTTTCATCGGCTAACAAGGAGACGTCAATGATATAGCCGAAAATAATAAAGAAAAAAGTTTTTATAAGGAATACTGCTTCAGCGGTGATGCTATGCATAAAATCGAAATCCTTTTTGAATTTTATCGTATTAAAATGCTTTTGGATGAACTGACTTTTCACCAAGTGAATATTCCGCACCATTAATCCGAAAATCAAAACGAGAATAAGAGAGGAAAGATGAAACTCTTTTCCTATTGAAAACAAAAGCATCATCACAGTTAAAATTAAAATGAATTTAATGTTATGATCAATTGATTTCAATAAATAGAGTAAAATCAAACAGAAGACCATGGAAAGTAAACTCACAGCAATTAACTCGAAACCTAAGCTAAAAACTACGCCCAAAGACAAAGAGCTATACACCAATGCGTAATTATAAAATACAATTCCGAAAATATCAGAAAAGGAACTTTCAACCGTGATGAATCCTTTAAACCTTTCCTTTAATCCTGCAGCAGAAGGAATGGCAATAGCCGAACTTATAACACTGTATGGAATTGCATTCAACAAACAACGATAATAACTTTCCCCTGTGAAATAAGCAAAGATTCCGGCTATTCCGAGGGCTGTTGCCAACAATCCAATGATTGAAGCAGCTATCGCATTTCGTATGAGGCGATTTTTATCAGAATGATATTCCAATTCCAATCCTCCTTCAAAAACAATTAGCACCAATCCAACGGTACCGAGTGTAGGAATAATTTTCATGAAATCGATAGAAGCAAAATTGAACTGGACTGCTAAAAACTTTAAGCCAATGCCAAATCCAATCAATAACAAAACCGAAGGAATCTTTACTTTTTTAGCAAACACATCGAATATGTACGAGACGATGATGATTGAACAAATTAAAATAAGAATACCGTTTTGGGTCATGTTTTATTGGAAAATCAATAGTGCGAAAATAGGGAAAAGTTGGGAGTTTGGAGACGGGAGAATTAAAGAGCTTGTAAAATGATACAGATCTACGGATCTACGGATTAATACGGATCTACTGATTATGTAACTTCGAATCTACGGATTTCGGATCTACGGACTATGCAATTACGGATTTCGGATGTACGGATTATGTATCTACGGATTATGTATTTGCGGATTTCGGAACTACGAATCTTCGAATAAGAGAAAAGGGGTAAAGGTTCGAAATCTATCGGACTTCGACTTTGTCATAGTTAATACCCTTAGGAGAATTGTATTAATAATTCTTTATAAAGTAAAATTCAATTCACCACGGAGATCACATAGGTTGTACAGAGGTCACAAAAGCAAGGAGTCTAGAAAAAATTATCAGTAGCGATAAATTTCACTTCCACTTTTAGGTATTATAAATGCTTTCTTATTAGAAAAAAGGTAAGACGATTATCTGTAATCAGTATATCTGTATTGATTCGTACATCCGTAAACTGCAATCCGTATATCTGTATTGATTAGTACATCTGTAAACTGTAAACCGTATATCTGTATTGATTAGTACATCCGTAAACCGTAAATCCGTATATCTGTATTGATTCGTACATCCGTAAACTGCAATCCGTATATCTGTATTGATTCGTACATCCGTAAACCGTAAATCCGTATATCTGTATTGATTCGTACATCCGTAAACCGTAAATCCGTATATCTGTATTGATTAGTACATCCGTAAACCGTAAATCCGTATATCTGTATTGATTCGTACATCCGTAAACCGTAAATCCGTATATCTGTATTGATTCGTACATCCGTAAACCGTAAACCGTATATCTGTATTGATTCGTACATCCGTAAACCGTAATCCGTATATCTGTATTGATTCGTACATCCGTAAACCGCAATCCGCATTTATCCGTACATCCGCAATCCGTATATCTGTATTGATTCGTACATCCGTAAACCGTAAATCCGTATATCTGTATTGATTCGTACATCCGTAAACCGCAATCCGCATTTATCCGTACATCCGTAGCCTTTTAAAAAACTCTTTCGCCGGCGATGATCGTTTGAAGGACTTTGATGTTAAATAATTCTTTTTCCTTAGCTTTCATTAAATCTTTTTCGAGAAGCACGAAGTCGGCATCTTTTCCAATTTCAATACTTCCACGTTCTTTTTCTTCGAAAGCAGCGAAGGCGGCCCAGATGGTCATGGCTTTGAGGGCTTCCTCTCTTGTTAATGCATTTTCAGTTTGAAAACCATTTTCAGGAAAATCTTTTTGGTCCTTTCTAACAACTGCCGCATAAAATCCATAAAGTGGATTGATGGCTTCTACAGGAAAATCGGAGCCCGCTGCGATGAGTCCACGTTCGTTTAAGAGTCGTTTGTATGCATAAGCTGTTTTCAATCGCTCCTCTCCTATTCTTTCGCCAACCCAATACATATCGCTGGTGGCGTGTGTGGGTTGCACAGATGGGATGATGGAATAATCGGCGAACAAATGAAAATCCTCATTGGCTAATACTTGTGCGTGCTCAATTCTCCAACGCAAATCATTTTTTCCTTTCAATACTTCAGAATAAATTTTTAACAAGAGATGATTCGCCGAATCGCCTATGCAATGTGTGTTCAATTGAAATCCTATTGCTTTTGCTTGTTGCGCAGCGTAAATAATGGAATCTATTCGGTGCAATAAAAATCCTTTATGTCCGGGTTGATCTAAATAAGGATGTAGCAGACAAGCACCGCGCGAACCTAATGCACCATCGGCATAAAGTTTAAAAGAATGTACGCTTAAACGATCACTTTTATAAGCGCCATGCTTTTTATAATAGTTGAGATTTTCTTGCGTAAAACTCACCATGGCATTCATGCGCATTTTTAATTCGCCGGCTTTTTGCAGACTATCGATGAGTAAAATTGTTTTTACATCTAAGCCTGCATCGGTCACTGAAGTTAAGCCGACAGCAAAACAATTTTTTTGTGCCGTTAAAAGTGCCTTGCTTAATTCCTTGATGCCCGGCTCCGGAATTTTCAATTTTACCAAATCAACTGCATTGTCGATGAGTAGTCCCGTTAATTTTCCGTTTTTCATTAAGAGCTCACCACCTTCTACCTTCGAATTCTCATTTACCTGACAGAGGTCGAGTGCTTTTTGATTTACCAGTGCAGCGTGTCCATCAATGCGCATGAGGAAAACCGGAACATCCGGAAACAATGAATCGAGTTTTGATTTATCGGGAAAAGTTTTATCGTTCCAATCGTTTTGATCCCATCCACGTGCAAACACCCAACCCATAAATCGGTGTTCTTTGTTTTGAATTAAGGTATCGATGATCTCATCAAAAGAAGAAGTGCCAATGAGCCATATTTTAGGAAGATCCACTCCATAGCCATAAAAATGACAATGTGCGTCGTACAATCCGGGATAAAGAAATTTGCCATCTAAATCAATTTGTTCTTTTGATTTAATTTTTTTCATTTCTTCGGATGATCCCAAGGCAATAATTTTTCCATCCTTCACGGCGATGGCTTCTACAACTGAAAAAATAGAATCTACCGTATATACAGTACCGTTATAATAAACAACATCGGCTTCAAAAGTTGAACTGCATGAAGTCATTAAAAAAAAGAAAGCGACAATTAAACTGAAATTCTTAATCATTATTTTTTCGATTTATATACACTGAGTTGGCTTGTGCAAGAGGAGTGATGACAATATCATTTAATACAACATGCGGGGGACGACTTGCCGCGAAGTAAACCACTTCGGCAATATCATTTGCTTGTAAGGGATCAAATCCGTTGTACACTGCTTTTGCTTTTTCGGCATCACCTTTATATCGCACCAATGAAAATTCAGTTTCAGCAGCGCCAGGATTCACTGCTGTGACTTTAACCCCGTGTGTAAGCATATCGATGCGCATGGATTTGGTGATGGCATCTACGGCGAATTTTGTTCCACAATATACATTACCAAAAGCATAAGCATCTTTTCCTGCTGTGCTTCCTATGTTGATGACATGTCCGTGTTGTCTTTCAACCATCCAAGGAAGAACGACCCTACTCACATACAACAAACCCTTAATATTGGTATCGATCATCTTGTCCCAATCGCTCACATCTCCCTCGTGAATTGCAGAAATTCCTGATGCTAAACCTGCATTGTTCACCAACACATCAATCTCTTTCCAAAAATGCGGCAAAGATTCCAATTGGATTTTCACTTCATTGAAATCACGTACATCAAAAGAAAGTGTAAAAACTTTTGTTTCGTATGTATCTAAGATGATGTGCTCAAGTTCTTCTAATTTTTCAGTTCTACGACCGGTGATGATCACATCCCAACCATGCTCAGCGAATTTTAAAGCGATGGCTCTACCGAAGCCGGAACTAGCACCTGTAATTAAGGCAATCATAATTTAAAATTTAATTATTTACGCTGTAAAAATAATCAAATTAAGCGAAGAATAATTAGCATGAAATGTTATTTTATAGAGTAAAAAGATTTAGTATTAGCCCTCGTTTCGCCTATGTAACAAGCTATTGCGGTAGCCATAAGTGAAATACAATGCCAATCCGATCATCAACCATATTCCGAAACCGAGCCATTGATGCACGTGAATTTGAGCCATCAAATAGAGACAAGATAATATTCCGAATACCGGAATGACAGAAAGATTACGCAAAAAACTAAATACTGACATAATCGCAAACACAGTAAAGAAAATAAAATTCGGTAGTGATTCTAAGTTGACGAAAGGATTTACATATTGTTGCAACCACTCCACTTGAAAAAGACTCAACCACATCAGAATTGCAAAAAACAAAGCAGGTACGATCCAACGACCATTAAGATATGGAACTTTAAATTTGCGAGGTAAGTCTTTCTGCTTTTGCAGCATCAACACACCACCACATACCAATATAAATGCGAACAAGGTTCCAATGGAACAAAGATCAGTGACTGTGTTCATGTCGATAAAAAAGATGGGGATTCCAACAAGCAAACCGGTAACGATTGTCGCGAAAGAAGGAGTACCGTATTTAGGATGCACCTTTGCAAATTTCTTGGGCAACAATCCATCCCGACTCATGCTCATCCATATTCTTGGCTGACCCAATTGAAAAACGAGCATTACACTTGCCATCGCGAAAACTGCACTCACGGCGATAATACTACTCATCCAAGTCAATCCACGGTACCCGAAGACGAATGCCAAAGGATCTTCTACTTTTAATTCTTTATAATTTACCATACCGGTAAGCACCAATGCAATTAGCACATAAAGAACAGTACAAATAATAATCGCGTTAAACATTCCCTTTGGCAAATCGCGTTGCGGATCATGACATTCTTCGGCAGTGGTCGAGATCGCATCAAAACCGATATAAGCGAAAAATACACCTGAAACACCTGCTAAAACTCCGGGCCATCCTTCGGGAAGGAAAGGATCCCAATTGTTTGGATCTACATAAAATGCGCCGACGCCAATCACAAGAAATACAGCGATGAGTTTTACGACTACCATCACATTGCTGGCATTTCTAGATTCCTTCATACCTCGATAGACCAACCAAGTGATCAAAATATTGATGACTAATGCGGGAATATCCATGATGATTCTCAAAGTTCCCATCTGCGGAGCCGTTAGCCAAGCACGCATCCCTTCAGAATTCATGAGAGATGCATCTGCACCGGAAGCTTGAGCGGCAATGAAGGCTCTTTTCGCAGAGAAATAATCGATTCCGGTCCAGGCAGGGAGAATAATTCCATCCGCAAAACCGAGAGCAGGAATTTTTATATGACTTAGGAGCGTAGAAAAATAACTCGACCATGAAATCGCGACAACAATATTTCCGATGGCATATTCCATGATGAGTGCCCAACCGATGATCCATGCGAAGAGCTCACCGAATGCAACGTATGAATAGGTATATGCAGAACCACTTACTGGAACCAAGCTCGCGAATTCGGCATAACAGAAAGCGGCAAATCCGCAAGCTATGGCCGTGAATAAAAACAAGAATACTACTCCTGGACCTCCAGCAGCAGATGCATTTCCGATCGTGCTAAAAATTCCGGCGCCGATAATTGCGGCGATTCCCAATGCTGTTAGATCTACGACGCGTAAATGTCTTTTAAGTAGTCCATGACTTTCCGACTCACCGGCTTCTACTTGTTTTAAGATTTGACTGATGCTTTTTCGTCGAAAAAGTTTCATAGGCGTTAGTTTCTGTTTTGCAAAGTAAATAGAAAAAATCAAATTGCGGACGCACCGGACTTTCTGCCAATACTATTTCCAATCATGGAGAGCAGTGCCAATATCATCAGCAGCAAACCGGGCATACGGTATCGGATTAATGTACCAATGACAGGCGTGGTATAAGCGCTGATCAGCACAATGATAAAGCCGGCGATGAAGGCAATTATTATCGGAGGATTAATTTTAAGAGAAGTTGTTTTCATCTTCCAAAAAACGACCATCCATACAAAAGGAAACATTAAATTCTCGAGGAAGAGTGGGAAATAAAACCATTTTGCCAATTGCCAAGGCATTGGCTGAAACATTCCATAAGCAAATGCATCCGGAATATGTTTCAAAAAACTCATCACATCAGGAGAAAAAGGTACGGGATGTACCAAACTTCCTGCTTTCATAAAAACAGCAAAGCGCCACATATTTCTTTGTTGACCAAATAATAAATCAGGGAGATTCAATAAAGGCCAAAATTCACCAATCGTTAAAACAAGAATGAGAAGGCACAAGTAAGAAAAACCAATTGTTTTAAATGGATGTTTCATTTTCGGAAAAACCATCCAAATAATTAATCCCGGAATTAATACCAAAAGCCAAAAAGATTTGATCAAAACAAAACAAAAAATAAAAAACAAAAGAGATAATCCATAAATTAAATTTCGGTGCATATTCCACAATTGAAAATAGCGCAATGTCATTCCCAATGCAAAAATCAGCAAGGGCTCTTTTAAAATGGAAGAAGACCAGATAAATACATTGGGTAAAAAGAAAATTAAAAATACATAGCTCGGAATTGTACCTGTGTTTGCGTCTTCATAAAAGAAAAATCGCATCAACGCAAGCATTCCGGCTACACATAAAACATTCGACCATATAAGATGGATCCATTCATTCCCATTCGAAAAAATACTAAGTAAAGCATGGAAGCGGATCACCGAACGTGCATCGTTGTATTGAGAACTGTAACCGCTAGTGAACCAGGTGGTCAGTTTTGAATAAAAAATATTGATGGATTCACCTTCGATATTACATCCGAACATCAACTTAAAAAAATCGCGAGGAGATGATTTAAAGAGAAGTTGAAATTGATGAGCATCGGATAAATAACCAAAAATATCGCCCCCATTATAGGTGCTCAAATAATATTTTGCAATTAAAAATCCTCCGAGTACTTTTAGAAATAAGATGGTTGGAATTACAAATGGTGAAACATGATAAACTCGAAATAAATTGCTGCGAGAAAAAATCCAGAATACAATTAAGATATGTAGCAGCAACAATAGCATCTTATCTTTTCGTTGTATGAAACCATTTCCACTGTGTACCACTCATCCATTTCCGGCTTGAAAATGCAGTCAACGGAAAAAGGAAAAAAGGAAGTCCGGGCACTTTATAACGCACCAAGGCACCAATAATTGGAGTTACCCATCCTGATAAAATAAAAACAGCACATCCGAAAACGAAAAAGCAAAAGATCATCGTTAAATTTTTCGGTACAACAGAACGATCAATACTGAACAACAAAATCGAAATAAGCAATAAGATAAATAAATTTTCTGCCACAGAAAACCACATTAAAATATTATGCGCATGTTGGGGCATGGGTAATAATAAAGTGCGAAGAAAAGATCCGGGAGCGGCCTTTATTAAACTCAACCATTCCGGCTGAAGTCGGGTCACTTCCACTACACTTTTAGCTTGCTCTCGATCTGCCACAAAATAAAACTCCGCTTGTTTCTTTGCAAGTAATTCGGGAACGCTTTTTCCTGTAATAAACGGCGCAGCAGCGCTCAATAAAAAAAAATATCCTGCAAAGAACAAAGTCGCAGAAAAAATGCTATTCATTTTTCCAAAATGTATAAAAATCCAAACCATCAACACCGGTAAAATCAAAAAGAATACATAAGCTTTTACTGTTATTAGAATCATCATTGAAAAAATAATGTAGATGATTCGTGGAATTGAAAACGATTGTGTTTTGAGACTTTCATCGATTTGATACAACAATGCACCCAATGCAAAAACCAAGAATGCTTCTTTGATCATTCCGGATGTCCATAATAAGGTAGACGGGAGCAAAAAAATTAAAACGACAAAAAGTAAAGACTTACCTTTTATCAATGAATTGGCGACTCTAAAAATTCCGGTTAAGCCCAGCATCGCTAAAAAACACATCACTACTGCGTGTGGAAAATAAGTCCCGAAAGAAAAGAGTCGTAGAAAAGCATTGATTCTAATCATGGTACGGGAATCATTAAATATTAAGTCCGTATTGTACCAATTCAGCATGGCATCATAATAATGCGAAAGTTCCGGTGCATTCCCATGCCAGCCGCTCAACATTCTAAAATAATCCCAGGGATGGGTCAATAGTGTGTTATAAATTATTTGAGAATCGTCGTAATAACGAAAGATATCAGCATAGGCTCGATCCGTATAAAACTGAGTATAAATAAAATACAAGGCCAAAGCAGCTAGTATTTTAATTATAAACAATCCT
>Ga0105052_10003352_pt1 | contig 18568 bp, 19 predicted proteins | sample FRY03_FD_78094 | JGI IMG/M metagenome (GOLD analysis project Ga0105052, IMG submission 78094) | Freshwater microbial communities from Lake Fryxell liftoff mats and glacier meltwater in Antarctica - FRY-03 | ecosystem: Environmental > Aquatic > Freshwater > Ice > Glacier meltwater ... | reverse complement strand
GCAACAGCAGCAACAGCTACAGGAGCAGGTGCAACAGCAGCAACAGGTGCCACTTCAGGAGTAACCGCTATTGGCGCCACGGTCTCGACGGGTGTCGAAACAGGTGTAACGACAGTAGCCGTTGAACCAGGCTCAACATAATTAACCGGGGCTCCTGATAAAGCGTTGCTTGCGACGTGGTCGAACCCGTCATCTGTTTGCGCTTGATCATCACGGCTGTCCACGCTTGTGCCATCCTCAGAGGTACGACGACCGCGACGGCTACGACGACGGCGGCGTTTACGCTCAGGATCTGCCTGATCGATATCATCTTCAGTCAGGCCCTGAGCATCCAGACCCTGTTGGAGATTCGCTTGATCTTCAGTCAATTGGCTTGAGTCAACGCTAGGACGTGGGCTTTGTGGTCGACGTTCGGACTGGGCCGGTGCCTCGCTCACGACGTTTGCTACGACACCATTTGCTTGAATACCATCAGCCTGGTCTGCACTGGTTTCAGCGCTATCTTCACGACGATTCCGACCACGACCACGGCGGTTACGGTTGCCGCGTGCGCCGTCATCGGCTTGTTCGCCAGTCTCAGTGCGCAGTTGTGGGGCACGCTCAGTGCGCTCGTCTTCTTTGGGTGCACGCAGTTGACCTGCAGGCGCTCCATTTTCAACGGAAGCTTGACGACTTTCGCCACGATTGTCAGGACGACGTCCGCGACCGCCGCGATTTCCGCCGCGTCGATCGTTTTGTCCGGAGCGGCTGCGTTCACGTGTTTCTTCTACGACCTTGGTTGCTTCTTCCTTCTTTTCAGAGGAAGAACTGCCTGTCAGCCACCCGAACAGACGAGAAAATAAACCAGGAGTTTGTTCTTGTGCGGCTGCAATTTTCGCAGGAGTCGATGAGACAGGGGCTGGTTTTGAAGGCGTAATGCCCTTGACCAGTGCCTCTGGTTTTATTTTGACTTCCTGTTCTTTGGGTGCCCAGCTCATATCTGTAGAGGGCGAATCGACCAGATCAAAGCTGGTTTTGATGTCCTCGAGGCGGGGATCATCATGACGCAGGCGCTCGATGTGATGATGTGGCGTTTCAAGATGACGATTGGGGATCAGAATCAGATTGACCTTGAGTCTAGTCTCGATCTTAGTGATGTCCGAACGCTTTTCGTTCAGCAAGAAGGTGGCAACATCAACGGGCACCTGTGCATGCACAGCGGCTGTGTTTTCCTTCATGGCTTCTTCTTGGAGCAAACGCAAGACTTGCAGTGCGCTCGACTCGGCGTCGCGAATCACGCCAGTGCCATTACAGCGTGGGCAAGTGATGTGTGAGCCTTCGTTCAACGCGGGGCGCAGACGTTGGCGTGACAACTCCATCAGGCCGAAGCGCGAAATCTTGCCCATCTGGACACGCGCACGGTCAAAGTGTAGGGCATCGCGCAAGCGATTTTCCACAGCACGTTGGTTTTTGGTGTCTTCCATGTCGATAAAATCGATCACGATGAGACCACCCAAGTCCCGTAGGCGGAGTTGGCGCGCGACTTCGTCGGCGGCTTCTTGGTTGGTGCGCAGAGCGGTTTCTTCAATGTCGGCGCCGCGAGTCGCGCGCGCAGAATTGACGTCCACAGCCACTAAAGCTTCGGTGTGATCGATCACTACTGAGCCGCCCGAAGGCAAATCAACGGTCCGCGAGTAGGCGGTTTCGATTTGATGTTCGATCTGGAAACGCGAGAACAGCGGTACATCGTCGCGGTAACGTTTGACGCGCTCGACATTGTCAGGCATCACGACGCTCATGAAAGCGGTCGCTTGGTCGGCGATGTCGTCGGTATCGATCAGAATCTCGCCGATATCGGGTGAGAAATAATCGCGGATCGCGCGGATCACCAGACTGGATTCGAGATAAATCAGGATCGGGGCAGGGTTGTCTTTGGCTGCGCCATCAATGGCGGTCCAAAGCTGCATCAAGTAGGACATGTCCCACTGCAGTTCTTCGGCGTTGCGTCCGATACCAGCCGTGCGGGCGATGATGCTCATACCTGGTGGGATCGTCAGCTGATCCATGGCTTCGCGAAGCTCTTGGCGCTCTTCGCCCTCGACGCGACGCGAAACACCGCCGCCACGAGGATTGTTAGGCATCAGAACGAGATAGCGACCGGCGAGTGAGATAAAGGTGGTGAGGGCGGCGCCCTTGTTGCCACGCTCTTCTTTTTCGACCTGGACGATCAGCTCCTGACCTTCGCGTAAAGCGTCTTGAATACGCGCAGTGCGAACATCAACACCCTCTTTGAAATAGCTGCGTGCGATTTCTTTGAAGGGTAGGAAGCCATGACGGTCTTCGCCGTAATTAACAAAACATGCTTCGAGACCAGGCTCGATGCGGGTGATGACACCTTTGTAGATGTTGCCTTTGCGTTGTTCGCGTCCGGCGATTTCAATATCGAGGTCAATGAGCTTTTGCCCATCGACGATTGCAACGCGCAGTTCTTCTTGGTGCGTCGCGTTAAACAGCATGCGCTTCATGAGAGTGTTTCTCCATTTAAATGGCGCGTCGAAATCGACGCGCAGCCACGCGTTGCTGGCTGCGAAACACTGAAACAGGCAAAGAGGATGCGCGACCTGTCGGGACGCGCGAAGAAAAGGTCTTTAGACCGGCACGATGCGCCCTAAGGCGCGGGGTTCATTCAGCAGGCGGGTCAGAGTCACAAGAGTGTTTGACAAAAGTGGTTGACTAAAAAATGCTGAGAACATCAGGCGGATATGTGTCAAACGCCTGGTGCAGGGATACGACTGTTTCTTACTTTTAATCTTGCACTAAATTCAGTATCGCGCGTGGCACGAAGGGGCATAAACCTGAACGCGGGCGAAACGTTTAAACGTCGCAACAACGCATTTGAGGTGTGTCCCGGTCAAGCCGGCGACCAGCAACCCAGAGGGCATGAAAACAAGCGTTACAAAGCAGGCAGTACAATAGCGTGCAGTGCAGTGCGCGATCTAGACGGAGACGCGACAACAAAATGCATCTCAACGCAAGAGGGCTTAACAACCCGGCTTTCTTAACCCTTTTAAGGCTTCGCCGATTATAAGCCGCTTTTGCTCATGCGCAAAGATTCCATAGCACCTACCCCCCCCCCGAGCCCTATCGCACCTGCTGTCCGGATGATTGAAGTCACCGAAGAGCACGATGGCCAGCGTCTGGACAACTTCCTCATGCGCCTTTGTAAAGGGGTGCCCAAGAGCCATATCTACAAGGCGGTCAGGGGAGGTGAGGTGCGCGTCAACAAAGGCCGTGTCGCCCCGGACGCCCGTCTGAGCCTAGGGGATCTGGTGCGCGTACCGCCTATGCGCCTACCCGCTCCAGATCAAAAACGTTCTGTTCCAGGCACTGAATTTCCAATTGTCTTCGAGGATGAAGGCCTGTTGATCATAAATAAGCCTGCCGGTACGGCGGTGCACGGTGGCAGCGGTGTGTCCTTTGGTGTTATTGAGGCGCTGCGAGCCGCTCGTCCCGAAGCCCGTTTCTTGGAATTGGCGCATCGGTTGGATCGGGATACTTCTGGTTTGCTGATCATCGCCAAAAAAAGAAATGTTCTATTGGCATTGCACGAAATGTTTCGTACCGGCGGCGGAAAAAAGCAATACTTAGCCTTGGTCGAAGGCGATTGGGTCAATGCTCGACAGCATATTCGCTTGCCGCTTGCCAAATGGACAACGCAAACAGGTGAGCGACGGGTCAAGGTCGAGGCTGAAGGCCAAGTTTCTCATACGGTTGTTAGTGCAAGGCAACGGTTCAATGGCTATAGTTTGGTCGATGCCGAATTGCGGACCGGCCGTACGCACCAGATTCGTGTTCATCTCGCCTCAAGTGGTTTTCCAATTGTGGGCGATGACAAGTACGGACGAGACGAGACGCGCGCCCGTTTCAGTAAACTAGGATTCACACGGATGTTTTTGCATGCATACCGACTTGAAATGCCCCATCCGCTTACCAAAGAGTTGATGGTGTTCGAGGCGCCATTACCCCCAGGCTGCGATAAAATCCTCCAAAAACTCGAGGCATTATGAAGCCATATTCGGTTATCGTCTTTGATTGGGACGGCACATTGATGGACTCGACGCATAGCATTGTGGCGGCGATTCAGGGTGCTTGTCGCGATTTGGAGCTTCGCGTGCCGACAGCGGCTGAGGCAGCCTGGGTGATCGGTTTGTCGCTGGAGCCTGCACTGAGACGCGCGGTTCCCGATTTGACGCCGTCCATGGAGCCGCTTTTTTTAGATCGCTATCGCCATCATTATCTTTCAAAAGATACGCAGCTTAAGCTGTTCGATGGTGTACCCGAGATGCTAAACGATTTGCAGGAGGCTGGTGCAACGCTGGCTGTCGCGACGGGTAAAAGCCGCGTCGGCCTGAATCGTGCTCTCGCAGCCACTTCACTTCATTACGCGTTCTCTGCTACCCGCACTGCTGATGAGACTTTTGGCAAGCCCCACCCTGGCATGTTGCTTGAACTGATTGACGAACTGATGGTCGAACCTCAGAGTATGGTGATGGTGGGGGACACCTCGCATGATTTGAATATGGCGGCCAACGCTGGCGTTCATGGCATCGGGGTCGCTTATGGTGCACATCCTGAAGAGGAGTTAAAAGCGTGTCCACACCATACGATTGCCCCTGACGTCGCGGCTTTGCACCGGTGGTTGCGCGAGCGTATTGCTTAGATCGCAACCTGAGCTAAAACCCACGTTCAGTATGTGATTGCAGCCCATGAACTGTGTTTCAATCTAAATCACTTCTCTTGGAGTTATTGATGCCTGTTTACCGTTACCCACGTATAAGCGCGAGCGAAATCACTCCCGAAGAGATTTGGGAAAGTCGTCGTCAATGGATGAAAGCCGCGGGAGCGACTTTCGCTGCGGGCACGCTCGCAGGTTTGCCTCAGCTTGGTTTGGCCGCTACGCTCCCCAAACTAGATGCTCAGCAGTCCTCCAAGTTTGTATTGATGGAGCCCGTCACGCCTGAAAAAGATGCGACGACGTACAACAACTTCTTTGAGTTCGGCATGGACAAAGGAGATCCGGTTAAGTACGCAAGCAAGATGCAGACAAGTCCATGGCAGCTCCGAGTTGAGGGAGAGTGCGCAGCGCCCAAAACGTTTGATCTGGATGATTTGCGAAAACTCTCTCCATTAGAAGACCGCACCTACCGTATGCGTTGCGTCGAAGGTTGGTCAATGGCGATTCCTTGGATTGGTTATTCGATGTCCGAATTGATCAAGCAGGTCCAGCCAACCGCCAATGCGAAATTTGTAGAGTTCATCACTGACGTTCAACCTAAGAATATGCCTGGCGTGCGCACGCGTTCCATCGAATGGCCGTATCGAGATGGATTGCGTATGGACGAGGCGATGCATCCGTTGACGATGCTGGTGCTCGGTATGTATGGCAAAGTATTGCCCAATCAAAATGGTGCGCCGGTTCGCATGGTCGTGCCTTGGAAATACGGGTTTAAGTCGGTTAAATCCATTGTGACCATTCGACTGTTGGAAAAGCAACCTGTCGGGAGCTGGGAGCGCTCACAGCCTTCTGAGTATGGGTTCTACTCCAATGTGAACCCCGAGGTGTCCCACCCACGCTGGAGTCAAGCGACCGAACGGCGTATTGGTGAAGATGGTATTTTTTCACCTAAGCGCAAATCGCTCATGTTTAATGGTTATGCCAATGAAGTGGCCTCGCTGTATACGGGCTTGGACTTACGCAAAAACTATTGAGTGGATCTGTGCAGGCGATCTCAGCGCGCGCATTTGATCGGGTCAAGCCTGTTCTGTTTTTGATCGGGCTTTACCCATTATTCAGATGGTTAGTGCTCGCCTATCAAAATGATCTAACAGCCAATCCAGTCGAGTTTCTCACGCGTTCGTCTGGCACATGGACGCTCGTCTGTCTGCTTGTGACCCTCTCTATTTCACCTCTGCGGCAGTGGTTAAAGCAACCTGCTTTGCTTCGCTGGCGACGCATGTGCGGACTATTTACTTTTTTTTACGCATTCTTGCATGCTTTGACATGGGCGGGGTGGGACCAAAGCTTTGCGCTGATCCCAATGTTGAACGATGTTTGGAAAAGACCATTCATCTTGGTGGGAGCTGCTGCATTTTTGACGATGGCGTTACTTGCCGTGACGTCGACGCATGGCTGGATGCGTCGGCTTGGTAAGCGGTGGCAGCAGCTACACAGCACTATTTACATGATTGGTATTCTGGCCATTTTGCATTATTGGTGGCATAAACAAGGCAAGAGTGATTTTGACACCGTATTGATTTACGCCGCGGTGCTATTTGCTCTGCTTGCCTGGCGCGTGCCACGCGCGATTAAAAGGCTAAAGACCTGAGCCTTTGGTTGGTAAGGCCAATAGTCTTGCCGCAGTTTGTGGGTCTGGTCTGTTGGTCACCCGATCCGGGCGGTAATGCATTTGGAACGCACCAATCACGTTGAGGGTAGGTGCATCGAAGTAATTAGATTCTGTCACCTGATAGCCGACACGTTTAAGTTGCTTTTGAAACCAGCCTGCATCCGGATAGCCCGTACGGGTAAATTCTGCTTCGTATTTCTCTGCAGCCGCTTCGTCAAACCAACGTCCTACGCCGGCTAGTGCCAGTTTTTTCCAGGGAAACGAAGGGCCTGGATCGACTTTACGTAACGGTGCGATATCACTGTGGCCCACGATATTTTCGGGGGCGATGTTTTGACGTTTGGCGATATCACGGGTGAGCGCAATGACGGCCGCGATCTGCGTGTCGGAGTAGGGCATGCCTTTATTGCCGGCACTGTTTCGCGTCCAGCCCGGGTGGACGATTTCAATGCCGATTGAACGCTGATTCAGAAAAGTACGTCCATACCAGCTGCTCTCCCCAGCATGCCAAGCGCTTTTATCCTCATCCACCAAGCGATAGACGATGGGCTGTTTGTCATCGGAAACAACATAATGCGCACTGACGTCGTGGTTCGTCAGCGTCATCAGCGCACTGGGCTTGGTCGATGCGGTGTAATGCAGCACGATGACGTCTATGCGGCCGCTCTGTCCGCGTGACTTCATTGAGTCGTCTAAACGGAAGGGCCCACTGACTTGTTGAGACGCGCAGCCTGAGAGAAGCAACACTAGCAAATAAAGTGACAGGCGTTTGTAAAAAGAGAGAGCAATCTGCATCAGGCGGCCTGAAAGATAAAAAGCGTTGGATGCTTATCAAGCACGGGGGCGGCCTGATGTTTCCACTGGGCGATTGTGCGGGTACAGATCCACTCATCGGCCGTTGTGACAGAGCGGGCAATGCAAAGCTGCGTGTTGCCCTTCAGGTGTTCGATCAGACTCGTAAACATCGCCTGATTGCGATAGGGTGTTTCGATAAATAGTTGGGATTGCTTTTGCTTAGCAGAGATTTGTTCCCATGCTTTGAGTTGTTTAATGCGCTCTGCAGGTTCAATCGGGGCGTAACCGTGGAAGGCGAATCGCTGACCGTCTAGGCCGCTTGCCATGAGCCCCAGCAAAATAGAGGAAGGCCCAACCCATGGTTTGACGGCTGCGCCCCAGCGATGCGCCAACGCGACGGCGCGGGCGCCTGGATCGGCGATCGCCGGACAGCCTGCATCAGAGACCAATCCAATGTCTGTTCCGGATTTGAGCGGTGCAAGCCAGTTTTCAAGGGTTTCATCATCGATACGGGTGTTCAGCTCATGGATGGTGACTTCCTGGAGGGGGTGTTGAAGTGGCGTGAGTTTTAAAAATGCACGGGCGACTTTTGCGCTTTCGGCGATGTAGAGCTTGAGTCCTCCGGCTTGAGCCTGCGCTTGAGCAGGCAGCCAAGCGTGAATCGGCGAGTCGCCTAAGCCGACTGGGATTAAATGCAATGTGCCTAGGGTATTTTTGTTAGCGACAGTCTCTGTTGGATTGGACATGTTGAGCGTTTAGACAGGGGAAGGGATTGGGAGACTGGCATGCTCAAGCGGATCGAGTCCAAATCCAGCTAGTAAACGGGTCAACTCAATCAGGGGTAACCCGATAATAGCCGTGGGATCCTGGCTCTCCATGCTCTGCATGAGCGCGATGCCCAGAGACTCGGCTTTGGCACTGCCAGCCGTGTCATACGGCACATCAATGGCCAGATATCGGTCAATCGCAACCTCCGATAGGAGGCGAAATACACAGGTGGTCGGTACGTCGACCGTTTGTATCTGTTGATCTAAAACCACGGACATCGCGCTATGAAACACCACAGTTTGACCCGACAGCGCTCTGAGTTGACGCTGTCCGCCGGCCCGATCGCCAGGCTTGCCTACTGGTACGCCGTGCAAAGAGGCGGCTTGATCAGCGCCAATGACGATGTGCCCAGGGTATCGAGCGGCAACCGCCCGTGCTTTGGCTTGTGCCAGACGAAGCGCCAAGTCTTTGGGGCTCTCGGCATCTAGGGGTGTCTCATCGACCTCTGGTGAAACGACAAAGAAAGGAATCCTAAGTCTCTCGAGGAGATCTCGGCGGTAGATCGAGCTTGAGGCAAGGATAAGAGGGTATGTCACCGTGTTTTTGCCGACTGTGAAATTGACGATAGAGGGGAAAACACGCTATTATCTACCGCTTTGCTGCACTTTTGCTGCAGTCTGGAGGCAAGTTATTTTGCCAGAAGATCTTAATGCAACGTTTAGGTTCAGTCCGCCACCCATTGTGGATGCGTTTGATTTCGCACGCCGTGGGCAGGTGTTAACAGGCGCTTTTAGTGTTCTGCGATTGGAAAGATTGCTCGATGGGTTGCCTGATCAACCGATCGCTGAGTTGACCGTCCTCGAAGAGGCCCCGATTCTCCCTGGCGTTGTGCGCTATGTGATTGAGGGTCGGCGCACTAAGGATGACAGGTCTCAGTTGGTCGTGACAGTGCAGGCCAAGCTCGTGCTGGATTGTCAGCGTTGCTTGGGTCATCTGGTGTTGCCGATTGATCGGCAAACAGTATTTGAATTGGTACGGCGCGAGTCAGACCTTGGCGATGAAGAGATCGAGGAGGAGGATTTGGGCTTACCAGAAAAGATTGTTGGATCGCCCAAGTTTGATTTGTGCGATTTAGTAGAAGATGAATTGATCTTAGAAGTTCCCTATGTGCCGCGACACGAAGTGTGTCCGGAAACAGTTGATTTGGATGCGCAAGCAGAAGAGGAAGCTGGCAGGGAAGAGCCCCTCTCACCTTTTGCGGTGTTGGGTCAGCTCAAAACCAAGGGTCAGTAATTGTTATTTAGACGGTTGGCGTACAATTCGCCGATCCACAGGAGTTGTCATGGCTGTTCAGCAAAACAAAAAATCCCCGTCCAAGCGCGGTATGCACCGCTCACACGACTTTTTGGTCAATCCCCCAACGGCGATTGAACCTAATACAGGTGAGCAACACCTGCGCCACCACATTAGCCCAACAGGCTTTTACCGTGGCCGCAAGGTTCTCAAGACGAAGACTGACGAATAAACGCGGTTGACGAGCTCTTTTCGTCTAAGCGCGCTGCGTTGCATCATCACATGGCTTCATACATTCGCATCGCGATAGATTGCATGGGTGGTGACGAGGGTATCTCCGTCACCGTCCCTGCTGCGTTCGCTTTTGCGCAACGATTCGCTGATACGCATCTGCTATTGGTAGGCCTGCCCGACGATCTCGAGCGGGCCGTTGCCATTGTTGCGAAACGTTATCCTTCTGTGACCTCAGAGCGTTACACGATCCTCCCTGCGAGCGAAGTGGTCACGATGGATGACCCCGTCGACATTGCACTACGTCGCAAGAAAGACTCCTCAATGCGTGTGGCGGCTCAGGCCGTCAAAGACGGACTGGCAGATGCGTGCATCTCAGCGGGCAATACGGGTGCTTGGATGGCGATCTCTCGCTATGTCTTGAAAACGCTCTTTGGTATTGATCGTCCTGCCATTGCTTCGGCTCTACCCAACCAAAAGGGTGGGGCGACAACTGTCTTGGATTTGGGTGCAAACGTTGATTGCTCAGCCGAGCATCTTCTTCAGTTTGCCATCATGGGCACAGCACTTGCTCAAGCGGGTGATTCGAGTCGCGTACCCTCAGTCGGACTGCTGAATATCGGCGAAGAACTGATCAAGGGTAATGATGTGGTCAAACAGGCCGGTGAGTTATTGAGGCAGAGCTCACTCAATTTCTACGGGAATGTCGAAGGCAATGATATTTTCAAAGGTACCGTGGATGTGGTGGTGTGCGACGGCTTCGTCGGTAACGTCGCATTAAAATCTGCTGAGGGCGTGTCTCGCATGATGTCTGCGATGGTGCGAGAAGAGTTCACCCGAAACTGGTTTACCAAGCTCCTTGGTTTGATCGCGATGCCTGTGTTGTCCCGATTCCGACAACGAGTCGATAATCGCCAATACAATGGTGCAGCACTATTGGGTTTGCGCGGCATTGTGATTAAAAGTCATGGTGCAGCTGACATCGTGGCATTCGGATGCGCGTTAGAGCGCGCACGCGAAGCGGTGAGGACAGGTTTGCTTAAACGAACCGCGCTAGCCATTGCTCAATTAACAAATACACAAGTCGAAGTTCTTTCGGCCCAGTCTGGAGAGTCTGAATGACCCAGGTCATGCCTTATGCGCGCATTGTTGGTTCGGGCGGCTTTTTGCCACCGCGCATTGTGACCAATGATGATTTGGCCGCGGAACTCGCCACGCGTCAGATAGAAACCTCAGACCAGTGGATCGCGGAGCGAACGGGTATTCGTCAGCGTCACCTAGCCGACAAGGGCATGACAACGAGTGCGCTCGCGACAGAGGCCGCGCGTCGCGCCCTTGCGGATGCCGGTATCGAGGCAAAAGAGGTTGATCTCATTATCGTTGCAACGTCAACGCCTGATTTCGTTTTTCCAAGTACGGCTTGTCTGGTGCAGGCCAATTTGGGTAACAAAGGTGCCGCCGCTTTTGATGTGCAAGCGGTATGTAGCGGATTTGTATACGGATTGACGACGGCAGACAGTTTTATTCGCGCGCGTCGTGCGCGATGTGCGCTGGTGATCGGCGCTGAGGTCTTCTCCAGTATTCTTGACTGGAATGACCGATCGACGTGTGTTTTGTTTGGTGACGGCGCGGGTGCCGTTGTGCTTAAGGCAAGCGACGCGCCTGGGATTATGGCCGCTGAATTGCACGCTGATGGTAGCCAGATGAATATTCTGTGCGCAGCGGGTAATGTCGCCTTTGGTCAGGTGACAGGTGATCCTTTCCTGCGTATGGATGGACAGGCTGTTTTTAAACAAGCGGTCACCGTATTGGACCGTTCCGCTCGATCCGTGACGGAGCAGGCTGGTATTACGCTGTCTGAGATTGACTGGCTGATTCCTCATCAAGCTAACCTCCGCATCCTGAATTTTTTGGCTAAAAAACTCGATATCCCGATTGAAAAAGTCGTGATCACCGTTGATCATCACGCCAATACCTCTGCTGCCAGCATCCCGCTCGCATTTGATGTTGCCCGACGCGATGGCAGAATCAAGGCCGGGCAGCTTGTGTTGATGCAAGGTGTTGGGGGTGGTTTTACGTGGGGCTCCGTCCTCATTCGCATGTAGTCCGCTGTAGTTCGTTCACTTGTTTTCTAACACTTAAACATCGACATCATGAAATTTGCATTCGTTTTTCCAGGTCAGGGATCACAAGCTGTTGGCATGATGGATGCCTGGTCAGGCCATCCTGCGGCAATGCAGGTCATTGCAGAGGCCAGCGCAGCGTTGGGTGAAGATTTGGGCGCCTTGATGGCGCAAGGTCCTGCAGAGCAGTTGAGCCTGACAACGAATACACAGCCAGCCATGTTGACGGCTGGTGTGGCGATGTTCGAAGCCTGGCGGGCTGCAGGCGGCCCAATGGCCTCTTTGATGGCGGGACATAGTCTTGGTGAATATGCGGCGCTGACTGCCGCAGGTTCGCTGTCACTGGCGGATGCTGTGCGCGTTGTGCGCGTACGTGCTGATGCGATGCAAGCTGCAGTTCCAGTGGGTACAGGGGCAATGGCTGCTGTGCTGGGCCTAGATGATGATGCAGTGCGTGCGGCATGTGCCGAGGCTGCACAGGGTCAGGTTGTTGAGGCCGTCAATTTCAATGCGCCCTCGCAGGTTGTGATTGCAGGGCACGCAGAAGCCGTGCAACGTGCGATTCAAACGGCTAAGGCTGCAGGCGCTAAGCGGGCGATGATTTTGCCAGTCTCGGCGCCTTTTCATTCAAGCCTGCTCAAGCCCGCTGCCGAGGTGTTACAGCAAGCACTGGCTACGATCAACGTGTCGGCCCCAAAAGTCCCTGTGATCAATAATGTCGATGTGGCGCTGGTGCAGGATCCTGCTGGTATTCGTGATGCTTTGGTTCGTCAGGCATGGCACGCAGTACGCTGGGTTGAGATTATTCAGGCCATGAAAGCGCAGGGTGTCACACATGTGGTCGAATGTGGTCCGGGTAAGGTCTTGACGGGTATGGTCAAGCGGATAGATCCAGACATGGTGGCCTTGTCGGTGACGGATCCAGAGTCCATGCAGACTACGCTCGATACGCTTGCCGCCGCTTAATGCACCAGATCAAGGAAATAGCCATGGACCTCAAAGACAAAGTCGCACTCGTCACAGGTGCCTCACGCGGGATTGGACGTGCCATCGCGCTTGAGCTTGCCTCACGCGGTGCGGTGGTGATTGGGACCGCGACCACTGAGGCGGGTGCGCAGGGTGTCACTGAGGCATTATCTGTGCATGGCGGACGTGGCGTCGTATTGAACGTGACGGATGTCGCCGGCTGTGACGCGTTGCTCGATGCGCTAGGCAAAGAGTTTGGCGGTCCTCACATCTTGGTCAACAACGCGGGTATTACGCGTGACAACCTCTCAATGCGTATGAAAGATGATGATTGGGATGCTGTATTGCAAACCAACCTCAGCGCTGTGTTTCGCTTGTCACGTGGCGTGATGCGCAGCATGATGAAGGCACGCTGGGGACGGATCATCAACATTACCTCGGTTGTTGGTTCTAGTGGTAATCCCGGACAGGCAAATTACGCCGCCGCCAAAGCAGGCGTTGCTGGCATGAGTCGTGCGCTAGCGCGTGAGCTCGGCAGCAGAGGGATTACCGTCAATTGTGTGGCGCCTGGATTTATTGAAACAGACATGACCAGTGCGCTCGATGAGGGCCAAACGCTGGCCCTCTTAGGTCAAATTCCGCTTGGACGACTTGGTTCGGCCAGCGATATCGCGCACGCGGTGGCGTTTTTAGCGTCACCTCAAGCAGGCTACATCACAGGTACGACATTGCATGTTAATGGCGGCATGTATATGTAACAGGTTTTTTTTCTCCCGGTTGGCTATAATTCGCCGGACTTTTCCCCTTTGGAGATCTGCATGGAAAGCATCGAACAGCGCGTCAAAAAGATCGTCGCTGAACAACTTGGCGTTAATGAAGCCGAGATCAAGAACGCATCTTCCTTTCTTGACGACCTCGGTGCCGATTCGCTCGACATGGTTGAGCTGGTAATGGCACTCGAAGACGAGTTCGAAACCGAAATTCCGGATGAAGAAGCAGAGAAGATCACAACGGTCCAGCAGGCCGTGGATTACATCACTTCCAATTCCAAGTAATTTTTGTTAGCACTTGGGCGGCTTAGGCCGTTTGGTTGCTGGGTGCATCCCTCGCGGGGTTATTCATCCAAAGTCTAGGCGGTTGGGATAATCTGCGTATGCAGGCTTGGAGCGTATTGCTCCTGTCTGAGTGCATCGGATTTCTTGGCCGCCGCCATTATATTTAAGGAGTGCTCCGTGAAGCGACGTGTCGTTATTACAGGTCTTGGCATTGTGAGCCCAGTGGGCAACGATATCGCCACTGCCTGGGACAATATCGTTAACGGTCGGTCTGGTATCGGACGGATCACACGTTTTGATCCAAGTGCGTTCAATGCCCATATTGCCGGCGAAGTTAAAGGTTTTGATATCACCCAGCTGATTCCCGCCAAAGAGGCGCGAACAATGGATACCTTTATCCATTACGGTATTGCAGCCGGCATCCAGGCTTGGAAAGATTCCGGACTTGAAATCAATGAGACTAACGCAGAACGCGTCGGAGTCATTGTGGGCTCAGGTATTGGTGGCTTGCAGCGCATCGAGGAAACTCAGACAGATTACCTTGAGCGTGGACCGCGTCGCATTTCGCCCTTTTTTGTACCTGCTTCTCTGATTAATTTGATTTCAGGGCAGCTCTCCATCATGTTGGGCTTTAAAGGCCCCTCATATGCGGTGGTTTCTGCGTGCACCACTGGACTGCATTCCATTGGCGATGCGGCCAGAATGATTGAGTATGGCGATGCCGACGTGATGATGGCGGGTGGCGCTGAGTCAACCGTTTCTCCATTGGGCATTGGTGGTTTTGCCGCGATGCGTGCGCTGTCTCAGCGCAACGACGATCCAACAACGGCTTCACGCCCGTGGGATCGTTATCGCGATGGATTCGTGCTGGGCGAGGGTGCGGGTGTCCTGATCCTCGAAGAGTATGAGCACGCCAAAAAGCGTGGGGCTCGCATTTATGGTGAGTTTGCTGGCTTTGGCATGAGTTCTGATGCTCACCATATTACTGCGCCAGATCGTGATGGCCCGCGACGTGGCATCGCGAACGCTCTGCGCAACGCTGGTATCAATCCAGATCAAGTGCAGTATGTGAATGCTCACGGAACGTCGACGCCGCTTGGCGATAAAAACGAAACCGAAGCACTCAAACTTGCCTTCGGTGATCATGCTAAAAAACTGGTCATTAACTCCACAAAGTCCATGACGGGGCATTTGTTGGGCGCAGCGGGCGGTATTGAGGCAGTTTTTGCCACGCTCGCTTTACATCATCAGATTTCTCCCCCTACGATCAATATTTTTAATCAAGATCCAGAGTGTGATCTCGACTACTGCGCCAATACGGCGCGAGAAATGAAGATTGACGTGGCGCTGTCCAATTCCTTCGGTTTTGGCGGTACAAACGGCTCGATGGCCGTCCGGCGTATTTGATCCCTGACACGCAGGTTTCAGGGATTCTTGTCTCGCTCACCCGTCCCCGTTGGGTCGGGTGGTTGATCGGAACACTACTCAGCATCGCAAGTTTGTCGCTAGTCACTGCTGCGATTTGGTCTGGATTGAGCGTCTGGTGGTCGATTCCAATCGGAATCATCCCCTTTGTGGTGCACATCGTTGGACAGCTGCGTACTCAAGCCATCATCAAGGGCCGTATTCTTGTCATATTGCCCAGCAAGCCCTGGCAACTCTCTTTTTTTTCAGAAGTCTCTGGCTTGACTGATAGCATAGAGGTTATTGTCAATAAGCGTTGGCATCACTCTCTTGGAATCAGTCTCGGTTTGAAATTACAGAATCATCCCCATAACAAGGTTCAGACCATCACAACGGTGGTTTGGCGTCACAGTCTGAGCAGCCACGTCTTTCGCGAGGTCGCCCTTCAGGCTGCGCGTCAGATTGAACTGGCAGGTTTTAACAAAAAAGGGGATGCAGCGTGAGTGAACGCGACGTAGACGCCGAGCTCGTGGCGCGCGTACAACGTGGTGACAAGCAGGCCTTTGACCTGTTGGTATTGAAATACCAAAGAAAAATCATGCGCTTACTGTCGCGCATGATTCGCGACCCTGTGAAATCGAGGATGTGGCTCAGGAAGCCTTTATTAAGGCTTATCGTGCTTTGCCCCAATTTCGAGGTGAAAGTGCTTTTTATACTTGGCTTTACCGCATTGCCATTAATACGGCACGGAACTGGCTCGCCCAAAATAATCGTCGCCCAAGCACGCCATCTGCACAAGAAAACGAAGATGGTGAAACTTTTGACGCAACTGACAACCTAACAGACAGTAGCAACCCGGAATCGGAGATGGCGAGTCGCCAAATTGCCGAGACCGTTAATAAAGCGATTAATGATTTGCCTGAGGAATTGCGCAATGCGATCGTCATGCGCGAGATTGATGGTATGACTTACGAAGATATTGCTGAAAGTATGAGTTGCCCGATCGGGACAGTGCGATCACGGATTTTTCGTGCGCGCGAAGCGATTGCAATACGTCTGCGTCCCTTGCTGGGTGATACCGGCGATCGACGCTGGTGAGGAGTTCAACCGATGAAACAGTCTAACGAGATCTCAAACATGAATCAGTCAACCCAACAACCCCAACTCGGCATTTCTGCGTGGATGGACGGTGACACGGAAACTGAAATGCCAGAGGGCCTGTTAAACCCACAGGGTCAGGCAACGTGGGACTTGTATCATTTAATCGGAGATACGCTACGAACGCCCGAGCTTGCATTACCAGCGACGCACTCTCTGCAACAGCGCATTGCCCAGCAACTTAAAAACGAACCTTCAATTGTTGCGGCCCCTAAGCCTTCGGAAGTTAAGCGCAAGATGCAATTTTGGAGTAAAGCGGTCTGGCCGGGTGTTGCGATGGCTGCCGCCGTGGCTTCAGTGATCTGGGTCGCCAAGCCTTTCCTGTTGCCAGAGTTCTCTGTACCGACCGAGCAGATGGCTGAAGTGACACCTGAGCCAGCACGACTCGTGAAAGAAGTGGCTCTGAATACGCCCGTTGTGAGTGACTATGTCAGTGCACATCGACAGATTTCCGGCCCAGCGAATGTGCGTCAAGTGGCCTTCGGAGCGACACGTTAATGTCCCGGTTGTTACGTATGGCGTTGAGTCTTTCCTGTTCGGCAGGACTCTTGGTTGCCAGTCCCACCGCCTTTAGCCAGTCCAACGCTGCTGGTTCGCTCACGCCTCAGTCCGCTCCTTCAGCGCAGCCGTTCGCGCGCGCCGAGGATGGTCAGGTTTTGCGTCAGATCCAGGAAGCTGCGCGCACACTCAACTATGTTGGTGTGTTTGCTTTTCAGCAAGGCGAACGTTTTGAGTCGTCGCGCATCACGCATTTGTACGATGGCAAAAACGAAAAAGAAAGAATTGAAGTTCTTGATGGTCCGCCTAGAGAGTATCTGCGTATCAACGACGAGGTTCAGTACTTGGTTCCAGATCGTAAGCTTGTTTTACAAGAACGCCAACGCGGTGACCGCTTCCCAGGACTATTGCTGAACAATGCGCAGTCTTTTGAAAAAAATTACAGTGTGCGTCTTGCCTCTGAACCCTTGAGGATTGCAGGCCGCCAATGTCGTGGCATCGAAATTACGCCACGCGACGAACATCGTTACGGTTATCGCTTGTGTTCCGACGCTGACACCCATTTGCTTCTCAAAGCCCAGATGGTGGGGCAAGATGGTGTGGTGATCGAACAAGTTGCTTTTACTCAGGTTTCTATTGGTACAGAAATTACGCAAGACATGCTTGCGCCGACTTGGTCAACGGCGGATTGGAATACAGTCCGCGCGCAACATCAAAAGGTAGATTTAACTGCCTTAGGCTGGCGGATTCCAACGCCTCCAGGCTATGTAACTACGTCGCAAGTCGAGAGAAATTTTTCCAATGACAAACGTGTCAACCAACTCATTTTGTCTGACGGACTCGCGACAATTTCAATTTTTATTGAACCTTATCTGTCAGAACGGTCTGAGTATGGACCCCAAGGCGCTGCGCGTAGTGGTTCAGTGAATATCTTCGGGATCAAGGTTGCAAGCTTCTGGTTAACTGTTTTGGGTGAAGTGCCGGCCTTAACCCTTGAACAGTTGGCTCAGTCAATTCAATACGTCTCAACAAACCCTGCACGTTAGTGTCGTGTTGTTGAGAGGTTTTAATCGGAGTTCATGATGCAAGATCAGTCACATTTAAATCTGTATCAGTCTGCGGGTCGTATGCGCCGCATTGCGACCACGTTCATGATGACCATAGCGTTGTTGCTCGGTGGTATGCATTATGCACCGGTTCAAGCAAGTAACGTCGGTCTGCCGGACTTTACGGCAATCGTCGAGAAGTCGGAGACTGCGGTCGTCAATATCCGCACTACGGCGAAAGTCTCTAGTCGTGCCGGTGGCGGTGGCGGTGGGGGTGCTGCCCCAGGACAAGATCCTTATGAATTGTTCCGTCATTTTTTTGGACCTGATTTTGTGCCCCCAGGCGGTCGCCAGGGACCTCAGCAAGCACCACGTGGTCGTCGTGCCGAGCCTGAAGAGCGCTCCGTACCACGCGGTGTTGGGTCGGGCTTTTTTATCTCTTCAGATGGTCACTTGTTGACGAATCACCACGTCGTAGCTGGTGCAACAGATATTTTTGTAACGCTCACTGATGGTCGCGAATTCAAGGCAAAAGTCGTGGGTAGCGATCAGCGCACCGATGTCGCATTGCTCAAGATTGATGCCAAAGACATGTCGACCTTACCGATTGGTAATCCTAAGACCTTGAAAAAAGGTCAATGGGTGTTGGCGATTGGCTCACCCTTTGGTCTTGAGTCGACGGTGACCTCTGGCATCATTAGTGCACTGGGTCGTGAGACAGGTGACTACTTGCCTTTTATTCAGACGGACGTTGCGGTCAACCCAGGTAACTCAGGCGGCCCACTGCTTGATCTGAAAGGCGAAGTCGTGGGCATCAACGCGCAGATTGTTTCGCGCAGTGGTGG
>Ga0105052_10003351_pt1 | contig 18570 bp, 18 predicted proteins | sample FRY03_FD_78094 | JGI IMG/M metagenome (GOLD analysis project Ga0105052, IMG submission 78094) | Freshwater microbial communities from Lake Fryxell liftoff mats and glacier meltwater in Antarctica - FRY-03 | ecosystem: Environmental > Aquatic > Freshwater > Ice > Glacier meltwater ... | reverse complement strand
CTGCAAACGGATCACGCGGCCCATCTCCCTGCACGCTGCGCGTGCTGTGCAATTTGGTGAGCGTCCAACATGCGCTGCGCGCAGATGTTGGCGCTCCCCCGCGCCTGGGCGCAAGAGCCTCGGTTGGCGATCAGCAGCGTCTTCATTTCCCGGCCTCTCCAGCCCAAGGCGGCGGCTGCTTGCGGCTGACCGCTTGTAAGCCTGCCTCAGCCTCAGAACCCCGCAAGGCCGCTGCGAAGGCAATGGCGGCTTCACCGCGCAGATCGGGTGAATCGGTGCGCAGGCGTTGCAGCAGGCGCTTGGTGCTGGCCAGCGCGCCGGGGGCGGCGCGGCGCAGGCGCTGCAGGCGTTCTTGCACAGCGGTGTGCAGATCGCCGTCGGCAATCTCATCCACCAGGCCCAGCGCCATGGCCGCGTCGGCGCCCAGGCTCAGGCCTTGCAGCAGGCATTGCCGCGCTGCGCGGTCGCCCAGGCGTGCCCAGACAAAGGGCGCGATCTGTGCCGGTGGCAAACCCAAGGTGACCTCGGGCGTGCCGAACACCGCGCGCTCGGTGGCGATCACATGGTCGGCACAACACACCAGACCAAAGCCGCCGCCCATGGCCGCACCATCGACCGCGCACACCAGCCACTGCGGCAGTTCGCACAGCGCGTGCAGCACATCGCCAAAGGCGCGGTTGGCGTCTATCAGCGGATCGCTCTCACCGGGCGCCAGCGGCTGCCCGACAACATGCGCGAAGTGCCCGAGGCTGCCACCGGCACAGAAGGCACCGCCTGCCCCGGTGAGCACGATCGCGCGCAGCGAATCGTCTTGCTTGGCGCGCAGGCAGGCCTCGAACAGCGCCACCACCATCGCATCGCTCAAGGCGTTGCGCGTGGCTGGATCGCTGAGCGTCCAGCGCTCGGTATCACCTTGTCGATCGATCAAAAGTTCAGCCATGGTTTTCTTTCAATAAGCAATGGAGACAGTCGGCGCAGACTATCTTGACCCAGAACGCCGTGGAACCGGCTTTGCCGGGCCGCCAGCGTTGCCCCTTGAGGGGCGGAGCGCAGCGACGGGGGTGAGCCCATCCTTCGGCTTTGCCGGTCGCAGGCGACGTGCCTCCTTCCAAGGGAGAACGTTGCGTCAGCGGCGCAGGGGGGTCTTCTGAATCCCCATCATTTTGGCCAAGATGCCCAGCATCACCTCATCCGCCCCGCCGCCAATCGAGGCCAGTCGGCCATCGCGGAACATGCGCGAGACCTTGTTTTCCCAGGTAAAACCCATGCCGCCCCAAAACTGCAGACAGGTGTCGGGCACCAGGCGGTTGAGGCGCCCCGCCTTGAGCTTGGCCATGGTGGCCCACTCGGTCACGTCCTGGCCGGCCACGTAGTTTTCGCAGGCCTGGTAGACAAGCGCGCGCAGCGTCTCGACCTCGGTCTTCATCTCGGCCAGCTTGAACTGCACCCACTGCTGGTCGGCCAGGGTGGCGCCGAACAACTTGCGTTCCTGCGCCCATTCCACCGTCCACTGGATGCAGTTGGTCAGACTCTGGATACAGCTCGCCGCTGCCCACAGCCGCTCCTCCTGGAACTGTTGCATCTGGTAGATAAAACCCGAGCCTTCGGCGCCAATACGGTAGCGCTGTGGCACGCGCACCTCGTCGAAATAGATCAGCCCGGTGTCGCTGCTGTTCATGCCGATCTTGCGGATCTTTTTGCCAACTTCTATGCCCTTGAGCAGCTGGCCGTTCTCGCGCATCGGCACCATCACCAGACTTTTGTTTTTGTGCGCGGGGCCGTCACTGGTGTTGACCAGCATGCACATCCAGTCGGCTTGCAGGCTGTTGGTGATCCACATTTTTTGACCCGTGATCACATAGTCGTCACCGTCTTTGCGCGCCACGCTTTTGATGCCCGACACATCGCTGCCCGCGCTGGGCTCACTCACACCGATGCAGCCCACCATGTCGCCCGCAATCGACGGCGCCAGGAACTGCTCGCAAAGCTCCGGGCTGCCAAAGCGCGCCAGTGCGGGTGAACACATGTCCGTCTGCACGCCAATCGCCATCGGAATGCCGCCGCAGTGGATGTGGCCCAGCGCCTCAGCCATGGCCACGCTGTAGGAGTAGTCGAGCCCAGCGCCGCCGTAGGCCTCGGGCTTGGTGAGGCCGAGCAGACCGAGCTGGCCCATCTGCTTGAACACCTCGTGTGCGGGGAAAATTTCGGCTGCCTCCCACTCGTCAACATGTGGGTTGATCTGGTCGTCGATGAAACGCTTCAGCATCTTCTGAATTTCGCGGTGTTCGTGGGTGAATTGCATTTTTTTGTCTCCTGGGGTGGTGTCGGTTCGGCGAAGTCTTCTGTCCGGTTGGGGACAGAGCCCAGGGGCGCTGCGCGCGTGCTGGGGTCTGTCTCGCAAAGTTTCACATTCGCGCCACCGAGAACTGCATGGCTCTGGGTTGCCGCGCGGCGGCCTCGGCGCAGGTGTCCAGGCACAGGCTCAACACCGCGCGGGTGTCGCGCGGGTCGATCACGCCGTCGTCGAGCACCAGGCCGCTCGTGTAGAAGGCGTCGGACTGGTCGTCGAACACCTTCACGATCTGGTCAAACTGCGCCTGCATTTGCGCTGGGTCGGGCTTGATGCCTTTGCGCTTCATACCCGCCTCAGCCACGATCTGCATGGTGCGCGCGGCCTGCTCGCCACCCATCACCGCCGTCTTGGCGTTGGGCCAGCTGAACAGGAAACGCGGCGCATAACCGCGCCCGCACATACCGTAGTTGCCAGCGCCAAACGAGGCGCCGCACTGGATGGTGATTTGCGGCAAGTGATGGGAGAAAGAGGCATTCGTCACCGCCTGGATCATCTTGCTGCCGTGCTTGATCATGCCGGCCTGCTCGCTGTCTTTGCCGACCATGTAGCCGGTGGTGTTCTGCAAATAAATGAGGGGATGGCCGAGCTGGCACATCCACTGAATGAAATGGGTGGCTTTGTTGGCACCTGCCACATCGATCGGGCCGTTGTTGCTGACAAGGCCGACCGCGTGGCCGCCGATGCGCGCCTGCACACACAGCGTGGCCGCGCCGTACAGCGGTTTGAATTCGAGCAGCTCGGAGCCGTCCACGATGCGCGCCATCACCTCGCGCATGTCCACCGGCTCGCGGTGGTGGGCAGGCATCAGGGCGAGCAAATCGTCGGTAGGCAACAATGGTGCGGTCGCATGGGCACGCACAGGCTGCGCCCACCCGGTTTGCTCGACGACATCGCGCGCAATCCCCAGCGCCTGCCGATCGTCCTCGGCCAGGTATTCGCCCAAGCCCGACACGCTGGTGTGCATCTCGGCGCCGCCCAGCTCCTCTTCGGTTGCCACCTCGCCGGTGGCCGCCATCAACAGCGGCGGGCCCGCCAGAAAGGCGCGCGAACGGCCGCGCACCATGATCACCACATCGGAGAGACCCGGCATGTAGGCCCCACCGGCTGTGCCCGAGCCGTGCTGCACGGTGATCACCGGCAAGCCAGCGGCCGACAAGCGCGCCAGGTTGCGAAACAGAGCGCCGCCAGTGACGAAACCCTCCACTTTGTATTTGGTGAGGTTGGCGCCCGCGCTCTCGACCAGGTGCACGAACGGCAGCCGGTTTTCCAGCGCCATCTCCTGCACCCGCAGAATTTTTTCCAGCCCGCGTGGCTGGATCGCGCCGGCCTCAATGCCCGAGTCGCTCGCCACCACCATGCAGCGCACACCGCTGACAAAACCGATACCGGCCAGGATGCCGCCACCCGGCACCGACTTCTCGGCATCTCCCGTGTCTTGCAAAAACCCAGCCAGCGAACACAGCGGCAGAAATGGCGCACCCGCATCCAGCAGCAGCGCGATGCGCTCGCGCGGCAGCAGCTGGCCGCGCTTGTCGAACACCGGTTTCGATTTGGCTGAGGCCTGGGCGGCGCGGTCTTCCAGCGCGCGCTGTTGCGCGATGCGCGCCAGCATGGCAGCGCGGCGCTGCTGCGCCGCCCCCGACTGGGCGTTGAAAGCCGATTCAAACGCTTTCATGCAAACACCTTCGGGACCACCGCGCGGTGAAAGCCGTCGAACGGTTTGACCGCATCGCGCATCTGCGCCTCAGCGGGTGCGGCGACCTGGCCCCAACCCAAGCGCACCTGCGGCCGCGCGCCGTCCACCCGCAGCACCGAGCCACTCATGAAACTGGCCGCCGGGCTGAGCAGAAACACGATCGCAGCCGAGGTTTCGGCCTCGTTGCCGAAGCGCCCCGCCGGCACGGTGTCTCGCATCGCGCGCAACTGCGGCCCGACTTCGGCCGGGTAGTGGTCCATGCCGCTGGAGGCGATGTAGCCAGGCGCCACCGCGTTCACCCGCACGCCGCTTTTTGCCCATTCCAGGGCGGCGGTTTCGGTGAAGCTCACCATGCCCGCGCGCGCTGCGCCACTGTGGGCCATGCCGGGCATGGAGCCCCACATGTCGGCCACGATATTGACCACCACGCCGCCCTGCGCCTGCATGCACTGCAAGTAGCACTCGCGCGCCACCAGAAAACCGCCGGTGAGGTTGGTGGCGATCACCGCGTCCCAGCCCTTGGCGCTGATCTTTTCCAGCGGCGTCATGTACTGGCCACCGGCGTTGTTCACCAGTCCATCGATGCGCCCGTGCTCGGCCAGTACGGCGGCCACCATGGCGCGCACCGCGTCTTCCTGGCGGATGTCACACACCTGCTGGCTGGCGCGACCACCGTCAGCCGCGATCTCCTCAACCGTGGCGTTGAGCTTGTCGGCGTTGCGGCCCACCAGCACCACGGTGGCGCCCAGGCTGGCGAGCTCGTGCGCGGTGCAGCGGCCAATGCCCGAGCCACCGCCGGTGACGATGACCACCCGCTCGGCAAAAAGTCCGGCGGCAAACACGGAGCGGTAGCCCGCAGCGGACGAGACATTCATGAGCGCTCCTTCAGAAACAGTTGCAAAGCGGTGGTGGTGAGGTCGTCCAGCGTGGCGCGGCGCTGGGCATGGCTGGCACGCGGCGTTGACGTTGGCGGAGGTGGCCGGTACCACTGCACCGACCAGTTCAGCGCACCAAAAATCATCAGCCGCGCCAGCACTGGGTCGCCCGCGAGCTGGCCGCTGGCGTGCAGGCTGCTCAGCACCGGCACCCAGACGGCTTCGTAGGCGTCTTTCAGCGCGGTGATCTCGCCCACCTGCTCTGGGGCCAGCCGGCGCCACTCGTACAACATCACCGGAATAAAATCGCTGTCTGGCCCAAGCAGCACCTCAAAGTGGTTGCGCACCAGCACCGACAGGCGCTCGCGCGCTGCTGCTGGCGTCGGCAACCCAGCGGTGGCCGCCGTCTGGCGTTCCAGCGCGCTGCGCATGCCTTCCTGCATCACCGCAGCCAGCAGCGCCTGCTTGTTCTCAAAATGGTAGAACGGCGAGCCCGAGCGCATGCCGGCGGCAGTCGCAATGTCGCGCGTGCTGGTGGCGTCGAAACCTTGCAGGCGGAACAAGTGCGCGGCGGCGGCCAGAAGCGCTTGGCGGCGGTTGCCATCGTCGCGCTCTTCGGCGGTCTTGCGCGGCCGCCCACGCGGGCGGCTTGCCATGGGCGTCGGCGTCGGCGTCGGCGTCGAGATTGGTTCGATGGGGCTGGCTGTTGTCATGGCCAACCAAGATAGCAGCGCACTAGATTTTCAGCAAGCGTTTGCTTGGTAAAAATACCAATGCGTGTCTCGCGACCGACAGCTTGGGACAGCGGCTTCAGCCGCAGCCCGGCACCGGTCTGCGCAATGACCAGGGCGACAAAGATCCACTGAATAGGCTGAGATACTTCGTTTCATGCGGTTGAAACACCTTTCTTTTGTTCGCCTCAAACTCGGCGTTTTTTCGGCTGCGGTGGTGGCGGTGGTGGCGGTGGTGGCAGTGGTGGCAGTGGTGGCACGCTTGGTGTGCCAAGCCGCTTTGACCCAGCGGGGAAAAACATGACAGCAAAACCCATGAATACGCAGCCACAGAACACGCTGGCCACGCCAGTCACGAACCGGCAGGCGCCGAGCGCCGACGTGGTGATCGTGGGCAGTGGTGTCATGGGTGCGGCCACCGCCTGGTGGCTCACGCGCTTGCAGCCGGGCCTGAAGGTCACCTTGGTCGAGTCGGACACGCGCTTTGAGAAAGCCTCGTCGTCTTTGTCGGCCAGCTCGATTCGCCAGCAGTTCACATGCCCGGTCAACATTCGGCTGTCGCTGTTTGGCATCCAGTTTTTGCGTGAAGCAGATCAGCACCTGGGCTTGCCCGAGCACCCGGTGGCACTGGGTTTGCAAGAGCCGGGTTATTTGTATTTGGCGCAGACAAGCCAAGTGGCGGCCATGCAAACCGCGCACCAGATTCAAAAAAACGCCGGGGCCGATGTGGCTTTGCTCGGCCCCGAGGCCTTGCGCCAGCGCTACCCCTGGCTGAACGTGGACGATGTGGCGCTGGGCAGTTTGGGCCTGAGCGGCGAAGGCTGGTTTGACGGCCCTGCCCTGCATCAGGCTTTCTTGAAGAAAGCCATGGCGCAAGGCGTGCAGCGGCGGCAAGACCGGGTGGTGGGCATGGACCACACCGCCACGCAAATCACCCAGGTGCGCCTGGCCAGCGGCAGCCACTTGCGCTGCGGCCAGGTGGTCAACGCGGCAGGCGCTTGGGCAGGCGAGGTGGCCGCCATGGCTGGGGTGGCGTTACCGGTAGAGCCGGCCCGACGCACCGTGTTTGTGCTGTCCACCCCCGAGCCACTGCCTCACTGCCCTTTGCTGATCGACCCCAGTGGTTGGTGGTTGCGCCCCGAGGGCCGGTTTTTGATCACCGGGTCTGAGCCGCTGCAAACCGAAGCGGGTCTGCCTCTGGAGCCCGATTGGCTGGAGTGGAACGATGAGCAGTGGGCCTCACTGGCGCACCGCATTCCGTCACTGGCCGCTTTGCGCGTGCAGCGTGCCTGGGCCGGTTATTACGAGATGAACACGTTTGACCACAACGCCGTGATCGGCCCGCACCCCCTGCTTCGCAACCTGTTTTTCATCAACGGGTTTTCCGGGCACGGCATGCAACACGCCCCAGGCGCTGGCCTGGCTTTGGCCGAGTGCATGCTCCACGGCCAGTCGGCCAGCCTGCCGGTGGGTGAATTGGGTTTCGAGCGGCTGCTGCAAAACCGCCCACTGCGTGAGCTGCATGTCATTGGCTGAGCCAAAGGCATGGCCCATTCCAGACACAGGCATCTCGCTCGCCGGCGCCCCCAGCACCCCAAGCGCCGTCAAGACCTGTGCGACCATGCGGTCCATGCAAAACCCCGCGTTCGACCTCATCGTTTTCGGCGCCACCGGCTTCACCGGCCGGCTGGTCGCCGAGTACCTTCACACCACCTATGGCGTCGGGCGAGACATCAAATGGGCCATGGCGGGCCGCAGCCTGGAGAAGCTGCGGCGGGTACGCAACGAACTCGGCATCGGCGCCGATCTACAGCTGTTGGTGGCCGATGCCAACGACGCCGCTACGCTGAAAAAGCTGGTGGCGCAAACCCGCGTGGTGATCACCACCGTGGGCCCGTATCAGCTGCATGGCAACGCGCTGGTGGCGGCCTGCGCCGAGGCCGGCACCGACTATGTGGATCTGTGCGGCGAGCCCGGCTGGATGGCGCAAAAGATCCCCGAGCTGCAACCAGTGGCCGCGGCCAGCGGTGCGCGCATCGTGTTCTCTTGCGGTTTCGACTCAATCCCGTTCGACCTCGGCGTGGTGTTCTTGCAGCATGAGGCGATGCAGCGTCTGGGCCAGCCGCTGGTGCGGGTGCATGGGCGGGTCAAGACCATGAAGGGCACCTTCTCCGGGGGTACAGCCGCCAGCCTGCTGGCCACCATGGAGGCCGCCGGGCGCGACCGTTCGCTGATCAAGACCCTGGGCAACCCGTTCGCCCTGGTGCCCGGCTTCAAAGGCCCGCGCCAGCCCAACGACAACCTGCCCGAATACGACGAGCTGGCTGCCAGCTGGACGGCACCCTTTGTCATGGCGCCCATCAACACCAAAAACGTGCACCGCACCCACGCGCTGCGCGGCCACCCCTGGGGCACCGACTTCATCTACAGCGAGCGCATGTTGACGGGACAAGGTGCCAAGGGCGAAAAGCGCGCCAGGACAACAGCGCGCAACACCAAGATCCAAAACATGTTGCTCGCCATCGGCCCCACACGCGCGCTGATCCGCCGCTTTGTGCTGCCAAAGCCAGGCGAAGGCCCCAACCAGCAGCAGCGAGAAAGCGGTCACTACGGGCTGCTGTTCGTGGGCGAGACCGCGAGCGGCGAGCGGCTGGCAGCCACCGTGAGCGGAGACCGCGACCCGGGCTACGGCTCCACCTGCAAACTCATCAGCGAAGCCGCGCTGTGCCTGGCGCACGAGACCGACCACAGCCTGGCGAGCGGCGGCGTGTGGACGCCCGGCGCCGCCATGGGCCTGATGCTGGTGCGACGGCTGCAAGCACACGCCGGCCTGAGCTTCGCGATCACCGACACCCCCACTTCACCACGCGAGCGGAGCACGATCCCTTGAACACCCCCACCGCAAACGTTAGCGCGCCAGCGCTGGCGATGGACATCGCCAGCCTCACCGAATTCCTGACGCGCGAGTTCCCGCAGGTCAACGGCGACTTCCGCATCGACACGCTGGAACCCGACCGCATTGTGGTGCGCCTGCGGGTCGCCGAGCGGCATCTGCGCCCGGGCGGCACGGTGTCTGGCCCCAACATGTTTGCGCTGGCCGACGTGGCGATTTACCTCGCCATCCTGTCGCGCCTGGGCCCGGTGGCGTTGGCCGTGACCACCAGCGCCCACGTCGACTTCATGCGCAAACCAGCGGCCCACGCCGACCTGATCGCCACCGCGCGTCTGCTCAAGCTGGGGCGCAGCCTCGCGGTGGGTGAGGTGTTGATGCACAGCGAAGGCAGCAGCGAGCCAGTGGCCCGCGCCAGCATGACCTACGCGATCCCACCCAAGCGCGACTGAATCTGCTCGGCCCGTCGGGCGGCGTCTCAATCCAGCGGCCAAGGCAGATCATGGGACGCGGCTGGCTGTGACGCCGACGACTCGGGCGGTGACCGCTTTCGTCCCCCGCCAGCCCCGTCCACGCCGCGCCACCACACCTCCACCGGTCGCCGCTGCGCGGGCTCCACCGCTTCGCCCAAACGCGGCATCAGCAACCGCGCAATGGCCGGGCTGGCGTGCGCCAGCAGCGTGTTGGCCGGCTCGTCCCACGCATGCATGGCCAGGCTGAAGGTGCCCCAGTGCACCGGCAGCAAAGCGCCGCCGCCCAGCAGGGCGTGGGCTTTGAGCGCATTGAGCGGGCCCAGGTGGATGTCGCCCCAGGCGGGATGAAAGGCGCCCACCTCCAGCATGACCAGGTCAAACGGACCCAGGCGCTCGCGGATCTGGGCGTATTCGGTGGTCAGGCCCGTGTCGCCGCTGAAGAACACCGCGTGGCGCTCACCGCGCATGACCATCGACGACCACAGGGTGGCATTGCGGTCTTTCAAACCCCGCCCAGAGAAATGCTGCGAAGGCGCTGCGGTAACGGTCAGCCCCGTGCCCGGCACGCGGTGGCTTTCCCACCAGTCGAGCTCGGTGATGCGCTCGGGCGGCACGCCCCAGGCCTGCAAATGTGCGCCCACGCCCAGCGAGGTCACGAAGGGCACCGCGCTGTGGCGCGCCAGGGTGCGGATGGTGGCGAGGTCAAGGTGGTCGTAATGGTCGTGGGAAATCACCACAGCATGGAGCGCGGGCAGTTGCCGCAGACCCAGCGGCACCGGCTGAAACCGTTTCGGTCCCACCAGGCGAAACGGCGAAGCGCGCTGACCCCACACCGGATCGGTGAGCACCCGATAGCCATCGATTTCCAGCAACATGGTGGAATGGCCCAGCCAGGTGGCGCGCAGGCCGCTGGCACTGGGGTGGAGCCAAACCAAGCGCGGGTCCACCGAAGGCAAAGGCGCCAGCGGCGTGCGGCGCTTGCCCCCGAGCACAAAGTCTTTCACGCTCGGCATGGACGCGGTGGGATCGCGCAGACCTGCCAGCACCGGGTGCTGGTTGCGAAAGCCCTCGCCGGTCCACAGGGGCGAGGCAACCATGCGTTCCAAGCGCGCGCCCTGGGCGCGTTGACCAAAAGACAGCATCACGAAAGTCCCGTTTGCAAGGGTTTCAGCGTAGCGGGGAACGGGCTGGGCTGTGATGTGCCGGGTTTGTGTGGCCCACAGGGTCGACACCGTGCTGGGCTCGGTAGTCGCGTGGTGTCTGGTCACACCAGCGGCGAAAGGTGCGGCTGAAGTTGCTTGGGTCGGCAAATCCCAGGCGGGTCGCGACCGCCTCGATCGGCAGGCGGGTTTGCGCGAGCCACCAGCAGGCCATAGCGGCCCGGGTGTGGTCGAGCAAGGTCTGGTGGCGCGTGCCCTCCTCGCCCAAGCGGCGGATCAGGGTGCGCGCCGACACCTGTTCCAACTCGGCCATTGCATCCACCCGCAGAAACCGCGCCTCGCACGCCAGCAGGCGCAAATGCTCGCGCTGCGCCATGCGGCCCTGTTGGCTGCGCGCCAGTTGCTACGCGCACAGCTGCAGCGCTGCTCGGTGCGCCTCTGGGTTGGGTACGGGTGTGGGCAAGTCGAGCAAGGCGCGCGGAAAGCTCAAACGCCAGACAGGCGCTGCGGTTCGCAGCTGCAAGCCGACGCGGCGCAACGCCTCGCCCTGCGGGCCATCTCGGGCAACGGCCAGTCCAGCACCAGCCCCGGTGCCCCAGGCTGCCCAGTGACCGACAGCAGCAAACGCAGCACAGCACCGGTGACGTGTCCCAGCACATAGGCGCGCAACTCGGGGGCGGGCAGGCGCTCTTGCAGCACCAGGCTCGCCAGGTCGGTCTTGGCATTCAGCACGAAAGACACCCCCTTCAAGCGCAGCACGCTGAAGCGCGGCAGCAGGTGCAACACCCCACCCAGCGAGCCCGCCGACACCGCCGCAAGGCCCATGCCCCGTGGCTGGGGAGCCCGCTCGACAAGCCCACGCTGAGCCCCAGCGCCGGGTCACCGCTGAGCGCCAGCGCCTGCGTGACCAAACGCTGCAGCTGCACCAGGCTCAGAAACGCCTGGCCTCTGGGCAGCGTGTCCCACGCCAAGCCGGCGCCTTGCAGCAGCTGCTCAGGCGCGATGCCCCGCCGCCGCAATTCAACGCACAGCAAACGCGCGTACCTGGGATGCACGCTGGGGCGCAGCCAATCCACCGCTGCCGCGGCTGCGGGGTTCAGCAACGGTTGATTTGTCACCATTTGACGATGTTGTGGCGTGCTGCGCGCTGGGCAACACCATCGGTCTTGCCCAGCATGCGTTCATGAACACCGCCCCTTGCCTTCCCACGCCCGCCAGCACTTTTCGCGATCGCAAACGCTGGGGCTGGCTGCTGTCTGTCGTGGGACCTGGCGTGGCCGCCATTGGCACATTGGCGCACACGCTGGACGCCAGCAGCCTGTGGTGGTTTGCCGCGCCGTTGGTGCTGCTTTGTTTGGTGGTCCCGATCGCCGACTGGCCGATCGGTGAAGACCTGACCAACCCGCCCGAGTCCCAGGTGCCCGCGCTGGAAGCCGACGGCTACTGCCGCAGCATTCTGTAAGCCGCCTTGCCGGTGCTTTGGGGCACGGTGCTGGTGACCGGCTCGGTGTCGGGTTTTGGTTTGAACCTGAGCCACAAGCTCGGCCACAAGCAAGACAGACTGGGCCGCAAGCTGGCCTTGTTCAACAGCGCGCTGGGCGGCTACGGGCATTTTTCGATCGAGCACAACCTCAGCCACCACCGCCATGTGTCCGCACCCGAAGACCCGGCCTCGCCTCGCCTGTGCGAGCGCATTTACCGCTTTGTGCTGCGCGAAATGCCAAGCGCCTTTCGCCGCGCCTGGGCGCTGCAGACCGATTGGGTCTGGCCATGGGGTGATTTCTCGTATTTCTGTTTTATACAGATAACATTTCTCAAATGAGCGTATTTTTCAGGAACGTCGAAGCGGCTATGGTGTCAGGCAAATTCACCCATCTTTTTTGGAGACTTTGATGAAAAAATGGCTTTCTCTTCTTGCTCTGGTCATGACCCTCGGCCTGGGCACCGTGCACCTTGAGGCTGAGGCCAGGCGCATGGGCGGCGGCAAGTCTTTGGGCATGCAGCGCCAAGCAACCCCGCCCGCCAATGCGCCCAACACCCCCGCAGCCGCACCAGCGTCCGCAGCGGGTGGGGCTGCCGCTGGCGCCGGTCGCAGCTGGATGGGCCCGGTGGCCGGTCTGGCCGCTGGCCTGGGCATCGCCGCGCTGGCGTCGTATCTCGGTTTTGGCGCGGCGTTTGCCAACATGCTGATGATCGGTCTGTTGCTGGTGGCGGTGATCGCGGTAGTGGGCTTCATCATGCGCAGGCGCGCTGCAGCACAGCAAGGCGGCAGGCTTGCCCAAGCAGGCGCCTCGGCGGGTGCGAGCCGCTCCAACCAGCCAGCGGGCAACGCGTATCGGACCGCGTCCACACCAGTGGGTGGCTCGATCATCGGCAGCGCCATTGGTGGCAATCAGGCCGCCAGCAATGGCCGCATTCCGGCCGACTTCGACGTGGCAGGTTTCGTGCGCAACGCCAAGGTCAACTTCATCCGCTTGCAAGCAGCCAACGACGCCGGCAACCTGGACGATCTGCGCGCCTTCACCACGCCCGAGGTGTTTGCCGAGCTGAAGATGGACCTGACCGAGCGTGGCGCCACCCAGCAACACACCGATGTGGAGCGCCTTGAGGCCAGCGTGATCGACGTGGAAGACAACGGCAGCCGGTATTTGGTCAGCGTGCACTTCACCGGCGAGACCCGCGAGAACAACGCCGCCCAGGCCGACAACGTCAACGAGATCTGGCATCTGACCAAGCCCCGCCATGGCGCGGGCGGCTGGGTGCTGGCGGGGATTCAGCAAAACAGCTGACCGGACGACCGCGGGCCGACCCAGCGCACGCCTTCACCCATTCCTTCTCCTCGTGCCCCGGCACCTGTTCTGGTGTCGGGGCTTTTTCGTGCGCCACCGCTGGGGCGCGACAATCGCGGCATGGAATTCCTTGTTGTCATGCTGCCGATGCTGGTCAGCCTTCACTTGCTTAACCGCCAGCAGCAGCAGCTGCGCGTCCAGCGGCTCGCCAACCTGCTGCGGCCCCTCGGGCTGGAGAAGCTGATGGAGCAACTCAACACCGGCTACCTGCGCGCGCTCGGCGAGAGCGACCCGGTGCGCAGCGAACCGATCTGGAATTTGTTGGCCGAGTCGGAGCAGCGCTTTGGCAACCAGCTGCAGCGCCTGGCCGAAGATGCGACGCGGCTGAACGCGGACCACACCCGCATCAGCCGCTGGCCGGTGTGGACCGCGCTGGCCGCACGTTGGCTGCCCGCCAACAGCTTTGACTTGCGCGAGTTGCTGCGCATCCACGCCCGCGGCGTGGCCGAGGTGCTGCATAACCCGCGAGGTTTAGCGCGCCGCGACCAAGCCTTCATGCTCTCGGCCGACATGCTGCTGTTCCAACACAGCTGCCAGATGTACTGCCGATCCAAAACGGTGGCCTCGGCCCGGCTGCTGGTGCGCCACCAGACCAGCCACGCGCAGGCGCTGGGCGCCGCCTCGCCCGCCACCCGCAACGCTTACCGCGCGCTGCTGCAGATGGGCTGAACACCCCAGACCCCGATGACAGCGCCATGGCCCGTTCTGCATTCGTTTCAGCGCTGCTTCTACGCCATTCGCGCGCGGATGGCGTAGAGGCAGGCGGATGTGGCCTTCGAGCTGCGGGAGGTGGATCTGAAGCGCAAGCCGGCCGAGCTGCTGGCGCTTTCACCTGCTGCCAGGGTACCGATGCTGGACCTGGGTGGGGATGAGGTGCTGACACGAAACCTGGCCATCGTGCGCTGGGCGCTCGACCCACACGACCCCAACAGCTGGCTAACGCGTGGTGACGCAGCGCGTGGCGCGCACCAAACAGCGCTCGCCGAAGGCAACTTCAAGCATTGGCTGGACCGCATCAAATACCCCGAGCGCTTCTCCAAGCAGCACGCGGACAGCGCTCGAACCGCCGCCGGGCGCTGCCTGATCGAGCCGCTGGAGGCTGCGCTGACACACATGAACTGTTTGGGCGGCGACGCCCCGACCTGGGCCAGCGCCTCGGTATTCCCGTTTGTGCACCAGTTCGCCGCGATCGACGCGGCACGCTGGGCCATCTCTTTCTGGTGGAGGCCACCCAGTGCTGGCGCGCGGATTGGCTCGGCAGCCCGCTGTTTGCAGCCTGCATGGTCAAAGCGGCGGTTTGGCAGCCGGGCAGCGCCAGGCCACGCTTCCCGGCCTGATGCGAAGACCGCGTGTGCTCAGTCTGGCGCTGCGGCGCGGCCTTGCGCTTGGTTGGGGTTGGACTCGACAGCGCCTGGACCCTGCTTGCTCGCCGGGGCTGGCTCGGCGAACGACATGCATTTGCCGTCCCAGCGCTGGCCACACCAGCACTGGCCCTCAGCGTTGATGATGCAGGTGCCGGTGCCGCAGCAGCGGGGATCTTCCATGTTCAGTATCTTCCAGGGGTTTGGTTCAGAAATCGCAACCCACAAGCGTAAACACCCCGAAGTAGCCTTGGGCCGAATGCGGCTTTGCGCGCAGCCCATCGCCGCCTTCGCATCCGCTGCAATGGAAACAAGACCGCAATGAACGAAACCAAAACGCCCCTGGAACGCGTGCTCTGGTCGGCCGGTCCACCACCTGCCACCCCGATCTGGGCCGGCTTGCACGACCAGGTGATGGGCGGGCGCACCCAGGGTCGTGCGCAGCTGCAAAACGGCGATGTCTCAGCGCCCGACCATGTGCTGTTTTCCGGCCTGATCAGCCGGGACAACGGCGGCGGTTTCGCCTCTTACCGCATGCAACTGCCCGCGCCGGCGGTGATCGGCGCAGCCCGCGCCTTGGTGATCAGACTGCGCGGCGACAGTGGGCCGTTCAAGCTCTGCCTGCACCGGCAAAACGGGGAGGACGGCGTGCAGTGGCAGGCCGATCTCGACACCCATGGCAGCTGGGCCACCCAGGCCCTGCCGCTGTCAGCATTCGTGGCGCGCCGGCGCGGCCGCGAGGTAAGCGAACGCCCGTTATCACCAGACGATCTTCTGTTTCAGCTGGGGCTGATGACCACCCGCCCCGAATCCGGGCCGTTTTGGTTGGCGGTGGCACACATCGCCCTGCGCTAAGACAGAAACAACGATGGCCGTCACTTGGCCGATCGTGGTGACAGGTGAATAGGGATACGGCGCAGACTGGACGCAAGAGCTGCCGCGATGGTCTGCGACAAGCCTTGGCAGGTGCCGACTCACGGTGGGGATGGCCAGTATTTGCGCCAGCAGCGTACCGCCGCACATCGCCGAGCATGCGCTGCTGAGCGGTGCTGGCACAGCGCCCAACCTGCACGAGGTGCCCCGGTTTGTTGTCCTAAAACGCCCGGCACCACACCGCAAGCGACCACGCCCACTGGCGACGGTTGGTAAGGGCGCAATACGCCCTTGCACATTCGCGGGAGAGGCCGGCACCCGCCGGGAACCTCCAAGATGTTGGCTAGAACTGCACCCGCGCCAGTTCTGGCAACGCCCAACCAGCCTGGCAACCTTCTGCAAACCGTCAACCCGTAGCGCGCCGCAGCGCCTTCTCTACGCCAGCAGCCTGCGCTCGCCTTGAAACACCCAACCAAGAGGGGTGGGCGGGCATGACCCGATGAAGTTCGGTGGTGCAACATTCATTCTGTAACTTCCTCGACCACTGAGACTGAAGCTGCCTGGACGTTTCTGGTTTTGGGATTTTTCAATCAGGCCCTTGCCAGGCCGTCAGAGGCCCCCCGACAGAAGCAGGCAGACCTGAGCCGACACAGAGAGACTGCATTTCACATGGCCCAACGAACCCAACTCGATGACAGCAGCCATCCGCTACAGGAAGCCTATGCCTGCCAGCTGGCCAACGGCCTGGACCGTTTTCGACTTGCCCGAAGGCCACCGGGTGCGCATGCGCATCACCACCGGCTTGGAGCGTTTGAACAAGGCGCACAAGCGGCGAACCCGCGTAGCCACCTTTGCGCCCCAACACCAACATTTGTCTGCGCCTGGTGAGCGCTTTGCTGGTTGACCAAGATGGGAAGTGGATGGCTGACCTTGCTCCCGAAAAAATCCACCTGACCATGCAGCCCTGAGCACCTTCAGCAACAAACACCCAAAACCAAATTTCAAAAATTTACAGAAAAGAAGTCGCTTTCTCCATCTCTTTTCAAATATACCGCATGCCGAAAGCCCATTCACGGTTGGTGATGATAAGAGCCGTCTTCGCTAGGTGCTCCACAATTCACCTGTTTAACTGTGGCTTTGGCGGGCTTTGTTATATCGACGATTATTTGAGCATATTCGCAATGCCAATCTAATTCATCAGCGTATCCCAGCCCGCCATCGTGCACATTGGTTAAATTTCTATTTAAACCAATAGCAGAAGGAAAAAGAACAGTAAATTTTTTCCAGCTGCCATTAATTACAGGCAGCCGAAGCAAATCTTGATTTTCAGGTGGTTTGCGATCATCCTCTGTCTTTTGAGCCAAGCTGTGAACAGCCGCAAGAGAAAGATAATATAATGGCTCGCGAAAATAACCACCATCATTTCCTTGCGGTAGATTAACGAAATCCCCATCGACAGCAATGGCTGTCACTGGCACACGTTCATTGCATTCAATTAGCAAAAGAATTGCCCCAGATGTTATCCCGTTGGTTATTGAATCATCAATAAATCGATCATCGATTGCTAGCTTGCGTGCATCTTGAGGCCATTTGCCATGCAAGCACTCTCCATTTAACAAGACCTATTGACTGATACACCAAAGGTTTTCTTCGTCGCGCTCGCAATATGCATTAAAAGATTTGGCTAGCAGAAGATATGGCACATCCGCAGCCCGTTTCTGAGGCAGCCAAATACACCACGCTGAACATTGCCTGAATGCTGCTGGTATTAGATTGTCAATAATACCAGAATCGAATTTATCTGGTGGCGGCGCTGCCGTTGAATTTTCAGTAAGTACATTTTAAATGGCGGCCACCCCACTGTCTTGACGCTTTGCATATCGCAAAGACGAAGTTTTGGATAATCCATTTGCTTTTGGCAGTTCAAGCGACGACGCTTTAGAAATAGTTGGTTTGCGCCAAGAGCTTTCAGAATCTTGCTCGTTGTTCTCATTTAGTTGGTTCTTCATTCATGTCTCCTTGGGTTTGGCCTCTGCTCGAAACGGGTATCGATCCAACTCCGTATAGAAGAAGATTTCGTTTTATCCATCCTTGAAATACGCTCGGTGTTTACGAGGATCGTTTCAGCGGAGATCACAAAAGAGGCAGTCGCACTGCTTCAGGGTGGCCAGAGCATCGCGGCGGCGGCCAAGGCGGTGGGCGTGGTGTCTGTTGACCCCCTCTCCCTCGGGGGTTCACCAGACAACAGAGCGATCCACCACCCGCCCGGACTCAAACGCAGATGTGACGAAGGTGGCTATGTTCAGTCTTAAGGCTGAGAGGCCGCCTGTTGCCGCACCAGCTTTGCACAGCGTCGGTGATGAAGTGGTACGCCACGCGTGGCTGCATCTTCCAGGTCTGCACCATGGAGAAGATGCGTTCAATAAAGTCCGTCCCCGTTTGGATCGTGTGCAGCAAGACAACTTGCGCTTGATCACGCAGCCGCGCAGCGCCCGCTCTGCGGCATTGTTGGTCGGTGGCAGCAGCGGGTTGAGCAAAAACGTCCGCAGCGCACGCCACACCTTGACCATGTTCGCGCATGTATTGGCCGTGCGGCTGCACTGCGTCTGTGTGCTACCCAGTTCCAGCTGAATCCGCATGCGCTTTTGTAGCTGCGTATTCCGTTGATCGTGACCGGTGATTTCGGCATCGTCACCGCAGATTCCGGTGAACGTTACCAGGCATGGTGCTGCGCGGTTTAAATTGTAGGGTGTGCTGTTTTTTTGGGCAGTTCTCTCCTCTCTCGGTGTTCGGTTTTGGTGGTTTTGAATCTATTCAACCGAGGCCCCTGCCAGGGCCGCCGGCAGGCCCCCTCCGGTTGTGCATGTACCCATGCATTACCAGCTGGTGAGTGCCGCTTCCCTATGCGCTCACGGGGTGGGTCGCCGCGGCGCTGGTCTTGGTGGCTGTCTTTTTGCGCATCGACTCACCTGTGAGCGTGAAGCGGTGGTGGTTTTGCATCAGCCGATCCAGCATCGCATCCGCGATCGTGGCGTCGCCTATCCATTCGTGCCAGTGCTCGATCGGTAGCTGGCTGGTGATGATGGTGGCGCGTGTGCTGGCGCGGTCATCGATGATCTCCAGCAAATCAGCGCGGGTGCAGGCGTCCATGGCCGTCATGCCCCAGTCGTCCAGCAGCAACACATCGGTGTTTTTGAGTGTCTCCAGCCAGCGCGTGAACGTGCCGTTGGCGTGGCGTATGCGCAGCTCCTCACCCAGGCGCGGCACGCGCTGGTAGTAGGCGCTTTGGCCGCGCCTGCAGGCGTGCTG
>Ga0105052_10003336_pt1 | contig 18637 bp, 19 predicted proteins | sample FRY03_FD_78094 | JGI IMG/M metagenome (GOLD analysis project Ga0105052, IMG submission 78094) | Freshwater microbial communities from Lake Fryxell liftoff mats and glacier meltwater in Antarctica - FRY-03 | ecosystem: Environmental > Aquatic > Freshwater > Ice > Glacier meltwater ... | reverse complement strand
TCCTCCAGCCCCCGGGCGGTCATCACAAAGCCTTTGGGGGTGACGACCCAGTTTTTGTAGAAGGATGAGGTGGGGGCGGATTGGCCCATATCCTCGATTGCAATGGCGTTGATTTCCACGCCTTGGGCCACGGCATCGGTGCGGGCGCGGGCCACATTGGTGCCGGCGTTTTCCGGCCCATCGCCGGAAATGTCGATCACCAGGCGCTTGCAATCGGACACGGCGGAAAATTGCGCCAGCGCAAAGGTCACAGCATCGCCCACTGCCGTATCGGAGCCGTCAAAAGCGCGGGGAAGGGTGCGGGCCTGTTCTGCGAACTGGTCCAACGCCTGGGGCGACAGCATCCGCTGCCAGGGGATCACCAGTGCCTGACGCCCCACGCCCGACCATTGTACAACCGACAAGGCAACCTGACCCTGCAGCAAAACCGCCGCCACGTCAGGGTCGCGCAGCGCATCATGCAGCCCGCCCGTTTGCAGCGCATATTCGCCACGATCAATGGAGCCAGAGACATCAATCGCCAGCAGCAGCGCTGTTTCACAAGCCTGTGCGGGGGTGGCGAGGGCGAGAAGGGTAAGAACGCGCAGCATGGGAGCGAGTTTGGCGCGGAATGATGGATTGCGCAAGCGGGTGGGTTGGGGCGCGCGTGAGTGACGCACCCCGCACCAGACGAGGGTGACAACCTCGGTGCGGGCCGGAAGGGCCGCCCAGGGGCCTTGGTGGCCCAACGCCTCGATCAATCGGTTGCGCCACACAGCCCGGACTTGCTGGGCAAAGGGCCGACTTTGTTGGAGAAATGGGCAATGATGCGTGATAGAGGGGCCGGATTGTTGATCAGGAAACGGGCTTGGGCAGATCTTGCCGGGTTTTGCGGCGCGCGCGTACGTCATTGGCCAACTCGATCGTATAGGCGGCTAGCGTGGCAAGGGCTGCTTCGGCGGCGTTGGCATCCTTGCTGTCAACAGCGTCGGCGATGGCTGTGTGAAGCGCCACGATCCGCCCCCGCGAGCGGGCCGAAAAGGTAATCATGTTCATCAAGGGCTGCATCGCCTCCACCGCCCCCGCAAGCTGGTAGGACAGCACCGGGTTGCACGCCCCATCGACCAGCGCGCGGTGAAAGGCCACATCGGACGCGCAAAACCCTTCGTCGCTGAGGCCCGGCTGCGCCTGGCGGTGAATTTCGGCGCGCATGGTTGCCAGATGATCCGCTGTGCGCCGCTGCGCCGACAGCGGCACGCAAGCGCGTTCCATCGCATAGCGCGCCTCGCAGGCGGTTTCAAAGTCCACCTCGTTCATTGACAGCAAAAGCGTAGAAGTGGTGATTTGCTGGCCGTATGCCTCCTCAAACGACAGGCGGTTCACGAAGGCCCCGCCTGTGGCCCCGCGCTGGGTGCGAATCAGGTTTTGGGCCGCCAGCCGCTTCAGCGCCTCGCGCACAGTGGGGCGCGAGACGCCGAATTGTTCGGTCAATTCCTGCTCGGACGGCAAGCGCTGATCGACCAGCAAACGCCCCTCCACAATCGCGTCCCGGATGGCGGCGGATATGCGCAGGGACAATTCGCCTTCATGGCCAAGCGTATAGGTTTGCGTCATCGGAATCCTGCTGATTTGAATTGTCATACAATTAAATGTTTGACAATTGAATGGCCTGTGCGAAACCTAGGCGCTGTTGCGGCGTTCGTCCAGTGCGCCGCTGTGCGATTCCCTAATAGCGGGGCTTTTGAGTGGCGTTTCAACAGCATATCCAAAGATCGGTGCCTGCCGGTTTGAACCGGGCTGCGTTGGCGTGGATCGGGTTTTATGCCGCGGTTTTGCTGGCATGGCTGGGTGTGTTTGCCATGGTGCTGCAAAACCCCGTGGCAGGTTTGGGCGATATGCCCGCCGATTTCTGGGCATCCTTGTGCATCAAGGCGGGGCAAGCCGAATTTCTGCCCTTGGTCGCGATGTGGGGGCTGATGTCGATGGCAATGATGCTGCCGACCTTTGTGCCATCCCTGCGCTGCTACATGGACCTGTCACACAGCGGGGCGTCGAATGCGCGCGGTGCTGTGGCCTTGGTGGGGGGCTATGTTGGCATTTGGCTGGTGGCATCAATCGCCGGGGCGGGCGCGCAATATGGCCTTTCGCGGGTGGGCTTGGTGGCGATGACGGGGGCAAGCGTTTCGGGCTGGTTGACGGCCCTGTTGTTGCTTGGCGCGGGCGCCTACCAGTTCACCCCTCTGAAGGACGCGTGTCTGGCCAAGTGCCGCATGCCGCTTACCTTTTTCATGGAGCGGTGGCGCCCCGGCACGCCCCATGCCGCACGGATGGGCGCGGAACTAGGCGTTTTGTGCCTTGGCTGCTGTTGGGCGCTGATGGCGCTTGGCTTTGTGGGCGGCACGATGAATTTGATTTGGATGGGGGCTGCTACCGTGTTCATGACGTTGGAAAAACTGCCCGATATTGGCCGGGTTCTGACCCGCCCGATGGGACATTTGCTGATCCTTGCAGGCGCGACTGTCGGCCTGCACACCCTTGTAACCGGTTGAAAGGAAAGACCGATGGCGCTTGATTTGCCCGAATGGACGATGAAGGGGGAGTTGATCCTCAACTGCAATTGCACGGTGTTTTGCCCCTGCGTGGTCAGCCTTGGCAAGCATCCCCCCACGGAAGGCTATTGTCAGGCCTGGGTCGGGGTGCGGGTGGACGAGGGACATTATGACGGCGAAAGCCTGTCGGGGCTGAACATCGGGCTGATCATGGATATTCCGGGCAATATGGGGCGCGGCAACTGGAAAGCCGCCGCCTATATCGACGAGCGGGCGAGTGAGAAAGCCTATGAGGGCTTGGTGCGGATATTTTCCGGCCGCGCGCGCGGGACCACGGGCTTGTTTGCGGTGATGGTGTCGGAGTTTCTGGGGGCCGAACGATCCCCCGTCAGCTATGTGACCGAGGGCAAGACGCGGCACTTGGTTGTAGGTAAAAAGATCAACGGGGCGGTGACACCGATTTCCGGCAAAGACCCGGACGTGGAAGTGGTTGTGAAGAATACCGAATATTGGATGGGGCCGGATATTACCATCGCACAGGCCGACAAGGGCCGGGTGCGGGCCTTTGGCCGGGTGTGGGATTTTGATGGACGCTCTGCCGAGATTTGTCAGATTGATTGGAAAGGTCCGCGTTAAATGGCAATGATTGCCCCCTCACGCCGCGTTCGGCGCACCCCGTTTTCCGCAGGCGTCGAGGCGGCGGGGGTGAAAGGCTACACCGTTTACAACCATACGCTGCTGCCCACGGTGTTTGACAGCATCACCGCCGATTACCGCCATTTGAAAGACCATGTGCAGGTCTGGGACGTGGCATGCGAGCGCCAGGTGGAGGTGCGCGGCCCGGATGCCGCCCGCCTGATGCAGATGCTGACACCGCGCGATTTGCGGGGCATGCTGCCGGGGCAATGCTATTATGTGCCGATGGTGGATGAAACCGGCGGCATGCTGAACGACCCCGTGGCGGTTAAATTGGCTGAGGACCGGTACTGGATCTCGATTGCCGACAGTGATTTACTGCTGTGGGTCAAGGCGATCGCGCTTGGATTCCGGCTGGATGTGCTTGTGGATGAACCCGATGTCTCGCCCTTGGCCATTCAGGGGCCAAAGGCCGATGATCTGATGGCGCGGGTGTTTGGCGATGACATTCGCAACGTAAAATTCTTCCGCTTTGGCTGGTTCGATTTTCAAGGCCGCAGCCTTGCGATTGCGCGGTCGGGCTATTCCAAACAGGGCGGGTTTGAGATTTATGTGGATGGCAGCGACGCGGGCATGCCGCTGTGGGACGCGCTGTTCGCGGCGGGCGAGGATTTGGGCGTGCGCGCCGGCTGCCCCAATTTGATCGAGCGGATTGAGGGCGGGTTGCTGTCTTATGGCAACGATATGACCCGCGACAACACGCCTCATGAATGCGGTTTGGGCCGGTTTTGCAACACGCAAACCGCGATAGGCTGCGTAGGGCGCGATGCGCTGCTGCGGGTGGCCCGCGAAGGCCCGGTGCAGCAAATCCGTGCGATTGCGATAGGCGGAGAGATTCCGCCCTGTGACCGTGTTTGGCCCTTGTTTGCAGGGGGCAAGCGGGTGGGGCAGGTGACATCGGCCGCCGCCAGCCCGGATTTCGGAACCAATGTGGCGATTGGTATGGTACGAATGACGCATTGGGATGCAGGCACCGTGCTGGAGGTGGAAACGCCTGCGGGGATGCGCCCTGCCACCGTGCAAGATAAATTCTGGTTGTGAAGAAGGAGGACGGGATGTTCAACGCTTTGATCGTAGAGAAAGACGCTGAAGGTAAAACCCATGCGGCGGTGCAATCCATCGGGCTGGACCGGCTGCCGGAAGCCGAGGTGACGGTGGCGGTGGAATATTCGACCCTCAACTACAAGGACGGGCTTTGTATCGGGCCCGGGGGCGGCTTGGTGCGCAATTATCCGCATATTCCGGGCATTGATTTTGCGGGTGTGGTGGAGGTGTCATCGGACCCGCGTTACAGCGTTGGCGACAAGGTGGTTTGCACCGGTTGGCGTGTGGGCGAGGCGCATTGGGGCGGTTATGCGCAAAAGGCCCGTGTCAAGGCCGATTGGCTGGTGCCTTTGCCCGGCGGTTTGACGACGCGCCAGGCGATGGCGGTGGGCACGGCGGGTTTCACGGCGATGCTCGCCGTGATGGCGCTGGAGGGGCAGGGGCTGACCCCCGGCAATGGCCCGGTCTTGGTGACAGGCGCTGCGGGGGGGGTTGGGTCTGTCGCCATCGCCCTTTTGACGCATCTGGGGTATGAGGTGGCTGCCGTCACCGGGCGGCCCGAGGCTGCGGCGTATCTGACGTGTCTGGGTGCTGCCCAGATCGTCGCGCGCGCGGAGTTGGCTGAAACCGTCAAGCGCCCTTTGGAGGGTGAGGTTTGGGCGGGCTGCGTGGACGCCGTGGGCGGGGCGATGTTGGCGCGTGTGCTGGGGCAGATGAAATATGGTACATCCGTTGCTGCGGTGGGATTGGCGGGGGGGGCGGCCTTGCCTGCCACGGTCATCCCGTTCTTGCTGCGGGCTGTGAATTTGCTGGGCATCGACAGTGTGTTGCGCCCGTATCCTGACCGGGTTCGCGCTTGGGAACGGATCGCGCAGGATTTGCCGATGGATAAGCTGGAGGCGATGGTGCAGGCCGCCACCCTGTCCGATTTGCCGCGTTTGGGGGCCGAGATTTTGAAAGGGCAGGTACAGGGGCGCATTGTGGTGGACGTGAACGCCTAGACGCAGGTGCGGGGCCATGGGGCAGTGTGATTTTCCCTGGCCCGCCACCCGCATCTGCCACCCACATTTGCCGCCAAAGCACACAATCCGCTAACCCGCCATCTTGATCTGGGTGGACAGGGTTGTAACCAGACTGACCGGGGCCGCAAATTGGGTGACATGGGCCGCGGGTTTGGCACTTTCCGCCAGCCGCACCGCCCGCATTCCGCGGTTTTGGCCCAGCTTGCCCCCGACAAGCCGCGTGCCGGTCAGCGTCTCTATGTCGATCCGGTCCAGTGCGGCGCTGCCCAGCGGCAAAGGGTCGCCGGGTTTGAGGTTCAAGACCATCTCCAGCGGAAGTTTGGTGCGGGCCAGAACGGCGACCAGATCGGCGCTTGCCTCCATCACCTGTTCGCCCAAGGCCGCTTCAAATACCATTTCCGCCGCACGGCTTGGGGCGGTTTCAATGGCTTTGGGCACCCGGCCTTTGCCTTGCGCCGGCAGCGCCAGCAAAAACACCCCCGATTTCGCAGGCTCGGCTAAAATCACTTCGGCTTGCAGCACCTGATAGGTGATATCTTCCAGCAGCAGCGCCAAGGGCCGCGCATCTTCCAGAAATGAGGCATAGCGAAAGCCGCTGGTCCAGATCAGATCACTTGATTGCAGCACTTCCGATTCCAGCCCGTCAAGTGCGCGGTCAATCAGCCCTGAAACCATTGCCGCATCGGTGCGGGTGGGGCGCCGGGTAAGGGGTGGGTTAGCGCTGATGCGGCCCACCATCTGCATTTCCAGAATGCCCGCCAACACCTCTGGCGCGATAACCAGAAGCCCCAATGCGTCCTTTGGGCCTTCCAGCATCACGATCAAGGCTCGATCTGGCGGCAATTCCAACACCTCTGCCAAGGAGCGGCGGTTCATCCGCAAATCCACCATGCCCAATTCCAGCCCGATTGAATCCCGGGCCGCGCGTGCAAGTGCAAGTTTCCAAGCTTTGGCCGCGCCCTTCACCTCTGCGGGGGTGGCGTTCTTGCGCGATAGGCTGATCTTTCTTCTGATGCCGCTTTGATTCAAACCTGCCCCCCCAATGCCATCACCAGTGCTATCGCTACTGCCGCCCTACCCTGAATTGCACAAAACAGGTTTCCAAGCGGTTAACATCCGGCCAGAAAGGGAAATCGCCTTGACCCGATCCGCGCTTGCGCATAGCAAAAGCGGACCCAAAAGACCGCAGCTTTGAATGCGCCTTTTTCGGGCCTGTAGCTCAACTGGTTAGAGCAGGGCGCTCATAACGCCTTGGTTGCGGGTTCAAGTCCTGCCGGGCCTACCATCGTCCTATTTTTCGCCATATTTTGTTGGCGTTTGAGTGAAAATGTGGACCACGATTTATTCACCGTGGTCCACTTTCTCAAAATCCATGGCGGACATCTTGGCGATTGCACGGGCTGAAAGCTGGGCTCGTTCGAGATCCTTCGTATAGACTTCGGACGTTTTTGCCTGCGTATGAGCCATCAGACACATGATCTCATATTGAGTGGCTCCTGCATCTGCGAGGAAGTGAGCGGCACCCTTTCGAATGCCATGCTGCGTGCGGCCACTTAGAAGCCCGGCTTGGGAGGTCCAATCCTGGATCTTGTTCCTCAGCGATTCCGGCGATGCGAATGGATTGCCCGCCTCGGTCTGTAAAAGTGTCTCACGATCCCCGTGCAATTCCAGCTCTTCGAGTAACTGTTTGAGCGCCGGGACCGATACAGATGCCGATCCTTTCTTCGAAGGTTGGAAGCAGAACAGAGTGTGGCCCTTACTCCGGATCAAGTGCTTTTTACGACTGAAGGCGCCGACATCGCCGATCCTTGGCAGCGTGTTGATCGAAATGAAGAACCAGAGGCGAGCCATCGACCCCGGCCTGTGAAACTTCAGAAACTGCTGCATCTCGGAGACGTGCCAGGGCACTGCTCCCCCTCTGTTTGCATGAACCTTCTCGATCGTTAGCACCGGGGATTTCTTCGGATACCCACGCTTCTCGCCCCATCGATATGCAGCCCGGAGCGCCTTGATGCAGTTATCGGCTGCACCTGTCCTCGATCCGAAGCTGTCTTGAATATGCATGAAGCCCGCCTCCGGCATATCTGTACTGAGGCTACCCATCCGATCCCCGTCATCGTCTTTGACATTGCAGGCTTGCATCAGTAGGGACTTATGCCCTTTCAGAGTCAGCTTCGATGAGGTGCCGCCTTCTACTCGCGCAGCGATAAACGCCAAGTATTTGTCGCAGAGTTCATCCAGAGTGCCGACCTTGACAGATACCGGTTTTACGATTTCAATCCTTTCCCCAGCTCGGGCAGCAGCGTAATACTCGTGAAATGTGGGCTCCCCCGGTCCAACCGGTATCTTGATCTTCTTGTTGCGTTGGCCTTCAACGCGAACACGGAACCGGATTGTTCCGGCAGCCGTCTTATCTCGTAGCAGACCGGAAAATTCATGCTTCATCACTTCTGTCCGTATACTTTCAATTTAGGTTTAAGCTCCTCACTTGAACTTCCAATATCTTGAATCGATTTGCTATTTATGATCTCGACATAGAATGATCCGTCATCATGCACATGTATACGCCCAGGCGTTTGTCCGGCATCTATGATGGCCGACAAGATATTCTTAAGAGTAGCTTTTGATGGTTTTGCAGCAGACATTTTGACCTCGGTGTTGTGAGGTAAGGAAGTGCTGCTATCGCAATTTTCGGGGTGACGATTTCTTAGTCACGAATTGTTTCATTTTAAGGTGGCCCACAGGGTCTCACCCATGGGCCACACAAGATTTAGAAAGGCAGCAGCCGAACTATGGTTTGTTCATCTCGATCGACCCTACTCAAAACCTGCCGCGCCAGCTTCAGACGGTAGTCATCTGATAGAAACAGTGACTTATAGGCTAGATGTGTCTCAATGCGTCCCGATGAATCCCCACGCGTCCCAGCTTTTGTTGGTATATTTGTTGGTATCATCACAGCGATACCAACAGAATGAGTCGTTATCATGCCCCTGACAGATGCCCAATGCCGCGCCGCCAAACCAACTGACAAGGTTCAGAAGCTATCGGGCGCACGGGGGATGTTTCTGCAAGTCTCGCCAAGCGGGTCAAAGCTATGGCGCATCAACTATCGCTATGACGGGAAACAGCGCACCGCTGCTTTCGGCGCTTACCCTGACGTATCCCTTGCATCGGCGCGGATGAATGCCGCCGAATTGAAAGACAAGCTGGCACTGGGGACCGACCCGGCGTTGAAGGACGGGGCAGCGGTAACGCCTGACAAAACCTTCAAGGATGCAGCCCGTGCATGGTTCAACGCCAGAGTGGCACAATGGGTATGCGCGATGATCGCTTACTACCCATTTCCGCCATGAAGGGCTTCCCTGCATCTTCCTTTTCCAAAATGGGCTTCGGGTGCGACAAGAGACAGCCCTTAAGGGTGCTGTCGTGTCGGTCGCGTGTTCCCCGATGATGCCGTGGCGACAGTTGCCGATTGTCGCGCTCAGTCGCATTCTGTAGATTGAACACACGCGATTTGCGCCAGGCCAAAGGCACCCAAAAAATGCCCCTAAATGGCCTGCAATGTGAGTTGCGCGATACCAACAGAATGAAACTGTGTTGGTATCGCAACAGATAGACGAACCCGGTAGCAAAAGCAGATTTTGTTGGTATTTCTGTTGGTATTTTGCACTTTTACTTTTGGATTCAATGGCTTTCAGTTCCTGCCGGGCCTACCATTCCTGCCTCGCGCACGATGCCCGCGATATGGGTAAGTTGACCCGAAAGCGGGTTGGTTCTGCGCCAGACCATGCCGATGCGGCGGGTGGGGCGGGGCTGGCCCAGACGGGCCACGGACACGGCGGCAGAGCGGGTCTCGATTGACACCGCCATTTCCGGGATCAAGGTCACGCCAATGCCTGCGCCCACCATCTGCACAAGCGTGGACAGCGCACTGCCCTCCATCACGTCGCGGGGCAGGGCGGCACGGGGCAAGCTGGCAGGGATTTTGCAAAACGACAGGGCTTGGTCGCGGAAACAATGACCTTCCTCCAGCAGCAAAAGCCGCATTTCGCGCAGGGTTTCGGGGCTTGGCACGGGTTTTGCCGCATCGGCAAGCGGGCGGACCAGCACGAATTCCTCCTCGAACAGCGGCTCCTGGTGCAGCGCCTCTCCCGCGACGGGCAGGGCCATGATGGCGGTGTCAAGCTTGCCGTCGCGCAAATCCTCCAGCAGTCTTTGTGTTACCGCCTCACGCGGGCGCAGATCAAGGGCTGGGGAATGCTTGGTCAGGGCCTTGATGATCGCGGGCAAAAGATAGGGGGCGATGGTGGGGATGATCCCGATGCGCAGCCGCCCCAGAAGCGGGCTGTAGGCGGCGCGTGCCAGATCGCCAAGCTCATCCACTGCGCGCAAAATGTCGCGGACCCGCGGTGCAAAGGCCACACCCAGACTGGTCAGCCGGATCTGGCGCGCGCCGCGTTCCACCAGAGGCGCGCCAAGGATGGTTTCCAACTCCTTGATCTGCAAGGAAAGTGCTGGCTGTGAAATGGCGCAGGCCGCTGCCGCCCGACCAAAATGGCCGTGCTGGGCAAGCGCCTCGAAGTAGCGCAGATGTTTCAGGGTGGCGCTGTTCATAAGCTGAGCCTATCGCAGGCATTGGAAAATGCAAATTCTAATTATCGAATGGGCGTGATAGGGCTTTCTAAATTGGGGGGCCATGCCGGGAATCGGCCTTTGCCTTGCGGCACTCCCCCGCCCGGATATGACAGATCAAGAACAGGAGATGATGATGATGGACGGAAGCGATAATGGCGTGGGCAAATGCCCGGTGATGCATGGGTCCAAAACCGTGGCGGCCAACCCCACTGCCGATTGGTGGCCCAATGCGTTGAATCTTGATATTTTGCACCAGCATGACACCAAAACCAACCCGATGGGCGCGGATTTCGACTATCAGACCGAGGTGAAAAAGCTGGACGTGCCCGCGCTGAAGGCCGATCTGATAGCATTCATGACTGACAGCCAAGACTGGTGGCCTGCCGATTGGGGTCATTATGGCGGTTTCATGATCCGTATGGCATGGCACGCGGCAGGCACCTACCGATTGGCCGATGGGCGCGGGGGCGGCAACACCGGCAACCAACGCTTTGCACCACTGAACTCTTTTCCCGATAACGTAAGCCTTGATAAGGCGCGTCGCCTGTTGTGGCCCATCAAGAAAAAATATGGCAACGCGCTGAGCTGGGCCGATTTGATGATTTTGGCGGGGACTGTGGCTTACGAATCCATGGGCCTGAAATCCTTTGGCTTTGGCTTTGGCCGCGCCGATATCTGGGGACCGGAGAAGGACATTTATTGGGGCGCGGAAAAGGAATGGCTGGGGCCGTCTGACAGCCGTTACGATGATGTGACCATTGCCTCCACCATGGAAAGCCCATTGGCTGCGGTGCAGATGGGCCTGATCTATGTGAATCCCGAAGGCGTCAACGGTGTGCCGGACCCGCTGAACACCGCGCAGCATGTGCGAGAAACCTTTGCCCGCATGGCGATGAATGACGAGGAAACCGTGGCGCTTACCGCCGGCGGACATACCGTGGGCAAATCCCATGGCGCAGGGCGTGGCGAAGACATTGGCCCGGCCCCCGAAGCCGCAGCGCTGGAAGAGGCTGGCATGGGCTGGCGCAACAACACCACCGCCAACAACGGGCTGGGCCGCCACACCATGTCGAGCGGGATTGAAGGGGCCTGGACCACGCATCCGACGAAATGGGACAACGGGTATTTCAAGCTGTTGTTCAAATATGATTGGGAATTGCGCCGCAGCCCGGCAGGTGCGCAGCAGTGGGAGCCGATTGATATTGACCCTTCGGATATGCCCGCCGATGTGGAAGACCCAAGCATCCGCTGCATGCCGATCATGACCGATGCCGATATGGCGATGAAGATGGACCCGGCGTATCGCGCGATATCCGAACGCTTTGCAGCCGATCAGGACTATTTCAGCGACACGTTTGCGCGGGCATGGTTCAAGCTGACGCACCGCGATATGGGGCCGAAAGCGCGGTATATCGGGCCAGAAGTGCCTGCCGAGGATTTGATCTGGCAAGATCCGGTGCCTGCTGGCCGGACCGATTACGATGTGGCAGCCGTCAAGGCGCATATCGAGGCGGCTGGGCTTTCCGTGTCCGATATGGTTGCCACCGCCTGGGATTCGGCACGCACCTGGCGCGGGTCAGACCTGCGCGGCGGTGCCAATGGTGCGCGCATCCGCCTTGCCCCGCAAAAGAATTGGGAAGGCAATGAACCCACCCGCCTGTCCGCCGTGTTGGCGAAGCTGGAGCCGATTGCAGCGGCCACAGGGGCCAGCATCGCCGATGTGATCGTGCTTGCGGGCAACATGGGGGTAGAGGCTGCGGCCAAGGCTGCGGGCCATGATTTGTCCTTGCCCTTCACGCCGGGTCGTGGCGATGCGACCGATGCCCAAACCGATGCCGACAGCTTTTCGGTGCTGGAGCCTGTGCATGACGCTTACCGAAACTGGCTGAAGAAGGACTATGCGGTATCAGCCGAGGAGCTGATGCTGGACCGCACGCAGCTTATGGGCCTGACCGCGCATGAGATGACGGTTCTGCTGGGCGGGATGCGGGTGATCGGCACCAACCACGCAGGCACCAAACACGGGGTGTTCACCGACCGCGTGGGCGCTTTGACCACGGACTTTTTCGTCAACCTGACGGATATGGTCTATAAATGGGTGCCCAAGGGCATGAACCTGTATGAGGTTCAAAACCGCAAAACCGGCGCCGTGGCGTGGACGGCGACGCGGGTGGATCTGGTGTTCGGCTCCAATTCCGTGCTGCGCTCCTACGCCGAGGTTTATGCGCAGGATGATAACGCGGGCAAGTTCGTGCGCGATTTCGGCGCGGCCTGGACCAAGATGATGAACGCCGACCGCGCGTAAACCTTTTGCTCCCCCGAGTTTTGCGGGGGTGCTGCAAAACGCAAAATGCCGGGCAAATCGCCCGGCATTTTTAATTTATTCCAAAAGACTTCAGCCGTTCTTGGCCATGGCGTCCAATTGCCCGCGCAGGCCTTCCAGCTGATAGCCGTGGCGCGCAGGGATGCCGATCAAATCATCGGTTGGCATCTTGCCTGCATGGGCCAAAGCCCAAACTACTGAGGAGCGGTTGCCCGAGGCGCAATAAGCCAGCACCGGGCCGCCAGCCGCGGCAATGGCCGCCGCTTGTGCGGTTACATTCTCCATCGTCATCATGCCGCCAATCACGGGATTGGCAATGAAGGTCAGGCCTGCGCCTTCCACCGCCACGCGCATGGTATCGGCGTGATGCGAGGGCGGGATTTCACCGTCGGGTCGGTTGTCGATCACCACCGTGAACCCCGCCGCCTTGATGTCGGGCAGGTCCTCGGGGTCAATCTGCGGGGAGACGGCATAGTCGGGGGTCAGGGCGCGAATTTCCATATCTATCCTCAAGCTGCTTCATGTTGCGCGATGCGGGCGCGCAGGGGGGGTGCCACATACATACCCGCCCCCATCGCGACAAGAAAGAGCATCCCGCCCCAGCCGCCAAAGGAAAGGGAGGCCATGGCAGGCCCGGGGCACAGGCCCGCAAGGCCCCAGCCCATCCCGAACAGCACTGAGCCCACAACAAGATTGGCCCCCAGCCGTGGGTCGGTCTTGGCGGGCATCGCATCACCCAGAACCGATGTGCTCCGCCTAGCTGCCACGCGCCACGCCACCGCCATGGGCAAAATCGCCCCGCCCAGCACGAAAGCCAAAGTCGGGTCCCAAGCGCCAAACACATCCAGCCAGCCTTGAACCTTGGTGGTATCGGTCATGCCAGACACCAGCAAACCGACCCCGAACAGCCCGCCCGCGAGAAATGCAAAAATATTCCGTTTCATTAAATTACCCCCAGCACATGGCGAAAGGTGACCATCATCAAGCCCCCCGCCAACAGGTAAAACACGGTGGCCACAATGCCGCGCAACGACAACCGCGATATACCGCAAACGCCATGGCCCGAGGTGCAGCCATTGGCCAGACGGGTGCCGATGCCCACAAGCAAACCGGCGGCGATGATCACAACCGGGTTGGCGGTGATATTGGTCTGCGCGCCGCCCATCAGCAATGCCAGCACGGCAGGCGCCACGATCAGCCCGCCGATAAAGGCCAGACGTTCTGCGGACGTTCCGCGCCCCGTCCCATCGACCAAGCCACCCAGAATGCCGGACGCCCCCATTATCCGCCCGTTGACCAGCAAGAACAGCGCCGCCGCCCCGCCGATCATCAAACCGCCAATCAGGCCCCAGACCCAATCCATTTCAATCATCATCATCATCCTCACAACCCGTTCAACGGCACTTTAAGATATCGCATCCCGTTATCCTCAGGCTCTGGCATCTGGCCTGCGCGCATGTTGACCTGCAAGGACGGGATAATCAGACGCGGCATGGCCAGCGTGGCATCGCGGGCATCACGCATTGCCACAAATTCGGCCTTGGATTTTCCTGCCCCGATATGGACGTTCAGCGCCTTTTGCGCGCCAACGGTGGTTTCCCAGGCAAAATCCTCCCGGCCCGGGGCTTTGTAATCATGGCCGACGAAAATGCGGGTGGCATGGGGCAGGGTCAGGATGCGTTGCACCGAATCAAACAAGGTTTCCGACGATCCGCCTGGGAAATCACAGCGTGCTGTGCCGAAATCGGGCATGAACAGCGTGTCGCCCACAAAGGCCGCATCGCCCATCACATACGTCAGGCAGGCGGGTGTGTGGCCGGGGGTGTGAATCACATCGACCCGCATCTGACCAATCATCAGGCTGCAACCATCTTCAAACAAGCGATCAAACTGCGAGCCATCCCGCGCAAATCGCGTGCCTTCATTGAACACCTTGCCGAAGGTGTCCTGCACCGCCGTAATCTGCTGGCCAATCCCGATCTTGCCGCCCAGGCGTTCTTGAATATAGGGCGCAGCAGAAAGGTGATCAGCATGGACATGGGTTTCCAAAATCCATTGCAGATCAAGGTCATGGTCGCCCACAAAGGCCACCACAGCATCTGCAGACCGGGTATCGGTGCGCCCCGACGCATAGTCGAAATCCAGCACCGAATCGATAATGGCGCAAGCGCGCCCCTGGGATTCTTGAACCAGATAGGTCAGGGTATTTGTGGCCTCATCAAAAAAGGCATGGACGGATGGTTTCATTGGGACCTCCTCAGTCTATGGTTGGGGCAAATATAACACGGGTTTTTCATATTTCAAGAATTGAATGTGTTTTTTGCAAAGGGTTGATATGGGTCAAGTCCAAATCCTGCGATCTGCGTTAGAATGGAGCCATGGGCAAACCGGAGGCAGCCATGACACAACACACCAACATCGCCGACAAAGCGCAGGTACAGAACAGGACGCAACCAGATTTGACAGGGCTTTTCGATGAAATGCAGGCGCTGATGGTCTTGATGCCAGGAACGATCCTTGATCGGGGGCGCATTCTTGCCACCGATGAGGAGACCGAGGCAATGTTTGATAATATGCCGGTTTAGGGCCCGTCCGGCACCTGTCCGGCACCCATCCCGCGCCGATCTTTGCCTGATTGGCCGCATTTGGCGATAAAAGCGCCCCGCTGGGGCCAGATTGCGCGCCCGTGGGGATTGCATTCTTCTGTGCGGCCTTGGTTTAATAGCACGAAGGCGGGCGCAGGGCTTGCCCGTGAATGGCGGCCAGATGCAAAACGATCCATCTTCAAAGGTATTTGTCGAACCGCGCGGGGCGGTGTGGGTGCTGTGGATCGACAATCCGCCAGTGAACGCCTTGGGCCATGCCTTGCGCTGCGGCCTTGCAGACGGGATTGCCCTTGCGGATGCCACCCCGGCTTGCCGCGCGGTGGTGATCTTGGCGCGGGGGCGGACGTTTCCGGCGGGCGCGGATATTTCGGAATTTGGCAAACCGCCGCAAGCCCCTCTGTTGCCCGATCTTTGCAATCTGGTTGAAGCCTGCACAAAGCCTGTGGTCGCGGGGCTGCACGGCACAGCACTTGGGGGCGGATTGGAACTGGCGCTGGCCGCCCATGCCCGTGTGGCGCTGGCAGAGGCGCGGGTGGGCCTGCCCGAAGTTGGGCTTGGGATTTTGCCGGGGGCAGGCGGCACCCAGCGCCTGCCGCGCCTGATCGGGGCGCAACAGGCCTTGCAGATGATGATCCGGGGCTTGCCCGTTTCAGCATCGCAGGCGCTGGCGATGGGCCTGTTGGACAAGGTGGTGGAGCAAGATCTGGAAGGGGCCGCGATTGCCATGGCCTTGCATCTGGCCGGGACGCAACCGGTGCCAACCCGCGATCGCCGCGATGGGTTTCGAGACGCCAAGACCTATTTCGCTGCCGTGGCCTTGGCCCGCAGCGCTCAGGCCACAAGCCCCTTGCCGGGGCCAAAACGGATTGTCGATTGTGTGGAGGCGGCGATGCTTTTGCCTTTCGATCAAGGGCTTGCCTTTGAACGCGCGGCCTTTGCGGAGCTGGTTGCAACCCCCGAGGCCGAGGCCCTTCGCCATGTGTTCTTTGCCGAACGCCGCGCGGGCCGAATGCTGGGGGCCAAGGCTAAGCCTGCGGCCAACGCCCAAATCTCGGTGCTTGGAACCGGGCCGGATGCGGTGGTGCTGGTCTGCGATGTGCTGGGCGCGGGGCGTGAGGTGGTGCTGGTGGATCAGGACGCCCTACGCCTGACCACGGGGCTGGAGGCTGTGGCCCATGCTTTGGCCGCAGAGCTTGGCGCGGAACGGATGACACAGGCCGCCCATGATGCGCAATGGGCACGGCTGATGCCAGCCTTGCCCGGTCAAGACGGGGACGCTGCCGACATGCTGTTTTTGACGGGGCCTTACCGGATGCCGGGGGCCAATGTGCCAACGGTGCCGCTCAAGGCAGGTGCGCCGATTGTCACGATGGGTCGGGTGGGGGACGGGGCTGCGCGGGGCCTTGGGCTGGTGCTGACGCCGCCGACGCGCAACGGGCGGTTGGCCGAGGTGCTGGTGCGCCCCGATACCGCGCCCCAAGCGACCGCGCCCGAAGCGATTGCCGCGTTGCTCGCACTTTTGAAACCCATGGGCCGGCTGGTGGTACAGGGCCAGGGCGCAGGGGTGAATGCGGGGCTGGCAGTGGCACTTGCAGCCGCGTTCGACGCCTTGGAACGCCAGCGCGGCGCACAGGCGGCGCTGGACCTACGCGCGCGCTGGGGCATGCTGCGGGACAATGACCGCCAAAGTGCATCGCGGGGGCCTGCCGGCCTGTGGGCCGGCCACGCGGCCCCGGTCCTCGGGGCTTTGGCCAATGCGGGTTTGCGGATGCTGGGGGATGGCCGCGCGCTGCGCCCGTCTGATATCGACCTTGCCTTTATCTTTGGCCAAGGGTTTGCGCGCTGGGGCGGTGGCCCGATGTTATGGGCCGCGCGGCGCGGGTTGATGGTGCTGCGCGATGATCTGACACGCTGGGCCCAAGATGACCCCGATCTGTGGACTCCTGCGCCGCTGTTGGATGATCTGATCCGGCATGGCATTTCCCTGAGTGATCTGAATGACGCCTAGGGCAAGCCCCGTCAGCGCAGGATGATCCCCAAAACCACCATCATCAGGCCAAGCGCGGACACCGCCAAAGCGCCCATGTTATAGGCGACGACTTTTTGCAGTGCGCTTCGCATCTCCTCGTCGCCCAATCCCGATTTGCGCAGGCGCAGGGCCATGGCCACGCACCAGCCCAGACCCGCAACACCCAGCAGCGACACTAAGGCTCCGCTCCAGATCAATAACTCCATGACGTATCCCCACACCCTGCCGCCGCTGTAAGTGCGCCTAACGAAGCGGGGTGGCAGTGGCAAGGGTCCGCTTGTGCTGCGGCTGTGTGCGGCGCCCCCAAAAACCGGGCCTTGAATGGGGCTTGGTGCCGCGCTAGGGAAGGGTTCCCGAGTAGATGAGGCAAACATGAGCGATCCAATTGACCAGTATTCCGTCACCGCAGATGAGCTGCGCGCTTTTATTGAGCGGTTTGAGCAGTTGGACGCTGAAAAGCGCGACTTGGCCGAACAGCAAAAAGAGCTGATGTCCGAGGCGAAGGGCCGGGGCTATGACACGGGCGTGCTGCGCAAGATCGTGGCGCTGCGCAAGCGCAAACCTGATGACATCGCCGAGGAAGAAGCGGTGCTGGAGCTGTATAAATCCGCTTTGGGGATGCAGTAAGCCCCGAAACCGGTTGTGCGGGGTGGGGTGGGGCCAGCGCTAAGGCGCCAGAAACCTTACCCCGTCCATTGCCATGATGCGCGACACATCGAGGTCATAAGCGGCGGTCATCCGGTCCACCAACCCAGCCGACCAGCCTTCCATCTCGATTTCCACATCGATCTGATCGGGCAGCGCGAACTTGTCCAGAAACGCCGAAACCACCCGGCGGCGCTGGCCTGCGTTTTGCGGTGGGTGGCTGTCCATATAGGCGGCCATGCGCCCCATCCCATCGGCTGACATGATCGAGGCGAGAAGATCATCGGTGTCGGCCAAGCTGATGGCGGCGCTGTGGCCCGACACGGCTTGCAGCACTTCGGGCCACAACAGCGGCGTATCCTCATCGCACCAGACGGTGACGGGAACATCGGGATTCAGCGCGCGCAGGCCCGCAATCAGCTTGGACCAGCGCAGGCTTTCCACCTCTACCCCGTCAATGAATTCGGCATAGGCCCGGCCATGTTGCTTTTGGAACACCGCAGGCACAAACGTGGCCGGATTGCGGATGGCCAGGTGGAATTCTGCCTGCACCTCGGGGAAAACCTGACAAAAGGCGCGCATCCGTTCGGCCCCGGAGGTATAGATTTCGCGCCGCACAGCCCCTTGGGCATAGCCCAGAAAGTTGTCCCAAGACAGGATCAGCCGGTCGGCATCGGACTCTGACATGATCTGGTCAAGCACCAGCGCTTGCGTGTCAGTTGTGGCGGGTTGGCCTTTCAGCGTCATCGCCGTGTCGCGCAGCAAGGTGCGGTATCTGGCGGGGCCGGGAACGACAATCCCTTCCGTGGCCAACACCCCCCGGTTTTTCAGCAAGCAGCGCAGCAGCCGCTCCTCATCCGTGCAATGGGTTCCGAGGTGGTAAACGATGCGCATCAAGGCCTTCCGGTTGGTCTTTGTTCCCCGCGCCCTTTGGCAAGGTTCGTGTGCGGGATTATACGGGCTTTTCTGGACAGTTAAACCGCTTTCCTGTATCGGCTGTTTTATGACTGACCAAAACGCTCAACATCCCCATTTCGCGCGGCCTGTGCTGCGGCGCAAATACCTGCCAGACCTGTGGTCGGTGGGGGCGGGGCTGATCGCGCTGCTGG
>Ga0105052_10003321_pt1 | contig 18682 bp, 20 predicted proteins | sample FRY03_FD_78094 | JGI IMG/M metagenome (GOLD analysis project Ga0105052, IMG submission 78094) | Freshwater microbial communities from Lake Fryxell liftoff mats and glacier meltwater in Antarctica - FRY-03 | ecosystem: Environmental > Aquatic > Freshwater > Ice > Glacier meltwater ... | reverse complement strand
GCCACCACACCAGTATGGGACACGGGAACACCGTCTAAGTCAATTACTGTGAAGTTTTACGTACACGCAGATAATAAATCGTGATGAATAGCGCCAGCAACACGTTTAATATGAGCCCCCACAACACAATCGGTTGATTAAATATTTGAAGCACCAATATCAGCCACATCAAGAGGGTTCCAACAAGAAGTGATCTTTGTTTTCTCATGCGGTGAGTCTCCTCAGATCACAAGTCGGTGTCAAGCACCATGTAGGGGTAACCCCACACTCACCTTGCTCGCAGCCGTAAAACTCTGGACACTCACACCCTGCAGACGCGCAAACCCATCCGCATTCTCATCTCCACGGTCATCACGTGGCTAAATGGGGGTAAGGGTGGGTTTGTCTGCAACCGGCAGATCACCTGGCCGTATGACACTGCCCCGTCAAGTTCAGGGTCAGGTTCAACTCCATCTTCGCGATCATGCACCACAACTGGCGGGGGATCCATCCCTTGCGGGTTAAACACACCGGGCACACCCGTGTTCGGCCCCGGTGGCGGAATCGTCTTTAACGACGAAGGCACAGACTAGTCACAAGACCGGTTAATGGAAACCGCGCTAAGCGGATGGAACACTGGCGCTGTTGATCCAGCTTTCGGAAAAGGTCTTGCCAACATCACAGTAATTGCGGCCGCATGCACCCCTGCGCAAGCCCCGGCGGCGTCGGTAGCAAGAAACTACACCGGAGGTCTTCCGGCACCTATTTCCCGAAGTTACCAAATTCCAAGCACTAAACTCAATCAGCAGTCAGCAGTGAACCGACACTGTTTGCCCGAATCAGAGAGTCCCCCATGTCCATCAAAGACTTTGACCGTTACCCACTCTTATTCGGCCCAAGCCCCGTTCATGAACTTCCCCGATTGACGGCGCACTTGGGTGGCGCTCGCATTTGGGCCAAACGCGAGGACGTCAACAGCGGCTTGGCTTTTGGCGGGAACAAGACGCGCAAACTGGAGTACATCGTGCCCGACGTTTTAGCGCAAGGCGCCGACACACTGGTCTCCGTTGGTGGGGTTCAGTCCAATCACACCCGCCAAGTTGCCGCAGTTGCTGCCAAGCTCGGACTTAAAGCAGTCCTCGTGCAAGAAAAATGGGTTGATTGGGATGACCCGGTTAACGACAAAGCCGGCAACATTTTACTCTCACGAATTATGGGGGCTGAGGTTCGTCTTGACCCTGCCGGTTTTGATATTGGAATTCGTGACAGTTGGCAGCAGGCCATGGACGACGTCCGCGCACGAGGCGGCAAGCCTTATGGAATCCCGGCGGGCGCATCCGAACACCCTTTGGGTGGACTCGGTTTCGTCAATTGGGTTGACGAGCTGGCCTTGCAAGAAAGAAACCTTGGTGTTTTCTTTGACACAATCATTGTGTGCACCGTTACCGGAAGCACCCAGGCAGGGATGATCGCCGGATTCGCCGGGCAGAATCGTTCGCGTCGAGTCGTGGGAATCGATGCTTCAGCCACCTTGGAAAAAACTCGCGATCAAGTTGCCCGCATTACCCGAAATACCGCGACACTTATTGGACTCGATCGGGACATACGCGAGGAAGAAATTACGGTTCTGCAAGGCTGGGCCGGTGATCTTTACGGGATCCCCGTTGACTCCACCATTGAAGCAATCAAACTCAGCGGTCGCCTCGAGGGAATGATTATTGATCCGGTTTATGAAGGAAAGTCGATGGCGGGACTGATTGACCTGGTTGAATCAGGTGAAATCGGCCCAGATTCCAATGTGCTCTATGCACATCTGGGTGGTCAACCTGCACTCAATGCCTACAGTTCACTCTTCCCAGCCTGACATCACCGTCCGGTAGCCCACTTCGCCTAGAAAGTTTCAACCATGAGCAGTTGGATCTTGCTCGCACTCGCCTCCGCTGCCTGTGCCGGAATGGTTCCTATCCTGGGGAAATTGGGGGTGGCACAAACCCCGAGCAATCTGGCCACCGCAATTCGCACCGCGGTCGTCTTGGGATTAGCGTGGGTTATCGCCGCAATAACCGGGGCGACCGAAGGACTCGCCACTATTGATCAATGGGCGTTGAGCTTTCTCATCGCATCTGGTCTCACAACTGGCGTCTCCTGGCTGATGTTTTTTAAGGCATTGCAATTAGGAGATGCGACAAAAGTTGTTGCAATCGATCGTTTAAGTTTGATTTTCACCGTCCTGATCGGATTCGCTCTCCTGGGAGAGAACGCGACCTGGATTCAGATCATTGGGCTTTTGATCGTTTCTGCGGGAACAGTTCTCGTTGTCTACCGCAGGGTCGATTCGATTAAAAATGGATACTCGTGGCTGCCTTTCGCGCTAGGTGCCGCACTTTTTGCGACCGCGACCACCGTACTTGCCAGCATTGGGCTTGCCCACATCGATTCGAATCTTGCCACAGCAATTCGAACAAGTGTCGTGTTGGCACTTGCGATCGCAATCGTTCTGTTTACCGGACAGCAGAAAGCCTTACCCACTCTGAATCGGCGGGAAGTGACGTTCTTGATTCTCTCTGGACTCGCGACCGGAGCCTCTTGGCTGTTTTTCTTTGCCGCTCTGGCGAGCGGTCCCATCAGCGGAGTCGTGCCAACTGACAAACTCAGCATTGTGGTAACAGCGATTTTTTCTTACTTTGTCTTCGGTGAACGGCAAACCCGGTGGGCAGTGCTGGGATTAGTCGCATTGATCGCGGGAGCCGGATTGCTAGCCTTTGGCTGATATGACTGCGAACCCGATCATCACCCAGCTACAAGAAAGTGACTGGGAGCGATTGCGCACAATTCGCCTAGCCTCACTCGTGGAAAGCCCTGATTGGCTTTCCGGTAAAGGCTTTGAATTTGAATCCACCGCTTCCAAGGAATTTTGGCACGAACAGATCGCCAACGGAATGTGGTTTATTGCCGTCAGTAATGGGCGCGATATCGCCGTGATGAATGCCGGTGACCCCAATCCGAACTTCCCCACCAGTCGTTGGCTGCAAGCGTTCTGGATCGAACCCGAATTTCGTGGCCGCGGAATATTACCAGCCTTGATCAACTTCCTAGAAGACTTGGGATCTGTCATGGGCTGGGAGAGTCTGGGTCTGGGTGTGTGGTTGGACAATACGCGAGCCCGAACCGCCTACGAGAACGTCGGATTCATCGCACTCTCCAGACCACTGCGTAGCCGCGACAATCCAGGTAAGTTTTATTGCGTGATGTCCAAAGACATCAGAATTTCACCACACCCCTAATTATTGCGCCGGATGCTCTGATTCAACCAAAACTTTCAATCTCGAAAGAGTTTTCAATATCGCACTCTGATTTTGATCATAGGCATTCATGAGTTTCAAAGCCGGTGGGAACAGTGCGGTTGAGCCGTCAAACGTTTCAACAACTTCGGTTTCATTCTCATTAATGGGTACTAAAACGTACCGCCAGCGGTGACGCCCCGGGTGGCACCACGCAATCTGACGATCTTGTTCAAATTCTTTCACCGTGTTCTTGATCCGATAATTCGCGATCAGGTGCATGTCCATGCCAAAGCTGGATCCCAGCGCGAGCACCTCTGGCCCGCGGACATTACCCCGCAAGGTGCCCGAACCGTCAAATTCACTGTGTTTACGTGGGTGACTCAGATAGGAAAAGATGGTCGCCGCCGAAGCTTGGATCACTATTTTTCCAGAGCGCACATATTTCTCACCCGTATCAATTTTCGATGCTCTCACTTGCTCAACCATGTAAGTTCCTTATCCCTGAATCGAATTCATGAGCCCTGCAGTGAGCCTCCCGCAACACATACCTGAATTGTACTCGCGCCAGCACAAGCGAGCCGGGTGGTTTCTCCTATGCTTAGGTGCCATGAGCATGCGGGTATATAACGGGCCGCATTCAGAGCGCGCTAGCAACCGGCCGCCGTGGGCAAAATACATTCCATGGGTATTCGCGGGAGCGACAATTCTGGGCCAAATCGTGTGGATTCTCGTTTCTGGCGACTCACGGGTCGTGCTCACCACCGTGACGGTAACGACTTTCTTCCTCGCCAGCCTCAGCCACGCCTACCTGCGGCGTGGGCTGGGCTGGACCCTGTCATTTTTCAGCATTACCCTCGTATTTGGTTGGTTGATCGAAGTTTTGGGGACGCTCACCCAATTTCCATTTGGTGATTACGCCTACTCCGACAAACTCGGAGTTGCATTATTAGGAGTACCCATCCTTATTCCCATGGCCTGGTCCATGATGGGTTATCCGGTAATGCTCGCCACCCAGAGAATGGCGGCCACCCCCCTTGCTACCGCATTTATCGGAGGTTGGCTGCTCGCTTCATGGGATCTGTTCCTTGATCCCATGATGGTGGGTGAGGGCTATTGGACATGGAATGAACTCGGTTGGGTTCTCCCCGGTATACCTGACATCCCGTTACAAAATTTCTTGGGTTGGCTCTTGAGCTCGATTGTATTGGCATTTTTACTCAACCTGCTCCCCCGAAAAGTCGCGAACGACGCGGTGCCCAACACACTTCTCATCTGGATCTACGTGTCAAATGTCATTGCCGCCGGGATCTTTTTTGGTGAAATCGGGGTGGCATTGTGGGGCGGAATTGCCATGGGACTGTTCATGTTTGCCTGGGTGTGGCGGATCTGGAGTCAACCTCGGTGGTAATACTTTCACTTGCAAGCGCCATCTCCGTGGCCATCACCGCCCACACTGCATTGAACCTCACCAAACTGCGTTTACCATGGTGGAGCGGTGCCGACATCAACGAAAAACTCAGTGTGCTGATTCCCGCACGCAATGAAGAACGTCACATTGCGCTCACGATCGAAAGCATTCAAAATCAGGTTGGTTTAACGGATCTCGAGATAATTGTTCTCGATGATCAGTCAACCGATTCCACGGCCGCAATTGTTCAACTTTTGGCCGCTGCGGACCCCCGTATTTCGCTGGTGAGTAACACTGTGAATCCGCCAATTCACTGGCTGGGAAAACCACATGCCTGCCATCTGCTTTCACAGCGTGCGACGGGAGACGTCCTAGTCTTTGTTGACGCCGACGTCATGCTCGAACCGGCCGCAATTGCGGCTTGTGTTGAGCTTTTGCGAGAAAAAAACTTTGGCTTGGTTGCTCCCTACCCACGGCAAATTGCGGTCACCCCGCTTGAGCGACTCGTTCAGCCACTTGTCATCTGGTCGTGGGCGAGCACGTTGCCACTTGGCATTGCCGAAAAATCTTTACGACCGTCTTTGTCCGCGGCCAATGGGCAGTTCCTGATTTTTGATTCACGCGCCTACCGGGAATCCGGTGGACATGTTAGCGTTCGAGGTGAAGTACTCGAAGACATTGCGTTAATGCGTTCCTTAAAATCACGTGGGTTTCATTGCGCAACCGTTAATGGCAGTGAATTGGCTCACTGTCGGATGTATGACAGCATCGGCCCCCTCGTGAACGGGTACACCAAATCTTTATGGAATGCCTTTGGCTCACCGGCCGGATCTATCGCGGTCAACTCATTTATCGCGTTTACCTACCTACTCCCACCAATTGCCATGGCTACTTCGCGAAAAAAGTCTCACCGGGCGATCGGTGCGGTCGGATACTTTTCCGGAGTTGTTGGGAGGGCTTTGGTCGCACGGAAAACAGGATCACGCGCCGTTCCTGATTCATTTGCGCAACCAGTATCCATAGCGGCTTTCATTGGACTTAATGCGCTGAGTTGGTCACGTCACGTGCGCGGAAAAAACACGTGGAAGGGTCGGGCAGTGTGAACGAGTGGGCAGCATGACCGCGCTAAAAACCTCACGCGTAGTGGTGATCGGTGGTGGCGTAGGCGGTCTTGCCGTTGCTGCTCGCCTGAGTGTAAAAGGACATCAGGTAACACTTCTGGAGCACGCGGATCGACTTGGCGGAAAACTTTTTACCTACCGGCGTGACGGATTCGCATTTGATACCGGTCCAAGTTTATTTACTTTGCCGGCGGTGTATCGGGACCTGTTTTTAAAAACCGGGAAGGGTCTGGAAGAAAGCGTTGACCTACAGGAGCTCGACCCTGCTTTTCATTATGTTTTTGCCGACGGGAGCGAGGTAACTCTTCCCGGGGTGGATCCCGCACAGTGCGCTCGAGCATTCGGAGCTGCTTTCGGTGCAGAAAGTGATTCTGAGTGGCGCGCATTCATCGAGCGCGGCGCGGACATGTGGCGTTTAACCCGGGAACCGTTTCTCCAATCTCCACTGAAAGGCTGGAAGTCCTTGCTTCCGCTGGCTAATCCAAGGGATATCAGCACGATCGCACCTTTCACCTCACTTCGTAAACTCACGCGCAAGTACTTCACCGACCCGCGCATGATCATGATTGTGGATCGCTACGCCACCTACACGGGATCTGATCCACGCCATGCGCCAGCGGTGCTGGCAACAATCCCTTACATTGAACAAGTATTTGGTGCCTGGCATATTGGTGGTGGCTTGGGAACACTTGCAACGGCCCTCGAGAAGCGTTGCGTTGAAAGAAAGGTTGATCTTCGCACCGGTGTCACCGTCTCAAGTATTGAAACGCACAACAACACGGTGACGGGCGTTCGACTGGACAATGGCGATTTGATTTCAGCTGACATTGTGGTCTCCAACTCCGATGCAACCCTCACCCACGAGTTACTCTCTCGCCAGGATCAAAAGCGCGTCCCAAAAATTCTTGATTCGCCTTCCCTCGCTGGCTTCGTTCTGCTGCTCGCACTTGATGGAACCTCCTCTGGACTTGCACATCACAATGTGTGGTTCCCCCATAACTACGATGCAGAGTTTGATGCAATCTTCGGCAAAACTCCCACCCCACCGAGTGACCCGGCGATTTACGCATGTGTTCCGAACGACCCGCAGATGCGCCCGTCACACGACACCGAGTCGTGGTTTATTCTAATTAACGCGCCACGCCATGACCCCAAAGCGCGGAACGGTTTCGATTGGGATGCACCAGGGGTAAAAGAACAGTACGCCCAGAATATTTTAGGAAAACTGGCCGAGCGTGGAACCGACATCCGGCAGCGAATTAAATGGATGGAAATTCGAACACCGGCGGATCTTGAACGTCGAGTGATGGCACCGGGTGGGAGTATCTATGGGACGTCAAGCAACGGTCCCCGCGCCGCGTTTACCCGCCCGGCTAATCAATCAACGATTAATGGGCTCTTCCTCGTTGGCGGCTCCAGCCACCCCGGTGGCGGACTCCCCCTTGTCGGTATGGGGGCCGAAATCACCGCGGAACTTATTGGTCGCGCGAAGAAGGCAAACCCGTAGATCCGTACCAGCGGGCCAGACGACCACCGGCTGAGAGCAACCGCAGGCGCTCTTCTGTTTGAATGTGCACATTCAATGATGCCACAATGACTAATTGGTCTCCCGCTCGAATCCGAGTGTGCTCACCGGGTACTTCGGCATTGCCACCTCGAATGACCAGCGAGACCGCAGCACCCTGCGGTAATCCCATTTCGACGACGAACACTCCCACGAGCGCCGATCCTTTGGGTACATCAACTCCTAGAACGGTTGCGGAGATTGCATCAAGGGGAGCGCTCTCCACGTCGAGTTCACGCACTTGCTCGGGTAAACAGACTCCGATTCTTCGACCTAGTGCAGGGATGAACGGGGTCTGAATCAACAAAAGGAGCAGAACCGCGATCAGCGTGGCATCAAAAATCAGTTCCGCCCCGGGAACATTGAATCCCAATGGAATCGCCGCAAAAACAATCGGTACCGCGCCACGCAGTCCGGCGACCGAGACAAACGCAATTGTTTTAGCTCCCATTCGAAATGGTGAAAGTGAAATGAACGCGGCTAACGGCCGGGCCACAATCACAAGGAGCAGAACAGCTCCGATCGCCAGGGGAATTGCTTCGGGTAGGCGACCGACATCAGCCAGTAGTCCGAGCATCACGAATAATCCAATTTCGGCAATCCACGAAAGTCCATCAGCAAATCCCAAAATAGATCGGCGGTGCGGCAATGGTTTTGCCGATCCGATCAAAATTGCGGAAATATACACGGCCATGAAACCCGAGGTATGTACAACTGACGCTGCTCCATAGGAAAACACAATGAGCGCCAATACAGCTATCGGATATAAGCCGACCGCTGGTAGTGCTAATCGGGGCAACACGAAGCGACCCAAGTATCCAACGGAAATTCCAATGAGTGCACCGCCAATAATTTCAGCCGTCACCAAAAATGGGATCGTCCACGCGGCTGTTTGCCCCCAAGCGCCGCTCGCCACAATACTGACAATCACCACAACCGGTGCGTCGTTGAATCCAGCTTCAGCCTCTAGCAGCGTTCGAACTTTTTCATTGACTCGCATTCGACGCAACACTGAAAAAACGGCCGCGGCATCGGTTGCTGCCAAGACCGTTCCCAGTAAAACCGCGAGTTGCGGGTCGAAATCGAAAATCAAAATGAGTGGCAACGACACCACCGCGATGCTCACGGCAATCCCCACGGAAGCCAATGCCAACGAGGGTGCCAGCACCGGGCGAAGTTGGTCAACTCGGGTCGTCAACCCACCGTGAGCGAGAATCAAGATCAGGGCCGAATAGCCCAGCACAGTTGCCAAGGTTGCGTCATCAAAATTAAGTCCCGGGATCGTTGAGCCGAGCACCATGCCAAGGAGCAGGTAGAGCAACAGACCCGGAACCCCCAATTTTCCGGCAAAACGGACCGCGAAGATTGCCACGATCACGATTAAGGCGCCCACGAAGGCGGCAATGGCCAATGATTCAAGACTCACGTGCCATCTCCTTTCTACGGTGAGCACCAACCTAAAATAATTGGTCGCAGCATTTTCCTTGGTCAAAGGTAGCCTGCGCGAGTTGCGCGGCGGATCCGTCGAACACCGCAACACGATCATCAAAGCCGTTGTTCATCAACCCTGCTTGCCAATATGTGGGAAATGTGTCCAGGCAATAGGCTGTACCGGTGAGTAAAACGGTCGAGCGCGATGCACCTGATCAAGATATTCGCCCGCACATCCAAACCAGCATTGACCGGTTCCTTGCCAGCCAGAAGCCCATTCTCGCGGCCATTGGAGCGGAAACCCTTCCGCTGTGGGAAAGCGCCAATACACTCCTCAACGGTGGAAAACGATTGCGTTCCCTGTTCTGTTACTCGGGTTGGCGTGCCGCCTTTGGCGATTTGAGCCACCGAGCCGAGGTCATCACCGCAGCGAGTTCCCTTGAGTTCCTGCAAGCCTGCGCTTTAATCCACGACGATGTCATGGATGGCTCCGATACCCGGCGTGGACTCCCCGCGGCCCACCGCCAATTCGCCAGCATGCATCGAGGCAATCAGTGGCTGGGGATCCCCGATCGTTTTGGTGAGGGTGCGGCGATTCTGCTGGGGGACCTGTGTCTGTCCTGGGCCGACCAGCTTTTACTCACGAGTGGGCTTCCCGCCAAGAATCTCACTGCCGCCAAGAACGTGTATGACGAAATGCGAACCGAACTCATGGCTGGGCAGTACCTTGACCTTTTGGAGCAGGCGCGCGGCGGCGGTTCGGTGGAGCGGGCCTTACGAGTTGTTCGATACAAGTCAGCAAAGTACACGATTGAACGTCCACTTCATATCGGTGCGGCGTTGGCGCTTGCCCCACAAGAAGTTTTCAATGCCTATAGCGGATACGGCCTACCACTTGGTGAAGCATTCCAATTGCGCGACGACATTCTCGGGGTATTCGGTGACCCGGAGGTCACCGGAAAGCCGGCGGGTGACGACTTGCGTGAAGGAAAGCGAACCGTTCTCATTGCAATCGCAACCGAACGAGCACATCCACAACAACTCAAATCACTACATAAACTCCTCGGCGACGAACACCTGTCACTCGCAGGCATCGAGACCCTACGGGAAATCATTAGTGAGACGAAAGCACTCGATTACACCGAGAACTTGATTACCCGGTTGCTCGAAGAATCACTGGCGGTGTTAGCCGCCGCGCCACTTGATCCACCTGCCGTCATCGCACTTAACGACCTTGCCCACAAAGCCGTTCAAAGGAGTCAATAAAGACATGTCCAACTCATTCATCAGCCGGCTACTGCCGACCCAGCGCACCGTCACCGGACCGACGGACAACGTGATCGTGGTCGGAGCCGGCCTGGCCGGGCTCTCTGCAGCGATGCGTCTTGCTGGCGCTGGGCGCACCGTCACCATTCTCGAACGCGAAGCTATTCCCGGCGGTCGCGCCGGACGAATTGAATTGAAGTCAGAAAGCGGCACCTACCACGCCGACACCGGTCCTAGCGTTTTGACCATGCCGGACCTTATTGCCGACTGCTTTGATTCACTGGGTGAAAACATGGACGACTGGCTTTCCCTGGAACCAGTTTCCCCGCTATACCGGGCCTTCTATGCCGATGGATCCGTGCTCAACGTTTACAGTGATGTGGATCAAATGGCTCAGGAAATCTCTGAGGTAATCGGGCACGAAGAGGCCCAAGGATTCCGCAAATATGTGGAATTCGTTTCAAAGCTCTACAAATACGAAATGAATGATTTCATCGATCGCAATATTGATTCACCCCTTGACTTACTGACACCAAATTTAGCTAAACTTTTCGCCATTGGTGGGTTCCGGAAGTTGACGCCAAAAGTTCGTCAATACATGAAGGATCCCCGTACCGAACGCATCTACTCATTCCAAGCAATGTATGCCGGTCTGTCCCCCTACGACGCACTCGCAATATACGCGGTGATCGCTTACATGGATTCGGTCGCTGGAGTCTTTTTCCCGAAAGGTGGCATGCACGCCGTTCCTAAAGCAATGGCGGCAGCACTGGAAAAACATGGTGTGACCATTAAATACAACACGACCGTGGAGTCGGTCGTTCATAGCGGTGGTCGGGCATCGGGCGTACTCACCACTGACGGTGAATTCATGGAGGCCGACGTGGTCGTTCTCAACCCCGATCTTCCCGTTGCGTACCGCGAGCTCATCGGCTCCGAACCGTGGTCGGTTAAGCGGCTCAACTACTCACCATCCGCCTTTGTGATAATTGCCGGTTCAACGCAAAAATATTCTAAAATTTCCCATCACAATATTCACTTCGGCAAGTCGTGGAAAAACGTTTTCACCGAGTTGATTGATGAGAAAAAATTGATGACCGACCCCAGTATTTTGGTAACGAACTCGAGCTTTTCTGATCCAAGTTTGGCTCCCGAGGGCAGGGAGCTCTACTACATCCTGTTCCCCACCCCCAATCTTGATGCACCCATCGACTGGAAAGAAATTGGTCCGCGTTACCGCGACGAGTGCTACCGAGTGCTGGAGGAACGCGGTTATGTGGGTCTGCGTGATTCAATCGAAGTCGACAACATTACGACCCCCCAGGATTGGGCCGACCGCGGAATGGAACGCGGTGCTCCCTTTGCTTCGGCCCACTCATTTGGTCAAACGGGCCCATTCCGCCCGGGCAACATGTGGGGTGAAAACGTGGTGTTCACCGGATCGGGAACCCAACCCGGCGTTGGTGTCCCCATGGTGTTGATCTCAGGACGGCTAGCAGCCGAACGTATTACCGGTAAGGACCACAAGTACGTTTCACGGGCGACGAGGTGAATCGACTGCACGCGAAGGAATACCAAGAGGCCGGAATCACCGATCCGGATCTCATTGCTTCCTATGAAGTGTGTCGGGAACTGAATGCATCACACGGCAAAACGTATTATCTTGCAACGCTTTTACTCCCACCGGGTAAACGCCCCTACGTTCACGCCCTCTACGGATTCGCCCGCTACGCAGACGAAATTGTTGACGACCTCGACTCAACCCTGAGTGATCAAGAAAAAGCCGACTGGCTGAAAACGTGGGGTGAGGCGTTTATGGCCGACGTGCAAAGCGGTGAATCAACTGATCCGGTGTGCCGCGCGGTTGTGCATACGGTTCGACGCTGGGATATCCCACTTGATCTCTTTGACGCTTTTTTGCATTCCATGACCATGGATCTCACGGTCACCGAATACAAGACATTCGATGACCTCTACGAGTACGTGTACGGATCGGCTGCCGTGATCGGACTGCAAATGCTGCCCATCTTGGAGCCGACCGACCCAAAAGCCTTTGAATGCGCCAAGGACCTTGGGGTTGCCTTCCAATTGGCGAACTTCATCCGCGATGTCAATGAAGACCTTGATCGCGGCCGCGTTTATCTTCCCCTTGACGAACTTGAAAGATTTGGGGTCACCCGAGCCGACCTCGAAAAACGTGAACTAACGGAAAACATCAAGGCGGCACTGCGCCACCAAATCGATCGAGTCCGCAGACTCGACGAGCAATCACGCGCCGGTATCGACATGCTGCACCCGTCCTCGCGCGACTGCATTAACGCCGCCCGAATCCTGTACTGCGGGATCGCCAACAAAGTTGAAGAAATCGATTTTGAAGTATTCAAAAAACGTGCCCGCGTTTCCCCACGAACAAAGTTCTGGGTCGCTTTTCCGGCCTGGCGTCATGCCCGCAAGGCCCGGCGCACATTCGGTTCAGGACACGTCCAAGGACTCAATTCAACTCTTTCATAATCAGTCGCGCTCCCTCAATTGACAATGTCAGCCAGGTCAGTGGCTGATCATTCAGTGCGATTACCCAAGGCCTGCCATCGGGATAGGCACGCAGCGAGGGTTGTGGCGTTACTACGTCTCCGAAAGCAATATCGATGTGTACCGGTAATTCAGCACCAACTAATTACCTGTGGATTCGGTGCAAGAAACCGAACAAAATTTGAATCGAAAAGGAGCGCCCCTTAAAGAGGAATAATTTTGAAGTCGTGCGCGTACAGTTTCAGCTCAGTAAAAACCTGTCAGATCAGCGATTCACGACCAGACCACGCGACATTCACCATTCGAGTTTGCTCCTCCGCCGCCCGAATTTCACCCATCGTTATCCAGCGGGAATCCCGGCCAACTCTAAGAGCCTAGAGAGCGACATCTGTTCCAATTTTATTTTGAAACGTGAATGAGTCTGCGAGGCTGCGGGCAGAATCCGTAACGGTGAACGCTAACCCGTTCACATCAGATTCAATCATTCCCGTGGTGAAGAGATGCTCAATTATGCGGATGACACAAAATGGTGGAAACCCAATAGTGGGTTTCAGTACTTTCTCTCTCCCACGGGAATCCAGATTAGAAAAACTGTGAACCACAGCTTTATCGATGCCTCTTGCGCCAGATCGGCGGCCCTGAAGTGGGCGTGCGTTCAACTCCCCTTCTACCCCAAAACACCCATAGGCTGAGTGAGAGCAGAATCAAGGAGAAACCAAAGAGAAGGTCTTCTACGGGTGCAAATGCTATCCGTCCGTCGCCGATAAAAGCCGGCGCCGAATCTGCCGGTGACGTCCCGCCAATGATGGCCGCTCCATCGTATTTCACAATTTGCGTGCCGGTAAATAAACCGTTGGTCACAAGCTGGAAAAAAACGATGATGGCGTACGACGCCCAGAAGATCAGCCTGGTAACCATCCGGGTTTTAAAGGCGAAGAGGTCAAGGAGGACAGCGATTGCGACAGCCATTACTCCGATTGCCGTGTAGGTCATCCGGACTCATCTCCAACCAGCCAGCGCGATGATCGTGTTCCCTTGACACTACGGACCGCCTCCAACGTGAGAATGGAAGCAAATGGAATGACGATAAAAAAGAGAAGTTCGTCGAGCGGAATGTTAGCGGGCAGATACACCCCGAGGATTCGCGACTCGTCGAAATACCAGTGCCCTTGACTGATCGCGTACGCGTCCCAGATCAAGAAAGGCAGTAGCACTGGCCCAATAGCGAGTAAGAGTCGTTTGGGTCTGCGCAAAACTCGACTACGAAGAAATACTTCTAGCCAAATGGATCCCAGGATCACAAATACCAAAACTGACACATAACTCCAGCGGCCAAAATCCATGAAATCTCCCACTGGACCATACTTGCCTACTATGAGTTTTGGACACTTCGCGGATCCCCTTTCAAGGGCACGAAATACGTACCGCGTTGCCGTGCTCGGCGCTGAAAGCTCGGGTAAAACAACGCTGGCCACTGGATTAACCGCGGCATTATGTGAGTTGGGTTACAACGCCGGACTGGTGCCCGAGTATTTGCGGACCTGGTGCCAAGAAAATGCCCGGTTGCCCGATTTCGTCGATCAAGATGTGGTCCTGGCGGGTCAACTCGCATCTGAAGAGACCGCGGCAGCTCGATATGACGTTCTAGTGTGCGATCCAGCAGCAATCACGACAGGTTTTTACTCGCGTATTTACTTTAAATCGGATCGACACTTACAAGGGGAATTATTGGATCGATACGACCACGTTTTCCTCTGTGATATTGATTTTCCGTGGCAGCCCGACCCCCTGCGCGAAAGCGACGCGGCCCGCGCGCAAATGCAGTCATTGATCGTGACGTATCTCACCAATGTTCGCGGCTCAACCCACCCCGCCATCCCGACTCTGTCCGGGAGTGCATCACAACGCTTGTCGAGTGCATTAGATCACCTCAACCTGGCCGAATCAGCGCCGTGAGGCCACGGTTGGGGGCAAAGCGTGTCACCCCATTTCCCCTATAGATTCCACCTAGACTCAGGGGAATGGATTCCTCTGCTACCGGTGGCCTTGTTGGCCAAACCCTGGATCAGCGGTACGAAGTCACATCTCTACTCGCCCGGGGCGGGATGGCAACCGTTTACCTTGCAACCGACCTTCGGCTAGATCGGGTCGTTGCCCTCAAAGTTATGCATCCGCATCTGGCAAGTGATCCGGGTTTCGTGGCCCGTTTCCAACGCGAAGCCCGCAGCGCCGCTCGACTGTCCCATCCACACGTGGTCGGGGTCTACGACCAAGGGAGTTCAGCGGGTCACGTCTATTTGGCCATGGAATATTTACCGGGCCGCACCCTACGTGATGTACTCGATGAATACGGCCCCCTGAGCACCGAGCAGGCTCTTGTTCTTCTTGACCCGGTGATTGAAGCTCTCACGGCGGCGCACGCCGCTGGATTCGTACACCGCGATATTAAGCCCGAAAATGTTTTGATCTCCGATGACGGACGAGTCAAGGTTGCCGACTTTGGGTTAGCCCGAGCATTTACGACAACGGATTCCACTCACACGACCGGCATGATCATTGGCACGGTGAGTTACCTCTCCCCCGAACAGGTTGAACACGGCGACGCGGATGCGCGCTCAGATATTTACTCAACCGGAATTCTTTTTTTTGAGATGATCACCGGCTCCGTCCCCCACTCGGGTGAGAGTCCGCTCTCAGTCGCCTACAAGCACGTGAATTCAGATGTTCCACCTCCATCAAGTGTCCGAAGTGGGATTCCCTCTGAGGCTGATGCGCTAGTCCTTTCAGCAACCAAACGTGATCCCGATTTGCGGTACCAAACTGCTCAGGATTTCTTGGCCGATGTTCGTCGAGTCCGTAAATCGCTACCGGCTCCTCAACCGTTCGTTGACGTCAAAAGCACCCTCGTCGTTGACCGCAAAGAATTTGAGGCGCTCGCCAAAACCAAAAGAACAACGGATCAAAGTTTTCGACCAAAAGATTTTCCGCAGCGTGAAAAAAAGCGGAGGGGGCTGTGGTTTGTTATCGCACTCGTGATCGGCGTTCTCCTCGCAGGACTTGGCGGCTGGTGGTTGGCCGTGGGGCCCGGTCACAATGTTGATACGCCAAACCTTGTTGGTAAGACCCTTGAACAAGCTCAAGGTGTACTCCTGGCGACGCCAGAGACCGAAGGTCTAACACTTGCAGCAGGTGACCCTGTCTACAGCGAAACCATTCCATTGGGCCAGATTGTGGCGACTGATCCGCAACCGGGCGTCGGAATAAACCCCAGCGGCGCCATCTTTGCAAGTATTTCCCAAGGTCCAGAGCGTTATCTCGTGCCGGACGTTGCGGGAATGACTGCGCAGGCGGCAAGTGCAGCGATCACCTCTGCAAACCTCACACTGGGTGGTCGGACCGAAGCCTTTGACGACAATGTCGCCTTGGGTCAGGTCGCCAAGACCTCACCCAGAATTGGCAGTGAACTCAAGCCCGGCGAGCGCGTTGACCTGGTGGTTTCAAAAGGTCCCAAACCAATAGACATTCCCAACGTGGTCGGTCAAAAAATCAAGACCGTTGAATCTAATTTTAATGATCTTGGACTCAAAATTGACCGCAGCAATGTGTTCTCCGACACGGTGGAGAAGTTCACGGTAATGTCCATCCAACCCAAAGCCGGTACCACCGTTGCTTCAGGCAGCACGGTAGAACTGGTCGTGTCCAAGGGGCCACCACCGGTGCCTGTTCCCAACCTGGTCGACATGCCACGCAAGAAGGCCATCAAAACCCTCGAAAAAATAGGGTTGCGCGCGCAGGTAGAAGTGGGCACCGTCGCACCACTGAATCGAGTTATTAGTCAAAGTCCCGCTGCTGGCACCGAAATCCCAAGGGGCTCCACCGTGACAATCAGAATCATTTAGCCGTCTTCAGACAGAGGCCCTTCATGACACTGGTCGAGGGTTTAAGTGGACGAGCCAAAGTCAGCTCGGAGTGCGTCAGAGCGCGTGAGACTTAATCGATACCCGAAGGTCCAAGGCCAAGATCCAAATCCAGAATGGCAACATCTGGCTCACTTACTGCAGCGGACATGGCTTCCTCCGCGCTAAAACGCAGTGCATGCGCCCGCAAACCCAGAGCAAACATTGCTGTTCCCAGCATCGTTCGAGTGACCTGCTCATCTTCAACGATCAGCACTGACGTGGTACTCACCCCGCCAGGATGGAACAAGGGAACACCATCTGAATCTATTACGGTGAAGTTTTACGTTCACGCGCATAAAAAATCGTGATGATTAACGCCACCGACACGGATAAGGCAAGTGCCCACCACCTGATCGGTTGAACTACCTGAATCACCACGACCAGCCATGCTAGGAGAGTCCCTACCAGAAATGACATTTTTTTATTCATAATTACAGTTTTCTCAGATCTTAAATCTGAGACAAGCACCATGTAGGGGTAACCCCACACCCACCTTGCTCGCAGCCGTAAAACTCTTCAGACTCTCCGCATGGCTACTCGCAACTATCAACAACATCCCATTCGTATCCTGCTGGCTTCTGTGATGATGTTGTCACTACTGCCCATGCTTTCGTCGTGGTCACCGGTGAACGCGGGTGTACCGGTTGAAACACGAACCGGTTCTGCACTGCTGGCGGGAACGAAACCTGCAGCAAGGACCATTACGTCATTGCGAATCACGATCCCTACAAAGGTGCCGGGTGTGCAGGTGTGGATCAGAGTGCTAGGTCCGGTACCGGCAAATGCTTCAATAAAACGTTTCGTCAAAATAGTGCGCACATCTCAAACATTGCGTGTTCCTCAAGGCCAATACCAACTACGGACAACCACGGTGGACTCCACCAGTGGTGTTGCGGTGCGGAAAGTGGAAACCCAACAGGTCACCACCAAACCAAGGCAAGTCACCACTTTCACGACGCGAACACCAGTCGACGTTGTGACACCGACACCAACGCCGACACCGGTTCCAGTTCCGACCCCTACACCAGCACCTGCACCAACCCCGGCTCCAGCACCTGTCCCCGGCCCAGCACCAGCACCAGCTACTGGGCCGGGGGCACCGACCGGTGTGAGTGCCGTGGCGGGTAACGCTCAAGCCACCGTGTCATGGATAGTGCCAGCGAGTACTGGTGGTTCTGCGATCACCGGGTACACGGTCACTCCTACACCCGCCGGTGGCTCGGTCACTCTGACTGGAACTACCGCAACGGTTACGGGTTTGACGAACGGGACTCCCTACACCTTCGCCGTAGTAGCAATAAACTCAATAGGAACATCGACTGCCTCCGCATCGTCAACTGCGATTGCCCCGAGTTTCTGCACGACAACAGCAACAGGTCCTTACATATCCACGCCATGCGCGGTGAGTACTTCCTTGGCTACCGTCTTCGGCCCCGGTCTCGGGATCGTGTTCTACGTCAACAACCTCGCCGCGACGGGTGCCCAGTTCATGGAGGCCGCGCCCAGTGCCAGTAGTTGGTTCGGAATACCCGCTGATCCATCCCTTGTGTGGGGTGCAGATGTTGTTGTCGGTATTGTGAACTGCCTTTCCTCAGTTATCACTGGCGCTACTGGATTAGAAATTGGAACTGGTCTTGCCAACACCAATGCAATCACCACTACATGTACCGCGGCGCAAGCCCCGGCAGCGTGGGCTGCGAAAAACTACAGAGGCGGTACCTTGAACGATTGGTTCTTGCCATCGCAGCTTGAATTGAACCAACTGTGCCGGTACGCCAGCAGCCAACCATTTAACGCGGCCGAAGCAACGTGCACCGGTTCGCTCACTCCCCTGGGTGGGTTTGACGCGTCCTACTGGTCCTCCTCGCAGGACGCTGGCGATGCGACCGGCGTGTGGTGGCAGGGCTTTGACGACGGCGTCCGGGACACTGGCGGCAAGGACTTCGACGACCATGTGCGGCCTGTCAGGGCTTTCTAACCCAGCGGAGCCCCAAACCCTTAATCTACGAACGCATTGTTTTCGTCGACCGCATACGGAACTGGAACCTCAATAACCGTGGACACCTTCGTGAATCAGTAGGTTGGTTTTCACGTCGACTCCGTAGCCGTAACCACCAATTCCGTTGCTAGCAACAACCCGG
>Ga0105052_10003319_pt1 | contig 18693 bp, 23 predicted proteins | sample FRY03_FD_78094 | JGI IMG/M metagenome (GOLD analysis project Ga0105052, IMG submission 78094) | Freshwater microbial communities from Lake Fryxell liftoff mats and glacier meltwater in Antarctica - FRY-03 | ecosystem: Environmental > Aquatic > Freshwater > Ice > Glacier meltwater ... | reverse complement strand
GAGGTCCGCTGTGAGAGCCGCGACCGATGTTTGAGGAGCGAGGCATGAGGGGGGTTCACGGCGAGTGCATTGGCCCTGCGGGTGACCGAGGGTTGGGAGGCTCTGAGGGAGTATAAAGGGGTAGGGCGAAAAGGTGTCAAGCCCCTCCTTCTTTGCGAAGGCGTATGTTAAGTGTCGTTGCTACAGGTGCTTAGTGGTTGTTTTGTGGTGTTAGCAGGGGGTCAAAATAGGCTGGGAAAGGTCTGTTTCTGGTTGGGATGACGCCGGATGATGCCTCGTGTCATGGCTAATCTGTCGGACAACGAGCTGATGATCCTGGCGAGGACAGGTGACAGGGGGGCCTTCGAGCAGCTGGTTGCGCGTTACCATTCGACGGTGAGTGGTTTGGCGAAGAAGATGGTGGGCAATCGTGAGGACTCGGAGGAGGCTGTCCAGGATGCGTTTGTGAAGTTGTGGCGTGCGTGTGGACGCTTCGATGCTGACCGTCCGTTGGTGCCGTGGCTTCTTAGGATCGCTAGCAACGTGTGTCGGGACCGTCTTAGGCGTCGTCGGGTGGCGTCGCGTTGTCGGGTGGATGCGTGGTCCAATTTGGAGGACATCCCCGACCTTCGGGAAGGGGAAGGGGTAGCGCACGCGCCCGACTTTTCGGATGTCCTGAGAGAGTTGGCCCTGTTGAAGGACAGGTTGCGGGTCACTCTCGAACTCAAGTACCTGCGTGGCTACACCCATGAAGAGGTGGCCCTGGCCATGGGGATCTCTCGGAGCACCGCTAAGAAGAATCTGTCGGACGGCCGGGCCATCTTGGCTAGTCGCCTGGCCAGGAGCCTGGCTTAGTCCCATGTCGTCTTTCCGCTGTCTTGGTTGGGTCGCAATCGGCGCAGCATGGCCGTCCCTTGATGCGGCGTCGGCAGCAGGCGTCGCACTTGATGTAGTTGATCCAGAAGGTGGTGCCTAGCCAGATGGCGATGACCACACAGAACGTGATGTCGGAGGCGCTCATTCTTGCCACGGCTCCTTGGGGTCTTTGCACATCTCCAGGAGGGACGAGTTGTGGATGACGTGGAGTTCGTTGATGCGGATGGACTGGATGTCGAGCAGCATCCCTAGGACTTCGGAGACCTCTTTGACATCGACTCGGTTGTCCAGCCATTCTTTCACGAGTTCGTCGGCGCGGCGGCTGACTTGGGCTTCTAGGTTTGGGTTGATCATGGTCTCTTGGGCTTCTTGGGCTTCTTGGATTTCTTGGATGTCTTGGATGTCTTGGATGGCTGGTGGAGTTCACGTCGGCGCTTCAGGTACGCGAAGCCTTCTTCTCCGACTGGGCTGGTGAGCTTCTTTGGCATGGGCGACCCGCAGATGCGGCAGACGGATGGCAGCGCGCAGGTGGCTTCGGTCGGGAACGTTTCCTCGCACGCCGGGCACCAGTTCTCTCGGAACTGGGAGAAGCCGAGGCCGACTTTCCCGCGACCCTCGGGGCCTTTCACAGTGCCGCCCTGGCCCGTAGGAGTTCCAGGAAGGTCTTGCTGGAGCAATCGTCGCAGGACGACTCGGAGATGACCTTGGTCAGTTCTACGTGGCCGTCGATCAGCTCGTTCTTGGGTTCCATGATGACGATCCTGGTTGGGTTTGGCGCTCCACAGAAGGCGCAGGTGTCGGTGTCGTCCATTAGGCTGTCCCGTTGTAGGCGTGGATCTTCCTGGCGGGGCCTTTGTGGTGGCGGGAGAACTCGGCCAGGATCGTCATTGGCCATGGGTGCCAGCCCCTGGTTCCTTCGGAGAGGTTGTTCTGTCGCTTCTCGGTGATGCCGGACTCAGCGCGGCAGATGTCGAAGCAACGGCTGTCGTGCCAGTCGGACTTGGGCCTCTTGAAGATCGCCCCGGTCACGTAGTAGGCGAACATGTCGGCGACCATGTTGCGAACTCGTGGTGAGTCGACGCGGTAGGCGACAAACCCGCACTCGGTGTAGGGGGCGTCGGTTCGTCCCAGGAAGGCTAGGTCTCGCCCTTCCAGCATTCGTTTGGCGTGGGATTCGGTGAACCGACTCGTCCACTCAACGTCAGCGTCAACCCAGATGACCCACTCGGCGCCGGAACGATGCACAGCGTCGGCGACTGCAAAGACCTTGTGGCAGAAGCGGATGGCTTGGCTGTTCGGATCTCTGGCTGACCCGACCTTCTCTTTGTCGCTGCCCCAGTCTTGGATGAACGCTGTTCGCGATGCCAGATGGTCGAGGTTCCTCCACGTCAGGAGATCGTGGAAGTCGATGTTCCCTTGCGACTCGTGGTAGATCGTGAGCGGGTGGCCAACGTGCTCGATGAACGAGTCGATGAACCGCTGGCCGTAGACGTGGTAGCCCTTCTGGCTGAACGTCGTTACGAACTCGATCGTGCTCATGCCTTGACCCCGTAGAAGTACGTGTCGTAGTTGTCCGTGCTGTAGGTCACGGAGTAGATGACCCACGGAGTCTTCTTGAGCACCGATAGGATGTCCGACGGGTCGAGGTTCCTGTAGTAGTCGCTCGTGCTCTCGCCCATGTCTATATGCGGGCACTTCCTCGTGCCGTGTTCGGCGCGGCCAGGGCCAGCGCATGTCAGGATCAGCAGGCCGCCGACACGAACCATGGCGGCCATTGTCGCCAAGCTGTCTTCCCAGCCATCGTCGTGCTCCAACATCTCTGTCGAGATGATCACGTCGAACGAGCCTTTGACGCTCTGGACCTTGCCGACGATGTTGACGTTCTTGCCTTTGGATACATCACAGCCGAGGTAAGACCCGCCCATGAACAGCGATCGGTTGTTGCCGTTGACATCCATGCTGCCAACATCAAGGACCGCCTTGTTGTGGAACAGCCTTGGGTGCAAGCGGCGGACTGACTCGCAGAAATCTTGTTGTTGTCGGTGACTCATAGCAGGTTGGTGTCGTCGGTCGCGTCTTCGCCGAGCCATTCTCGGCGCTTGGCATGTTGAGGATCACGGGGCCAGAAGGCGAATAGCTCAGGACGCTTGCAAGTGCAGGTAACGACGCAGACCTTCACTTGAACCTCAGCATCTGCTCTTTGCTGGTCCCCTTGAACTGCAAGAAGTAGGGGTCGATGCCCTTGCGGTATCCATACTGCAACCAAGATCGAGTCTCGATCGTGCAGCCAGAAGCCACGAGCTTCAAGTCTTCGGCATAGCCACCGTCCTTGATGCCGAGGACGCGATGGACTGCCCCGATGTCTCCGTGGAACACTCGCAGCTTGGAGTCCATGTCATCGTAAGCATCGACGACATCTCGATAGAACGGCAGCGATGACTTCTTCGAGAGACGGAACCAGCCAGGGACTCCGTTGCCTGGGCGCGTCAGAACGCACAGATCCGACGCAGGCTGGAGTGGAGGCACTGGCCTGAGCATGAGCGTATCTGGCTCGATCATCATCGCCTGGCTGTCATCGTCTAGGCTCTCGACGAATGCCGCCCACGCTACGTCTCGGCTGTAGACAACGGTGAGCGGGTCGACATCAACGCGGAAGACATGGTCACCCCAACTCTCGCTTGCCATGTCCGTGATGTGAACGACCTCGTGACCGAGTCTATGGACGGCTTCGATCATCACCTCCCACAAGTCCTTGTAGATGCTGACAGACGACACGCAAGGATGCGCGCCTTCCGCTGCGGCGAAGTAGGCGGCGTAGATCACCTGCGTTCCATCGCCATGATCCCAGGACGGTAGGTGATCTGCTTGATGGCCTTGTCGAACTCGCTGCTCTTGCTCCAGAACTTCGCGCTGCACCGAGTCAGCATCCCACTGTGACAGACGTTCTTCACGAGCGACATGCAGTAGTCGATTTGCCCAGTTGACCGATTCTCTGGCTCGACGTCTTTGTAGCCACTGTTGATGTCCTCGATGATAAGGAACCCTCCTGGCTTGATCCAGCGATGCCACAGACCCTCGACGATGTTGCGAGTGACCTCAGCCGTGTGCGCGCTGTCATCGACGACTACATCCCAAGGACCGTTCTTCTCACAGTAGGCTTGGATAGCCTCTCGGTCGCATAGGTTGAGGTCTTGGTAGCTTGCGCGCTTGGGCTTCAATCGCCACCTTGGCGCGTTGTCGACGCAGTAGATGTCTGCCATGGGAAAGGAGTCTTCCCACATGCAGATGCTGCTTCCGAACTTCACGCCAAGCTCCAACAGCTTGATGGGCTTATCACGCAGGTGGCCGAGCATGTCCTCGTAGAACTCCGTGAAGTTGTGCGCCCAGGAAGCCTTGTCGGTCCCGTACTTTGTCGCGTAGTAGTCGATGCTGTTCATGTCAGTAACGTTTCCATGGCTATCCGTTCGAGAGCCGGGTCGTGGGCAGCAGCGGGGGCACCGCTCCAGCAAGAGGGTGTCTCCCAACAGTCCATCCCGAAGATCGACACGGACTTTGGCTTCGCGATGCGCTTGAGCCAGTAGAGCAGCCGAATGCCTGTGCCTGGGTCAGCGCCAACGAACTCCTTGACCTGATCTTCGAGCGCCTGCGGCCAGCGCGTAAGGTCGACTGACCGCCGTTCATTGAGGGCGCAGACCCAGTCGCGGTTGCCAAGCTCGGTGAGCTTCATAAAGAGGATGTGGCTTGTCCCAGGCGGCGTTCGATGACCACTGAACGACTTGGCCATGGCCCAGATGTCCGTTTTGCGCCCGACGAGCGATGGGAGTTGCACGGTTGGGGTCGACAGGTTCATGCGGATGACCACGTCGTGCGCGTCGATCTGCTGCGCTTTGTCCTGCGAGTGGAGGGACTTGGCGCTACCAACGAGAGCGACTGACTTGTCGCACACGTAGCGCGCCAGCATGGTCATGCTCACGCCGACGCGTTCATTTCGTCCTGGACTGTGAACCACTTCAGTGCCGCCTTGTGGCTTGTCTTCACGAACGGGTAATCCGTTGGGTAGGTCACGTTGTCGTATGGTCTCCATGGCTGTCCGATCATCACGTTGCTGTAGTGCAAGAGCTTGACCGCGTCAGGGTCGTTTTCGTAACGCTTGCCGTCGATGTCATTCCACACCGGATCGAGCGAAACGTCAAGGGCTTTACCATGGTTCAGCAAGTTCATGTACTCGAACACGCGAGCGCGAACGGACTTCATCTTCGCGATCGTCGGCCACCATGGCTTGTCCTTGAACCAGGCGCAGTCGAAGACCGCAACGTCTGTCCGCGCAGCCGATACGCACTTGATGCCGGAGCCAACCCTCGGCGTCATCTCGATCAACTTCGCGATGTCATCGAGTAGCAGCATGTCGGCGTCCAGGTAGATCGCTGTGCCTGCGAAGTTCATCAACTCGGGCACCGCGAACCTGAAGCACGAGAAGGGCGTGCCCCACGTCATGCCTTGGCCTTTCACCCATCCGCCTGAGATTGCGCCACCAGCAGCCCATGAGCCGTCGATGCCGTTCTCGCTGATCTCCCAGCCTGGGTCGCCTGAACGCATCCAGTGGATGACTACAGGACGGCTGACGTACTTTCGGATGCTGAACTCAAGGACGGCTTCGGCTCCTGAGTCTCGTTGCCATCGATCGGTACCTACGTACACATTGATTGGACCACTCATCGCTTGGACTCCTTCTTCGCCGCGTGTCTGGATCGACGCTGGGCCTTGATCGAATCGGCGTTCCTCCGGTAGTAAGCTATCTGCCTCGCAGTCGCGCAGACGCGGCACTCTCCAAACCACGCATTGTCTCCGGCGATAGCGTGTCCCTTCCGGCAAAAGCCGATCTTCCCTTCGAGCCGGAGGTCGTGCCGCTGCCTGTTGAGGTTCTCCTCTTGGGTGACCCATTCTAGGTGGCGAGGGTTGCAACACGCCCTGTTTCGGCAAAGGTGATCGATCTGGTCCTTCCCTTGCTCATATCCATCGGTCAGGATCTTCGCGACTCGGTGTCCCAGCAGCTGTTTCTTCTTCCCGCCGAATCTCCGGTAGATACATAGGTATCCGAGCGGATTCACGCTCCGATTAGCAGGCCAGCAGTCGAATGGTAGCTTCTTGTCTATGTAACTCCAGAACTCGCCTTCTCGACCGATGAAGAGGCGCCAGATTCTGGCGGACTCATTGCGGATGTGGATGGCTTCCATGCTTTGAACTTCTTGAGTACTGTGATCGGGGAAAGGTTCATCACGACGCCGCCTTTCTCATGCGCGTCGTTGGCCATGACCTGAAAGAACACGTCGACGTTCGGACTCATCTTGTGGGTCTCGTGGTCGTTGTCCATCTCAACACCAAGGACGCCGATCCGACGGCAGCCTTCACGCCATGCAAGGGTCGTGCAGCCGACAGGCGAGATACATCCGGTATGCGGTCGATCCCATTCGAGTCGGAACCTCTTGGGTGCCGTCTCGCCAGGATGTAGGTGCGGATTCTGCCAGACGAAGAACGACTCGGTCTTGGTGACGCTGGCCATGCAGTAGTGCAGGTGGGGCCTCCATAGCTCCGCGTTGCCGTCGTAGAGCCACAGACGCTTGGGTCGACTGGCTAGGGTGATCTTGAGGGCTTCGGTCCCTGGCCGCAGTCGTGAGCTATGGATCGGGCTGTCGAAGAGGACCAAGTCGTCCACGGGGATGATTCGGTGAACATCGTGAGCACCCCAGAGGCGGAGATCGCGCAGGATCTTCCGGTCGATCCACGGAACTAGCCATGCTGTCGGGCCAAGGCCGAGAACCAACGTGTCTAACTTGTTGTCGACAATGGCCTTCTCGATGCCTGGGACATGGCGTAAGTGAGGCGAAATGTCCAAGCTAGAATCCACCGTTCATTCTGGCCTGGGCACGCTGGGCCGCCGTATCGAGCTGCTTCTCAACGTCCACTGGCTTGACAGAAGGCTTCGCGGGCTGCAACTTTGCGAGTAACGACAGGGCCTTGATCTTCACTTCGTCGCTCTTGGCGTCGTGGTAGACCTTGATGCACTCAGCCTCAAAGTCGAACGGCTCATCTTCTGGTTCAGACATATGCCTCAAATCCTTTCCAAACTCGAATCGCACCGCGTCAACGAGATCCTGCGCCGCAGAGGGTGGGCTTTCCACCGTCAGAGCAACATCGGTCTTCGCTTGACAAAGAAAGATCCTAACCCTGAGAACGTCTTCAAGTCCACGGGTCAGCGTAAACGAATCTTGATGACCCCGATCAGCCGGGTCCACCTGGACGAGATCCTGACGGTCAGCCGAAACCTGCAAGAAGCAGTCGAGCAGATCGAAGCCATCAGCATTGGCGCGCAGCTTTCCCCAGAGTTTGCCCACATGAGCGCCAACGGCGCCGCTGGCGTCAGCCCTGCCGTCATGGAGAAGCTCCTCCTACAGCGCATGGAGAACGAGATGGCCAAGATCACCGAGGCCAACCAGGCCAAGCTGGACGCTGCCGAGAAAAAGATGGCCGCGCTCGAAGCCAAGCTGGAGAAGGCCCAGGAGACTCCCAAGGCCGCCAAGCCGAAGAAGGTTCCAGGAGAACGCAAGCAGCCGAAGGGTGGAGTCGTCGAGCGCCTAAAGAGGCAGCAGGAGATGGACGAGAACGGCGACCCGGTGCTTACAGTCGCCCAGGAAGCCGAGATGGCCAAGGCAATGGTCAACGCTGGCCGCCAGGACTAGATGGCTAGCCGCCTTCCCAAGAATGCCGACCACCGCGCCTTCTTCTGCGAGCGCGCTCTCTCCGATACCGGCTTCTTCGCCAGGAACGTCCTGGGGATGGACACCGACCGGGACAAGGACGGCAACGCCAACTCGGGTATCGGTGAAGGCGGCGTGCGTGACTACGGTCCGCACAAGCAGATGGTGGACTTCTTCGACGACGAAACGGAGGAGACGACCGTCCTTTGGGCACCTCGCTACAGCTATAAGTCATCTGTCGTAAAGGCTTTCATTACCAGGAAGGTGCTGGCTCACCCCAACATCGCGATCCTCCTTTACATGCACGACTACGAGGAGGCGGAGGAACGGTCAGCCCAGATCCGCGACTCGCTCCTTGAGAACGAGACCATCGTTGAGATGTTCGGCAACCTCAAAGGCTCCGTCTGGCAGCGCAAGCGGTGGACGACCAGCATGAGATCGGACAAGTCGACGCAGCAACCGACCCTGACCGTCTCCAGCCCGAAGAAGGCCAAGGCGGGCGGGCGGTTCAACATCATCATCTTCGACGACATCGTGCCGGAGAACGCGCCGGAGTCAGACGCAACCCGCAAGGAGGGTATCCGGTGCATCGAAAGGTCGCTCAACCTCAAGGCGCGAGGCACGCTGTTCAAGCAGATCGGCACGCCATACCACACCGAGGACGCCAATCACTGGACGGTCAACGCTGGCTGGAAAGCCTGCATCGACATGGACGTAGGTTGCGAAGTCGTCAAGAAAGAAGACGGGACCCTCGGCCTGGAAGGGAAGACCCGGTGGCCAAACCTGCCGCTTCCGTTCCTGGAGTGGTATCTCAAGAAGGGCATGAGCTACGAGCTGTTCATGTCACAGTTCATGCTACGGGTCGTCACCGGCATGACGGAGGCGTTCAAGCGCACCCAGTTCCAGCCGATCTCATGGGCCGACTGCAAGAAGCGTAATCTCACCGGCTACCTACTCAACGACAAGGCACCGTCAGGGTCAGAGAGGGGCGACTTCAACGTGCTCATCTACGTCGGGATTGACGAGCGCCAGCGCGTCCACATCCTCGACATCGAGATTGGGCACTGGCAAATGTACGAGTTTTGCCAGCGATACCTGGACATGTTGGGGCGGTGGTCTGGCCGTGTGACCCACCGATGCGAGGTCTGGGAGGAAGATCCGAGCTTCCATACCTACAAGCAGCACCTGGAGATCTCAGGCCGCGCAGTAGGCCGAACGATCCGCGTCGAAGGGCAGAAACGGAACCAGCACGAGAAGGGTAAGCGCGAGCGTATCGCTGGCCTGGCATTGAGGTTCCAGGCTCTTGAGGTGTTCGTCTCCGACACGGTGCCGAGGCTCTGGAACACCGGCAAAGACCTCCTCCCGTTGTGGGAACCAGAAGGTCACATCGAGATCGACAGCAGGACCAAGCTGCCTGGTGGCGACCTTGTCACTTGGTTTGTCCAGTTCCCAGGCCATCCAAAAAAAGACGTGCCCGACTGCCTTGCGTTAGTTGACGCCATGAGCAGAGAGACACACACTCGCGTCTGTTACTGGGTAAGGCCATCCCAAACAGGGACCACCAAATCTCAGGTTCGGTTGCCCGCACAGAGAACCGAGCAAAGAAGCCGAGGCTCCGCACAGAGATTCTATGACAGATGCCACAACCGAGGCGGTCAATAAGTCCGTCCTGACGGACGAAGACAGCGAGCTTCTGACGAAGCTGTGCGAGCAAGTGTGGTTTGTTTACCGCACGACTGGCTCAACGATTCTCCTTACCACTCATCAAGAACTGACCGATCTCCGCACCCGCATCACCGGGGAGGACAACTAGCCATGCGCAAGACCACGAGCCAACAACTCATTGACAGCCTTGGGTACCAAGAAAACCAAGTTGGGAAACCAGTCGTGGCAGGTATCGCCATCGACCAAGCCCAGCAACTCAAGACGCTCTACGACGTGCCGAAAGGCCAAGTGTTCCTGGTGACGAAGATCGTGGTGCAGATCGACCCGATGACGCACCTAGCCGGGCACCAAGCGTCACCAAGCATTATCGAGATGTACCAAGGCGTGCAGCTATACGACCCGGCTGGCACTCCTCGCGAGCAAATTCGTTTCCGAGGGTTCCACCGGAACAAGACCATTTTCTCGGGTGGCACTGGCACCCCCGACTTCCGGTCGTCGCAACCAGGTGACGTCATCGTCTGGGATCTCAAGTACCCGGCCGTGGTCCCTGGCGGATGGTCGATCCGGAAGCCGACTGGGCTTTTCGCATTCGGATGGGGCAATTCCACCGCCGTCTACGGCGTTGTTGTGTCAGAGTCCGAAGCCAGGACGCTTGGCTACAACGTCTCCAACTCGACGACTGCATCGGAGCGGCAATACGGGTGGCAAGCGTCAGATGGGGACACGTCAGCGACAGTCGTCGTTGCGGCCAGGACTGGCAAGAGCATCCACGTCCTGGACATCCACGTTCGTCTCCAGCCGATGACCTATGCGAGCAATAGCCTGACCTTGCAGCAGAGCGATGGCCAGCAGATCTTCCGAGCCGTCAACGACAATCCGGCCGAAGGAGTGACGCAAGCGTTCTCGCCTGGCTGGTATCTCAAGGCCGGAGAATCCCTCGACATCATCAGCGACATCGCCACAGGGAACAGCGTCAACGTCACCTACGAGTACGTAGACGAAACCGAGGTTCCTGGCGACGTTTGGTTCGCAACCGTCAACCCTAACGTGCCAACGCCAGGGCTAGGCACCTTCGGTAGCGACCTTCTTGAAAACCTGGTCTTGAAGGCTTCCACGCAAGTCACCCTCTACTACCCACGTCACGCGACGACGAAGACCTCGCCACTCAAGGGCTTCCAGCACATGGTGAAGGGCTACTCCATCACCATCCAGAAGGAAGTGTCTGGCGCTGTGTCAACGGACCTGACGCCGCAAACGATGCTTTGCATCTCAACTGGTTCATCGGCTGGTGGTGTTGAAATCCTCGCTGGATCACTCCTTCAGTCGAACTACCAGATCAGCCCGGTGTTCAGCGCGACGGCCCACGATCAATGCACCTGGGGCGTTGTCGATGGCCTCAACATTCCGTGCAAGCCAGACGATGGATCGCTCTGGATCAACACGGTTGGCTTCGAGACCGCAGTGGCAACCCCAACAAGCGGGACGAACGGAATCCGAGCCTGGGCCGTCAACCTCTGGGGTCGCACCGCGACAGCCCAGTTCACCGAGCGGACCAACCCTGGGACGCAATAGCCATGACATCGCTCAGAGAACTTGAAACCTACGGCGGCGCATGGCGGGTAAGCCTGCCGCTGACCTCCGGCATGGACATGGCGATCGTCACGCCACTGAACTACCTTGCGGGGCCAGTCAACATCGGCAACCAAGCAACGGTGGCTAGACGTGACGGGATCACCATCCTGGGCGTTGCGGCTTACATCATCGTTGGCGAAGGCGAAGGCTATGGCACCGTGACGTTGCGGTCCAGAGACCCGATGTACATCAGTGGTCAGATCAACGACTACGACATCTGGCAGCTCGGCGCTCCAGCGTCAGGCTACGCCAACCAAGCACTCGATTCGGTCGTCTGGGCTTTGTCGCCCGCGAACTACCGAACGTCACCGCAAGGGTCTGGAGCGATCCTTGAGCTGGTCTGCAATGATAAACTCGACAGCGGGTTCATCACTGTCTGGGGCATCCATGGATCACCCGACATCCTTGGCCGCAGGGCTTTCAGCGGATTACCTTCTGACTGGAACGCATAAGAGGACAGTTCATGGCCAGTGAGAAGGGAGAGTTCCTCTCCAAAGACAAGATCCCGGTTGATGTCGGGCCACCTTCTCCTGAAACCGCCAAGAGGTGGTGGAAGAGCCAGGTCAAGTACGAGAACTTCGCAGGGCGTAATCAGTCGCTGGATCTTCTCGCACGCACGACGGTCACGAATCGTCGGGACCAGTTCCGCGCCAAGATGTCGGGGCCGATGCGACGTTGGGCCGTCAACTGGGCGGCTGCCAACACCGAGGTCATGTGGCAGGAGCGCGAGGACGACATCCACATGCCCGAGACCAAGAAGGCGCTCGAAGGCAAGGTGGCGCGCATCGAGGAAGCCGTCACTGGGTTCGACCCGGTCTTCGAGGCCGAGGGAACCAAGGGCGACGTGAGCCGTCGCACGGCCAAGGTCGTCGGCAACTTCATCTACCGGAAGATGGAGTTGGCGGAGTGGAAACGCTTCGTCCAGCCGATAGCGAAGGATGGCGAACTGTGCAACGTCATGGCGATCAAGGTCCAGTGGGACCAGCGCATTGAGGACATGGTCGAGCGCACGGATGAACTGGCATTCGACAGGAACGGCAAGCCCGAGTACCACACCGAGCGTCGAATGCGGAAGATGGTCGTCAAGGACGGCGTGAAGCTGACCCAGGTCGACCCGTTCCTGTTCATCTACGACATCGAAGCGAGCACGACGCAGGACTGTGCCTTCATCGGCGACGAGTCGTTCGTCTTCCTCCACGAGCTGAAGCAGAACCTCGCTTACTCGAAGACCCAACTCGACGAGGTGGAGAAGAACTTCAAGAACACGGAGTCGAGCAGCCACTCAGAGAGCAACCAGCGGTCCCAGGTGGTCGATGCGCTCCGGCGCGTCCGTTCGATCGCCAGTGAGTCAGGATACTCCAGCGAGTCGCGTGGGGCGCGTGGAGCCGAACGCATCCGAGTCATCGAGATGTGGATGTGGTTTGACTTCGGTGACGGCCACAAGGGCATCGCGAGTCCCACAGGCGAGAAGCTCAAGGGCGTTCGCCGCGTCGTGATCACGGTCGCCAACGGGATCGTCATCCGGTTCCAGGAGAATCCGTACGACCGCAAGTTCGTGCCGTACGCCTTTACGCTCGTCAACCGGAACGGTCACGAGTTGGTGGCCCCGGCTCCGTTCGATTCGGTCGTGCAGATGAACGCCAACTACGACCGGCTGTCCAGCAACATCATGCGCTGGATGGACCTGTCGGTGTCGCCGATCATTGTCACCAACGACCAGAACACCGATCTACCAAGCTCGATCTTGGACGTGCGCGCTGGAAGCGTGCTCAAGAACACTGGGCAGTGGGACTGGGTCAAGGTGCCGGACATCACGTCGGCCATCAGCTACCAGCAGCAGTTCTTCCGTCGTGAGATCGAGGAAACGTCGGGCAACCTGCGAGTCTTCGAGAGTCCGCAGGGGACCGCCACTGAGACCGAGCGCAAGGTGCAAGAGCAGCAGCGCATGGTTCGCAACTCGATCCGAGCCAACGGCGAAGTGTGGCGCCAGGTCGCGCACCTCATCAAAGGCTTGGAAGCGCAGTTCTCCACCGGGGCGTCGCGATTCCAGGTGTCGGGTAAGGCGAGTATGCTCATCGGCAAGTGGGCCGAGGTCACGCCGCAGATGCTCCACGAGGACATGGACTTCCGGTTCCTCGGGCTGACCGACATCCACGTCTTCGGCAACCGCTTGCAGGGCATGGCGCAGTTCATGAACCGCTGGGGTCCGATGCTGCCGAACTTGCCCAAGGTGAACATGATGGCCTTGTGCCGCATGGACTTCGAGCTATCGGTCGGTCGTTCTCAGATGGGCGAGATCTTCCCGAACGATGCAGCCCCGTGGGAAGCATGGTCACAGGGAGAGGAGAATGCGATTCTCATGTCCGGCCAGGCCGTCGATGTCAACGAGTCCGACGACGACAAGCAGCACCTCGAAGAGATGGCGCCCATGATGAAGACGCTGACCGGCGACCCGACCACGCCAAGGTGGATACTTGAGACGGTCGGCCGCCATATGATGTCCCACCTGGAGGCTCTGACGCGCAAGGAGCAAGAGGACAAGGCGCAGCAGCAGAGCGCCCAGTCCAACGCGCAGCTCATGGCTCCGCAGGGCGGTCAGCCAGGGGTGGACCGTCCACCCGTCGCCGGCGGAATGGAGGCTGGCCAGAAGGACGTGACGCCTGGCAGCCCGCAATCGCGCACTCAACCACGCACAGGCCGCGATGGAAGCGGCGTGAGCAGCACCCAGATGATGGCGGGGTAGCATGTCAACCGCAGCCGAAATCGAAGAGCGCATCCGCAGGTCAAAGATGCTGGCAACGCTGGAAGACCATCCAGGCTGGCAACTTATCGTGACTCTTCTGGACGCGCAGATCGCCAATAACAGAGAGGCACTCTGTCAAATCGGAGTCAACCAGACAGCTACTGAGGCCCTGAGAAACGACATCAGGGTGATGCGCTGGTGCCGGGCAGGCTCGCTCCAGGCCACTCCTGAGCTATACGCTCAATGGGCGAAGGATCTTGCCTTCCAGAGAAAGAAGGAGAAGATGCGCGAAGACCTTGGATTCCTCCAGGACGAAAACAACCATGAAGACCAGCAAAGGTAACGACACGTCAAGCTACGCCGCAAAGAAGGCCACGCTGGCGAGTATCCCCAGTTCCACAGGGCGTCATTCCGACGCCAAGATCAAGCCCCTCTCTGGCCACGCCATGAAGGGCTGCAAGATCAAGAAGTAGGCGGAAGCCTCCCCGTCCACCAGGGGTCATCCGGTGAGATCAAGGTGAGATCAAGATATGGCCGACCACCAGGCAAAAAGCACAGACGATCCGAAGCCGACCGGCACATCGCCGGTTGGACAAAACCAGGATGCGTCAACGGACGAAGTTAAAGCCCTCAAATCCGAAATGATTCAGCACCGCCAAGAGGTTGCTCGTCTCAAGAAGGAGAATGAGGACTTGACGGCTCGTTCCGAGAAGCCCGAATCGAAGCCACCGCAGGCACCTACAGGTGACCAGCTCGTGGATCGACTTGCAGCCGTCGAACGCCGCGATCAGCTACGTGAACTCATGTCGAAGCACGACTTGAATACCCGTCAAGCTGACGCCGTCGCCGACCTGATGCGAGAGATCCCCAGCCTGGAGCCAGGAGAGGCGAAACTCCTAGCGGCGCAGAGAGACAAGGCACTGTTCTCGGACGAAGCGGCGACCTCTGGATTCGATTCGTCGGTCCATGGCTCGTCTCGGCCGACCTCTGGCTCCGCGCCGGTTGAGCAGAAGTCTTCTGACACCGAAGATCGGTTGAAACACATCAACAGCATCCGAGGCAACAAGAAGGAGTACGAGCGATACCTGAACAACTTGACAGGGTCGATCGCTGCGCAGCAGGTGGGGAAGAAGGGGCACCAGCGTCACCCAATCCCACACACCTAGACCGATGACCCAATACGTTTCGGGCAGTGAAACTGTCCGCAAAGAGAGCCTCCTTGACCAGATCAAGGTGCGTTCTGCATTCCAAACCCCGCTGCTCTCGCGCCTGCCGCACGAGAGCATCACGCACATCCAGCCCGAGTGGGTGATCGACGAGCCGTTCACGGCCACCGATGGCGTGCGCGACATCTCCAACCCGCACTCGGACTCCCGTCTCGAAGGCGCGAACTTCTCGTTCGAGGAGCCGAACTACGAGATTCGGATGAAGGCGATCGCCGAGATCAAGTCGCACGGCGTCGAGATGTCCGGCTCTGACCGCGCTGCGGTGATTGCTGGCATGAATGACCCATGGGACTACCGTGTTGGCAAGACCTTCACGAAGCACCTGAACTCGATCGACAACACGTTGATGTACGGCACCGGCTCACCTGAGCTGGCCGGAACGACCAACGAGCGTCGCACCCAGGGCCTGATCCAATCGGCGGCATGGACCGGCCTGGAGCGCGTCCACGGCACCTCGGCCGCGACCAGCATGGTCGATGTCTACAACACCGTGATCCCCAAGAGCATGTGGTCCGTCTTCAAGGACATGGGCCACACCAACATCTCGCTGGAGTCGTTCTACAACGACATCATCGCTGTCCTGCTCTCGGCTGGCGCTGACATGGAAACGAGCAACTGGAACTTCCAGTGTGGCTACCGGATGATGCAGCGCATCGCCCGCTTCCTGATCGCTGACGGCGGCTTGGCCTTGGCTGACCGCAACCAGTCATCGGATGATCCGATGGGCCGCGACTACCTGAACGCCTTCAAGCTGGCATCGGGTGACGTTGTGACCTTCCGCACCAACCGCTGGCTCAACGAGACGGCCGACACGTTCGGCGTCAACAACTTGGATTCGACGCCGACGACGCCGACCGCTGGCAAGGAAGGCACGCAGAACCGCACGTTCTACGGCGACCAAACGCTGATCGGCTACGAGCCTGGTTGCGTGAAGGTTGGCTGGTATCGCGAGCCGGGCTTCCGCGAGATCGACACCGCTGGCGACTTCTCGCAGATCGCCTGCGTGTCCGAGTTCGCGCTGTTGGTCGACCACCCGCTGTCCGTCGCTGGTGCTGGTAACTGCTTGAGCTAGTACCAGATGCCACGCTACGAGTACGAGTGCAGTAACTGCGGCAGCCGGGAGGAGCGAGTCTTCTCCATGGCTGCCATGCCTAGCAGCATCACTTGCCCATGTGGCGAGGATGCTGTCAGGGTGATGGACTGTATGCCGTATGCGTTCGTGGCGAACCGCGAATACGTGTTCGACAAGGCCAACTGCGTCCAGGGGTTCGGCAAGGACTTCGGGCGCACGGACGCCGAGCAGCACAAGCACTACCAGGACTATCGAGCCGACATGCAGATGCGAAAGAGCAAGCTATCGCCGAAGCAGAAGGTTCAAGGCATGGAGTGGCTTGGCATGATGCCAGGCGAGATGGTTGACTCGATCGGCTTGCACGAGGGCGACCCTGAAGCCGTCCTGAAAGACCCCACCACTTTCCTCAAGAAGACCGGCCTCTACGAAGGCGACTAGAGCTATGTCGATCAATCCGATCACGGTCACCAGGATCAAGACGGTGTCCCTGATGGGACACAGCAACGCTGATGGCTGGGGCAACACCGAGAGTCTCTTTGAAGACTTCCCGCATCTGATCCCAGGAACGAGCGACCCGAGTGCTAAGCCTTTGGCTGCATTCTGGAAGAACATCTACGTCGCGACTAGCGCGCAGCCATACCCAGGAACTCTCGGCACGCCAACGGCGTCGAATATCGGCGATGTCGAATGGCTAGAGATGACAGTCGCGAACACGGCAGAGCCGACGGATGACCATCCTCACCCGTCTCCTTACCAGTTCCCGAACAACGCTGGCGTGTGCTATCCGCACTACTACTTCAACGCTTACAGCGAAGCAGGGGTGCCCCTTCTCCACGTTACGCCAAACGACCCAACGTCGACGACTCGCGGGGTCAGGCACGGGATCGAAATCCCGTTGATGTGGGCTTGGAAGCACTACTGGCAAAATCAGGTCGGGCTAATCAAGCTAGCGATCTCCAGCACGTTGCTGATGGCGCACGAGCCAGGATCATCGGCCAGCGATTGGCTGGATGGATTCGCGCACTCGCAGTTCACGCCAACCGACCCGCTCTATGTTCGTAGCGCCGTCTACACGAACGCCACTTACACGCCATCCGATCCCGACTACAAGGGCGAGCCATACACTTTCAACGCTTGGTGGACTCCAGGGGACCAGTTCGACTGGGCACCGCACACTGACCGCCTCTACAAGAAGTGGATCGACAAGATCACAGGCGCTGCTGCCGCATTGCCATCTGGTAGCAAGATCGACGTGCAGCTTGTTGTCCCATGGTTCGGCGACAACGAATCGCTCGTAAGGCCACGCGAAGCACTCGAAGACGGGTTCAAGAACACCTGGGTAAATCTCATCAAGCGAATCAGGGCTGACCTGATCGCCAACGATTGGACCACTCTGACAGAGCGCGAGATACCGATCATCATCCCGAAAGTCTTCTACGCCTACACTGGCCCAGACGACAGCGCGACATTCAGCAGCGTGCAGTACTGCAACGGCATCCTCGCGGAGATTGCCAAGCAAGATCCGTTTGTTGTCATTGTCGATTCCCACGCATGGAGCACTGTCTTGCAGGATGACGGCAATCTTGTAGGGGTTGCGGCTGGATCAGGGGCAGGATCTCACATCGGATCGAATGGTTATGTAGCTGCTGCCAAATCAGTCATGGACGCATGGGAGTCGTGTCGCGGTGAGGCATACGACGCTCTCCGCGACGAGGAGACGATCACTGTCGGTCAAGCGATCGACAAGATTCGGATCTACTACTCGAAGTCGCGTGAGAACACGGACATGAACCGCGAGGTGATCCTTCAGCACTTGAACGGAGCCATGAACCACGTCGTCAACCACGTTGGCGACAATGCATGGTGGCTGACGCGCAGGAAGTCGCTGACGATCACTTCTGGCCAGACGACGCTCACGACTCTCCCGTCATACGTTCATCGTCTGCTGATGATCGAAGATCCGCGAGACCCAACTTACCCGGTCACGTTCGAGCAGGTCGGGCACGCGCAAGGTGGCAAGCTCCAGATCCGCGTAACCGAGCGGGCCACTGGCTCGCACATGTGCCACTACATCACGCACCCGAAGGAGTTGACGCAAGACAGCCAGGTCGTCCCGGCGCCGCGCAACATCTCCGAGTGGATCATCGTCGAGACGTGTCGCCGGATGGCAGCGTCGTCGAGCAACATAGCTTTGGTTGCTCACTTCAGCGGTGAGTCGATGCAGCTTCAGTCTGACTCGATGCGCAACATGGGCCAAGTGCAACGCAGCAAGCGCGATGTCATGCGGACTCAGCGGCGGCGTCCCAATCTTCGATACGGCGGCAGAGGAAGATCACGATGGGCCAACGACTCATAAGCCTCAAGGGCGATAAGATCGCCTGGAGTGGCGTCAGCCGTCTATCGACCAGCGATAGAGGTCTTCGTCGCTTCACGACTCTGGACAACTGCTACGTCTCGCAGGACGGCGACGAGATCCGCGCATTCCCTGGATACGCGACGTTTCTGGACCTGACAGACGCCAACAACAGCTTTGGGTATGGCGGCTACGCTCCCGATTCTGTCCGCCCAATCTTGCAGTATGGGTCGCCGAACGACCCGATCCGGTATCGCCAGCAGTACGCAGCCGCGACAAGCCAGACGATGAACTGTCGGGCGAAGATCAGCCACGCCTTTGCATTCGAGCAAGTCGGCAATGAGATCATCGTCATCGGAGAGTCGAGATTCAGGGAGGTGCCGATCTATTCG
>Ga0105052_10003307_pt1 | contig 18744 bp, 18 predicted proteins | sample FRY03_FD_78094 | JGI IMG/M metagenome (GOLD analysis project Ga0105052, IMG submission 78094) | Freshwater microbial communities from Lake Fryxell liftoff mats and glacier meltwater in Antarctica - FRY-03 | ecosystem: Environmental > Aquatic > Freshwater > Ice > Glacier meltwater ... | reverse complement strand
TGGCCCGTTGAAAACAGTTGGCGTATTTTCGCCCAATCATCCATATTGATCACCTTCCATTCTGGTCGGTGGTCCTGTTTTCAAACGGCACTATTGGCCCTGTTTTCGGCCGGCGTTAACACGAAAGTTTATTGCTCCGATGGGACTCTTCAGTTCGGGTTCTCGATGGGCGCGCGCCACGTCCCGGGTCAGCCTCCACTGACCATAATTCTTGGAAGGCCTCAGCAGATCGCGACCGGGGGTGCAGCGTTGCGGGCACCAACGAAACCCCAGACAGGCTTTAAGATGGGGTGGATGAGACTCAGAATATATTTACTGACGGCCGTCGAGTCGCTACTCCTGGGTGGGGCAAAAACCGCCTCCCGCCTGCGGCCAAAGTCCCCCCCTCAAAAGGGACTTATTTCTATCTTGATTCCCGCGTTGGAGACGCGCGCGGAACTGTTAGGTGGGCGTTGCCTGCCCTCAATCGAGGCACAAACGTACTCAAACTTCGAAGTGATTGTGGTGACAGAGTCCTATTCTTCTGAAATTGATGATGCTGTTCGAGGTAGAGGATCCAATTTTCTCTACTTTTGGGGGACCAAGAAGTCCCGTGCTCTGGAAAACGCAGATGCGAAGTCGATGTGGTGCAGCGGAGCTGTGCCAAATCTAAAATTGGCAAGCCGGAAGGCGCGGGGCGAGTTCTTTTCCCGGATGGATGATGATGACGAATGGTTTCCAGAGCACCTCGAAACAGGAATCACTTTTCTTCTGGAAAACGAATTGGATTTTGCTTCTTCGAAAGCACTCGGTGCAGATGGATCCGAAATTAGCGGAAGCAATGTGGGTGGCGAGGATTTTGGAGATGACTACAAGTGGAAAAAACTTGAGGGCATTGTCGGCACCCCCATAACTTGGTTGTATCGGAGTCATCTAAGAGTCCTCAGGTTCAATGCCAACTCTTGGAAGAAGAAAATCAATAGGCCGGTCGATTACGACTTTATGCTCAGAATGGCGGCTGCCGGTGCTCGTTTCGGTTTCAACCCACGGGTTACGGCCCGCCAGTGTCTGCGGCCCGGAGTGGAGGGCATGACCGGCCACAAGGCTTTTATCAAGGAGAGCGGGACTGGCGCCTTGAGTTAGTGGAGCGGGCGTGATGTGGGAAAATCGACCCTACTAACTCGACAAGTCCCAGTCCCAGGTACTGTCCTAGCACGAAGGGCTTGGCGCTTCTCTAAGAATTTCCTAACCGAGTTATCCAACGGAACTGGATTCCCTCATTCTCGATTTTACTTCTTTTGTTTACCCACGATAAACATAGAGGGGCGAAAAGAACAGCGTCACCCTCCCGAGCAAACTCCGCAACTTGGAAAAGATTGTTTTCAAGTTGCGGGCCTCCTTAGGAACCGCTCCCAGGCCGTCACAGGTTGCCCGATCAGTGCCTCTTCCTGTTTCCTTGTGTGCTGAAGCTCAGAGCGCCTTCGTTTGGGTTTTAACAAGGCAAACGTAATGTGTCCTTTGCAGTGCACACTTTCGATTATTGCCCACTTGAGTCCCTCGCTGTGAGCGTTAACCGGAAGCTCAGCTGCTTTGAGGGAGGTTGGCGCTCACAGCGTCACCTAGGGCCCTAGCTCAGCTGACATGAGGAGTGGCGTTCCTGTCAGAGGCTCGTCAGCTCGAACCTGAAGGAGCCAAGGGTGCGGTGGAAGAGTGCGAATTATTACCCTTTGGGCCGCCTCGGCCAGCTAATGCTGTGCTGAAAGCTCCGACCAGCAGCCCCATCAATAGCCACCCAAGGGGTCTGAACATAACGATACTCTCGCCAAGCCCTTGAACGGCAAGTGCTACGAGAAGAACCCACGGCAGCGCGCCAAGCGAGGCCCCCCCGGCGCGCTGTCCCCGGAGTGCATAAAACAGAGCGCCAGTGATTAACGCCAAACCAACAATTCCGAAAACGATTAGGAGATCGATGTAGGTGTTGTGTGCGTGGGAGAAAGGCCCAAAGTTGTGGGGCGCCAGCAAGGCGCCGACCTGATCGCGGCCGGTAGACCCCGCTGCCCAGAAAGAAACTCCGTGACCAAACCAGAGCCCCACTGGCTCGATTGTTTGGAGAGCATATTTCCAACTGAGGAACCGAGCCTCTAGGGTATTGGACTTCCCCAAGGCTGCGATAACGGCCAAGGCCAGACTTTGATTGACTATAAGCGCGATGGCCGCGGCGACGCCTGCCGCGATGACTATTGACACCGCGCTTAGTGAGAAGCGGGCGGATTGGCCTCTCAAGAAAAGCCTTAACGAAGCAGTCAGTAGGGCTGCCCCTAAAGAAACCCACCCAACGTGCGAGCCGGTCCAAACCAGAGTGACTGCTGAAATAATTGTGAGCGAGACCACCACCGCGGGTATTCGTGTTGATCGACTCAGAATTTCGAGACCGACTGCAACTCCTACTAGCGCTGAGAAAAACTCGTACCCCTGGTTCCCACTGATCCCTACGAAGTCAGACTGTCCCGAAAGGGGATCAAAACCCAGTTGATCGAGACTGTCCAAGCTGAGAAACCATCCGATTAAAGCCACAGAGGTGGAGCCAACCAACACACCGCTCAGCGTTGCGTGGATACCGGAGACCTTTCCCACCACGATTCCTAGGAGCAACACCAGATAGACAACGAGCACTTTCCGCAGAGTTCCTAGCTCGGGGGATCCTACTAATGAGGTGAGTGTCGCCATAACGACCACGACGCTGAGAATCACCGAGACTCTCAAGTTTTTTCGCAAAAATTCGGTGACGTTCATAACTCGGAGGGAACTAATCAGGAGCGCGCACAGGGCAAGCGACAAGGCCAAGAGTGAGGTCTGGTCGCTAGCAAGAGGATGCAGGTAGAGCCACAAGAGGGCAATAAGTCCTGCTGAAGCAATGCTCTTCTGCCTAGGGATTTTAGAAATCCAACGGGCGGTTCCTACATCGGTCACACCATCACCATGGTGTCGATACTACTTGGAGCTGAAGCTGTCTCTTACGGCGCGGACTCCTGAGCAGAGGCGAAACGCCTTTCGGGGTTGTTGTTGACACCCTCAGGAAACAAGGGTGGCGCTTCCTTGTCATCGCGTTCGTGGCAGCTGACTCTCCCGCACCTAATCGAGCGTGAAAATCTCCTCGATTCTGGTGTGCCCCCTCAAGTGATTGCGAACTGGGCGGGTTGTGACGGGTCAATGGTTTCTTGTCATGTACTCCGCCAGTCATGGTGCCTCGACCGAGTCCATGCGAACTTTTACCGGTATTTGTGCAACAAGCTCGACACGGGGATTCCTGGAGACGAAATCTTCGTTTCCCACCGCGAACACCACCACGCCATGAGACGCAGACAGCTACCCTTCAGCCCCATCAGATGACGGTGATCCCCGGTCAACAATGTGCTTAGCCGACGACGTCACAGGTTGACAGCAAAAAACGCCGACTGGTTTCCCGCCTATCCCACGAAGGCGGGTCCTCCACGAAACCGTATCTCTGGGGATGCACGGCCCAGGCCGACGGCAATATGTGGCACGCTGCCCAAAGACACACCGAGAAGAGGACTGCCCCCGCGAGCTTTGACCTCAGTTGTCGCAGATACGGGACCAGAGTGCGCCGCTCATCACCAACTCGCTGACCGGATTGAGGTGCCCACCGATTGATGTGGCGCCTATCTCTGCCTATCAATGAGGAACGATGGCGTTTCAATGCGCGTATCCGCGGGGATCTAACCAAAGGGACCAGGTTTGACACTGCGGGCGAGGCGAAACGGGATGAGTATTTAGAGAAAATGAACAACAGGACGAGAAAAGTCCTCGGGTGGCCAACCTCAGAGGGAGCGTTCATCAACGACGCATATGGGCCCCGCCCCCGACGTGTTGCACTTCCAAGCAGCACCTGGGGTCTGGCTCGTATGCCCGAAGTTTATGTACAATGAGAGAGTCTTTTCGAGCGCACGACCGTTCTTGCAGGGGGAGCTATGGGGAGTCGAGGCGCGATAGCTGTTTCGCCACCGGGCCAAATTCTCCTTTTACGCCCCCGGGTCCTCGCAGACAAGCAACAAGCACGGTTCTTCCCCTCGGAGAGTTGGGCGTTTTCAGTGTCTGGCTCAGCTCGAGCTGCCCGGGGAAAGCTGGATTCGTGAGAATTTTCGTTACGGGCGCGGAAGGGTTCATTGGTTCGCACCTAGTGGAAGCGCTTCTCGAGCGGGGCCACCAAGTTACCTCACTGGTTCAATACAACTCTTTCGGGAACACCGGGTGGTTGAAAGCCGGTTTGCTGGAGGGGGGGAAGGGTTCCTCTATCGTTTTTGGTGATGTGCGAGATGCGGAATTCCTCGCGTCGTCGATGGAGAATCAGGACGTTGTCCTGCACCTGGCGGCGCTGATTGCCATTCCCTACTCCTTTCACGCCCCAAGGTCCTACATCGAAACTAACGCGACTGGGACCCTAAATGTTCTGGAGGCGGCACGACGCTCTGGGGTGTCTCGGGTCGTTCACACTTCGACAAGCGAAGTTTATGGGTCCGCACAATACGTGCCGATTGATGAGCGGCATCCGGTGGTTGGGCAATCTCCCTATTCGGCGTCTAAAATTAGCGCGGATCAAATCGCCCACAGTTACTGGGCGTCCTTCGGCTTACCCGTCACGACCGTGCGACCATTCAACACTTACGGTCCGAGACAGTCCCAACGGGCTTTTATCCCCTCTGTAATCATCCAGCAGTTAGCAGGGGTCACGAAGTTGGCGTTGGGCTCACTCCATCCGACAAGAGATCTCACTTTCGTCCAAGACACCGTCGCGGGATTTGTCGCGGTTGCAGAGGCGTCTGGTGGGCTTGGGGAAGTTTTCAACATGGGCAGTGGTTTTGAAGTATCCATGCGTGAAGTGCTCAGCATAATTTCAGAGGTTTCGGGCACTGTACTCCAAGCCGAAGAGGACACTGCTCGAGTTCGACCAGCTGCGGCAGAAGTTGAGCGGTTGTGGTCGGACAGTTCGAAAATCAAGGATGTGTTTGGTTGGGAGTCCGCGCACAAAGGACCAGAGGGACTCCGGCTTGGGCTCGAGAAGACGTATAGGTGGTTCCAAGACAATCAAAATCTCCCGGGCTATCGAGCCGAAAAGTATGTCGTGTGATGGATTTTTCGAGAGGGAAACTTCCATGGAGGTAGCGGAAGACTTTATTCAACGCCTCCGAAGCGTAATCGGTGCAGGCCGCCAAGGGCTCCATGAACCCACATTTAACGGCAACGAAAAGCGCTATCTCGAAGAGTGCATCGACTCAGGGTATGTGTCATCCGTGGGTGAGTTTGTTAACAGTTTCGAACATAAATTCGCCGACTTCGTGGGAGCCTCTTTTTGTGTTGCTCTCGCCAACGGCACAACTGCCCTGCAACTTGCCTTGACAGTAGGTGGAATAAAACCTGGCGACGAGGTTCTCTTGCCAGCGCTCAGTTTTGTCGCGACCGCTAGCGCGGTCGTTCACGCCGGAGCCGTGCCTCATTTTGTTGATGTTGATGCTGATTCCTGGGGGATAGACCCCTCGGCACTTCGTCGCCATTTGGAGGCAATTGCGGAAAGCCGGTCAGGGATTTTTATTAATAAAGAAACGGGCCGGAGAATTCGTGGGTTGGTCCCCATGCACACACTGGGCCATCCCTCTCGTGTTGATCAGCTTGTAGAAATCGCGGAGGAGTTTGACCTTCTCCTTGTCGAGGACGCGGCTGAATCGCTTGGGAGTTATTGGGGCAAAACACACACGGGCCTGTTTGGCTCCATGGGGGTTTTTAGTTTCAATGGCAACAAAACCATGACAACGGGTGGGGGTGGCGCGCTGGTCACGGCTGATCCAGAATTGGCGTCCAGAGCAAAGCATCTTTCCACCACTGCCCGAATTGCACATCAATGGGAGTTCGATCACGATGAAGTCGGCTTCAACTTTAGAATGCCGAATGTGAATGCGGCACTCGGAGTTGCTCAGCTGGAGCAAACACAGGGGTTTATTGCGAAACATCGGACACTCTTTAACCTCTACCAGGAGGCCTTTTCTGGGACTGCTCTCGGGAAACTGAAGAGTGAGAGGGAAGGAACCCTCAGTAACTACTGGCTGCAGGCTTTCGAGCTCTCCCCTGGAGAAGCACATTTTCGAGATGAGATTATGCGCGCGTGTATTGGTCAAGATGTTCAGGTGCGTCCGCTTTGGAAGCCTCTCAACGGCTTGGCCCCTTATCTGTCTTACCCATCGGCTCCCACACCCGTGACCGAAGATCTCTACGCTCGCGTTATTTGCCTTCCTAGCTCTCCCGCAATTGTGAAGGGCATGTGATGGGAGCCATTCAGGTCAATTTCCTCTCCTCCTCTGCGGGGAAGGCCAGCGATGCCTGATTCATCCGTCAGACATACCATCGTGATTGCTGAAATCGGCGTCAACCATAACGGTTCTGTTGAGTTCGCAGAAAAGTTGATTGATGCGGCAGTTTCCTGTGGCGCCGATTATGCGAAATTCCAGACCTATAGGGCTGAAGACCTTGCGTCGGAGGGAGCCTCACTTGCGGACTATCAACAATCGAATTCCTCTCACACGACGCAGCGTGAATTATTGCAGTCTTTGGAATTAAGCGACGATGTTTTTCTGCATCTCAAGGGGTACTGCGAGACGAAGGGGATAGGGTTTCTCACCACGGCACACGATGAAAAAAGCGCCGATTTTGTTTTTGGCCTCGGGCTAGATTTCGTGAAAATTCCCTCGGGGGATGTCACCAATCTTCCTTTTTTGGAACGCGTGGCGCGTCAGAGTAGCCCCATTTTGATGTCGACAGGAATGGCCACCGAAGAAGAGGTCGGCGCAGCGCTTGAAGTGTTGCGGTCGGGCGTGCCGCCCAGAAAAGACATCACCCTTCTTCAGTGCACGACGGAGTATCCGGCACCCCTGGAGGATGCGCATCTGCGTGCGATGGTGGGAATGGGGCAAGTCTTCGGCGTTCCCATGGGCTATTCCGATCACACAGCGGGAATTGAGGCATCTCTCGCGGCTGTTGCGATGGGGGCCCTGGTCATCGAGAAACACCTCACCTTGGATAAGACGATGATGGGGCCTGATCACAGTGCGTCCGCAGACCCACAAGAATTCTTGGAGATGGTGTCCTCCATCAGAAAAATCGAGGCCGCCATGGGGGGGTCTGTTAAGGGACCCAGCACAGCAGAAAAGAAAAACAGACAAAGCGTGCGGAAATCTATTGTTGCCAAACATCCGGTTTCGAAGGGCGAAGATTTTTCCGCTCACAATCTCACCGTAAAGCGCCCGGGCACGGGCCTTTCTCCGATGTTGTGGCACGAGGTCCTGGGTCGAATCGCAGACCGTGACTATCAGGTAGATGAGAACATCGAGCTACCGTGAAAATTTGTGTGGTCACTGCGACAAGAGCTGAATTCGGGCTGCTCAGCGGGCTTATGGAGCTTATTGATAGCGACTCGGACCTAGAGCTGCAGGTTGTTGTCACCGGCGCGCACCTCATGGAGGAGTTTGGCCACACAGTGGATGCTGTTCGCTTCGCAGGGTTTCGGGTGGACGCGGAAGTGAGAGAAATCACCGCAGCAGAAACCAATGCCGATGTTGCCCACCAGGTGGGCAACGGGACTTCGGGTTTTGCCACTGCGTTAGGTTCATTACAACCTGATGCCATCATCATCTTGGGTGATCGATATGAGATGCTTGCCGCAGCCATGGCCGCATTTTTTCTTGAGATTCCGATTGTGCACCTCCATGGGGGCGAAGTGACCGAGGGCGCTTTTGATGACTCGATTCGGCACGTTATTACCAAGCTCTCCCGAGTGCACTGTGTTGCAGCTGAGGAATATGGGCAGAGAGTGGTCCAGTTAGGGGAACACCCTGACTCGGTCCACGTCGTCGGAGGTTTGGGTGTTGACGAAGCTTCAAGACTAAGTCTCATGTCTCGAATCGAGCTGGAGACAAACCTCGGCATAGAGCTTGCAGAGACCATTATTCTTGTGTCCTACCACCCCGTGACGGCAGGAGGACATGATTCTGTGGCGGAATTGTCTGAAATTATTGCAGCACTGGAGTCTTTTCCTGAGGCAACAGTCGTCTTCACTATGCCAAATGCAGACCCGGGGCATCAGCTAATTCGGAAACTTATCGAGGATGTCCTCTCGGTTCATGGCCCCCCGTGGCATGGTTTTGTGTCATTAGGGCAACTGCGGTACCTGTCTCTCGCCGCGATGGCAACAGTTGTGGTGGGCAATTCCTCTAGCGGGCTTACGGAGATGCCCTCTCTAAGAACGGCAACTGTTAACGTGGGAATGCGCCAGAAGGGTCGCCTGGCCGCAGGAAGTGTCCTTACCGCGGCTCCGAATCGCGATGAGGTGAGGAGCGCCCTTTCCAAGGCGCTTTCGCCGGGATTTCAAGGCGCTTTGGGGGCCGTTGTGTCTCCGTATGGCCTTCCTGGTGCGTCGAACATGATTTTAGACGTCATCAAAAAGACAGACTTTCGGGCCTTTGCGGAAAAAACTTTTTTCCGGGTCCGGCTTAACAAAGATGAGAGTGCTGATGCTCCCCGCTGACGTGGCGTGCTGCACTCTGTCCGATTCCGCATCAGTTCGCGACATAGTCGAAAACTTGAACAGCTCGGGAAAAAAAATCGTGTTGCTTCTCAACGGCGAAGGGGTATTGGTTGGAACAGCCACTGATGGTGATGTTCGTCGGGGGTTGCTAGGTGGCTATGCCCTCGAGGACGATGGAATCAAAATTGCTAACAGAAGTTTTCGGACAGCACCGGCAGGTGAAACGAGCTCAAAATTATTGGCACTTCTGAAAAAGGAATCGGTGGACTACCTTCCCTTGCTTGACGGCCGCGGACTTGTCGTTGACATTTTCTCCGAGGGGGAAAAACATCAACCGCCAAAATTAGACAACCTAGTCGTCATCATGGCGGGGGGAATGGGTATAAGACTTCTCCCGTTAACTGCCACCACGCCGAAACCGATGCTCCCTGTGGGTGGCAAACCGATGCTCGAACACATCTTGGAGGGCATCCGAGATGAGGGTTTCACCACGGTCTTAATTTCCGTCAACTATCTGGGTGAACAAATTATGGAGTACTTTGGGGTCGGCGCAAGCCTAGGCCTAGACATCTCCTATCTCCAGGAAGATTTCCCCCTCGGCACCGCGGGAGCACTTTCTCTCATTGAAGCGGAAATAGTCCAGCCGGTAGTCGTGATTAATGGTGATGTGATGATGTCCGCCAAGCTCGCCGATATCGTCGAGTATCACCGAGCGCATAGGGCAGAAATCACGATGGGGGTAAAAGGCCTCGACACTCAAATCCCATTTGGTGTCGTGACAATGGACAAGGGCATCATCACCGGTATGGAAGAAAAACCTACCTTTCGGAACTACGTCAACACTGGGATTTACGTTATGCAGCCGGGAATAGTTCGCGGGATTGAGCGCGGAGCGAGGATTGATATGCCGGACCTGATTGCAAAGGAGGTATCTCGCAATACAGTACTTGCGTACCCCATCCACGAAACGTGGATGGATCTCGGACACCCCGAAGACCTGCGCGAGGCAGAAAAGTCCTTTTCGCCTGAGAGGAAAGACTAAGTGTGCGAAATGGAGTACGTCGAACCCGCCTTTGGAAACGGGGGAGAAGGGGCCGACAGTGGCCCGGTGAGCCAGGTCCACCGAGGAAAATCAGCACGCGATAAAATGTCACCCCTGGAGGGTCTTCTTGCCGATTAGGGTCGCCGTTGTTGGTTTTGGTAGTAGTGGGAAAAGATTTTTGTGTCTTGCGAAAGAGGCCAACCCGTCAGCGCGGTTCCTCGTGGTGACCGGCCAAGAAGTTCTTGAACAAGGCGTGCAGGTAAGCAAGAGTCTCGATGTACTTTCCGGGTTTAACCCGAATATTGTGGTTCTTACCGGGCCCGCATCGACGAGGAGTACCGTAGCAATGACGATTCCAAGCACCACGAAGGGGGTTTTTCTTGAGAAACCTATCGGGGTCAGTTTTGCCGCGGGAGAGCATCTTGTTTCATTGCTCAACAAACCCTCAACACTCACACAAATCGGTTACAATCTTCGGTTTTCTGAATCTTTGATCATCTTCAGAAGCATGGTGCAAAAACGGGAGTACGGCGCGGTTCTGAGCGGGAGAGCAGAGACCGGCCAGTACTTGCCCTCGTGGCGGCCGGGCCGAGACTATCGCGGGACGGTGTCAGCAAACTCTCTTCTTGGCGGCGGCGTTCTCTTGGAACTTAGCCATGAGTGGGACTACTTGGGATGGATTTTTGGGAAAGCCAAATGGGTTCGGTCTTGGTTTGGCACAGCTTCTGGCCTCGATATAGACGTCGAAGATTGTGCTCACGTCACCATGGGTTACAACGGTCAGGTTTCGGAAAAAGAGCTCGTGGTTCAAGTTAATCTCGATTTTCTTCGCCATGACCGCGTCCGAACCGTCACCGCGATTTGTGAGCGGGCCACACTTCGATGGGATGGCGTTGCAGGACTGATTGAAGTATTTACTCAAGAATTACAGCAGTGGGAGATTCTTTTTCAAGATTCGGGGACCGAAACAACGTATGAGGCGCAGTGGAAAAGTTTCCTCAGTGCTCTTGAAAAGGGGGGCAAACCCGAGGTCACCCTTGAAGACGGCCTTGAGGTCCTTCGAATTGTGGAGGCCATCAGGCTGTCCCACGAGAGTGGTGGAGTGGCGATTGATGTTGATCGAGCGGAGTTTCCGCTGTGACGGTCTGGGGTGCCGTCTTCGCGCGCGGTGGATCAAAAGGGGTTCCCGGAAAAAACTTGCGCCTCGTAGGAGGTAGACCTCTAATTGCGCATTCGATTGCTATCGCCGGTGCCACTCCGGGGATAGATCGAATCGTCTGTTCGACAGACTCTCTTGAGATCAGCAACGTCGCTTTTGAGCATGGTGCAGAGGTTCCTTTTCTTCGCCCGGCCGAGCTTGCTGAAGACGACAGCCCGGAGTGGGCGTCGTGGCAACATCTTGTGCACCACTTGATAGGCGATGGAGCGAGCGATGGCGACACCTTGGTTTCTTTGCCCACAACGTCGCCGTTGAGGACCGTTGAGGACGTAGAGGCTGTTTTACTGGCTCTAGAGTCAAGTGGCTCGGATGTTGCCCTGGCAGTGACAGAAGCACAGAGAAGCCCTTGGTTCAATATGGTCACGATGGATTCGAGTAATCTTGTGGCTGTTGTCATGGAGGATTCCGTGGGTAAGTTTGCGCGGCGTCAAGACGTGCCGAACGTTTATGACCTGACGACCATTGCCTACGCGGCACGGTTTAGCTACATCCGCTCTGCAAGTCACATGTTTGAAGGTGACGTCGTGGGGGTCATCGTCCCAAGAAAACGCGCGATCGATATCGATACTGAGTTAGATTTGGAAGTCGCTGATTATTTATATGGGAGGAGAGGGGGGTGCAGGTGACCGGTCTTCGGGAGTTGTTCTCACTTGTGGACAAAAGAGTATTGGTCACCGGTGCGAGTGGTCATTTGGGCTCCGAAGTGGTGAGGTGGCTGGTTGATGACGGCGCATATGTTTACCTGCTTGATCGCGATCTGGCGCAGCTAAGTGTTGTCGCAAAGAGGCTGGAGGGAACAGGCCATCATCAGGTGGCCTTATTTTCTGTTGACCTCGAACAGAGTCAAGAACGGGAAGAATTTGCGGAGCGACTAGGGGGCATCACTGGTCACCTCGATGGGATTGTTCATAACGCCGCGTTTGTCGGAACCAGTGCAGGCAAAGGATGGTCGACTAGTTTCGAGAAACAAACGCTTGAACCGTGGGCCCGTTCACTGGAAGTTAACTTGACAGCGCCTTTTCACCTGACTCAGTTGTTGATGCCGCTGCTGAAGAAGTCACTTTCCCCTTCTATTGTTTCTATAGGTTCCATTTATGGGATTCTTGGACCCGACTGGGGGCTTTATGAGGGCCTGGAGATGGGTAATCCTGCTGGCTATGCGGCATCCAAGGGTGGGATGATTCAACTTACGAGGTGGTTTGCGACCACGCTGGCCCCTCACATAAGGGCGAATTCCGTCTCTCCAGGTGGAATCGAGCGGTTACAACCCAAGGAATTTGTTGACGCCTATGTGGCGAAAACTCCGCTTCGCAGGATGGCAAACACGCAGGACATCGTCGGTGCGATTGTCTTCTTACTGAGTGATGCCTCGACGTATATTACTGGACAAAATATCGCAGTAGATGGTGGTTTTTCCGCCTGGTAGCTTTGGTTTGGGCACCGAAAAGACGAAGTATTAGATGGCGATACCGTTCCAGGATGACTGTTGTGATGTTAACTGACAGTTTGCAGTGTGGGGGTTGCGCTCAGTCGGCGTCGTTGCCTGGCATTCGACTGGTGACAGTCGGACATAACCTGTGTCGGCGTCGACGGAAATGACAGTTGGCCTCAATCGCGAGCACCATCGCCAAGCTGAGGTGCTCACTGGCATCGCGGACTCGCCAGACAAATTTTTCTATGACGATGCGGGAAGTGATTCGGTTGCTGCATTTGCGTTGCGGAGCCGACACACGGCCGCCATGTCTCAGAGGAGATCTTGAGGGAACGGTCTCATGACAACAGGACCCGGGAGCACTGAACCGCCCTGGGTTTAATGGAGACTCTCCAACAAACCCAGGGCGGTTCAGTCCAAGGGGGCAGGTCCCTCAACCACGCCAAAGGCATCATTTGGAAGGAGGATTACAACACGACCAGGCCACATTCATCACTGGGGTATTTGACCCCCGCGGTTTATGCTCAACAGTGCACCCACTAAAACCAGTGACGACTCTCAAAGTCACTGGACCTAAAACAGGGGCAGGTCAAAGGGAAGGGACGTCAGTAACGTCCTCAGCAGCTCAATAATTTGGTCTGTCTAGATCACTATCCCCTTTGAAAACCACGAGCTCTTTTTTGTCAAACACAGCGAATTGCACTGTCGAAATCTCACGAAAGAAGGGCTCAAATAGATGGGGAACAAAGTTCTCTTTGGAGCACTCGACGAAACCAATCTGTTGGATCACATGACTGTCAATTCCCGAAACCATCAGGTCGATGTACTCCGCCCCTTCGGATAACAACAATTTTTGTAACGCATGTCCCAGACTGGATTGGACTAATTGAATTCCAAAAAAGTCCACGATTCGGAGACAGGACGCTTGGTTTATAAGGATTTTCCTCGCGACAAATAGTGAAATCGGCTTCCGGTCCTGCTCGACGCTGAAGAACCGATAGGTGTATCTCGGATGTTGCGTAAACCTTCCCAACACATACTTGATGTCTTTGTCAGAGGAGCTCGACACCAAGATCGAGGAGAGTTTATGCAGGTCCCGCTCATCGACTTCATTAATTAGTAGAGCGTCGGATTGGCATGCTTCTGAGGCTTCGGCGGGGATCTGCGGCCCTGCGTCCTCGTCGATGCGTGCAATTTCAAAATGCATAAGCCCACTGTTCAACACAAAGAACTGACGCAGGCTCGCAACCCTGCAACCCAGAACTTTGTATAGCTTTGCCACCTCTAAATTGATTCCAATCGCGGAGGTTGAGTTAGGTGAGAAATGTGATTGAACAAACTGAAGGAGCTCCAGCCCAATGGTGTTTTTTTCTGCCAATCCTTTGTCGACTTTCCAGATCGAAAGCCAAATGTCCTCGCCGTTCGCAATCGCGCCTTCGGAGAAAAATCCCGGTGAAATGAACCCCAGCACGCCATGAAACTTGTTGGATTCAAGATGATCTGCCACCACAAAGTTGTAGCGCCCCTCTTGCAAGTACTGCCAGTCAAGGAGCTCAGGACTTGAGACAAATAGGTGGTTCGATCTCCACGAATCCCTTAGAAAATCAACGAGCTTAAGTTTTTCATCCGGACCGCAAAACCTTATCGAATAAGTCAATACCCTCGCACCTCAGATCTACTTTGAGCGCCAAAGATTGTGTACTAGGCTCCTATGCAACAGAGACTCCCAGAGTGGGTATGCCAACTTGGCGTCGCGGGAGTTGGCTGGCCATTCGACGACGAGAGACTTTCGCAGCCCGCCACGGCCTGCAAGTGATTTTACCAACTTCCCGGCCCTGCTTTCACTTCCATGGGCTTGACGGCTGACGGTGTACGGACTTTTCACGGTGTCCTAGAGAGAATCCAGTCCCTTAATCCACCGAGAGTTTCACAGGCCTGTAAGTCATCTAGACCGATCTCTATCTCGAGCTCGTCCTCAACGTCGAGAGAAAGCGCTGTTAAGTCCAAGGAGTCCAACGCAAGTCGCTCGAATGTAAGGTGAGCCCAGTCGCCCCGGATTTCCTCATATAGGGAAGACCGATTAGCCAACAGGAAACTAACAATAACGGCGTTGATTTTATCAAGACTCATCATGACTCTCCCTCCGGAGCTCTAAAGATAACAGTCGACGACCACGAGAGGCCAACTCCGAAACCCGATAATAGCACCACTTTCGCGGGATCATTACCGTCAAAAAGTTCCCTCCTAAGTGCGATTGGAATCGATGACGATGTAGTGTTTCCAACGTCTTCCAAAGAATGAGTTAGCTTTTCCCCTGGCAGACCGAGAGTTTGGCGAATGGTCTCTAGGACGAACGCGTTTGCTTGATGGAACACAAACTTATCTACGTCGTCAAGCGTTAGGCCGTTTTTGGAGAGGGCTTTGTGGACACTTTTGGGGATGATTTTTCGGGTAAAATTTAAAATGCCCCGCCCATCCATGTAGAGCGGATGTCGAGAGCCTTGGGTGGTGCCCGAGCCTCTTACAATTAATTTATCGAATTCAGAGCCTCTCGAGCCGAAGTCAGAGTTCCCCAATGTCCACTTCGGTTGCGCACTCAGTAATGTTGCCGCCGCTGCATCACCAAACAATGGAGCGGTCGAGCGGTCGGCTGGGTCCACGATTCTTGAGTAGGCGTCAGCAGTCACGAGAACACCTTTGGACATGCCCAATCTCTCCATTATTGAAATAACGACATCAAGCCCTATTACAAATCCGGAACAGCCTAGTGAGATGTCGAATACCATTGCGGACTCTGGGATTCCCAAGTTGTGTTGGATGATAGCCGAAGAGTGAGGTAGCGAATAGTCTGGGGTTTGGGACACCAAAATAATAATCTCGACCTCTTCGGGCGAAGATCCACTGTCTTCGAAGAGCTGCTCGACCGCCCGGCCCGCCATATCCGAAACCGAAAGATTCGGCGCTAAGAACCTACGTTGCCTTATCCCCAGCTTCTCGAGAACAAATTCCTCCCCAAAGCCATGCCGTTCTGCGACTTCACGATTGTCCACCACCAGCGGCGGAAGCCAGTAGCTGATTTGTTCTATGCCAATATCTTGCTTTTCGAGGCTAATATCCACAAGGGTAGTTTATCTAGTCAGTATCAAGTCAGTGATGACGAAGGAAGTGCAACAAGGTGTCCGGGTTGCCATCAACCTTCGGTCGGAGTTTGAGGACTTTCTGCCAGATTCACAGCGCATATAGAGTTTGGCGCCGTTGAAATTCATGCTTCCGTCCTAGATGATGCTGGTGATGGTGCCAAGCGGGACTCTGTCTGAAACTGCTCTTTGAATGTTTTGGATACATGCCTCAATCGTGTCCCGATAAGAATCCATGGTTGATCCGGCAATGTGTGGAGAAAACAATACGTTGGGGAACCTAAACAGCGGATCATCGGAGTCTGTCGGCTCGTCATAGTGAGCATCGATGGCGACACCTTTAATGAGGTTGCCCTGCATTGCTGACATCAGAGCACTACGGTCAATAAGTTCTGCGCGGGAGGGATTAATGAGGAAGGGCCGACGTGCGAGCAAACCAATACTCGTCTTGTCGATCATTCCTCTTGTTGATTCGCTGAGGTGAACGTGGAAAGTGATGTAGTCCGAGCTCCGGAGCAATTCTTCAAAATCCACCTTGGGCCAGCGGTCTTCCGGGGACAAGGAGATTCCAGGGTCAGAAAAAATGATGGCCATTCCTAGTGCTTCTGCACGTTTCGCAACAAGAGTGCCAATGTTTCCTAACCCCACAATTCCGAGTGTTTTACCCGACAGAGAGTATGAGGACATACCGTGGTCATTTCCCGCCCAGTTCCCGCTCGTAACTCGCTCATGCATTTCTGGTATCCGCCGGGACACCCCCAACATCAAGAGAATCGTGTGTTCGGCAACGGAGGTTGCGTTGGAGCCGTGATTGTTCGCCACGGGGATATTGCGCGCTTTCGCCTCCCCAATATTGAATTTGTCGTATCCGGAGCTCCAAATCTGCATGAGAACGCACTTTGTTAGCCGATCCATGTATTCGACGGGAAAGAAACGAGCGGGGGCAAGCAGAACAGCGTCAATGTCCTCCAGGGGAATTGAGGCTAATTGATCGATACTGTCGTAGCTCACTTCAAAGAAGGTGTAGCCCGCCTCCGTGAGGTGCTCTCGAATCAGGGCCTTGAGCGATTCTGGGTGACGGTCAATGGTCATCCACAGAACGGTCGTCATGAAACGAGGCTAACAGGAGGAAAAGCGAAGCCCACCTCGGTCATTTTCCTCTTCCCATCGTCGCTTCCACAGCGAGGAGATCTTCGGAGGTGTCGATACTGATGTGGTGGCCGGCAATAACCACCGCAGTGGTTTTCTCGGGAGCCCAAATTCCATGAGAGTTTAACAGTAGCTCTCGTTTCAGGGCATAACACACTCCGTTTCGGTGGAACACCGGAGTGAGCTCTTGGCGCGCGATGACTTTTTCCCCTCCGGAGACGAAGAACCCGAGCCGCCCATCTGCATCAAGGGTCAACTGTTTGCGGGGGTGATACGAGAGATCAGTGGCGGACACCGTCCAGACCGCATCCCACTTCCCCTCCACGAGGGTGGCGATGCACTCCGTGACGTTCTCCTCTGTCCGCAAGGGGGAGGTAGGCTGCAACATGATCACGACGTCGTAGGTCGTGCCATAGAGAGCTTCTGCCTCGATGAGTGCGTGGTGGAGGACATCTCGATCACCAATTCTGTCACCGGAGATCTCTTCTGGCCGCCACACAATGCCAACCCCAGCGCTTTGCTGGGCCACTTCTGCAATCTCAGAGCTGTCGGTGGAGACAACAGTCTTGTCGATCCATGGAAGGTGGGAAATAAGTTCTGTCGTGTACGAAATGAGGGGCTTGCCGGCAAGCGGCGCGATGTTTTTCTTGGGTATTCCTTTGCTGCCCCCGCGGGCGGGAATCACGGCCAATACCGAAAGATTCGCAAACATCGTTATTGTTCAGTTGCTGCAGGGAGTGGAACTCGTGATCCCGATGATGACGACTCAAGAGCCGAGAAGATAACGTCCATCACGTCAAGGCTGTTCTGGAGGTCGAGGGGGGAGTCTAAAGATGGTTCGTTGAGCAGGTCCTGCACGTGTTGGAGTTCCCCAATGAAGTCATCGGGTCGGGTCTTGGGGAAGTTCCAGATGCGGACTTCTGCCCCCGCCGCGTCACGATGGGTCACAAAGTCAGACTCATCCCCCATGCTCCACACAAGGGAACCCTTTTCAAAAACCGCAACCGCTTCTTTCTTTGCGGGCCAGGTGTGAAGGTCTTGCCGAACTTCTCCCACTAGGCCAGAACTCAGTGTGAGCTGCAGCTTGGTGTCTCGGTCGTAACGTCCTGTCTCGTGACTGACCCATTCCATGTCCGCTTCAACATCGGTAACCCCGCCTTGCCCAAGCTCTGCGGCGAAATACAGAAAGAGGTTCAGTGCGTGACTGTGTTCCAGTAGCGCCCCGCCACCTTGGTCCGTGAATGCCAGGTAAGAATCCTTTTCGCTGGTCATCCAAAAGTGCGCCCTAAGAATGCCATCCCAGCTCTCCAACATATGGGAGGTCAATCCCGTGAGTGCTCCCAGCTCGAGACTTGCGGCCGCATCGAGAAAAGCCTTGGTATTGGTCTTGAGTCTTTGGTTGTACCCCACCAGCACCCGCGTCGCGGAATGGCCAGCGGTTTCTCGAAAGCTCCTTACTGCGGCGGCATCGGGGTGCGATAGCGGCTTCTCGATCAACAGAAGTGTGGGGGGGGTTGCCTTCATTTCCGAGGTTGCTATCGCCAGGTGCGTAGCCGGCGGAGTGCCGACAATGACGACGTCAAAAGTCTCTCCCTCAATTTCTGCGGGCGTGGCGAGGCGGATTTTCTCCTCCCACGCGCCGTAGCGGGCGGGATAGATGACATCTCGGGTCCTCTGGAGGGCTTCAGAACTAAGGTCGACAATGGTGACATCCATTCCCAGGGTGCGACATCCATGGGCGAGATGATTCCCGATGGATCCAGCCCCAATGACTTTTACGCAAGGCACCATGGACTAATCCGCGAGCGACCAGACGGAGAGCTTGGTTTTGCGCTCCGCATTAGCGTTAATGGACTCATCGGTGTAATAAGAATCGTCCACGAAATGCGTGGACGAAATCTCTTCGAATACGGCCCCATCGGGTGAGCTAAAGCTGTGGCGAACCCCCACTTCAACGGTCATGATGTCTCCGGCTTTGAGTGTGTGCGTTGCCCCGTCAAGGTCGAGAATGAGCGTGCCACTCATGCAAATGAAAGTTTCTTCCTTCTTCTTGTGAACGTGCTCAGGGTGAAATTGCCCGGGAAAGACCCCGATAACCTTTTTGCAATAGTCCCGATTCACGACCGTGACCATCACAATTCCGAATTCATCGAAACGATCGAGTCCGTAGTGGTGGGATAGCTCCACTGCGCTGCG
>Ga0105052_10003306_pt1 | contig 18747 bp, 11 predicted proteins | sample FRY03_FD_78094 | JGI IMG/M metagenome (GOLD analysis project Ga0105052, IMG submission 78094) | Freshwater microbial communities from Lake Fryxell liftoff mats and glacier meltwater in Antarctica - FRY-03 | ecosystem: Environmental > Aquatic > Freshwater > Ice > Glacier meltwater ... | reverse complement strand
TATGTTCGTCCGCGATAACTTTCTTCGCAACCACACTTACTACATTGAAACCCTTTGCTCCATTTTATTGCTACCAAATAATTATAGCATTCTTTGTTAGTGAACTTCTTTGAAAAAGCTATTACATTAATACCTTCAAACATAACTAAATAATTTAGGTCTAAATTACTAATTTATTTAGTAACAAACAAACCTTATATTTGCTTTGCGAACCTTCTACCTAATCCTATAAAGTTAATTTAATAAAACGTTTTAGTAAGTTTTGTAAAAAATCAAACCCGGCTTATTTACGAAATCTTTTTCGGCTTGACAACACTCACTTCTAGGGAGAATAAACAAGGACTTTTGTTTTGCTCAATCGCTTTTATTTAGTCACCAAATTCGATAGTGTTTAAAAGTCATGCTGAACATAGGGATAACATACCGCTTAACCGGACGAATTGATTCCTGCAAAGCGCTGTTGTGCACAGCTTCAGAAAAAGGCTATCATATCTTCACCCGTTTAACGCTTCTTTCCGCCCCAGGCGTTCCGGTTTTTTTCCTTCATGGGCAAGGGCCTGATTACAAACGAAGCCGGCTGTTCACCCGAATATAAAATCACCTCCTCCCCTTTGTTCAGCTTAATTTTATGAGTCCGTCCTGCTGAATCATCCTTGCAGATGCAGAGCCAGTCAGTTTAATTGTTCCTTTCAAATCCGTTTGAATCATCCGGGGTTCACCCGCTAGGCTCTTCACCCCGATAAATTTAGTAAGCCCATCTTTTTTAACAGCACTGACTAAAAACGCCCCCTTCCGTCCGGAGCTGGTGAAAGGAGGCATCCTTCTAGGTACCTGGCATTGCGGGGAAGATAGGGATCACTCCGCCCCAACTTTGAATCAGCATATCGAGCATGCTACGGGAGGCTGAAATGGGCGATTCGAACGTTGGATTCTCCCGTTCGCTGTAAAAGGTATTGCCCGTGGCAGTTGGTATTCTCGACGGTGCGGGTGGAACACCAAACCTGGGTAGTAATTCAAGCGAACGTTGCAGCCATTTCAGTGCTTGGTCACCATCTCCCAAAGCAGCCCATAAGGAAGATGCGCCGGAAAATTTGTAGATGCAATTATCTCCATCCAAGTCGGTAAAATGTTGAATGGATTTACGCTTCAGCGGCATGCGAATCGGTTCAAAACAGGCAGCCTGCTGGATTCGTAGGCACTGGGTAATGCGGTCCGGTGATCATACACATCCGTGCGACCTATTTCAAACCGAAGCGTAATGGCTAACTGGTCATCTTTAAAAAGGATAGTTCCCAATAAGCCGTTGCCTGCAAAAGCGCCTTCAAAATAATCTGACGATATTTTATCCAAGGTTAAATCATGCTGTGCCAGGTATTGCGGCCAATTGACATCCAGTTTTAACAGTGATTTTGTAGTAGTTACCTGCCCGGACAGATTGCTGGTAAACAGCAAAAGCGAGACAATCATTCTTATAAAACGATTGTGCATCACAGTTGTAGATTCAATGTTTGATTAATTGAGCGATCCATCCAACAGCATTGCTTTGCCGGCTACCAGCTTCAGCTGTTTTGTTTTTTCTTTGTATCGGATGGTATAAAAACCACCCTTATCCGACCGGAGCGTTACATTGCTCAATTGCCCGTCTTTCCATTCCATATTTACAGTGCAGGCGCCTCTTGAACGCAATCCCTTAATAGCACCATTTTTCCATTGCAGCGGTAAGGTTGGCAACAAGTGAATCTCCCCATTTTGTGACTGCAACAGAATTTCGGCCATTGCTGCGGCACCACCAAAGTTGCCATCTATCTGGAATGGTGGATGCGTATCAAACAGATTGTCCTCTGTACTTTTTCTCAACAAATCATTCAGGTTTTCAATGGCCTTTCCAGGTTGCAGCAACCGGGCGTACAAACTAACAATCCATGCCTTGCTCCATCCGGTGTGACCACCACCAATGGCTAAACGACGCTCCAGTGTTTTACTTGCGGCTTTAAATGTAATAGTATCTTTTGGAGAAATCAGGTTAAGCGGATAAAGCCCAAATAAGTAAGAAATGTGGCGATGCCCCGGTTGAACTTCTTCATAGTCCTGTATCCATTCCTGTAGCGTTCCATTGGCAGCTACTTTTAAAGGAGGCAATTGCTTTTGAGCTTCCTGCACGGTCTTCATTAAATCCTTATCCAGTTTTAACATGGCTGCTGACTGTAAAAAATTATTGAACAACGCATTGATGATATGAATATCTATCGTGGGGGCATAAGTCATTTGTGATTTCTGTTGCTTGTTGGTATTCGGTTCAAAAAATTCATTCTCCGGTGAATGGGATGGATTGGTTACCAAATAACCTTCGGGTGATTTTACCAGGTAATCCAGCACAAATTCAACCGAGCCTTTCATGATGGGATAGGCAACCTTTATTAAAAAAGCGGTATCCGTTGTAAATTCAAAATGATCAAACAATGGGAAAGTCATTCAGGAACCATCCATTGGGGTGATGCCCCAAACGCCATCCATTACACCGGTGCGGCCAAATGGATCGGTCAGGTGATGCATCGTCCAGCCCCGGGCACCATACATTTCTTTGGCAGTAACTGCACCGGGTACCGTTAGTTTATTTACAAAGCTGGATAAGGGAATGGCCGTCTCTGGCAAGTTGCCGGTTTCGGCTGGCCAATAATTCATTTGCAGGTTGATATTGGTATGGAAATCTGCATTCCATGGGGCGTCGTATAAGTCATTCCAGATGCCCTGTAAATTAGCCGGCAATTTACCTGGCTTTCTGGAAGAGCCCATCAACAGGTAACGGCCATATTGATAATACAAGGCCAATAAGCCATTGTCTGTTTCACCCGTTTTCATCCGGGCCAAACGCTGGTCTGTTGGCAACTGTTGCTGGTCGTCATCGCCCAGTGAGAATGAAACCCGATCAAAAAATTTCTGATGGTCAAGCACGTGTAATTGATTTAACGCTACTGCATTATAAGGAGCAGCAGTTGAAATAATTTTATTGCAAACGGACAGTGGCTGAATGCTTTTGTCCAGATCCAGTTTTTCAAAATTATAATCCATAGCTCCGGTAAGTACCAGCACTATTTTTTTTGCCGATCTGATTTTAAATCCGGCAGAAGTATGAGATTTAAATGCAGTTGAATTACCATCGATTGATATTATTTTCATAACGGTTGCATACCGCATATGATTTCCGCCAGGACCCTGCGATGCAGATTCCTTATCTACAATTTGACCGGTGTACCAGGCCTGTTTGTTTCCAGCTTGGTATTGGTTGGAATTGTTTGAAATACAGCCCAATACCTTCTTTCTTTTTTCCTTCACTTCCGTCACACTATCAAACTGACGGGAAAGAAAAGGATCTACATCAAATGCTTTATCTGCAGTAATACTAACAACGATCAAATCCTGCGGGGCAGAAGCATAGACTTCCTGCTGTACGCTATTTCCATCAATGGTATAGGCTGTTGTTGAAATGCCATTATGAAGATTAAGCGATCTACGATAGGCTGTTGGCTGGCCTTTCCAATGGTAATGAACAAACAAGTTTCCCAACGGCTGGTACGAACTAACATTGCGTGGCGTTCCTACCAGATAAAGATCTGACAACTCGTGGGCCTTTTTATAATCTCCCTGAAAAATAGCCTGTTGAATTTCTTTCAGATGCGCTTTTGCCTGTGGATTGTTGTTGTTAATTTTTGATCCGGCCCATACGCTTTCTTCGTTTAGCTGGATATTTTCCTGAAGCCAATCACCATACACCATTGCCCCAATCCGACCATTGCCAACCGGCAAAGCGGCCATCCATTTTTGGGCCGGACTTTGATACCACAGTTCCATTTCAGTTTATTGAGTGTATCCCACAACCGTTTGTAACAAACAGATTGAAAAAAGAATTGATTTTGACATGGACTTATTTAATTTGAATGATTGAAACAGGATGCTGATATTGACTTCCTGGGAAGGCAGGTTATTGGGAAAATATTTTTGATTGAATCGAATTCGAATAGGTCTATCACTTTGCACTGATCGTGATTTGAATGTACCATTAATAAAAATACGGCGATTCAATTTCCGACAGTACCATTCATGCGTGCGTTTGAATAATGCGAATAAAGTTTACATCTTTTTAGAAAGATGTAAACTTTATTCGCACTAAAAATCAGCTTGGTTTTATAACGTGAAAGAACCTTACATTTTATAAAATTGTTCCCAACCTTTTCTTGGTGGTGGACCTACCAGTAATTCATTTCCTGCTTTGTTGTTGGTTATCTTCTTTTTCTTTGCATCAAAAACCAACCGGGTATTTAACCGTTGGGCCAGCACGCCGAGCGCCATTACCTGGCATAAAGGACCGGCAATATCAAAGGAGGAACGGCATTGTTCTTCCCCTTTGCAGGCCTTCAGAAAATTGGCAAAATGGTTGGATGGACTTTCAGGCACAAAAGGCAATTTGGAAGCCATATCCTTTGCTTTATCCTCCGGAATAATGGTAAGCGGTGCTGCATGCGACCCTCCCTTAAAAGTTAATTCCTTTGAATAAATCACTTTACCCGGATACCTTTTTGTTTGAGCGGCACCTGCAGATGGTGGTGGTATATTTTTGGCTCTTACGTATTCGCCAAAACCTTCCGGCAGCGTGGGCCGGTTGTTAAATCCATCGTACCAGGTAATATCGCAGGCCGGCATATCCTTGCGTTCCGGAAACTTGAATAATAAAGTAGAACCTTGCGGGAATAAGAATGTGCTATGACCTTCCATAAAAACAGGATCTACCTCGGTGGGCAATCCCAATTCTAAAAACCGGTGCGATGTATCAATGATATGGGCACCCCAGTCTCCGAGGGCTCCGTTTCCAAACTCAAACCATGATCTCCAATCTCCATTGATGTAACCTTTATTGTATTCTTTAGGTTGCTGTGCCGTAGTAAGCCACTTATCCCAGTCGAGTGTTTCCGGAATTGGCTGTGCAGGCAAATAATCGGATACCTTCATACCATGCCAGCGTCGGCCATTGTTCATAAAGGCCGTTATTTTTGTAACGTCTTTGATGATGCCGGCCTCTTTCCAGGCTTTGAATTGAAAGAAATTTTCTTCTGAATGCCCCTGGTTGCCCATTTGACAAGCCACCTTATATTTCTTTTCTGCCTTCATCATAATCTCCACTTCGTTAAAGGTATGTGCCATCGGCTTTTCTACATACACATGCTTGCCCTGGTTCATTGCCAGCATCGTTAATGGAAAATGTGAAAAATCGGGTACCCCTACCGTTACCGCTTCAAATTCATTGCCTATTTTATCAAACATTTCCCTGAAGTCTTTGAAGCGTTTTGCGTTGGGAAACTTATTCATGTTTTCCAGTGTATGCGGAGCACCCATGTCAACATCACACAGGGCTACAATATTGACCAGACCCGTTTTATAAAGCGCACTGATAATTTCGCCCCCCCTGTTTCCTATTCCGCAACAGGCAAGGTTTACTTTGTCACTAGGCGCAACATGGCCCAAAGATTTCCCAAATACATAGGATGGGAGAATCATAACGCCAGCCGCTGCAGCCAATGCCGAGGAACTGGATTTTAGAAAACTTCTTCTTTTCATTTATTATTTTTTTAATAGTAATCGTTAAAAAATTAAGTACCCTTTTTATTGTTATTTTGAATGTGTTGTTTGTTCAATAAATGCATTGCTAAATTTCCTGCTATTTTTTATTCACTTTGCCTAGCAACAATGCTACTAAATTTTTTGCAGCCTGCAGGTTTTCAAAATCGGCTGGTAGCAACCAATGATCAATGTATTCATTGTAAATCCATGGATCACCAATTGCCAGCACATAGCCTTTGCCGTAACTGGCGGTTGCTATCAGCACCTGGCCGTTTTCCAAAAGTAACGGTTTTGCAGTATCTGCGCAGTTGATCGACGCTATTTCTTTCAGGTATATTTTTTTCACACCTTTAAACAATGGATGATCCGGCAAATTCACCGATGCTCCCATGTCCCAGTTTTTACCGGTTACCGGATGCAGTTGATCTTTATTAAACTGCATTCCAAATTTACCGGCCAATATATTTAAAGAATCCAATTCCGCATTTTTTTGATCGTTTGCCATTATCAATAATACGCCACCATCCTTAACCCATTGTGCAATTGCTGTTGCTGCCTGCTCCGTCATAAATTTAGGATTGGCCGACTCTGCTTTTGTATCCGGATCTACTAAAATATACACAACGGCATCTTTTAAATTCATGGCCGTGGGCGCCACCGCCAGCGTTGATAGCAGTGCCCCTTTTGCTTTAAACAATTCACCCAGTTGCGAAAATCCGCTCATGGCTGTATCCGTCCATAAATAATGAAAAGGTAACCCGGTTTTTGCATGTATCTCGTTATTGAAATAATTATCCAACAATACCTTTTTTTGAACATATTGCTGCATAATGGGTTTACCAATTTCCACGCCATCTACATTGAACAAAAAGCCTGCTGGCAGTGGTGTAGGATTGTAATAATCTAACCGCTTTCTTTTCCGAAGATCCGCTTTTACACCGAGCTTTCCAGCAGCCGTTTTAACAAAAATATCTATGAGGCCATTCTGCTCGCTTACCGTTACGGGTGCAGCTAGTACCTGCTTTCTGAATCTTGCAAAATCAGTGGTTGTTGCAATCCCCTCGGCTGTTTTCCACCACATTGCCATCACCGCTTTTCCACTGTTGGAATGTTGCAATGTTAACCGCATAGCTGCATTATTTTTCAATTGAAATTGTTCCCTTGAAGACTGATAATTGAATCCATCATTGTACAAGGAAGCTCTTACGCCATCGCCTGCGTTATCATATAAAAAGCGAAACGCAATCACCACATCTTCAAATTTTGCAAAGAAGGTTTTGGTACTGTCCAATTCAATTCCACTGCCGATAGCCGGTACATGTATTTTTTTATTGCCCATCCATATTTCATCAAATGTGTTGGGTAAAATAATGGTAGAATTGAGGTAATCGTTGATGCAATTGTGATCTTTTTCACCGGCCACCAACATTACAAATTCACCCTTATTTTGTGCCGATTGCATAAAGGGCATCAGGTGCCTCGTTTTGCCCCAGCCTCCGTTTGATGGGTAATTGGCGGGCATCCGATGTTTCATTTTTTCGCCCATTCCCGTTGCACCCCAGGTACCATAATGATCGTCCCGCCCTTCAAGCACATAGGCAATATTGGGCATGGCTGGCTTGCGTGGACTACTGAGGTACATTACAAAAGGTTTGTCATCCGGACTATAGGCCTGGTTGGAGGATGCTATGGATACTTTGTTACCAACAAAATCGCAGGCATAGGTATTTGCAAGACTATCCCAGCGTTGTACAATGAAGCGGTTCTTTCGGTTCATCATTTCTTTTTGCGTGGCGGATAATCCTAACTTTTGCAAGGCAGATAAACAGACCTGGTGAAACAAATGTGTATTGTTATTTTCGCGGCCAAGCAAAGGGTTAAAATATTTTTCTTCCAGCAGGTCACGGCTAAATACCCGGTTGTAATCACGGCTATGGGCCCCTGCCAGAAAACCACCACGCTGGTTGTAATGCACGCTCAGATCATTCATGAAAAATTTTATGGCATCTCCTGCCTTAGCATGAATATCGGCATCGGTTGCAAAGGTATAAATCAGCAGCAGCGATTCCATATCCACACCGCTGTAGGTAGGACTATCATATTCCCGGTTGCCATATTGCGCCACATGATTCAACCAAAGATTAAAAAGCCTGCGTCCATTTTCTATCATCGCCGGCTGGTGGTACACCTGACCCAGGGCAACGAGGTTCCAAACCTTCATTAAATAAATATTGGTATAAGAGATGCGTACTTCCTGGTTTAGTGCGCCGTTTGTTGCGAGGGTGAAAATTTCGTCCAGTGTTTTTGCGGCTTCTGTCGAAAGCCGGTCGCTGAACAACAGTTTGGCGAGGATACCATATTGAACACAGAACTGTACGTTGTTACCATCGCCCACGTCGAAACCGGTTTCATTCCAGCCCCAAAAAATATTGCCATAACTTCTGCCCGCCGCCGGGTTTGTAATCATCCTGGTTTGTACTTTTTTCAGCAACCATTCTACCTGTTCCTCTTTTAGAAAACGGGTATCCAACGCATCTACCAAAAACAGGAACCAATCTCTTACACCCAACTGCGGTGGCATACTTTGCATAGCAGCCCATTCCTTTTCCAGCGTAGCCTTTCTTGCTGCCTGATTTGGCATGGAAGGCACTTTGTATCCTTGCGTATCCTGGGCTACCAGGCTTAACGCAAAGAAGCTGATGCAAAGTCCAGATGCGATTATTTTTTTCATACCGTTTTTTGTTTTCAATAAAAATATTTAGTTATCATGTTCTATCATTGTAACCCCGGCTTTATCGCAAACCAATCGAAGTTGGCCGGTGATTCACCATCGGTTGAATTGCCAGCAGCAAACATACCAGGATATACACCAGTGAAAGTCATCAGGGCAACCAGGGTTGGGCTACCTATTCATTTGCCGGATACATTTTTAACATCAATACACCATGATGACGTAAACTTGCTTTAATGGAACCAACAGATTGCGCCAGTGCTTTTTGTCTCCACACATCCCTTATTTGCCATTTACCTTTCAAGCCAATTTTTGTCAAATCCAGTGTGTAGGTTTTTTCTTTTTCATCGCCCCAGCGGAAGTAGGATTGCGGTGTTTCACCAAACCCCGCTGTATTGAAGATGCCTACACCATACGCACCAGCCTCCAGTTGTTTTACCCAAACCTGCACGCCCTCTTCCTGCAATAGCAGACGGCCTGCCTTACCCAGTGGATCCTGGTTGATGGCAATCACTTCATCATTGGTCAATAAATTCAACGTGAACGCATCCAGCTTTTCAATCGGGCAACCTATCAACATGGGAGCAGCCAGCAAACTAAAGATGCTGATATGGCTGTATTGTTCATCAGCAGTTAATCGGGTAGGATGCATTACCGGGCCAATCGCCACATCGCCGACAATCATCATATCAGGATCACTCCAATGTCCGGGACCGGTATATGGCGCCCATTTATCGAGGGAGAATACCGTGGCATAAAGACTGTTCCAACTGTCTTTAATATCCGGCCCGGTCCGAAACAAATTGGAGGAGCGCATCCAGTCATTCGCTTTTTCAAACGGAGCATTGTTAGATAAACTGAACACCATATCCCGACCTGATTTTTTCAATGCTTCGGACATCCGTTCGGTAGAATTAACATCGATACGCCAATCGTATTTTAAAAAATCAAATCCCCAGTTGGCCATCTGTTTTGCATCCGTTTTTTCAAACCTGTACTTGCCGATATGCATAAAAGGCTGGCGGTTTAATTTAATTTGATCATGCGTTTCCCCCCCGGTTGCAAAATCGGATGACGCACCCGGATAACCACCATAACTGGAAACATATGGTGTGGAATACAAGCCGGCTTTTAAACCCAACGAATGGATGTAATCCACCATCCCTTTAAAGTCGGGAAACTTTTCGTTGGGCTGTAATGCTGTATCAGGACCGGTTCTAATGCCCTGCCAGGTATCATCAATGTTAATATAGTTCCAGCCGTGATCCTTTAAGCCTTTACTCACCATGGCGTTGGCCGAGGCCATTACTTTATCCCGGTCAATCTTTGCCTCCCAGGAGTTCCAACCATTCCAGCCGATGGGCGGTGTTAATGCAATGGTGTCTCCAATTTTAATCAGTAGTTTTTGTTTGGCTTCTCCAACACTGTTTTTCGCTTTTAACGTTACACTATAATTTCCTCTTTGTTTTACGCTCCCGCTGATGATTCCGGTGGTAGCAGATACCGATAATCCTTTGGGTAAATTGGCGGCCGAAAATTGCATGGGCCGTTTACCGGTTGCAGCAATTAAATACAAAACCGGATTGCCGGGTGTAGCCCCAAATACTTTGGCAGAATTGATCTTTGGATCGGCCCTGGACAATGGAGTTAAAATGTATTGTTCATCTGTATTTTGTACATACCCGGGCGAATGATTTCCACTCATTTCCAACTGCGCATTCATCCAATTGGCATACGTACGTTTATTATTAACGCCGCCAACATTATCCGTTATCAGCAAACCCAATTGTTTAATTCCGGTGAGGTCCGCATCTACTTTTGCCGGTTCATCCCCTATCTGCATTTCGTTACTTTCAAACAGTACTTTGCCATCACCGACCACGTAAAATTTCACGGGTATTGTTTTATTTCCCTGGTCATCTACCCCTACCATTGCGGAAAAATGTTTGGCATGTCTATCCAGGTTGAAAGCAATTACACTAATGCTTTGTGCACCTACTCCCCTGAAATAGGGAACCCCTTTTACCCTCATGGTATCTTTGCCGTAATTGGTTTTTGCAGCCACGGGGCGAATGCCTTCTGAAAAGGTTTGTATGGGCAGATCGTCCAGCCATATGGTGCTCGTTTGCTGCGCCACAATTGTTGTAATGGATGTTACAAAAAAAACTGCCAAACAAACGAATAATTTACACATTGATACAATTTAATTTTAATTATTTATGCCGATTAAAATGTAATGCAAGACAATTTTGTTTTCAACCGCCTTAAGAGCAATGCATTTATCATTGGTTTTTAATAAACGGACCTCTTTTGTTCCACCCAATTTCAACTTTCGAGAGGTACCATGTTTTTCCTTTGTCATTATTGCCCTGGAAAAAGAGAAAATACTTACCGTCGGGTGCTTTAAAAATATTTGGATGCCCACTTTCACTTTCATTCCAACTACCGGCTGCCCCGTTTTTTAGGAATGGCGCATTGGATAATCGCTTCCAATGAATCCCATCTTTGCTTCGGGCAACACCAATTTGCTGTGGCTCATTATTATAACCGCCTGCATAAAACATAAATAAATATTTCCCTTTTTTTATACAGGAAGCCGCTTCGATACATTTTTTTTCCCAATCCAATTCCGGTTTCATCATAGGCATATCGGGAATTTCAGTCCAGCTGTTTTTATCAAAATTTGTCTGAATGCCCGTTACAGCAACACCCTGCTGCTGGATGGTGTAGCCGCTATCTCTGGTTGCATAATAAAGAAAATATTGATTTTTAAAAGCCACCACTTCCGCATCAATGGCTCTTCCACAGGTCCAATCATTTATGGCTGGCCAGAAGATCGGATTGGTAGGATCCCTTTCAAAATCAATTCCGTTATCAGAGGTAGCATGGCAAATGGCATCTGTTTTTCCGTTACCATAGGTTTGATAAAAAAGGTGCAATACCCCGTCTTTTATTAAGGCACCCGACGCACAAATACCTTTCTCTTCAACCGTACCCTTCCTGCCCATCATGTTTCCTTTCTTTTCCCAATGGATTAAATCCTTACTGGTTGCAATGCCAATATACCATTGCTTTCTCTTTTCATCCGGTACAGAATAGTACATCCAATAAGTGTCTTTGAAAAAAATAACATAAGGATCTTTGGCATAAGGTCTTGCCGAAACATCTTTATCTCCATAATACATGGCGGGTTGCTGTGCAAACAGCGATTGCCTGCTCCCAATCACCAGAAGAAAAAGGAGGATTTTGGTGCTGCATGTTACCTGCATTGTACTTAAAAACCTGTTAGTAATATGCTTTAGCATTTGGATGTGCTTCATTACTATTGGCAGTTCTATTTGGATTATATCCATCATTTCTTTATTGGCTCTATTTTTATCATCACTACCCCATGGTGCCTGATGCTGGTTTTAAATGTTCCTTTAAATTGGCCGAGGTCTTTTTGTCTCCACACATCCCGTATGCTGTATTTTCCTTTCAATCCGATTTTTGCCAAATCAAGCGCAAAGGATACCGGTTTTTCATCGCCCCAGCGAAAATAGGACTGCGGCGTTTTAGCATATCCGTTGATATTAAAAAGGCCGGCTGCATAGTCGCCATTCTCCAGTTGTTTTAACCAAACCTGTACGCCGTTTTCTTCACTTACCAATCGGGCAGGTTTGCCCAGTAGATCCTGGTTTACGGCGATTACTTCATCATTTGTCAACAGGTTTAGCGTAAACGCATCCAACTGTTCTATGGGGCAACCGATCAGCAACGGCGCTGCCAATAAACTAAATAAACTTACATGGCTATATTGCTCATCGGGTGTAAGCCTGGTTGGATGCAGCGGCGAACCGGTCGTTACATTTCCAAGGATCATCATATCAGGATCGTTCCAATGACCAGATCCGCCGTATGGGCCCCACTTTTCGAGGGTGAATGCAGATACATAAAGGCTTAACCAGCTATCCCTGATATCGGGCCCGGTGCGATAGGTATTGGTTAACCGAACCCAATCTTTTGCATTGCTAAACGGAGCCGAATTGGAAATGCTATACAAAATATCCCTGCCAGAATTTTTTAACGCCAATGACATGCGTTCTGCTGATGGCACTTCAATCCGCCAATCATATTTTAAATAATCAACACCCCATTCAGCCATTTGCAAAGCATCTTCTTTTTCGAAACGGTGTTTACCGATATACCGAAAATTTCTTTTATTATCCCTGACAGCGTCTGGAAAAACGCCGCTCTCAAAATTGGAGGAACCACCCGGATAACCTGCATAACTGATGATCCAGGGCGTTGAATAAACACCCAGCTTTAATCCCAGCCCATGTATATAATCCGCCATTTTTTTAAAGCCGGGGAATTTTTCATTCGGTTGAATGGCATTGTATTTTCCACCACGGTGTCCTTGCCAGGCGTCATCAATGTTGATGTAGGTCCAGCCATGATTTGCAAGCCCCATTTTTACCATTGCATCGGCTGATGCAATTACTTTCTGCTGGTCGATTTCCCTGGCCCAGGAGTTCCAACCATTCCAGCCAATCGGCGGCGTCAATGAAATGGTGTCCCCTATTTTTATGGTGAGTTGCTTAACAGATTCACCGAAAGCATTGCTGGCTTTTAAAGTTGCGATGTACTTCCCTTTCACGCCAACGGTACCTGTAATGATGCCGGTTTTTGAATCAATACTAAGTCCGGCTGGCAAATTACCGGCGGAAAAAACAATAGGCCGTTCGCCGGTTGCTGCGATGGTGTACAAAAATGGATTGCCCGGTGTAGCACCAAATATGGAGGCTGAATTGATCTTCGGATTTTTTGAAACAGCAGGCGTTAAAATAGTCCGTTCATCGGTATTGGGAATGTTTAAAGGCACCGTTTGGTCGTTCATTACAAATTTTGCGTCTGCCCAATTCGTATAAGTTTTAGTGCCATCCTTTTCAACAATCACCAGCAGGCCTAAACGTTGAATGCCTTTTAGATTAACCGTTACTTTTTCAGGTTCATCACCTAACTTCATACCCACACTTTCAAAAAGGATTTTACGGTCGCCGATCACATAAAACCGGTACTTCACATTTTTCATCCCCCTATCATCTACGCCCACAACCGCAGAAAACTCCTGTCCATTTCCATTGAGCAAAAAAGGCAATACACTGGTAGAATTTACACCAACTCCCCTGCTGTAAATGGTTCCCTTCATGCGGATGGGATCGCCGGAACCGGATGTTTTTGCCAACACCGACGGTATGCCTTCCGAAAAAGCACGGATACTTAAATCATCCATCCAAACTATACTGGCTTGTTGACTGTAAACAGTATGCCCAATACACACCATTAACAACATCAATAGCTTTTCTATTTTACTCATTCGTTAAAATTTTGATTGTTTTTGATACATCAGCGATGATGGACTGCAATTAAGTTTTATATCCGTTGATGCAATAATCACAATATCCGCTGTTTCACCTGTTTGATTTTTCTATCCTTTATTCCATTGCTGTTCATAATGGAAAAGTCGGCTACCCGGTCCAGCACAAAAATGGGGATGCCTGGCAATTTTTGAGCATCCAGGTTTCGGAAGGTAGCTCCCGTTACTTCAGACAGCATCATTGCCGGGCGAAAATCATTTTCTAAAAAACCAACAGTAACGTCATTCATTACAATATTTTTCACATGCCTGATGAAAAATCCGTAAACAGGAATCACTCCAAATTTATTTGGATCGGGATATCGTTTTTCAAACTCCGGCACCTTGGTTTTTGTCATCTCCGCTGTACCGCCTCCCTTGTAGTAAATATGAATATTGCTTAAATGTACATCCTCTATGTTATGCCCGGGAATTCCACTGATGATGGAGCCCGAACTATCATCTACCGCATTGTACACATTTACATTGCTGATCACTATTCTTCTGCATGCCCCTACTACCATATTTTCAGGCGCCCTCATTCTTGCACCAAGCCGGATGAAAAATGGCGAATTGGTAACGTCCCGCATGGTGATGTTGTTAATGGTAATATCCTCCAACAAAGCGCCATCCACGGATTCCAATGCCAGTCCGCGGCAATGATCAAATACACAATTGGAAATAGCAATATTTTGAAAACCACCGTTTGATTCTGTACCCAGTTTTATTCTGCCGGTAGGTGCAAGGCGATAATCTGTTTTATAAGTTCCATCCAACACACTGCCCTCCAAATAACCGCTCACAATACAATTGGTGATGGTTACATTTTTGGTAGGTTTTAAATACCCAAGCGTCAGTGTACTTTTAAGGCAAATCGCATCATCAGAAGGTGAATTGATGGTACAATTTGAAATGTGTACATTCTGACAGCAGTCGATGTCCATGCCATCCCGATTGGTATCCATTTTTACATTATCGACAGTTAAATGATCTACGCCTGTGGCCAATATTCCAAACCATCCACCATGCCGTATGGTAATATCCCGGATCATCACATTGCGGCACAATAATAATGCAATGGATTTATTGGCATAATTACTTCCTTCTTTTACAAAGCCGCCCAACATCCCCCTTCCCCATATTGTGCCATTGCCAATGATCGACACATCGTGCAAATTTTCTCCCCAAATCAAACTGTTATGGAAACGGGTGTGCCCAAAATCCTGGTACAGGTCAAAGATGGGTTTTTCGGCTTTATCGTACTCCGCAGAGTCTGCAGCCGATGCCGCAATGATTACTGCGCCCTGGTCTATGAACATTGTGATATTACTTTTAAGACGGATGGAACCCGATAAATAATTACCGGCCGGAAAATAAACGGTTCCGCCTCCGGCTGCAACTGCCGCATCTATGGTTGCATTAATATCCTTTGTGTCAAGCCTGGTTCCATTCCCCCGTGCACCATAGTCTTTTACGTTAAAAAATGATGGATTTCCACTGCTGCAAAAGGCGGTTTGGGGTGATGAAAAAAAAACTGACATTAAGAAGCCCATTATCTTAATGGATTGCTTTATTACCAATTGATTCATCTTTTTATTTTTTGACTCAGGTTTAAACTTTATTTCTTGTTTTGATAAATTGAAATCCCCACCTTTGATAAACACTTTGATTAAAATGAACCGACCGCCCTTATTTATTCTGATAAATGCGAACTGATTTTGTTGCATCAGCAATCGTTGCCTGCAACCTCTTATTTTGAACAGAAATAAAAACATCTGCCTCCTTGTTAAGCCATATTATTTTTTTTCCATTTTTACTAATCGCAGAAAAACCGGTTGCAGCCAGTTTTACAATATTTCCAAGGTCATCCAATTTTACAGCTGCTAAACCTTTGTAAGACCCGGTGTAGGTTGCACCCCGGTAAATAAAACTAAAAACTGCCGCCGTATTTTTCTGCATCGATTCAGCATTGGTAAACGTGAATGAGCCGGGCTCATTTAGCACACCATCTACCAGATCATTTTTAGGAACACCCAATTTTGCAACATGCTCCAGTGTGTAGGACGTGGCCACTGATTTACTAAAAATAGCTTTCCAGGTATTGCTCATATCCCTTCCATTAAAATCATTGTCTGCATTGCCTTCTACCAATAATTTACCGCCTCGGTTTACATAGTTTTGAAAAAACCGGGTGGTGCTTTCTTTGGCATATTCAGGATTGAGAAATATAACTGCATCAAACGTATAACCATTTAGGATAGGCTTTCCTGCTGCATTCAAATGCAATCTTCCATCGCCAATCACATCCGTAGGAACGGCCGCATGCAGGTATCCATTGTTCCACAATTCCATTGATTTTCTTTCCATCCCCAATTTGTCATTGATATCATACATACCCCTTTGTGAGACGTTGGGATACCAGTTGCAGATGGCTTCCATACCATACACTACCAACAGTTTTACCTGTGGTAAGGAAGGATTAAAATGATTTAATAAGCGGGCTGCATTCTCTACTTTATTTATCTTTTCCAGAGCGACCGGCGTTTCTATTGAAACACCCCATACCTGTCCATCGTTGGCAGCGTGGTAGTGGGTACGAACTCCAAAACGCAGATCACGCAAAGCTTTGGTCCAGATGGTATCCAGGCTCCGGTGGTAATACATATTGTACATCGCATTTGCAGGATAACTCATGCCTACTCCTAATTGAATGGGTGCAGGTGTATCTTCATCTGTATGCCCATAATCTCTTTTAATACTCCACCAGGTTACTCCGGTTTGCCATACTTCATCCCTGTCCAGGTTATTGTGAAATGTGTTGTGCAGACCTATGAACGCATCCTTACCATACAATTTTTTTCCTAAATCATAAACGGCCGTTTCAACATTCAATGTGGCTGTTCGCAACAGACTCATGTATTCATTGATGGCTTTCATTCTGATTGCAGGCTTACCGGTAGGTGCATAACGCATATCAAACAATACCCTATCCAACTCCATTGTGGTAGTAGCTTTCATCTTTTTTGCCATGGCTAAAGCGTACACCCGTTCCCGAAAAACATCGTTGGTTTGCTCCATTATTTTTGGCCGGGCAATCTTCATGTTTTTATATTCATCCAGCCCGATGCCATCAAAGGGAATATCGGCGTATGCCTTAAAAGCATTCGTGATTATGGCGGTGGACTGGTCAGAAAAATTACTACAGCTATTGTAGTAATGTTGAGTAAGAATATAAGCGGTATACCCTTTCAACAAACTACCTGCATTGATGACAAGCCTTACGGAATCCGTAGTATTTTGAGCCAATGCCTTGTTGGTGATTTCTTTCAGCGTGGCAGGATCATAGAAGCCATCGCCCGTTTTTTTAAAGGCATAAATTTTAAACAGTTCACTTCTTAACAGAGTGAACACGTCACGGGCTCCTTTTGCTTTTACTGCATAATCAGCCTTCCCGTTTTCATCCAGCACAACTTCACCTTCCTGCATCAGCCGGTCGGTATTGTCGATCAATACACTCCGGTCAACCTTCCAAATTTGCAATCCTATTTTCAACCCTTTCTGGTGGGCATAAGCAACCAGCTTTTTAAAAACGGGGTGCATGGTTGCTGCATCATAAAAGTCGCAGCCATCCCGTTGGGTTAAAAAGATCAACGTGTACTTACTGAATGCAGCCATGCTATCAATTTTATTTTTCCATGCTTGTTCGGCCATCATATTTGCTGAGAAAAACCAGTAAGCTATCTGGGGATGACTGGCATTATCAAACGAGTTTACATAATTCGCCTTCAGCTCCTGAGCGGGAGCTGACATTTGAAAGCATAATAAAAAGGAAAATAACAGGGCTGGCGCATTTTTCATATTAGCGTTAATAATTACAAGTTTACAATCGTTGAATGAAATGTCAGTGGTAGGAAGCCATCTACTTAGTTTCGGAATGAAATTAGGTTAAACGTTTTAATAAACATTTAATTCAGGATGAAACTTTTACGATAACGATTTCGTAAAATGTACCCATTGATGAGCATGAATCGAAGAGCGTTTATTGGAACCAATTGTATATTATTTTTTTCGTAATAATCGATGGTTTACCTTCAAGCCTGAAATCGGCGGTCTGTATCTTTAAAATAAAAATCATTTTACAATGCAATCGTTTATCCAGTGATTTTTTAGATGCGCTGTCTTTTTTTTAAAGGTACCTTTCGATTTTAGGTGTACCAACCTTTTAGATTAAGCGCCTGAGATTAACTGTCTTGACTTGATAATTTCTTTTAATGCGCCTCTTAGTTTCTATATTAAAAATATTCGCTGCTTCTGGCTAAATTATTTCCCCATTTGTCTTTGTATAATTTTTTGCAGTAAAAAAAACAGTGGATATACCTGTTTGATTATGGATGTATATTGTATTTATTGCATCGTTGGGTTGTATAGATTCAAACACGGATTTAATCAAGATTGATACTGGGTTTCGTAACATTTCTTTGGATAAAAGGTGCTCCAGAAGAACATTGATCGCCAATGGTTACGTTTTTGATGCTCAATTGATGAACGTCATCAGCCATTATAGTTGGCTTGGGATCTTTTTGAAGGGTTTGGATCATAAATCCGTTCACCGATATATGCTTCACATGTCTCAAAAAAAGACCAGCAACCGGTAAATTTTTACAAACAGTAGGTTTGGGATATCCGGTAATCGCCTCAATTACCATATCCATATATTGCAAATAATCCCTTTCTCCAGGCCTCCTATTTGTGTGATATTGAAATTATTCAATTGGATATTTTTGTCTTAACCCCCTAAAGAACTATGTCAAAAGTAAATCGCAAATTCAGCCCCGAGGATCGCTTATCTATTTTGCAGGAAGCAGAAAGAGATGGAGCGGTAGAAACAAGCCGTAAGTACAATTTATCACCCTCGTTATTATCAAAGTGGAAGCAACGCTATTTGAGCAAAGGCGTTGCAGGCTTAAAGCCGCAGTATCAACGTGTAGATCCACAGGTAAGGGCC
>Ga0105052_10003289_pt1 | contig 18807 bp, 17 predicted proteins | sample FRY03_FD_78094 | JGI IMG/M metagenome (GOLD analysis project Ga0105052, IMG submission 78094) | Freshwater microbial communities from Lake Fryxell liftoff mats and glacier meltwater in Antarctica - FRY-03 | ecosystem: Environmental > Aquatic > Freshwater > Ice > Glacier meltwater ... | reverse complement strand
AGAACTGTGGATCTGACGCTTCTTGACTTGACTCATTTTAGGTAACCCTTTTGATTCAGGGCTACAGCTTAAACTACTGTCTCAAATCCCGGGTCCACTATAAGTCATGGCAGGGCGAGTTCGTTAATCGACGCAAGGACGGTAGTATTTACACTGAGTTGGTGGCGGTTTATCCGATCGCTGATCGCTATGGCGCACTCACGCATTACGTTGCTCATAAAGTCGATGTGACAGAAAGCAAGGCTGCTGAAAGACGTATTCGTGACTTATCCGATTTTGATCCGCTGACAGGCTTGTTCAATAAAAAGTCTTTTGATGAAAAGCTCACTGAAGCGATCGGTCAAGCCGATCAGCGCCGCGAGTTACTGTCATTGCTCTGGTTCAATTTGGATAACTTCAAAATTATTAACGAATCACTTGGACACGATGCAGGTGATGAGCTTTTGGTAGAGATGGCGAGCAGGTTACGAGAGAGTGTTGGTGCGCAGGCGACCGTGGCTCGGCACGCTGGTGATACCTTTGTCATGATTATGCCTCGCGAAAAACAGTCCGTAGTCGCTGTGCGGGTGGCTGACATCCTGAGTAAGATTAAAGTGCCAATTCAGGTGGCCGGGCAAGGGGTCTCAGTGTGTGCCTCGGTGGGCATCGCTGTTTTTCCTCATGATGCTGATAGTGCCGGAACGCTGGCTTCTGCCGCCGAAATCGCAATGTACCGCGCCAAGGAAGAGGGACGTAACAGTTTGCGTTTTTTTGCGCCAGAGATGCAACAAAATACGCAACGTTCCTTGGACTTGGCGGTATCTTTGAGCGGGGCGCAAGAGCGAGGTGAGCTTTATATTGTTTATCAGCCACAGTCTCGGCTCTCAAGCGGCAAGATCGTAGGTGCAGAGGCACTTTTACGCTGGCAACATCCCAAGTGGGGATCCGTGGGACCCAGTGAATTTATCCCGATTGCTGAGCAAACAGGTCTGATCGTCCCGATCGGCCAATGGGTACTAGAACAAGTCGCAGGTCAACTGCACGAATGGGATTTAGTTGGACTTTCTGAGCTGACGGTCGCCGTGAACGTATCCGCTATTCAATTTGTGCGACCAGGCTTTGTGCCTGAGTTAATCACAATCATGTCTAAAGCGGCAGTATCGAACCGTCGTATTGAAATTGAAATCACAGAAGCAGTCGCTTTGCGGAACGAAGAACAAACGGTCGCTATTATTGCGCAACTCAATGACGTGGGTTTTAGGATTTCCTTGGACGATTTCGGTACGGGGTATTCTTCTTTGAGTTATCTTAGACGTTATGCGATCGACAAGCTCAAAATCGACCAATCGTTTGTCAATGAGTTGACCTCCAACGAGTGCGATCAATCGATCGTAGCCGCCATTATTAAAATGGCGCAAAGCTTAGGCATGATCACCATTGCTGAGGGCGTCGAGACAGCAGAGCAAGCTAGGCTTTTGCAAGCTTTAGGTTGTGAGGAGCTACAAGGTTACTGGTTGAGTTGCCCCATCTCCGCGACGGAATTCGTGGAGATGCTCAAGACTAACAATAAATAGTGATTTCGTTTATTCACTACTTGGCGCGTGAGCGATGATGAAATATGAATGATGCACCTCAGAACGCTCACGTGACCGATTCAGCCCAGTCGCTCAATCACAGCTGCTATTGCAAAACACTCAATCAAGAAGCCCTTCAACATCAGCTGAACCGTGATCCTAGCGTGAGCCGGATCATGGCGGATCTCTGGCAGTCGCGTCCCCACTTGTTTTCTTCAACAGTGGTGTTTGTTTCACCGGAGACTCACCAACACATCGCTGAGGCGATCGAGGCGATCGAACGTGTCATCGCACTGCCCGCATATCAAGCGTTGGCGCTGGAGCGGGCGCCCGCCATTGCTCAATATCGATACGGCCCCCGAGGTGTGTTTCTGGGTTTTGATTTTCATTTGGATGCCGAGGGGCCTAAGCTCATTGAGATCAACACCAATGCGGGAGGCGCGCTACTCAACACCGCTTTGGCGCGTGCGCAGGAGGCGTGTTGCAAGGAAATGGAGTGGGCGCTTCATCCAAACCCCAGCCTAGCCTTACTTGAACAACAGTTTGTTGAGATGTTTAGACAGGAGTGGCGCCTGCAGCGTGGTGCTGCGCCCTTGCGTACGCTGGTGATTGTGGACGAGGATCCGCATCATCAATATCTCGCGCCAGAGTTTGAGCTTTTTAGGCTCATGTTTAACAATGCAGGCATCGATGCCCATGTTGTCGATCCCTCTGCGCTCAGCCTGCGTGAAGGGCGGTTGTTTCTTGAACAACAATCCGTCGATATGCTTTACAACCGTCTGACGGATTTTTATTTGCAAGACCCAGCACATCAAGCGATACGTCAGGCATACGAACAGGGTGGGGTGGTGGTGACCCCCGACCCACATGCACACGCCCTCTATGCCGATAAGCGCAATTTGATTGTGCTCAGCAACGATGACCTATTGGCACAATGGGGTGTCTCTGAGGCAGATCGCACTGTACTGCATCGGGTCGTACCGCATACGATGCTCGTGAGCGTGGATCAAGCAGAAACACTCTGGTCCAATCGCCGTAATTTATTCTTTAAACCTGTCGCAGGTTTTGGCTCGAAGGCTACTTATCGCGGCGATAAACTCACTAAGAAAGTTTGGGCTGACATACTCGAGGGTGATTTTGTCGCGCAGCAGTTAGTCAGGCCGAGTGAGCGTCTCGTGTCTTATGACGGTGTATTGGCAGAGCTCAAGTTCGATGTGCGTGCCTACGCGTATGCAGGAGACGTGCAACTGTTGGCGGCGCGCATGTACGCTGGACAGACGACGAATTTCCGAACTTCCGGTGGTGGTTTCGCACCTATCGTCGTCGTGCCTTGATTAATCCATGATTTTCGTGGCGAGTACTTTATCGATCGTTTTTCTGTCCATGTCCATGATTTCAAACTGCCAGCCTTCCCAGCTCACTTTGTCACCTTCGATGGGCAGCTTGCCGCTCAGTAACATAAACATTCCGCTCAGTGTGTGGTAGCGGCCTCTTTCTTCCTCTGGGACCGAGAACAAGGTCAGACAGTCTTTCAGCTCTGGTATGGGAATATGACCATCAAGCAACCAAGTGCCATCATCGCGATGAACCGCCCAGGACTTAGTGGGATCTCGCGGCGTAAATTCTCCGGTGATCGCCTCGATCACGTCCTGGAGCGTGACTAAGCCCAGAACTTCGCCATACTCGTCCACGACAAAAGCCATTTGCCGCGCTGAAGAACGAAAGTTCGCGAGTAACTCCATCCCGGTGATTGTTTCGGGGACATATAGCGCTTCTTCTATGCCTTGCACCAACTCATATTTTTCTCCCTTGGCGATTTTGGAGAGCAGCTTCCTCGCATTGACGACGCCCAGGACTTGATTGAGTTCGCCGTTGACCAGTGGAAATCTGGCATGATCGGTGACTTCGATCGTCTCGAGATTTTTCTCGATTGAGTACTGAATATCGAGATAGATAATGTCCGCGCGCGGCACCATCAGAGAGGCGATTTGACGGTCATCGAGTCGGAACACATTTTTCACCATCGTGTGCTCATGAGACTCGATGAGACCCGCCTCGGTCCCTTCTTCGAGCACGGCCTGAATTTCCTCTTGCGTGACTTCGGGTTGATTGCGTTCTTTGACACCTAATATGCGCAGTACAAACTTGGTGGATCCGGAAAGTAGTTTGATGAAAGGGCGTGTTGCAATGGCAAGGATTGAAATCGGCCGTGCAATCAATCTGGCGATGGCTTCGGGATTAGATTGTCCAAGACGTTTAGGGACGAGTTCACCGATCACAATTGAAAAGTACGTAATCAAGAGCACCACGATACCCGTGCCTAAATAATTTGAGTACGTAATGTCAACCCCGAACCCTTGAAACCAGACAGCCAAGGGTTTAGCCAATGCGGCCTCACCCACAATACCGCTCATCACACCGATAGAGGTGATGCCGACTTGAACTGTCGATAAAAATTGGTTGGGATCGGCAGCAAGCTTGAGAGCGGCTTTTGCTGAGGCATCACCGGTCTCGGCTGCTTTTTGGAGTTTGGAGCGCTTTGAGGTGATGAGCGCGATCTCTGACATCGCAAACAAACCGTTCAAAATAATAAGCGCGACAAGAATCAAAATATCCATATGAAGGCACGATTAGGGTGCCGCAAGAATTGAAGAGCTTTGATATTAATGGATAAGGAGCATTTTGATCGAAATGCCAAGGTTGACTTTATTAGCATTTATTTAATTCTCTGGTTTGATGGGCGGTTCTTGATAGAATTTTCGGATGAGATAAGTGGGTCGTTGCTTCGCCTCCATATATGTTCGACCAATGTATTCTCCCAGCACACCTATCCCAATGAGCTGCACGCTACCAAAAAACAAAATCGCAACAAATAACGATGGATAGCCAGGCAAATCGACGCCAAATATCAACGTGCGAATCACAATATATAAGCCATATAAAACCGTAATCATTGCGCCCGTGACACCCATGTAGGTCCAGACACGGAGCGGCAAAGAACTAAAGCTCGTAATGCCTTCCAGCGCGAAATTCCAGAGTTTCCACCCAGAAAATTTGGATGACCCAAAAGAACGTGTCTGGCGAACATATTCAATCGTGATTGTCTTGAAACCTACCCATGCGAAAAGCCCTTTCATAAATCTCTGTTTTTCAGGTAGTAACTTAAGTGCATCGACGACGATACGCGTCATCAGTCGACAGTCTCCAACATTTGTCGGAATCTTGATGTGCGCCAGAAAATTGTATGTATCGTAAAAGGCGGCTGCGCTGAGCCGCTTGCTCAGGCTATCACTTTTTCGATCCACTCTTTTGGCGAGTACAACATCAACATCGTTTTCTTGCCACGCGTGAATTAGCCGACTAATTAAAGAAGGAGGATCTTGCAGGTCAGAATCAAGAGGAATAATTAAAGCACCGACTGCATGATCCAACCCTGCCGTCAATGCAGCCTCTTTGCCGAAGTTGCGTGATAGCTCCAGGATCTTAAATCGAGGATCTTTGTGTGTCAGCTTGACTAAATACGCAAGCGTGTTGTCCTTACTGCCATCATCGATGCAAAGTATTTCAAAATCAAAAGAATCAAGTTGAGCTATTTCAAGAGTGATCGCTTCATAAAAATAGTCAATACCCATTTCTTCGTTATGAAACGGACAAACGAGACTCACTAATATTTTGCTTGCCATATTTAACTCTGCCAAAACTTATTGAATGAATGTATTCACGGATTTATTTGAAATATTTAAAGAGTATTGCGACGATTGTCCGTTGTGTTTTGGATATCCAAATCTTCGTGTGTATGACGATGCTCTTCGGTCGGAAAGCGAAATGACTCGCCATTTACATCATGCTGATAACCATGCAGTTGGACAAAAAGTAGATAAACGCCCGCAATGATGAGTCCGAGGTTTGCTGCATAACTAAACCTTTCAAAGTGGGAGGTTTTTCTCCACCAGGAAAGCACGCTAACCATGACAACTAAGGCTGCGATCTGGCCTAGTTCAACACCTGCGTTAAAGCTCAAGATTCTGAGAATCATATGAACAGGATCGTCGCCGAGGGGCAATTGCTGAAGCCTTGTGGATAAACCAAAGCCATGGAGCAATCCGAAGGCAAAGACCATCTTAAGTAAGTTGGGTGACGCCATGTTGAAATGACGTTGGAAGCCACCGTTGTTATCAAACCCTTTGTAGATCACACTCAGCGCAATGATTGCGTCAATCAGCCAGAAATTCCAAGTGATTTTGAAATACGTGGCAAAAATCAATGTGATGCAATGTCCAATCGTAAAGACGGTGACAAATTTAAAAATATCCCTGAAGGTGTTCAAAAAGAAAACGACACCAAGCAAAAATAAGAGGTGATCATAGCCAGTCAACATGTGACTTGCACCCAGCCAGAGGTACTGGATGTAGCCACCGTCTAACATTCGCTGCTTATCCTCATCGCTAATCCCGTGTGCAAAGGCGATCAACGGGAAAAGCGCAAGCAGAAGTCCCCCAAAACGTTGGGGAAAGAGGTATTTCATGAAGGTTCCTCAAATAGCCAAAGACAATCAGCAGGAAAGCCCTGCCGACAAGTGCGGTGACTTAGGCGAATGCCCGAGGAGGACGCAGCAATCCATCTAAAAAGACGGAGGGAGAGTCTTGAGGATTTAGAGTCGTGAGCGCTTTGGAGGCGGTGGTGACAGAGATGAAATTGAAATGGGGAACTAGGCCAGAAGTCTGAAAGTTATCAGAGGCATGATGATGAGCAGGTTCTCCGACCATTGACTCATATTGCGCAGTAAAGGCGTCATGGTGATGGTGATCGATCACCTGATCATGTGAGAACGCTTGGTGCACCTCATCTGCGGCAAGCGTGAAGCTCTCAACCGCAGCAGCCAAACTAAGCTGGCAACTTAAAAGTATCGCGACTAAGAGAGAACTCAATCTGTTCATACGAATAGTATAAAGTTATTCGAATGAGTTTGCTTGATTTTCAGTTTTCTAAGGCAACCGCTCTAGTGATGCTATGTGCATTTGGAACGAAACACCTCAACACCCACACTCTCACAGTCCGGATACACGTCCGGCTTTTCGGTTGAAACGCGTGTGGCATAAACCAGTGGGTGGGCGAGCATACGTTTGACGATCTCGTCGCACAGTGTTTCTTGTAAATGAATGTGTCCCGCCGCGATGATGTCAGCAATGGTCTGGCGCATAAAATCGTAGTCGACGACTTCGCTCAGATCATCTTTATTCGGTGTGTTGTTTTGAAGAGGAACATACAAGTCGACATTGATGATCACCCGCTGCTCACCCTCTTTTTCGAACGCATGTACGCCGATGTTCATATTGATCTCAAAGGATTTTAAGAATAAGCGGCGGCAGTGTGTCAGGTCGAGCTTTTGAATATGCGTAGGAGTCATTGGATAAGTGTTCAGGTCAGAAAGTCAAAAATTAAGAGGGTCAGGAGATCAAGACGCCAGGAACATCACGTCACGGTCTGAAGATTGGAGATGTTGGCCACCGTCCACATAGAGCGTGGTGCCGGTGATGGCGTGTGCAGAGGCGAGATAAACCGCTGCGTTCGTCAGGTCCTCTGGCGTAGAGGACTGACCAAGCGGCGTCATACGATGTGCCTGCTCAAAGCCTGTGGCAGTTTGATCCCCCGAGACCAAGGTGATGCCGGGCGCGAGACCCACCACTCGAACGTGGGGTGCGAGCGCTTGCGCCAATAGACGCGTCGCCTCTAGAAGCGCAGCCTTGGAGAGCGTGTAAGACAGAAAATCAGGATTAGGATTCAGGAGCTTTTGATCCAACAGGTTGATGACCACAGCAGGGTGTTTAAACACGTCAGCGCTTTGGCTTCGGGCGCGATGGAGATCGCGTGCAAGCGATACCGGTGCCGCGACATTGACCTGCATATGCGCATTTAGTCGTTCATAGCTAAAGCTATCGGCTTGGTCGAAGTCAAATAGGGATGCATTGTTGACGATGCAGCCCGGTAAACCGAGTGCGTCTACACAGCGAGAGATTAAGGTCGCGACTGAAGACTCAAGCCCAAGATCTGCCTGCAATGCGATCGCACGCCGTCCAAGCGCCTCTATTTCCTTGACGGTCTGCTGAGCGTCTTGTGCGGAGGTGCCGTAATGAATCGCGACATCCCAACCCGCCTGAGCCAGCCCCAAGGCAATGCTGCGCCCCAGACGCTTGCCAGCGCCTGTCACGAGTGCAATTTTTTCAGAGGGGGATGTCAACACGTTCATTTCGCCTGAGTTCGCCGGCATGCCACGAGGATCGGCAGCAGCACAGTCGTCATTTTAACGTGCTTGATGCTGAGTGACGCTTAGCCACGTTTGAGCAAAGGGCTCTCGACTCGTGAGTACTGACTCGCCAGATCGTAAGCATGTCCGAGCTGCAAGACCTCAAAGTCATTTTGTAGCGGTCCGATCACTTGAATCCCCGCAGGCAATCCCGAGGCGCTAAAGCCCGCAGGCATGCTCAAGGCGGGCAGTCCTGCCATGGTGGCGGGGATCACCGACTGCATCCAACGGTGATAAGTGTCCATTTTTTGACCTGCAACCTCTTTGGGCCAGTGCTGCTCGGCTGCAAAGGGGAAAATCTGTGTGGTCGGCATGACGAGGAAGTCGTAAGTTTCAAACAGCCGGCGCAGCTCTTGATACCAAGCCGTGCGTACCTTTGCGGCGGCAAACACCTCCGGCCCGGAGAGTTTGAGACCACGCTCGATCTCCCAGATAGCTTCTGGCTTGAGTAGTGCACGCCGTTCGGTTGATGCGTAGTGTTGCGCATTGCCCCCTGCAAAGGTAAAGCTGCGCAAGGTCAGCCAAGCGTTCCACAATTGTTCGAGATCGAAGTTGGGTTGCACGTCTTCAACGTCACAGCCCAGCGTTTTGAAATGGTCAAGGGCGCGCGTCGTCACAGCGAGTAACTCTGGATCCATGGGTAAATGACCATTCAAATGACCCAACCAGCCGATGCGTTGACCCCGTAAATCACGCTCAAGCGGTTGGGTAAAGAGCCTGGGATCATCCTGGCGACGCGACAAGGGCAGACGAGGATCAAAACCTGCTTGTACAGCCAACAACATAGCGAGGTCAGGGATGTTGCGCGCCATTGGACCTGTCACGCTGAACTGCTGAAAAAAGACCTCTTCGCCAGGGCCGTGGGGCACGCAGCCGGGGGAGGGGCGAAAGCCAAACACATTGTTAAAAGCTGCGGGTGTCCGTAAAGATCCCATCATGTCGGAGCCGTCAGCCACGGGCAACATGTGCAAGGCGAGCGCGACCCCTGCGCCACCGCTGCTGCCGCCCGCGGTGCGAGAGGGATCGAAGGCGTTACGGGTAATGCCATAGACCGGGTTGTAGGTGTGTGCACCCAGACCAAACTCTGGCGAGTTGGTCCGTCCGACAAAAATCGCACCCCCTGCACGCACGCGACCATTGGCTGCGGAGTCGACTTGGGTGACCTGACCCTTAAAAATAGGCGAACCGTTGGTGGTCACCATGCCTGCGACCGGTGCAATATCCTTGGGTGCCTGTGGAAAACCGTGCAAGGGTCCCATGCTTTGATTGCGGGCAAGCTGCGCGTCACGCTCTTGCGCTTGGGTACGGAGCAGCGTGCGGTCTTGCATCGCCACAATGGCGTTGACCGTAGGATTTTGTGCATCAATCTGAGCTAGAAACGCATCCATCACCTCGACGCAAGAGAGCGCGCGTCGATGAATGGCGCGAGACAAACTGGTCGCGTCCATGGACACGATATCCCAGTGGCTGTTGTGTGTAGAGGCGGGTGTGGTCGTCATCAGGTCAGTTTCAGTCGGGTTAGGAATCTATGGGGTCATAAATTCAACCCCTATTGTGCAATAGAATCCTCCTTAAAAGGCCGCAACGCCGCCATCAGATCTGGGATCAAAGCCCCCCAGCATTAAGCCATTTTTTTGTTGAATCAACATCCCGGCATGCCCCACGGCTTCATCCCAGGGGGAGAGCCATTCGACGTCATGGCCTCTGGACTTCAGTGCGTCAAAGGTCGCCTCAGAAAAGCGTCGCTCTAACTTGAGTGAGTCGCTACTCTGACCCCAAGTTCGACCCAACAACCAGCGGGGTCGTTCAATCGCCTGCTGGGGCGCATCTCCAAATGCTTGGATCCGTTGAAATAAGGTGGCTTGTGTTTGAGGTTGGCCATCACCACCCATTGTGCCGTACACCATGCTGCGGCCATCGGCCAATATAGCGATCGCTGGGTTCAGGGTGTGGAAGGTTTTTTTGCCCGGCATCAAAGCGTTGATATGCGTCGGGTTTAGGGAGAAGGCGCAACCACGGTTCTGCCAATTAATACCCGTTTGTGGCAGGACCATACCAGAGCCAAACTCATGATAAATGCTCTGAATAAAGGAGACACATAGACCGGAGCCATCAATCACGCCCATCCAGATGGTGTCACCCGGATCGGTCGCTTGTCCCCACGGGGCCGCGCGAGTGAGATCAATCTGGCCGGCTAATTTTTTCAATAAAGAGGGGTCTAACAACTCTGAAGCATGCAGACTCATCCAATCCGGATCAGTAATATGCTGATCGCGCAGTTTAAAGGCTAGCTTTGTGGCCTCGACTTGAGCATGTAAAAAATCAGGACCCTCTGGATCATCCTGCCATCCTTTCAATGCATCCATGATGCCTAAAATCATTAATGACACGACCCCTTGTGTTGGAGGTGTCATATTCAAGACGCGTGCCTGATCTAATTTCAGTTCAAGTGGATTGACAAGTTTGGCATGATGATTTTGTAGGTCACTTAATGCAAGCGGTGAGCCAAGTTTCTCTAGATCGTCGGCAATATCGCGCGCGAGTGCACCGCGATAAAAAGACTCGGTACCCTCTTTAGCAATGCACGCGAGCGTGCGTGCGATGCGTGGTTGTTTAAAGCGACTGCCTTGCGTCGGCACCTGCCCATTGACCAAGAATGTCTCCGCAAACCCAGGCTGATTGATTAATTCGACAAGCTTGGCTTGGGTCGTGCGCGCCTGACTGCCCGTGATTGGAATACCTTGGTCCGCAAAATAAATGGCATCGGAGAGCAGACGCGATAACGGCATACGCCCACCGATGCCTCGGGATAGCTGATGAGCCGCGCCCCAGCCCGATACGGTGCCAGCAACGTTGAGTGCCGCGAGATGTCCGCGAAAGGGAATGCTGGTATGCACCCCTTGGCTGGCATACCAATCAAGGCTCGCGCGTTGCGCACTTCGACCACTTGCATCGATTGCACCGGCGGCGAAACCAGGTTTGTGGATGACCCAAAAGCCGTCACCTCCAATCGAATTCATATGGGGATACACCACAGCGATTGCTGCCGCGGCAGCAATCATGGCCTCCAGCGCATTGCCGCCATCGCGCAATACGTCTAAGGCAGATTGTGCAGCCAAGCTATGGGGAGCGACAGCAATGCCACGGGTGCCGAAAGTTGAGTTTGCCATGTGTGTTTAATCTGTTGAGTGTTGCTGTTGTACAGAGAGACTTACCACCCGATTGCTTTAGGGAGCCAAAGTGCGATCTCTGGGAAATATACAACGAGCGCCAAGGCGACGCCCTGCATCATGATAAAGGGAATCACTCCCTTGTAAAGATCTGCAGTGGAGATCTCTGGTGGTGCAACACCTTTGAGGTAGAACAAAGCCCAACCGAATGGCGGCGTGAGGAAAGAGGACTGCAAACAGACCGTCACTAAGATCGCAATCCAGACTGGATCAGCACCCTGTGCAAGCAAAATTGGAACAAATAAAGGCACAGCGATATAGCTGATTTCAATCCACTCAATAAAAAACCCAAGGACAAAAATCATGAACAACATAAACCAAATGTCGCTATACAGGCCGCCGGGTAGCCATTCAAACATGTTTTCGATGAGGACCTCACCATTGAGTCCACGAAAAGAGAGCGCAAACACCTGCGCCATCAACAGGATGAACATCATCATGGCGGTGATTTTGGCTGTATCAAAACTCACATCTCGCAAGCCTGTCCAAGTGAAGCGTCCCGAGATCACTGTGATCAAGATTGCGCCGAGCGCGCCCATTGAGGCGGCTTCAGTCGGTGCAGCAATACCCCCGACGATAGAACCCAACACAGATACTACCAACAGAATAGGAGGCACCACCACTTTCCAAAAGCGAATCCACAACTGGCGTGAGCTGACGAGGTTACGTTCCTCAAGCGGGACGGCAGGCATGCTTTCGGGCTTGAGCATACCCATGACTAAGAGGTAGATAATATAAACAGTGGCTAAGAGCAGGGCAGGTAACACAGCCGCGGCAAACAGTGTGCCGACAGAGGTTTGCATGATGTCTGAGAGAAGAATCAGAATCAGGCTGGGGGGCATGATTTGTCCGAGCGTTCCGGACGCGCAGATCGTGCCGCATGCAACACTTTTGCTGTAACCACGTTTAAGCAAACTAGGTAAGGTCAACATGCCCAACGTGATCACGGTGGCACCGACAATGCCTGTTGTGGCGCCCATTAAGGCACCAAACAGCACAATACCAATTCCCATCCCGCCACGCAGCCCACCCGCGATATGTCCGATGACATCGAGCAAATCATCGGCGAGTTTAGATTTTTCTAGGGCGAGCCCCATAAAAATAAATAACGGAATCGCGAGCCACTGGTAACCTGTCACAACGCCATAAATGCGTGCAGGCAACAGGTTAAATAGTTGACTGCCGAAGCCAAGATAGCCAAACACAAAGCCCGTCACTGCCAGCGTGATGGCGACCGGAATGCCAATCATCAATAAGGCGAAAAAACTGACCAACATTAAAATGGCGAGTGTTTGCGGATCAAACATGATGCGGCTTAATCATGAGGTGTGAGTGGCTGCAGTGGTCTGGGTGGAGTGAGCGGTGTGCTTGGAGGTAGGATTAACTTCTTAATCAGTTCTGCAACACTTTGCAGTGTCAGTAGAAAAAAGCCGATGGTGATGAAGCTTTTTAGAATCCATCTTTGTGGAATCCCACCGGGATCCGCTGAGGTTTCATTGATGTTGTAAGACTGCTCGACATAGCCAAGTGAGAGCCAAACAAAGATCAACGATATGGTGATGGCAAGTATTGCCCCCAAACAGTCCACGAGACGACGCAGTGTGGGTGAATAGTGGGCGTAAAAGACATCTACGCGGATGTGTTCACCACGTAGCAAGGCATAGCTCATCCCAAAGAGAATCAAGGTAGCTAAAAGATGCCACTCAAGCTCTTGAGACCACACCGATCCTATACTTGCGGTGTAGCGCAAGATCACGTTTGTTGCGACTAAAAGTACGATAGCTAAGGCAAGCCAAGAAGAGGCACGGCCGATCACGTCGATCAGGCCTTCCATCTTGTTTGCGAGCCTCAGCCAACCCGAGCTTGCTTGCTGCGCCATCGTTAGCTTGACCTAACCGTGCTGTGATAGGCCGCCTCGCTATAGCTTGCCCACTCGTCATATTGCTTTTTGAATGCAAAATATGAGTCATGTACTTTCTTGGTCATGGGGTCCTTTGCGCTAGCCTCATTGAGGAGTTTCGTCGTTTGTTGACGCAGTGCCTCGACAATCGGTGCGGGTAAGGGTTTGGCCGTGACACCAAGGTTTTTGACGAGATCAGCCATGGCTTCTGCGTTTGCACGCTGACACCAAGCCTCACCGATCACGTTGCAGGCCGCTGAAGCATTGGTCACAATGTTCTGCAAATCTTTTGGCAGTTTTTGCCAAGCGGCTTTATTGATGAGGAGTTCGGAGGTCGTTGCGGGCTCGTGCCATCCCGTTGTGTAGTAAAACTTGGCAGCCTTGTACAGACCTAAGCGTCGATCCTGATAGGGACCCACAAACTCAGCGGCATCAATGACGCCTCGCTCAAGTGCCGGGAAGATTTCGCCACCAGGCAGCACTTTGACATCCACACCCAAGTCAGCCAGTACCTTACCGGCAAGCCCAGGGATGCGCATCTTTAAGCCTTTCAAATCACTGACTGTGTTGATCTCTTTCTTAAACCAACCGGTCATTTGCACACCCGTATTGCCGCAGGGAAGTGCAATCATGCCAAACGGCTCATAGACTTCATTCCACAGCTTGAGACCACCACCGTCATAGAGCCAGCCATTCATCCCTTGGTAGTTCAGTCCAAAGGGCACCGCAGTAAAGTATTGTGCCGCAAACGTTTTACCTGTCCAGAAATAGCTGTTTGCATGGTTCATCTCAATGGTGCCTGAGCGCACAGCATCAAAGCCTTCAAATGCTGGAATCAACTCTCCTGCACCGAACACCTGAATATTCAGGCGACCGTTGGACATTTCTTTGATACGTAGAGCAAGATCAGTGGCGCTGCCTGGGCCGGACATATAAAAAGGCGACCCTTTTGGGTAGGCACTCGTCATTTTCCAATTAAAGCTTGACTGCGCGAGTGCGAGTGAGGGGGCACCCAAAGTGACCGCTGACAGACCAATGCCTGCGCCAGCGGTGATAAAAGAACGTCGTGTGTTTTTTTCATGCTCTATCCTGTGTAAAGTGTTTGGAGAAGAAACGCACTTCAAATGTTCAAGCAAATATTGTGCCAACGGTGTGTGTGGCCAGAAAACTACCAAGCCGTCGGCGCAGGAATTTTCCATGTGGCAGCCACTTCAACAGACTCGAAGTCTGCTGGCCCGACGATCTCCAGATATTCCATATCGGGTGAATAGTCGAACAAATAGTGAACGATGCCGGGGCGCTGATGGACGCAGTCGCCTGCCTCAACTAGTGTTTCTTTGTCCTCGTACATGAACCTTGCCCAGCCTTTCAGCATGTAGACAATCTGAAACTCTGCAATGTGAAAATGCCATCCAGTTCCCTCACGAGGTGCTTGATTGGCTTTAGCAATATGGGCGACCACTTTGCCGTGTGTGGCTTGGGCGATGCCTAAATCTTTGTAGGTAAAAAAATCACGTAAGCCGCCGGGAAGGAAAGCCGTATTCTTCCCTTTAATATGACTAAATTCAGTCGTGGGTGCTGTGGTTATCGTATCGGTCATGATCAAAACTCCATTTCCAGTTCTTGAATGTCCTCAGGCTCTTCTAACGCAGCGTTGATCCATGTCTTGAGGTGAGGCATGGACAAGATTTTTGTGCTGTATTTTTGGCAAAGCGGATCAAGCTCGACACCGTATGTTTTAAAACGTGTGACGACTGGCGCATACATTGCATCAGCAATAGTGGGTTTTTTTCCAAAAAGATATGGACCTTTATAGGTGGACAAACATTCAGTCCAGATCTCCAGAATTCTCTCGATATCGGATTGCGCTTTTGACCAGACCTTAAAGTCTTTGAACTGTGCTTTTAAGTTCATCGGCAGTGATGCTCTGAGCGCTGAAAATCCAGAATGCATCTCTCCACAGATGGCTCGACAATGAGCACGATGCACCGGGTTGGAAGGCAGTAAGCCCGCCTCTGGTGCAATTTCGTTTAAATACTCGCCGATCGCCAAGGTGTCCCAAACTTTAACTTTGCCATGCGTAAGACATGGAACGCGGATCGAGGGCGATAAGAGTAACAGCTCTGCTTTGGCATCTGGTGTGTCAGTCAATACGATCACTTCTTCGAACGGTAGCCCAGACATTTTCACCATTAACCATCCTCGTAGAGACCATGAGGAGTAGTTTTTGCTGCTAATCGTGAGGGTGTTTTTTGCGCTCATGGTCATTCCCACAGAATTGGGTTGATTTCATCAAGCAAAACTCATGCCAACGGAGGAGGACATTAAAAATTAAAGACACGGCATGAAATTTGCGTATCTAAAGGAATAAGTCCTTTCCTTGGAGCGAAATACACCATGATTTATCACGGATACCAGACGCTTGTGAATGCGGGTCACCCGACGCGAGAGTTCGCGGCACAGGCGATGCAGCTGATGGGCGGTTTTGTGGGTTCGAGTGAGTCATGGCTGTTTCGAACTGTCAGTGCCTGCTATGAGCAGGTGAACGTGTTGGAGCTCACCCATGTACGACCTCAGTTTGGTATTCAACCCGTCAAGGATGTCAGTGGTGAAATAGTCAGTATTGAGGAGAGTGTCGCGACCCGGAGTGCTTTCTGTCATCTGGTGAAGTTTCGTCAAGCGAATGACAAGGTATTGCCTAAGATTCTGTTAGTCGCGCCCATGTCGGGACACTTTGTAACGCTATTGCGTGGGACGGTGCAGGTTTTGGTGCAGGACCACGAGGTCTATCTAACCGACTGGCTCAATATTAGAGATGTCCCGCTTTCCGAGGGGCAGTTTGGTCTCGATGAGTATACGGATGAAATTATCAAATTCTTGAGGTTTATTGGTCCAAAAACGCACTTGATCGGCGTTTGTCAGCCGACGGTGTCTTGCTTGGTAGCCACTAGCGTGATGGCCGAAATGGGTGATGCGGCGACGCCGGCAAGCATGATCTTAATGGCTGGACCTATTGATGCACGCATCAGTCCGACGGAGGTCAATCACTTGGCCATGACTAAACCCATCGAGTGGTTTAAATCCAATCTCATCGGGCACGTACCCAGTCAGTTTTCTGGGTACGCGAGAGAGGTCTATCCTGGCTTTATTCAGTTGTCTGCTTTCTTGAATATGAACTTGGATCGTCATCGAAAATCGCTAAGAGACATGTTTGATCTGCGCATGGCGGGAGACGATAAAAAGGCTGATCAGATCCGCGATTTTTACAAAGAATATTTTGCAATTATGGATTTGTCGGCGGACTTTTATCTAGAGACCGTCGACAAGGTTTTTCAGCGTCATTTGCTACCCAAAGGGGAGCTAACCTATCGAGGTGAGCTTGTTCGTCCAGAGGCGATTAGACGAACTTTTTTGCTGACCATTGAGGGCATGCGCGATGATATTTGTGGGGTAGGGCAAACACTCGCCGCCCAAGACTTATGTAGTCGCATCCCACCCTATATGAAAACACATCACTTACAAGCTGGCGTAGGACATTACGGTGTCTTCAGCGGCAAGCGTTGGGCTGCACAGATCTACCCTGTTGTTCGAAATCTGATTAGTTCCCATACAGGTACTTAGTGTTAATCCGTGTTGGATCCTAGTCTGCGATCAATAGATTTGCTGGACCACAAAAGTTGATGATTGGTCCCAACGACCTCTTGTGGGACTAAAGCATTTTCAATCATTCGCCATCGGCTTACGCCTGCTCGCTAAGTTTGCTGTCCAGAACAGCACGGTCAACAACACTGCGGCACCGACCTGTGCGACCAGCACGATGTCGTAGGACTGATCGATGGCCCAGAGCCAGGCGGCGACGACTGGACCAATCGCACGCGCGATAATTGTGGGGACGGTAATGAGGCCATTGAGTGCCCCGTAAGCGTGTGCACTCAACATTTCCGGGACGACTTGTGAACGCACAATCGTGAACACGCCGTTGGTGAGACCGTAAATGCCAAACAGTGCCGCGACGAGTTGAAAGCTCAGCGAATCCAGTAAAAAGGTCGCGAAGACAAACGGAAAAATGCTCAGCATGATGGAGCCCAGTGTTCGCATCGAGACGCGTGTGGCAAAGCGACTGATGACGATCCGTCCAAGCACCTGGGCGGGACCAATAATTGAAATGGCCCAGACCACCTCGTTCGTTGGGAGTTGCTTATCGAGCAGCATCGGATACATGTGAAAGGTAAATACTGAAAACACCATCGAGTAGGTGGTCAGCGCAATCAACAAAAGCCAGAACACTGAGCTGTGCAGGGCTTCATGCACAATGTGCTTGTCACGCGCGATGTTTTCGACTTTGCTGGTGGCGGTATGCGTGTCGTTGACTGCATCAAGCTCGGGTTTGATCCAGTGGTAGTAACCCGCAGCACAAACAACGTTGACGAGTGCCAGTACCCAGAGCGAGGAACGCCAGCCCCAACCATCGATTAAGAACTGTTCGAGTGGGATAAAAACGGTGCTGGCAAAACCGGCCCACAGCGTAATCGTGGTGATCCCAGCACGTGAGTTTTGCGGACCGACACGACGCGCCAACAGCGCAAAGGCCGACTCGTAGAGGATGGCGGCCTGCAACGATCCCATCGCTGCTGCAATCAAGTAAAAGATGAACAGACTTTGAACAAAAGACCACGCGACAAACAAGACCGCTGCGGTGAGCGAGCCCCACATCATCACACGTTTGCCGTACCCCCGATCAATCGCCAGACCGACCGGATAGGCGAGTGCTGCGGCGAGTAGTAGGCCAACGGTCAGTGCACCGTAGACGTCAGATTTTGACCAGCCGAGCTCTCGCTGCATCGCCACAATAATGAGTGGGAATGCATAGTAAATCGTGCCGTAAGAGCAGATTTGCGCAATCCCCAGAAAATGCGCCAGACCATGCATCTGGCCTGTACCTTGGGTATTGTCTGGCGGATTGCTCGCGGTGCTCATGTGTTATCCCAGTCTGACCAAGCCATCTACTGCCAGCACTTTATTTTCTTGTACAAACAGCGGGTTGATTTCGGCTTCGAGCACATTCACATTTGAAACAGCCGCGAGTGTAGAAAATGCGACGACGGCTTGTGCCAAGGCTTCGCAATCCCCTTTGGGCAGACCACGGAAGCCTTTGATGAGCTTAGTGACACGCACCTCATCGATCATGGCGTGGGCTTGTTCAAGCGTGACAGGTGCAAGACGAATCGCAAAATCCGGAGACAACTCTGCCGTGATGCCACCCGCCCCCAGGATAATCGTTGGACCGACCAATGGATCATGACGGTAGCCGAGGATCAACTCCAACAGACGCGGCTCCATCGCCTGCACCAGGAAGCCGTCGAGACGCGCCTCAGGTGCATAGGCCTGTGCGTTGTGGGCGATTTCTTTGATTGCCTCAGCACACTCAGTCGCATTGCGCAGGCCGACCTTAACGCCGCCAGCTTCAGTTTTATGCGGGATGTCGCGCGAGGATACTTTGACGACAACAGGGTAGGGCACCACGTGAGCTGGGTTTTCGCGACTGACTAACTGTGCCTGCGCGGTATGCACACCGAGCGTTTTAAACACTTGGCCGGCTTCGTATTCAGTTAACAAGCCTTGTGTAGGGAGGTGGGCCGGCCATACAACCGCAGGCAACTCTGGTGGTGCGCTTCCACGTTTTTGAAAAAAGACCGATAGTGCATCGGCACAAGACTCTGGTGTGCGAAAAGCCGGGATGCCCGCTTTTTGCAGCAGGCTGAGCGAAGCCATTGCCTCAGGCGCAAGGAACACAGCGACGGGCGTCGTGTCGGGCTTGTT